>Ga0315277_10004732_pt1 | contig 18053 bp, 10 predicted proteins | sample YL17G05_15_MG_FD_203695 | JGI IMG/M metagenome (GOLD analysis project Ga0315277, IMG submission 203695) | Sediment microbial communities from Yellowstone Lake, YNP, Wyoming, USA - YL17G05_15 | ecosystem: Environmental > Aquatic > Freshwater > Lake > Sediment | place: USA: Wyoming | collected...
TCGCCCACCACGACGTACGGCGTGTCGTCGCGGAGCGCACGACCGCGCCGCTCCCAGTCCTCGACCTGGTCGAGCTGCATCTCCTCGAGCGTCGGGAACTCATATGAGCGGACATCGTCAATGCTCGCGCCATAGAGCGGCCCGCCGACCAGTTCCCAGTACATGCCGCTGTACCGGTGATGGATGCCGAAGCAATCCACGAACTCGGTGTCCGACACTCGCTCGTTGTGCTTGGTGGTGAAGGGCGCGATGTTGCCGCAGCGGCGGAAGTCCACGTCCCAGTGCTCGAGGATCCTCCGGTCGAGCTTGTCGTAATCGGCCGGTGCGCCACCCTCGAGGCCGAGGAACGCGGCCAGCCCCTCGGCGGGTGGCCCGGTCTCGATGGTGGAGAGCGCCGTGCCCCCGAGGTCTATAGGACACCTATCAACCGCTTGATGGTTGAGCGTTGCCTCGAAGCGCTCGCGGTATACGCTGCTGCCGCCCATCCTCGCTCCTCGTCTTCTCGCCGGGAGTCTGACACGGCGTCCCGCTGCCCGCCCAGCGTCCCGCGGGCGCTCGGGGGTCATCGCTCCGGCAGCATCCCTGCCTTCTCCAGCCACCGCCGGTACTGCTCCAGGTCGAACGGCGGGTTCCCGGCCAGATAGTGGTTCCGCCCTGTCCCGCTGTCGGTCCGCCACTCGATGACGTAGAACCGCTTCTCGCCCATCGAGAACGGAACCCGCCCCAGGACGGTGACATGGTCCGCCGACGCGACCCCCCTGCCCTCCGCAACCGCGGCGCCTGTGCCAATGTCCCGGATCGCGTAGGCGACCTCGACGTCGTCGCGCGTGTCGTTGCACGCCGCGACGGCCTGGCCCCAGTTCTCGGGCTCCTTGAGAACAAGGCAGAGCGACTGCTGCGACCTCTTGATGAAGTCGTATGCGAGCTTCCGGGAGAAGTAGTAGTCCACCACCGCGTCCGAGAACTGAGGCCATCCGTCAATGAGGTTCCACCAGATAATCCCCGTCCGCCGCCACTTGCTCGACCGGAACAGCTCGATGAAGAACTTCTTCGCCTCGGCCTGGGAGGCCTGACTCGCGAAGGCGAAGTCGTCGAGGTTGTCGGGGACGACGCCGAAGAGCTCGCGGATCTGCTTGGCCATCAGCTCGATGCGGTAGCTGTACGTGGTCGCGTGGGCGATCCACTCCTCGTTATCTTGATAGGGCCAGAGCTTCTCCGGCGAGATGAACCTCGCAACTGACTCGGGGGACGGGCACCCGTGGTAGCCGATCTCACTCGCGAAGTGGCACAGCGACTCCCGGTAGTAGGCGCTCTTGTAGTAGTCCCGCGGGCCCCAAAGGTGGTTCTCGGGCAGGTACGTCTGCCCGGCCTTGAACGCGGCCGGGTCGATGTACGGTGAGCTGGGCAGATAGGGGCGGCCGGGGTCCTCCTCCCGCAGCACCCGAGGCAGCACCTCGCGTGTCAGGCGGTTCGTGTTGGGGTCGAGCTGCCTCCCGAACCAGGAGTAGGCTTGGTCGCACTCGTTATCTCCGGCCCAGAGGGCGATGCAGGGGTGCTGGCGGAGCCGCCTGGCAACCGTTCGTGCCTCTGCCTCCAGCTGCCGGCAGAACTGGTCGTCCTGCGGGTAGATGGCGCAGGCCATCGCGAAGTCCTGCCAGATCATGATGCCCCTCTGGTCGCAGATCTCGTAGAAGAGGTCATCCTCGTAGACGTTGCCGCCCCAGCACCGGATCATGTTGCAGCCGAGGTTGTCGGCCATCTCGAGCATCTGCGGTATGCGGGAGACATCGCGCGAGTGGAACGCGTCAGCCGGCACCCAGTTCGTCCCCTTCACGAACACCCGTTCCCCATTCACGCGGAAGCAGAAGTCACCCTCGCCAGCCGGGCCAGTGACGCTCGTTCGGTCGAGCGCGATGGTCCGTATACCGTGCGTGAAGGCCACCGCGTCGACCTCGTCGCCGTTCTTGATGAGCCTGGCCTCCACGTGGTAGAGGTTCTGCTCCCCTCGGCCCTTGGGCCACCACAGCTTCGGCCGGCTGACAGCGAACCCGAGGTGGCCGATGCCGAAGCTGATGGCCCTGCGCTGGGAGAACCGCGAGCCGTCGCACTCGCCGGTCAGTTCGACCTCGTAGCAGTCGGCGGCAGTCCCCTGCGTCCGGGCGCGGTAGCGGAGGAAGAGCTGAGCGTAGCTCCCGTCGCCGGCGATGTGCGTCGTCTCCAGGAAGACGCTCTCCAACCGCTCGCGGGACAGGAAGCGCAGCTTGACGGGACGCCAGATGCCTGCCGAGACCGCGCGCGGCATGATGTCCCACCCAAACATGTGCGGGGCCTTGCGTACATAGAGGCCTTCGTGGTTCAGGTCCTGGGCCCCGAGCAGCGGTGGGTAGTCATACCGCTTCGCCTCCTCGACGGCCGGCCGGATGTGGACGAGCAGCTCGTTCTCCTCGCGCAGGACACGGCCGACCGGGAACGCGTGCTCGACGAGCATGTTCTCGGTCGAGCCGACGAGCTGTCCGTCGAGGTAGACATCGGCAAAGCAGTCGAGGCCGCCGAAGAGCAGTTCGGCGTCACAGTCGGGCTTCGGCTCGGCCGTGAAGCGCCGGAAGTACCAGATGTGAGCGGCCTCGAACTGCCTGACCTGGCTGATGTTGGTCCCGTGGAACGGGTCCTCGATAAGGCCCGAGGCCTGCAGGTCCAGCTCGAAGTTCCCGGGCACGCGGCAGGGACGGACCGTCAGGCCGCACGCCTCGAGGCCGCCCGCCGACTTCGGCTCTGCCGCGAGTGGCTCCAGGCTGAACGCGTACGACCACTCCCCGGTGAGGTCAAGGGCATCCTGCGACTTGCGGAAATCCACAGCGCGCCTCCCGTGCGGTCTCTGTCCTCAACACCAACCCGGTCCTCACGACCTGCTGTTCAGTACCGGCCGTAGGTCCTGGCCGTCTCCACCATCGCCCGGAGGTTCTCCTCCGGCGTGTCCCGCGGGCACTGGTCCCCGGTCGAGAGGATGAAGCGGCCGCCCTCGGCCGCGTCGTCCATCGCCTTCCTGCTGGCCGCTATCACGTCCTCCACGCTTCCCCTGAGCATGATGTCCGTCGTATGCAGATTCCCCTTGAGCACTAGCCGGTCGCCGTGGAGCCGCTTGATCTCCGCCAGGTCGCAGTCTCCCATCGGCGGTCGTTCCAGGGGGTCAATGACAGTGAGGCTGGTCTCCTCGGCCATGATCTTGACCAGCGCCTTCTCGGGGCCGCACGAGTGGATGTGGGTGGGAAAGCCCGCGTTCGTCGCGAGCTCGATGGCGCGCTTCACGGCCGGGAAGGCGAGCTGGCGGAAGATGGCGACGGTCTGGTAGACAAGCGTTCCCGACCCGCCGACGGCGATGAAGTCGGGCTTCACCTCGAGGGACATGACGTACTCGAATCGCCTCTCCGCCGCGGCCACTCGCTCCTCGGCCCACTGCTCGTGCTTGCCGGGGTTGTCGTAGTAGTGGTAGACGTCTCGCTCGCCGCCCAGCGCCGAGCTGTAGGTGACGTAGACGCCCACTATCCCCTGGTCTCCCATCAACTCCTTCATCCGCCGCAGGCCCTCGGGGCCGGTGTCAACGGGCTTCACACCCTCGAGCGGCTCCCACCTCTCGGGGACGGGTGCCAGGCCGATCTTCTCGGGAGGCACGCTGTGGGTCGGGGGGTCGCCGACGTAGTACACGTCCACTGTCGGCGCCCATACCCGGTTCCCTCCGTCCTTGCGGACAGCCTGCGTCACGATCCGCTCCGGGGTCCGGAACACGATGAAGCGCTCCCACTCAGGGCCGGCGCCGCGCTCCCACGGGCAGGTGAATGGGAAGAGATCCATGAGCGAGTCAATGCCGAAGTACTTCGCCGCGTGGACGTACGCCTCCCAGATCGGCGGGTCGTTGTAGAGATAGAGCTGCCAGAAGGGCTTGCCGGTCAGCTTCGCCGGGATCATGTTCGAGAAGTCTGGGCAGACCGGGACGCAGTCCGGTACTCGGCCCGACAGCGTGGTCAGCAGTCGCTCACGCGGGGTCACTAAGCAGCTCCTGTGGATGCTCGACGCACCGGTCCCGCCCGCCGCGCCGGCCGGGTGGGCACGCGCTCCCAGGACCGTGCAGGGGAGCGTCAGACAGAGGGCAAGACGCGCACAGGTCCGGCGGTCGGTGGACCAGCCCGCCCGACCCGGACTTCCCCCGCTCTCGGCACGGCCACATCCTATCGGAGGCTGCCCAATCGGTCAAGCCCTCTGCGCGTGTTAGCGCACGTTACTGCGTTTGTTAACGTGCGCCATGCCGCGCTCTGCCCTTGACACCCCTGCTCGCCGTCTGTACTATTGGCCCGCGCCCCGCCTCGCGGGGTGCCCAGAAGCCGCGTGGGCTAGCCCGGGCGCTGCGAGCGGGCCGTTCGCCCGAAGGGCGCGGTGGTCCTGCTGGGTGCTGAAGGGGCCGGGCGCGGCGCAGAGAGGGCACGCGACACCCTGGCCAGACGTGGCCAGGGCAGAGAGAGCGCCCATCGGCGCAGAGCGGAGGAGACTGCATGCTGCCGAGACAGCGGGTCATCGCAGCCCTGGAGACGAGCGGACCGGACGGCCCGCCGCTGTATGTGTCGGCCCCGACGCCCGGCGTGCTCTGCGAGCAGGGGGACAGGCTGACGCAGCTCCTGCGCGACTACCCCCAGGACTTCGGCGACTTGAGCAATCTGGGCGTGCCCCCGTGTCCGCCGCACGCCTTCGACGGGCAGTTCCACGACACGGTCGTCGATATCTGGGGAGTCACCTGGGAGTACCGCATCTTCGGCCTGCACGGCCACCCCAAGGCGCGGCCGCTCGACGACCTGGACGGCCTGGACTCCTACCAACCTCCGCCTCCGCCGCCACTCGAGGGGCCGCAGTTCGAGGCGCTCTGCGCGACCGCGCGCACGCACAAGAAGACATACTACCTGCTCGCGGGGTGGGTGACGATCTTCGAGGTCCTGCACGCCGTGCGGAAGTTCGAGGATGTCCTCATGGACCTGGCCGACGACGCGCCGTACGTCCACCGCATCGCGGACATGATCGTCGAGTATGACGAGGCCTGGGTCCGGCAGATGCTCGCCTACGGCGCGGATGGTATCCTGTTCGCCGACGACTGGGGCACGACATCGGGACCCATGGTCTCGCTCGAGTGCTGGCGCTCGTTCTTCAAGCCCCGATACGAGCGGCTGATCGCACCCGTGCGGGCCGCCGGCCGCCACGTCTTCGTCCACACCTGCGGCCACACCGAGTGGCTCTGGGACGACCTGGCCGATCTGGGGATCTCCGCCCTATGGCCCCAGCTGACCGCGAACGACAACGCTCGCCTGGCCCAGTGGTGCCGGCGCCGCGGCGTCGCGCTGCTCGCCCACCCGGACCGGGCGAATCTGATGCCTGGGGGCACCCCGCAGCAGGTGCGTGGCGAGGTCAGGCGCATTGTGCGGACCTTCGGGTCGCCCGAGGGCGGCCTGATGGTCAACGGCGAGGTGGACCGCGGATTCCGCATCGAGAACGTGCATGCGCTCTACGATGAGGTGTTCGCGGCCCGGTCGAGGTGACGCGGATGCTGTCACACGCGGCCTGGGGCTCGGCGCGCCGTCTCTGTGTCGCCGAGACCGTCATGATTGCGCTGCTCCTATCCGTCCTGGGAGGTCTACCCGTGAGCTCTGATCCCGTGCTGCAGATGAGCCTGACCGAGGCCGCGCCGGAGACCGTAGGGCGCTACCAGAAGTACGAAGCGACGTTCCGTCTCAGTGACTCCTACCAGAACCCATTCGACGCCGACGAGGTGGACGTGCGGGGGGTCTTTGTCGCGCCGTCCGGGCGCGAGGTGACCATGCCCGCGTTCATCTACGATCGAGACGAGCAGTTGTGGAAGGTGCGCTTCGCCCCCCGCGAGCTCGGGGGCTACCAGGCGAGGATAGTCGCCAGAGCAGGCGGCTCGCGGCGCGAGCTTGCGCTGCCTCCGTTCGAGGTGGCGGAGTCCGACTCGCGCGGCTTCGTGCGCGTCACGGCGGAGAAACCGGGGCGGCTCGAGTTCGAGACGGGCGGGATGTTCCTGCCGGTCAGCATCGTCCTCTGGGGACGCTACCTCAGCGACCTTAAGGACGAGCTGTCCGAGCTGCGCGAGGCCGGCATCAACCACTTCCGCTTCCTGATGGACGAGAAGAACGCGCGGGGCGCCTACGCCTTCGAGCATGCAGGGCTCCCCGTCGGCGAGTACGACCTCGAGCGCGCACGGAACCTGGACGAGCTCTTCGATCGCCTCGAGTCGCTGGACATGTACATCACCCTCAACCTGATCGAGCATGCCGAGTTCCGGGTCAACGAGCCCTATACCTGGTTCGGCGACAACCCCTACAACGTGAAGAACGGCGGCCCGTGCGAGAAGCCCTCCGACTTCTTCGTCCACCCTGAGGCGAGGAAGCTCTTCAAGCGCCGGCTGCGCTACATTGTGTCGCGGTGGGGGTACTCGCCGCGCCTCGCCATGGTGCAGTTCTGGGCCGAGGTGGATTTCAGCGACGGCTACGCCGACGACCCCGCGGCCGTCCGCGCATGGCACCAAGAGATGGCCGACTATCTCCACGCTATCGACCCGTACCGTCATCTGGCCTCGACCAGCCTGACGCTCCGCGGCGTGTCAACAGCCTACGAGCGCGCTGGTCTCTTCGACATCACGAGCATGGACGTGGCCTCGACCGAGCTCTACAATGAGCGCGATATGGCGGAGGCGATCCGGCAGGATGCGGTGTACATCCTGAACCGCTACCAGAAGCCTCAGGCGCTTGCCGAGTGCGGCCTCACACATGAGATGTTCTCCGACGACCGCGACACCGAGGGCCTCCACATGCACGCCGCGCTATGGGCCTCAGTGATGTCGGGCTCCAGCACGACCCCCTCGTTCTGGTGGTGGCAGAAGATCCTGGACTACAAGCTCCTGCCCCACTTCACCGCGGTGGCGCGCTACCTTGAGGGCGAGGACTTCATCGGTCTGCGCCCGATCGAAGCAGAGAGCATCACCTACACAGCACCACCCACAGAAGCCATCTGCGGCGACCTGAGCGCGCCCATGCCGGTGGAGGAGACGGCGTGGGGTCCGCCGACCGATGACGCGCTCAAGGACGAGAGGGGCAGGTTCGTCGTTCAGATCCCCAACGACGGCCGGCCTCTGGGAGTCCAAGTCCCCCGGACGCTCCCTCCGAACAGGCCGATCGTGTTCGCCGTTGACTACGCGGAGGACGGGGAGTTTGTCCTGGGCGGGTGGTGGCTGCCAGATACGGGGACGGCGAAGGTGCGGGCGCGGCTGGACGACGCGGAGGTGCTGCACATCGACCTTCCCGGCGTCGGCTGGGAGGGGCGATTCACGGTCTACCGCGACTACCTGGGGGTGCCTTGGTCGTTCCCAGTGCCCAAGGGCAGACACCGCATCGTCGTGGAGAACGTCGGCGACGCGTGGATGACGATGAGCGTGGACCTCTGCAACTACCTCAGGCCGGACAAGCCGAACCTGCGCGCCTTCGGCCTGGGGGACCCGACGCGCGCCTACCTCTGGGTCACCAACCGGGACAACACCTGGTGGCGGAACCGGATGGGCAAGGCCCCCCGGCCTGTCTCCGGCGCTGTCGTGACGCTGAGAGACATACGGCCGGGCGCATACGAGGTCGAGTGGTGGGACACCTACGCCGGCTGCGTGTCCGGGCGGACTGAGGCCGTGGCCGACAGCAGCGGCTCGCTCTCCTTTTCCCTGCCGACGGTGGCGCGCGACGTCGCCTGCAAGATCCGTCCGAAGGCGGGGCCGGCCGGCTCCACGGGCTAGGCGCGCGGCCCTTACCTACCGAGGAGAGGCCGAACCGCCGCGATGACGGCGTGCGTCACGGCATCACCCGTGATGACGCGCAGTGCGATCGGCAGGGACGCTCGGTAAACGACCTGTCCTCCCCAGCGAAGCACCGCGGCCTTGATGACCCAGGCGATGAAGACGCCGGCGAAGTCACCCTCGATCGCGCCTCCGGTCGAGAGCGGCAGCGCCGCCGGGTGGAGGGGGAAGTTCGGGAAGCTGAGCTTGACCCACATCAGCACGGCACAGGCTACCGCGCCGACGCCCATGGCAAGTAGCCGCCACCAGTCGGTCGCGCCCGCCGCTCCCGCGGTGCGAGCGTCCAGCGACGCGTAGAGGTTGAGGACGAACCCCAGGGGGGGTCTTCCACGACCCGCCGTTGTTGTCGGCGCCGTTCGTGTAGTGAAGCTGGATGTTTGCCCAGAAGAGCGAGAGGCAGCCGATGGCCGCGGCCAGCACGATGGGCGCGCCGAGCCCCCGCAGAGACCTTTCCCTCTCGCCCATCTTCAGGCCCTCCACGGTGATCGCGGTCGGGCTGTCTCGGTAGCTCATGGTATAGCTGCCCAGCAGTGTGAAGCCCGCCTGGGTGCGCGCGTTGGGCCCCAGCCGCGTGATCCAGTAGTAGACCGCGTCCTGGCCGGGAAGCTCGTGGTGAGGCGGGCCAAGCTGGGCGCGGAGGCGTGCCAGGGCCAGGGATACGGAGAGGAGGAGCGCCACGAACCCACACGCAGGGGCGGGCTCGACGCCGATGCGGGTGAGGAACACGCAGAGGTAGACCGAGCCCAGCACCACGCCGGCCAGGGCCGCGCGGTGGCTCATCGCCTCTCCCTGGTCCGCCGGGAAACTCCGGGGCGATACCGCCCCTCTCACGACAGCCCACAGGTACCTGCGCTCGAGCCAGAAGACGGTCGCCATGATCGCGAACAGGGCACCCCAGATCTGCGCATCAATGTACGGCGGCCCCCACCAGGTCTGTGTGTTCCAGCCCAATTGGATGGCCGCCACCTGCTGGAGCTTCCCGATCACCGTGAAGACCCAGAGCGAGAACAGCAGGTCCAGCGGCATCAGGTAACTGATGCCGATGAGGAAGGGCGGATACCAGAAGTAGGGCTGCCGGATGCCCGACCACGGGGACAGGTGCACGGTGTACTGCCCGTGGTAGAAGCCGAACGGGATCCCGGGGACCGAGGGGACCAGGGAGTGCGCGAGGTTGAGGAGCGCGACCGCGCTGGTCACGGCAGCTCCCCACTGGAAGCCCCGCGAACGCCAGAGGCTCCCATCGCGGCTCGTCATGGCCAGAGGCAGGATGGTCATCGGGAAGGCCAGCCGCTCCTCCTCCGACCACCGCCTGCGTACGAGAGAGCAGAGGCAGAGGCCCACCCATACCATCGTCACCAGGAACGCCGTCCACCACAGGGCGGGGCGCCACCATGCGGCTAGCCCCTCCCGCGAGTATGGGCTCATCCGTCCCTCCCAGAACCCGGTGACGACGGCCGGGTCGCTGACCATGGCCCACTGCGGCAGGATCGGGAGCATCCGCTCGGCCCATCGGTTGGCGGGGGTCGCGAATCGGAACGGGTAGGTCAGGATTGTCGGGAGGCTGGTCATGCCGTCCCACGTGGTCGTGCCCATGCTGGTGGCGATGGCCACCATGACATAGGCGACCAGCAGCTCCCCGGGCGACAGCTCTCTCCCAGGCCACAGGCGCTTCACGATCATGTTCCCGGCGACGAGAGCCGCCACGATGAACACAGCCGTGCTGTACAGCGAGATCCCACCGGTGAGCTGGTCCCGGTACCAGACGTTCCAGCTCAACCAGTAGGCGTTGAGAGGGATGAGAGCGCCGCCAAGGGCGATGGCGCGCCAGGTGACGAATCCACGTCTGCGCTCTCCGCGACACGGACCCCGAAGGCGTGTGGGCGTCTCGACTGCCCATCCTGTCTGCTTCCCTTGTCTACCGTCCCGGTTCATTTCCTATGTGACAGGGAGTGGGCGGGTACTGTCGGCGTGGGTGATCTGTGCCCCAGGGTCCAGCCGTCCAAGCACCCCACCTGCACCGCCCAGCAGCAGCGCCGGGCACTGCCGGATGCTGCCGGGATCGTCGGCTGGTGCCGCTACGGGACCAGGCTAGCGCGCTCGCACCCTCTGCATCGGTAGAGAAGCGGGCCGAGACCCCGAGGCGCCAACGCCTCCTGTCCAGCGACCAGCACCTGCGCGCAGGCGGCAAGGCCACGCTCACGCCAGCCGTTGACCTCGGTGAGCGCTCACTGCCTGGCCAGCGCGCAGAGGGGCTCCCTCCGCTCGCAGGACGACAACATCAACGATGCCCGGCATCTCCGGCGCGGAGTTTCGCACTCTGGCGTGGACAACGGCAGCGAAGTGCGCGTCATCCGATGGCAGGCGGCTCCTCAGCTGCTGCACGCAGGTCTCATCGGTGACCCCATGCACCGCGGCATAGGTTCCCAGAGCATGACAGCCAGCCAGCAGCAAGCAAGTGCCCCCTCCCATTGGGGACGCGCACTTCACGATCAGGCCGAAATCACTGAGATCGCTGGGGATCCCCCGGTCTGCCCTGTTGTCGGGTAGCCAGGCCTCGCCGCTGACTACGTTGCGGACAGCGTACCCGCCACTTCCGCCGCCGGGGTGCTCACTGATCTGCACTGGGACGACACCCTCCCAGGCGCGGAGAATCTCGGCCGCAACATGGTTCGTCCTGGGCCCGCCCAGGACCACAACGCCCGTCTCCGACAGCAACCGCCAGGACTGCGGAGTCACCTGCCAGCTCGGGTACACCTCTAGTTTGAGGGGGCGCAGCCTCTCGGCGAGCTTCAGCAGCCCACAGAGCTCCGCTTCGGAGGCCTGCTCTCCGTCCAGCGACGAGGTGACAACCGGCACTTGGCCGCCGCAGAACTCCCAGAGTACAGGGCGCGCTGCCCATCCAGCGTCGAGGTGGCGGCGCAAAGCCTCACGTAGGTGGTGAACCTTGCTGATGTGGCTGGCCTGGACGAGCTCCCGCAGTCCTGTCACGAGCGCGCGGGGGTACTGCGCAGTCACCGTAACTAGGTCCTCACCGCTTCTTGGGCGTGGCATCCTGTGTGTTCCGCTCCCTTCGACTCATTGTCGCCCTCGACGAATTGCTTGGCCTGCGGGGGCGAGCAGTATCCCACGAGCGCACGCTGGACCCGCATGCCTACGCGTCTGCGCCTGCATGATGCCGGGGGGACTCCCCCTCAGACCGCTGGCTCAGCACCGCCGCTCCGGGTGACGGCCGACTACGCGTTCGGTGCCCGGGACTCTCCCACCTTCGTCACTACGCACCCCCGACCATGCCCCCCGTCCCCACCATAGCCGTCACCCGACGCCAGGATCGCCCGGTGAGGCCAGAGCCCCGGTTGCGGTTCCCGGTCTGGCGCCGTGGGCCTGAGGGTTGTTCCGGACAGGCGGCGGGCCGCACGAATCTCCGCGCGGCCGCGCGCCGCGGCCCCGGAGGAACCCGCACCGCGCAGGTGGAATCCAGCACCGAGAGGGGAGGGCGCAGATGAGAGGATCGCGGCAGGGAAACGTGGGCTGGCACTCAAGCGGCGAGTCCGAGGCTGGAGGCAGCCCAGCCCTCCAGGTGAGACTCGTCGAGCCCGCGGCTCACCAAGTCGGACTTCACCGCAAGTACGAGCTCACGTTCTCACTCTCTGGGTCCTACCGGGATCCGTTCGACCCTGAAGACATCGACGTTGTGGGCACCTTCGCTGGTCCCTCCGGGAGGCTGACGCGGGTCCCGGGCTTCATCTTCATGGACGCTCTCGAGGCTCAGTTGGGGGGAGCTACCACAGGCTCGGCCGTGTGGAAGATCCGCTGGGCCCCTACCGAGGTGGGCACCCACGCCGTGACGCTCGCGGCGCGGTCCCGGACCTCCGAGTGCGTTCTCGAACTGCCAGCTGTTGAGGTCAGCGAAGGCGGCTCCCCTGGCTTCGTCCACTGTACCCCTCTCAGGCCCGGAGGCTTCCAGTTCCAGGATGGCCGAGCTTTCTTCCCAGTCGCGGTGACGCTGTGGGAGCCCCTGACCGCAGACGAGTGGGAACGAAGGCTCGACGAATGGAATGCCCATGGAGCAAACTGCGTGCGGCTCGTGCTGAGTGACTTCAACGGGATGGCACTGGAGCACAGAGGCATCCGCGCGGGCGAGTGTAGCTTGACCCGGTCGAGGTTGCTCGATAGGATCTTCGATCTTGCCGAGCCCCGGGGCATCTGGGTGGTGCTCACTTCGGGCGAGCCGCACGTCTTGCGCGCGACTGGGCCGTGCCCGCTGTGGCACGAGAATCCCTACAACAGGGCGAACGGCGGGCCCTGTGAGACGCCGGCCGACTTCTTCGTGAACCAGGATGCCAAGAGGCTTTACAGACGCAAGCTCAGGTACCTGATCTCGAGGTGGGGTTACTCGACTCACCTCTTCCTGGTGCAGTTCATGGGCTCGGCCAACACCGTGGACGGCTACGATCCCGCGCTGGTGCGAGCATGGCACGCCGAGATGGCGGAGTACGTCCACCAGATCGACCCCTACGGTCACCTGGTGTCCGCCGGCCTGGACGGGCTGCTGGAGTGGTCAGACGAGTCCCGGCTGTTCGCCCTCCCCTCGCTGGACGTGACGCTGACCGCCGTCTGGAATGCCCGGGACATGGCGGCCGCGATCAGCAAGGACACGGAGTACGCGCTGCAGGAGTACCAGAAGCCGGTCCTCAACGTGGAGTCCGGAATCACCCTGCAGTACTTCCACGCGGCTGACGACGAAGGTGTCCATTTCCATAACCTCCTGTGGGGATCTGCTCTCTCTGGCGCCGCAGGCTGCGCCGCCTTCTGGTGGACTTCATACCTCCGCGAGCATGACCTCTCTTCCCATCTGCGGGCCGTCGCGACATTCGTTGAGGGAGAGGATCCGGCGCGGCGGGGTCGCGCTTGCACCATCTGCACAGCCGGGCAAAGCAGCGATGATGACCCAATCGCGCCGGATCTTAGCCTGACCACCTGGGTCCACCACGACCTGATCAGCGGGCCGCGGGAGCTCTCCATCCCGAATGACCGCGGCCACGATGGGTTCATCCCTGGCTTGCCTGGGTGCTTGTTCCCGCCGAGCTACGGAGGCCGGCTGTACAACCCGACGACGCTGCATGTGGACTACGGGGCCGATGGCGAGTTCGCCATCTGTGCCTGGTGGCTTCCCGAAGCCGGCGCGGCCCGGTTGCGGGTGCGCCTTGACGGTGAGGAGCCCGTCTTCGTGGACGTTCCGCCGGCCAGGACCTATGAAGAGAGAGAGGCCCTCCGTCACCATCTTGCCCCACACGTCATCCCCGTGGGTCGAGGGAAGCATCGCATCATGGTGGACAACGTCGGGAACGACTACGTCACCGTGACCATGGACCTCTGCAACTACCTGCGGCCTGGAACGCCCAATCTGCGCGTGTGCGGCCTGGCTGATGCCTCCTCGGCTCTTCTCTGGCTGCAGAACCGCGACAACACATGGTGGCGCCGGCGCCTCGGCAAGGCGCCCCGGCCCGTTCGCGGAGCACTCGTCGGTGTTGCCAACCTAATGCCAGGCGCGTACGACATCGAATGGTGGGACACGTATGAGGGCGTGGTGGTCGGGCGCGAAGAAGGCGAGGTCGGTGGCACGATGGTACTCACGCTCGATGTGCCTGAGATCGAGCGTGACGTCGCCTGCAAGATCCGCCGGCGAGGGCAGTAGCCACCCTCTCGCGGCGTCACGTCGCATGCCGTTCCGGGCGAGGCAGCCGCGCGGCTTGCCTATGCCTCCGCAGGGTCGTGCGGCCGCGCTAGCTGGATGGAGGAGGTGTGTTCACCCTTGTGTGCTGACATCGTCGAGCGGCGACTTGCTGAGACGATCGACGTTCTCACGCAAGTCGGCTCACAGGCCCTGACCATCCACACAGCTGCCGATGCGCTCGTTGCCGTCTACCGTGGCGGGGGCAAGCTGCTGCTTTGCGGCAACGGCGGCTCGGCCGCGGATGCACAGCACATCGCCGGCGAGATGACCGGGCGATTCCTGCGCGACCGGGCCCCATGGCCGGCCGTTGCACTCCACTGCAACACCTCCACCGTCACCGCTATCGCCAACGACTTCGGGCCCGACCTCATGTTCGCCCGGCAAGTGGAAGCCCTGGGCTCCCCTGGCGACATGCTGTGGGCATTGAGTACGAGCGGCGAGTCGCGCAACTGCATTGAGGCGATGGCGGCCGCGAAGCGCAAGCGGGTGACGACGCTGGCCTTCGTCGGCGGGGGCGGAGGTGAGATGAAGCGGCTGGCCGACATCTGCATCCACGTTCCGCACTCCTCCACGCCCCGCGTGCAGGAGGCCCACATCGCACTCGCGCACATCATCTGCGAGATGGTCGAGCTGGCGCTCACTGGTAGTGGCTAGCTGGTGCACCCTGCGGGAAGGCAACGGTGCATGAGCAGTGCTGCTCGGAGCCCGTTCCGGGGAGTCGCCGTTGCTGTGAGGTGGGCCAAGGCAAGCACTGAGGAGCCCAGACGGTGAGCGTGCCGCGTCGGCGAGCATCTCGTCGGCCGGCCGTCAGCGTTCGCGCGATCCTGATCGGCCTTGCCCTGACGCCCCCAAATGCATGGTTCCTGGTGAAGGGGCTGTGGGTGTGGGGCGGGTTCACAGGGGCCGAGTCGCTGTTCATGAACACGGTCGCCGTCCTCTTCCTCACCACCTTGCCCAACCGGGTAGTGCAGCGGAGATGGCAGGGGTGAGCTCTGCGGCCCGGCGAGATTCTGACCGTCTATCTCATGCTGGGCGTGAGCACCGGCCTAGTCTGCTCTGTACACGACCTCGGAGGCGCGCTGGCAGGGACCATAGCGTACCCCTTCTGGTTTGCGACGGAGCAGAACGGCTGGCGCGAGCTGCTCTGGCCGAACCTGCCGAGCTGGCTGACGATGCGGGACCCGAACGCGCTGGCCGGCTTCTATTCGGGCGGCGCCTCCGCCTACAACTGGTCTGTCATCAAGCAGTGGGCGGTCCCGGCCGTCTGGTGGGCGAGCTTCGTCGGGGCCCTGATGTGGGCGTGTCTCTGCCTGCATTCCCTCGTCCGCCGGCGCTGGGCGGACGAGGAGAAGCTACCGTTCCCGATCACCATCCTCCCGGTGCAGGCTGTTGACGAGCGCGCGCACCTCTGGCGGAGCAAGCTGTGGTGGCTGGCAATCGCCATCTCGTCCGGGATGGGAGCATGGAACGTGCTCACGGGCTGGTTGCCAGCTCTGCCGGTCGTACCTCTGAGCTTCGACTACAGCGCGTACGTACAGCACAGGCATCCCTGGAACCTGATCCCTTACCAAGCAGTGAGCTGGACCCCCTGGTACATCGGGCTGTCTTACCTGATGCCTCTTGACTTGGCCTTCTCCCTCCTCTTCTTCGATGTTCTGTGGGTAGCTGAGTACCTGGTGACGGGATACTTCGGCTGGTGTGTCAGCCCCTACGGGGGGTTCCCCTACGGGCAAGACCAGACCGCTGGTGGGTTCCTCGCCCTGGTGGCGGCATTCCTTTGGCTCGATCGCCGATACATCGCACAGGTCCTGCGCAGATCCCTCGGCCTGAGCTCGCGACTGCGAGACGACTCGCAGGAGGCTCTCAGCTATCGCGGCGCGGTGCTCGGCCTGGCCGTTGGGGTGGGCTATCTGTGGTGGTTCCTCGCGCGCGGAGGGATGCCTGGCTGGGTGGTGGCCAGCTTCCTCACGCTCTACTTCGCTCTCTCCCTGGCACTCTCTCGTCTGCGCGCCCAGCTGGGCCCGCCCACGCATGACCTCATGTGGGCGATGCCCAACTTCATGCTGGCCAACCTGGCGGGCACGCGGTGGCTCGGCCCCAAGACGCTGGGGATGTTCACACTGATGAAGCCCTACCTACTCTCGCAGAGGAACAGCCCCGTGCCGCTGCAGCTGGAGGCGCTCAAGATGGCTGAAGGCGGCCGCATGGAACGTCGGCGCACCGCGGTTGTCCTGGCCCTGGCCGCCCCTCTCGCCGTGGTCTGCTACTTCTGGGCCAGCGTTCACGTGGGGTACCGCATGGGCTTGGGGACGGGAAAGACCGCGCAGTGGATGCTGTCGGTGCCCCGTTGGCTCACCGAAGACCTGGCGACCAACTTGCGGCACCAGGCGGGCCCACACCTGCCGGGCAGCATGGCCATGGGCACTGGCTTCGTCGTTACGCTCGTCCTGATGTTCCTCAAGCTCAGCTTCAGTTGGTGGCCGCTGCATCCGGTAGCGTTCCCGATCGCGCTATCTTCGACCATCCAGTCGATGACCCCAGTGATCCTTGGGACCTGGCTGTTCAAGGCCTTGCTCCTCCGGTATGGCGGGCTGCGTGCCCATCGGGCGGCGCTGCCGTTCTTCCTCGGGTTGCTGGCAGGAGACGCCACTCTGCACACCATTCGACTGGTAGTCCTTGCTGCTGCGGCCAGATAGCGCTGAAGCCGCAGTCGGACTTGCTGGGGGCTCTGCGTTGTGCATCGTGGGGCAGCCACTCCGCCGCAAGATGAGGCCGCATGCCGCGGCGATCTCCCAACGCTTGGATGTCTGCCCCCGGGGGGGACTTGACAAGCTCTCGGACCCGAGCTACAGCATCTCCTGCATTACCGTAACGCCGGTGATGCAAGAGATGGCGCACAGACGCCACGCAAAGCATGCTGTGGCGAGCTGCGGCATAGCCTTGAAACAAGAGACTCTATAGCACTCCGTCGCAGAAGGAAGGGCTGGCGATCTGCCTCGGGCGCAGAAGAGATCAGGGGCTGCGGCCGACGGGTTCTCCCGGGTTCTCAGCTGCTTTCCCTGAGGCTCGCATCTGACTTCATGGCGCGAGCCTGACCGATACGCGACGGGGCCAGGCAAGGGGACCGGATCACTGTCACCGAACCTAGTGCTCCGAGTGCCCGGCAGGGAGATGGAAGGTGATCCGAGTTACGGTTGCAGGTGGCACTGGGCACTAGCACGCGCGTTCACCGGGCTCCGACACAGCTTCTCAGGGCGCGTGACGGAACGCAGTTGGGGGCTGTGTCAAGGCCGGGCAGGGGCCGGGTGTGACCCCAAAGGCTGGGCCTTGGGGGAAGAAAGTGCTATCCTTCTCGGCTGAGTGTGAGCACAGACCGAGAAAGGATAGCATCCGACATGATAGCACAGTCGCAGCAGCAGGAGCGAGTGGCGCAGGCAGTGGTGAGGGAGTTGGAGGGCCTGTGGGCTGAGGTGGTGGGGGCGGAGGACGGGCAGGCGGCGGAAGAGCAGGTGGTGGGATGGGTGAGGCGAGTGGGCCGGTTGGTGCTGGAGGAAGCGCTGCAGGCCGCGATCGAGGTGAGGGAAGAGCAGGAGGTGAGGTGTTGCGCTCGTGCGATGCGAAGTCACAGCAAGGAGAGCCGAGAGGCGCTGACGCTGCTGGGGCCGGTGAAGGTGCGCCGCCGGTATCTGCTGTGTCCCCAGTGCGGGAAGCGAGTGCGGCCGGCGGACGGATGGCTGAGGTGGGCTGGTGGTTTCAGCTTCGCGCTGGAGGAGATCGTCGCCTGGGAATGCGGGGCTTTGCCCTATCGGGAGGCACTTGGGAGTCTGACCAAACTGGCGGGGGTGGAGGTGTCCCTGCATGCGGCCCAAGATATCGTTGCGCGCTGGGGTGAGGAGGCGGTGGCGCCCGCCCCGTATGCGGAGCCAGTGTCAGGCGCACTGATAGTGCAGATCGATGGCACCACCACCCACCTGGAGGACGGCTGGCGAGAAGTGAAGGTGGGGGCGTGCTATTCCTGGGATCGCGGCGATCCGAAGGCGACGCCCCAGCAGGTGAGCTTTGTGGCGGACTGGCAGTCATCCTCAGACTTCTCCGGGACGCTGTGGCAGGAAGCGCTGGCACGAGGAGCGCCCACGGCCAGCGCTCAGGCCGTGATCGGGGACGGCGCGCCCTGGGTGTGGGAGATGGCGTCGCTGCTGTTTCCTCGCGCCACCCAGATCCTGGACTGGTACCACCTCACCGAGCATCTCTGGCAAGCCGGCAGAGTCATCCACGGCGAGGGCACCGCGGAAACGACGGCGATAGTGGAGAGCTGGAAGACGGAGGTCTGGGAGGGCCGCTCGGAAGCGGTGGAGGAACACCTGAGGGAGTTGGTGGCGGCCGGCGATGATGACAGCCAGAGCACCCTGCGCAAGTGCGCCGATT
>Ga0315277_10004733_pt1 | contig 18051 bp, 9 predicted proteins | sample YL17G05_15_MG_FD_203695 | JGI IMG/M metagenome (GOLD analysis project Ga0315277, IMG submission 203695) | Sediment microbial communities from Yellowstone Lake, YNP, Wyoming, USA - YL17G05_15 | ecosystem: Environmental > Aquatic > Freshwater > Lake > Sediment | place: USA: Wyoming | collected...
GTGGGACAAGTCCAACGCCGAAGCAATGATGGCCTTGGCCAGCCTCTACCACAGCGGCCTGTGGGGCACGTACTGGAAATCCGAGCGGGCTGTCGCGTGAGACCGCCAGGATTTCTCCTCGCACACATGCACATCCTGCTGCCGGGATTTCGGTCGTTCGGCCGCTCGCGCTGCTATATAATCACGCCCAAGTCGATCCAGTGTGCGGATCGCGCAGACCAGCCGGTGTGCAACCAGGGAGTCACTTATGAGCCGAAACATTCATCGCATCACGTTCCTGCTGCTCCTCCTGACGGGTGTTTCGCTGTCGGCGCAGACGCCTATGGCCGCCCCGTCCGATCTGGACTCCTACGTCAAGCGCGTCATGGAGGACTTTGAGGTCCCCGGCATCAGCGTTGCCCTGGTCAAGGATGGCCAGGTTCTCGCCGCTCGGGGCTATGGGGTCCGCAGACTGGGGGAGGCCGCGACCGTCGATGCCCAGACGCTGTTCGCCATCGCCTCGAATACCAAGGCCTTCACCGCCACGGCACTGGGCCTGTTGGTCGAAGAAGACAAGCTCGACTGGGACGCCCCGGTCGTGAATTACCTGCCGGCATTTGCGCTCTGGGACCCCTACGTCACGCGTGAGATCACCGTCCGCGATCTGCTGGTGCATCGCAGCGGCCTGGGGCTGGGGGCGGGCGACCTGCTCTGGTGGCCGACCAGCACGTATGACCGGCCGGAGATCGTCCGGCGGCTCCGCTTCATCCGCCCCGCGACGAGCTTTCGCAGCCATTACGCCTACGACAACGTCCTGTACCTAGCCGCAGGCGAGGTGGTCCAGGCGGTCAGCGGCGCCTCGTGGGAAGACTTTATCGCCTCGCGGATTTTCCGCCCGGTAGGGATAACGACCAGCACCGTCCGCGGCCTGCCGCAGGGATCGCAAGGGAATATCGCCCGGCCTCATGCACGGATCGATGGCACGGTCCGGCCGATCGCGCCGTTCGTCCACGACAACACCAATCCGGCCGGCGGGATCAACTCGAATGCACAAGACATGGCCAAATGGCTCCTGGTCCAGCTCGGCGAGGGGGAGCTGCCCGATGGCTCACGGCTTTTCTCCGAAAACACCGCACGGCAGTTGACCACGCTGGTCACGCCTATGCCGGTCAGCAGCCCACCGGCGGAGCTTGCGGCCCTGCGAACGGATTTCAGAGGCTATGCCCTGGGCTTCAACGTGCTCCAGTACCGCGGGCATAAGCTCGTCACCCACACGGGCGTTCTGCCGGGCTATGTTTCCCGCGTGGCGATGATCCCGGACCTGGAGCTCGGCGTCGCCGTGCTCACGAACCAGGAGTCCGAAGCCGCCCACGGCGCGATTGCCTGGCACGTTCTCGATCAGTACATCGAGGCGCCTGCGGTCGATTGGATTGCTGGCTATAAGAAGCTTCGGGCACGGGAGGAATCGGAAGATAAGTCCAAGGAGCAGAAGCAGGCCGCATCGCGCAATGCATCATCCCGTCCGTCCTTGCCGCTCGGCAATTACGCGGGCACCTACACCGACGCATGGTACGGTGACATCACCTTGACCCTCGAAGATGGCAGCTTGGTGATCCGCTTCTCACGGACCCCGGCCCTGGTCGGCGACCTCGTGCACTGGCAGTACGACACCTTCTTGGCCCGCTGGCGAGACCGCGAGCTGCGGGCCGACGCCTTCGTCACTTTCGCCCTGGACCCGGACGGGACAGTGGACCAGGTGAAGATGAAGGCCGTCTCGCCTGCCACGGACTTCAGCTTCGACTTCCACGACCTGCTCCTGAAGCCCGCCTCCACCCGGACAAAATCGCCATGAAATCGTAGTCTCCTCTCATCTCACCGCCAAGGCGCGGAGAACGTGGAGAAGAATACCCGATTGGACTCGCGGCATCCGCAACCCACCTGCCGTGCTACGGGCCCAACCTTGTCCCTGCACAGGCGGGGAGCGACAAATCTCGGGTGATACACCCTGACCCCAACTGGTAATTCTCCATATTCCTGGCTATGAGGCATGACCGTGATTGCACAGGATTCCCCTCGACTGACTTGGTCTTTGGGTATGGCCGGATGAGCTTTTCCATGGTAGAATCGCTGTCGCAAACGGGAACACAGTAGGGGAGTTCTTATGGGCCAGAACGATGACCATATCAGGCAAGAGGATGAGGATCCCTCCCGGACCCTGGATGCCGTCAAGCCTCTGTATGAGATCGGCAGCCGGATTGGCCGGTTTCGGATCGAGCAGGAGATGGGCCGCGGGGGGATGGGAGTGGTCTACCTGGCGCAAGACACCAACCTGGGCCGTCCGGTCGCCATCAAGACACTGGCGCCCCAGATCGGCGAAAACAGGGAACTATTGTCACGCCTGAGACGCGAAGCCAAAATCCTGGCATCGCTGAATCATCCCAACATCGCCACCATCTATGAAGAGCTTCAGGAAGGGGGGATCAGTTACCTGGTGCTGGAGTATATCGCCGGGGATACATTGACGGACCGGCTGAGGCGGGGCCCCCTGCCCCTTGCAGAGGCATTATCGATCAGCCTGCAAGTGGCCGAGGCGCTTTCTGCGGCGCACAACCAGAGTGTGGTCCACCGGGATTTGAAGCCTGGCAACATCAAGATTACGCCGGAAGGCAAAGTCAAGGTCCTGGATTTCGGCCTGGCCAAAGCAATGGGAAGTCAATGCCCTGCCCCGCAAAGCATCGCCACCGAGCCCGGCAAGATGTTCGGCACGCCGGCCTACATGAGCCCGGAGCAGGCTCGCGCCCAAGAGGTCGATAGTCGCGGCGATATCTGGTCGTTCGGCTGTGTGCTCTATGAAATGCTTGCAGGAGAGCTTCCCTTCAAGGGCGAGACGACTTCCGACACGCTGGCCAACATCCTTACCAAGGAGCCGAACTGGCACGCGCTGCCTGCAAGCACACCGCCGAACATCCAGGTTTTGCTGCGCCGTTGTCTTGAGAAGGACCCGCGCTCGCGGCTTCAGAACATGGGGGACGGCGTGATCGAAATCCGCGAAACCCTGAGCCCGCCACCCGCCGCACCGCCTGCAATAAGGCCCGGTTTGCCCAAGCCAGGGGTCGTGGCTAAGGCAAGTTCACGAAGAGTAGTGATGGTGCTGGGTGCGGCCATCCTCGTGGTCGTGGCTGGCGTTGCCGCATGGCTTGTTGCCAGGAAGCCATCGGCGCCTCCTGCGAAGGAAATCCGGCTGGTGGTTCTGCCGTTTGAGAATCTGGGCCCCGCGGAGGACGAGTATTTTGCTGCCGGCATTACGGATGCTATCACCGCTCGCTTGGCTGTCATTCATGGGCTGGCTGTCATCTCACGCCAAAGTGCCATGCAGTATAAGAAACGAGAGAAGACTGCGCAGCAGATCGCTGACGATCTGCAAGTTGACTACATTCTGGAAGGCACGGTCCAGCGTGAGCGGCCTTCTGATCCAACGAGCCGAGTGCGAATCATCCCTCAACTCATTAAGGCTTCCAGCGACACGCACGTGTGGGCACCGCAACCTTACGATAATGACATCAGCGAAGTCTTCCGGGTCCAATCCGACGTGGCGGAGCGGGTGGCTCAGGGACTGAATATTGCTCTGATTGAACGTGAACGGCAGGCACTTCAGTCCAGGCCCACAGAAAACATGGAAGCCTATAACTACTTTCTGCGAGGCAACGAATACCGGCACGGAAGTGAGCAAGAGAATGACATGAAGGCTGCCATTCAGATGTATGAGAGGGCGGTCGAGCTGGACCCTAAGTTTGCGTTGGCCTACGCTTGGCTCTCAAGGTGTCACGCAGTTATGTATTGGATGTACTATGATCGAACCGAGGAACGCCTTGCCATGGCAAAGAAGGCCGTGGACATAGCCTTGCAGCTTGAGCCGGATTTGGCAGAGGCACATCTGGCTTCGGGAGGTTATTACTACCATTGCGAGTTGGATTGGGACCTTGCACTGCAGCAGTACGCTATCGCCCGGAAAAGCAAGCCCAACGACAGTGAACTCCTTGGCGCTATCGGTGCGGTTCAAAGGCGACAGGGAAAACTCGAGGAGGCGCTGGTCAACTTCAAAAGAGCATCCGAGCTTGACCCTCTCAATAACCATACAACCGTTGAGCTAGGGAACACGTTTGCGTGTATGCGAAACTATCCGGAAGCAATGCGCTGTTATGACAAGGCTATCTCGCTGGCTCCCGATCTGGCGCGTCCATATAATAGTAAGGCCTGGCTATACCTCAGGTGGGAAGGCAGCACCCGGAAGGCACGGGCAGTCGTTGGGGAGGCGTTGAAGAACATTAGGTCACCAGAAGAATCTTCGATTGTCAATTTGCTGATCGAGCTCGATGTGTACGAGGGGAACTATCAGAAGGCTTTGGACCGGCTCCCTTTGAAATCAGAGGATATTGATGATCTGTATGACTTTGTCCCCACGGCTATGCGACGTGCACAAATCTACCGGCACATGAACGAAAATGAGTTGGCGAAGAAATATTACGACAAGGGCCGAAGCATCCTCGAAGCCAAAATCCAGCAAGAGCCCAACGATGCTCGTTTTCGCAGTTCCCTCGGCATCGCCTATGCAGGTTTAGGCCGAAAGGAAGATGCCATCAGAGAAGGGGAGTTGGCGGTGCAGCTACTACCTCTCACCAAGGATGCCTTGCGAGGGTATTCTCGACGCACGGACTTAGCCCATATCCATGTGATGGTTGGCGACCTTGCCCCTGCCATGGACGAAATCGAATTCCTGCTGTCTATACCTGGCGATCTATCGATCCCCTTGCTGCGACTTCATCCGGACTGGGCCCCGCTGCGCGAGCATCCACGCTTCAAGAAACTCGTGGGGACAACAGAGTAGTCCAACATGGTCGCAGAACGCGAAGGGTCTCACAAACTTGCCAATTCCCCAAGTTGCTGTTCGATGCTCACCTTGTACAAGCGACAAATTCTTGACGCTACCCAAGCCCGCGGACGAGGGTGGGTAATGCCGATGTGTTGGACCGATCTCCCTTCCCGTCAGCGACTTCTTTATAGCTCATCGGCCGTTTACTCCGGCGATGTCCTTGCCGGATGTCTTCGAGCCTCATCCCGCCGTACTCGCCGGCAAGCTGATTCAGGTCGGCGTTCTTGTGGAGGACGAGCCGGTATCTGAGAACGAGCGGCTTCGTCGCGGAGATGGGGATTGGCTCGCGTCCGGGGTAGGCCACATTCTGAGCGCTTCCGGATGCTCGCAAGATCCACTGGCGAGGGTGGCCGGGGCTACCCTTCCAAGCCAAAGAGTATCAAAAGCCCCAGCGCAATTTGGCCCATGGCGAACAGCCTGAGCTGGAGTACGGGTCGTTCAAGAATCCATGCCGTGACTGTCTCCACAGCCTTGGAATTGAGAAACAACAGTCCCTTGAGAAGAGCCACAATCCCTGCGAGCATCAGGACTTTGGGCAAGAGGCCCTCATATCTCCAACCAATAGAAATCAATAGAATTCCGAAGGACAGCGCGGCGGCAAAGAAGTACCGCCTCAGTTTCCAAATAGCCTTCCCGCGCAATCTTCTTCGCAGAGTCTCCGGGTAGAGCAAGAATACGAGCCCCAGGAGGATGAGAATGCTACCCACGATGTTGGAGAACATTCCTGACTTCTCCTGATAGAGGCAATGATCCCAAAACAGCGTTCACGATTGAGCCCAGAATCGCACATCAGCCAAGGGTTGTCAACTGTGCGATCCGGACCGGCATCCGGCAAATCTACAGGAGCCATACGTGAGACCAAGGCGGAGTATGGCGGTACCTTGCTCGCCGTAGTCACTGTCTGGCACACGCGGCCACTTCGCCTCCGGCCAAATTCAAAGACTCATGGAGAGTCATCTGCCCAGGTTCTCGTAGAGCTTGACGTTATGGGTGGAGGCTCCGATGCAGGCGATATCCGGTTTGCCGTCGCTGGTGAAGTCTCCGACGATGCAATCGGCGGCAGCGATTCCCCCGTCGTCCAATACCGCATTGCGCCATCGCTCGCCGCTTGAGTCCGCGGCTTGATACATCGAGAGCCGGCAGCCTTTGCCGCGGAACCCGCAGACGATCTCGTCGTTGCGATCGCCGTTGAGGTCGCCCACAGCCAGGGCATGGCCGTTATCCATCTTGTCCTCGATCACGAGCCGCTTCCACGACTCTCCGTCAGGAAGGTAGACCACCAGTTGGTTTCCATGCCACGGCTCGATAGCGGCCAGAAAGCGGTTCTTACCGAGGTAGCCCATGCGCACCTCGCTGCTGCCGCACGTGGGCCATGGGCGGGGATCACCCTTGGAGATGGGCGTCACGACGCACTTGCCGCTGTTCAATTCAATCCGGTGCAGCCCGATGTAACAGGCCGTGAGCAACTGCTGCTGCGCGCCGCTGTCCCAGCTCACCGGATAGATCGCGTGAAGCACCCCGCGCGGGTCGGTGCAAAGGGTCTCGCGTTTCCATTCGCCCGGCCGATAGAGATAGATCGGCACGGGATCGTCGTAGGCCGGCGGGTACTTCGTCCCGACCAAAGGCGCCACAAGAAGCACCTTCTTGCCATTACCCTCCGGGTCGATCCAACGCACGCGGTGTGCCGTCGGCACCCGGTCGATCTCGCGTGTTGTCCATGGCTGTCGCACATCGTCGCCGCTCTTCAACAGCACGACGCTGCCGACACTCTTCTGAGGATCCGATTCGAACCGGTATGCGAGGACCACCTCAGGGACCCCGTCTGTGTCGATGTCCCAGCAATCGGCGTTCAGCGGCCGCGGGACATTGTTGATCAACACGTGCCGTTCCCACGCCGGATGCCGATTCTCGAACCAGACAACCTCGGTTGCCGCCTCATCGACAGCGATCAGGTCCTTCCTGCCATCCTTGCTCAGGTCTGCGGCGACAAGCTGATAGCCGTACTTCAACTCCATGCTGATGACATGCTCTCGAAATTGTGGCAGGTCCTGGGCATACAGGTTCATGCAAGCCAATAGCCACACCTGACAGCCCCAGGCGAACCTTTGTCCTAGTTTCATCGAGGGCTTGAAGGTGTGGCGAGCTTTGGCCGAATCCGAGCTTCTCATGATGTTTCCTCCCGAAATCAGTCGCATCATATGACCATCCCTTGATTCCAGCGCGACCACATGCCGAAGAGAAGGCATGGACGTTGGATCGAGGAGACTCTCACGGAGCGGCGAAGCAAACAATTCTCCCCAGATCCGTGCTGACGAGCAGCGAGCCGTTCGCAACAGCCAGGCCGTGGGCCCTGCCCTCGACCGGCGCACTCCAGATTTCTCCCCCGGCAGCGGTCTCGTAGGCGGCCACTTTGCCTTCGCCGCCCGCGAAGAGTGTGTCGCCGGCCAGAATGAGACTCAGAGGGCAATCACTCGCTACCCGCCAGAGAAAGCACCCGGGGAGCTTCGCCTGGAGCGTGGGGATTTCCGCCTGGGCGGCGGCAATCTGGGCATCGAGCTGCTTTCGCTGCGATTCGGCGTCGCCGGCAAGCTTCTTCCTCTGCTCCTGCAACTGCTGGATGCGCCCCTGGAGCTCATTGATTTGGGTCTGCAGATCGAGGTAGCAGGCACGGTCGAACGCCTGAAGCCAGCCATCTGCGTGCAGGTACACGACGCCGTCACGAATGACGATCGAAGATGCGCGGGGGAAGGTGACGATCAGGTCCGCCTTGTCGGCGCCGAAGAACCGCAACTCACCGCTGCCACGATGGTTCTGGCCGTGTCCGTGGACGAACAGGGAATCCTCGGTGAGCAACCCGAACACGCCGCCGAACCCGGAGCTGCCGAGGGTCTGCACCGTGCTCCCGCCGGCGGCATCGAACACGAGCGGCGCCTGGCGCCCCTGCGACACGTAGAGCCTCGTCGCCGACGCGAGCATGGGTCCCTCGGCGGTCATATTCTGGTGTTCCTTTCTGTAAAGGCCCGCGCCGCCGAGCGTGCCGGATTCGGCGTTCACGGCGCACAGGTACGTCTTCTGCCACGGCAGCATCGACGCGGCGAAGTATGCTTTTCCATTCTGCACGAGGACGCCGGTCCGGCAGGGGCTGAGGCTGATGAGCTTGCTGTCGGCCGGGACTTTCGCGCCTCCGGGCGAGACCTCATACCGCCAGAGGAGCTCGCCCGACTCGCTGCGGATACAGTAGGCGCACCCATCGTCGGAGCCGAAATAGAGCTTGCCGTTATCGAAGGACGGCGGCAGGCGCACCGGGCCATCGGTGAAGTACGCCCAGTTCTCGCGACCGGTGGCCAGGTCCAGACAGTGAACCGCATCGTCGGCGGAGCTGCCGAAGAAGATGCAGCCCTGGGCCGCCGTCACGTGAAAGACCGGGTCGAAGTCTCGCATGGACCGCAAATTGCTGATGCCGGCGTAGGAATCCCACTTTGCGGCGCCGGCCCAGGCGGGTTGTGGATACTCATTGGCGACATGTTCCCACAGTTTTTGCAGGGGCACGGCCAATCGCTCCTCCGTGACGCTGCTTCGCCGATTGTCGTGCCGGTACGTCGGCCAGTCCTCCGCCTTCACCGCAGGACATACGGCTATCAGCAGGCACGCCACCAAAATCGTAACGCTACGCAAACTCATAGTCGCTCCGCCTCTACTCTCCACCCTCGAACATGCCCGTGTCCCGCGCCAGGCGGGCTCCGGTCTGCACCGCGCGCCACTCCGCGGGCGAGAACGCCACCGAGGTCTCGATCCAGTTGCCGCAACTGCACCCGCCGCCGCCCTCGGGCGAGAGGACCATGCCCTCGCCCACGATCGTGCTCAGCCAGCAGCTCGGCCGCAGGTTGCGCCAGCTCGTGATGCGCCCGGTATTGAAGTCCCACATGGCGACACATCGCGACTGGCCCCGGTGGACCAGAGCGTACTTCGTGCCGCAGTACGTCGCGCAGCCCTCGCGCCGGCTCATCGCCGAAGTCAGGAGCCGACCGGTGCCCAGGTCGTATCCGCAAGGCTCGAGGAAGATCCGGTCGGCCAGGACGACCGGATGCTGCATGTGCCCCCCGTGGTTGTCGGAGGGCCAGTTATGCTCCGCGTGCCAGAGTTGCTTGCCGTTCTCCGGATCGAATTTATAGAGATGGTATTTGCCGGCGGCCGAGGAGACGATCACGATAGCGTTATCCGTGCAGGCGAGATAGAACACGACGATTCCATCGGCCGTGTCGATGGGGGCCTCCCAGAGGGGTTCGCCCGTCTGGACGTTGAGGCACACCAGGTGCTGGTCCGACCACAGGAGCGGATCGTTGAGCCGGCGGGCGGCCGCACTCTTGAGCGACAGGTTGCGGGACTCGACAAAAAAGAGGCCCTGCTTGCCCACTGCGACGGTCGTGTTGATCACCAGCCCGTTGCGCCGCGTCCACATCAGTTGGCCGGTCGGCAGGTCATACGCGAACAGGGCGTCGCTGCAGACCTTCTCGGTTCCGGCGCCCGATGTCTTGTCGTACCACGCGTAATCACCCCAGAAGTCCGTGTAGCTCGTGTTCCGCTTGACCACGCTGCCGAAGAGCGTATTGTCCGTGCGTGCGACGTAGCCCCAGTCGTGCACGTCGCGGCTGAAGCCCTCGGGAAGATCGAAGACCCGTTGAAGACCACCGTCGGAGTGCCCGATCATCCAGCATCTCTCCCGAATCGCCACGTAGAGCGAGGCGTCATCGGCGCACCAGTTGCCTGCGTCACGCGGCAGGTTGACTCGCTGCATGGCCGGGATTTCCAGTGACCAGAGGATCGCGCCATTGTACGCGTCAAGGGCGGCCAGACGGTTCATGCCCTGGTGGAAGAGCCTGCCGCCGGCGGCCAGGGGCGCGGGCATGCGCGGGTTGCGGTCCATGCCGAAGTCAGCGCCGGGCCGGCCCAGCCACTGCACCTGCATCTGGTCGGTTCCGGTGGCGCCACCGAGATCGTCGTGACTATCGGCCGTATTGCCGGTGTCGCCGTACTGATGGGTCCACGAGCCGACGCCGGGCGGCACGGGCTTGGTCACCATGAGGCATGTGCCGGCAGCAGTCTCGCGACGGACGAAGTTGATGGAGGCCGCGTTGAGCCAGGTCTCGATAGCCGATGCCCGTGTCGTTGCCTGTGATGGGCCGGACAGGACGGCGGCGCCTCCTCGCGGCCGAAGCACGCGGTACATCTGACCGGCCGAGCCGGGACACCGGTCTTCCACAAGCATCCGCTCCGAAACGATGAGATTCGCGAAGTTGCCCGGGTACGGCAGATTCGCGAAATCATCGACGTGCTGCACTGTGACGCGCGTCCCGTAGACGCCGGCCTTGTAGAGGTTGTTTCGCACTTGTGCCACGCGGCTGCCATCGTCATCGATCCCGATCACAGTCAGATCGCTTGCCGCCGCCAGCTCGTAAGCCAATGCCCCGTCGACAAGGCCCCAGACGAGACAGTACCCTTTCGTGACCCCGCTGCATTGCAGCACTTCTCGCGCGACATCTCGCATCCGCTCACTGTGCTCGATGTTGTCCGAGATCGCCGCGCCGGCCGGCAATGGGCGAACGGCGTAATTCAACGCGGTGTCTAACTCGTAGACATCGCCGTTTCTCTCGACATCGCCCAACCTCGTTGTCACGCGGTACGCATACACGCGGTCCGGCTGCAAGCCCTCAATGGTCAATGCGTGGCGTTTCTTCGGCGTCTCATCGATCAGCCGATTCTCCAGCCTGCCCTGGTCGGGTCCCTGCAACTGGACGCTTGGGGAGTGCTTGGCGCCCGGACCGGCCAGGCCGTAGTCCACAATGGATGAAGTCTCGTCCTTTGTCCACCAGGATACCACGGCCTGTGACGGCGTGACATACCGCACGTAAGGACCCAATTCCACCTGCGTAGGCGAGAGTTTCGGCGGCGGCCTCTTCTGCCCCCGCGCGACCGCCGGACCGATTGGACCCTGTGATCCCGTAGGCGCGAGAATCAGCATCACCGCAGCAGTCCAGAGAAGCCACGAAGTCCCCGTGCACATCTTCATGATGCTCCTCCCCAAGACCAAACCATGTCAGAAACGGCCCAATCAAGTCTCCCCTGAGCGACGATTCCTTCCTCTGACGATCATGGCACTCCCTTAGGCAGCCGCCCCGGACGCGGCCGAGAACTCACGATCATTCATCATCATACCCATATCCTGGCCCTCCTGCCATAGAAAACCCGCCACCCGCCGCTCTGGCTCTTGAAAAAAGACACTGCGGTGGTTGACAACTCTTCCAGCCGCGGGTACCATAAGGGTACCTTATCAGTCATAAGCGGAAGTAGTCTCTAAAGTTAAGATCGTCAGCACGCGTTTCACCGGACCCGCTGCGCACACGGCGCGGGAATTACGACGGCTTTTGAGGTCAATACGGCGAACTACTATCTGTCGCCTGGACCGGGGCCCCTGTGGGCTGCCCCGATAGACATTGGCCATGCCGTGGAAAGGAGGTGAATGTCGGGAGAACGTATCGACCTACCGGACAAGTTGTGCGATGCATGGGTTGTCTCCTCAAGAGAGCTGATTCACGATCGACTTATCCGGCGGGAGCGGGCAGTGCCTCGAATCACCAACGGGTGCGAGGGGAATGAGACTTTGCAGATCGTGAAGGAGGAACAAGATGGGTACGCGACTTTTCCGGCTGGCCCTGCTGATCGCCGCCTTGCTATTGCCAGGCGTGGGACAGGCCGCCGACGAAACTTTCCTGACACTCGATGACTTTGAGAGCTACACCGACGACGAGCCGAACCGAATTTTCGATGCGTGGGAAGACGGCTGGAATGATCCGTCCGCCAACGGCGCGGTCGTCGGCAATCCTGAGGCGCCGTTCGCCGAGCAGAATACCGTCTACGGCGGCGCCCAGGCCATGATCTTCAAGTACGACAACACGACCGCGAAAATCTCCGAGGCGAAGCTCACCCTGGACAGCTCCCTCGATGTCACGGCCGGAGGGACGATGAAGGGCCTGACGCTGTGGTACCACGGCCAGGCGGCCTCCGTCGGCGCTTTCACCTATGACGCGGCAGCCGGCACCTACACGGTCGTCGGCGCGGGCGCCGACATCGCCGGAACCCAGGACCAGTTTCACTTCGTATTCAAGCGTCTCAACGGCGACGGAACGATCGTCGCGCGGATCGACAGCGTCGGGCAGACAAATGCCCTGGCCAAGGCGGGAGTGATGATTCGCGAGACGCTGGACGCCAATTCGCCCCATGCCATGGTGGCGGTGACGCCGTCCAACCGGGTAGGATTCATCTTCCGCAATGCCGCTGAGCAGAATACCGGCGTCACGAGTACCGCCGCGGACAGCTTCACGCTGCCGCACTGGGTCCGGCTGACCCGCGAGGGACCCTTGCTGAAGGCCGAGCATTCCGCCAACGGCACGACTTGGATGCCCATCGAGGGCGCCACTGCGCAGGATCCTTCGCAGTTTTACGTGTCGATGACCAACAGCGTGTACGTCGGCCTGGCGGTCACCGCCCATACCGACGACGGCACGCCCTGCACGGCCGTATTTGCCAAGGTCACCATCACCGGCAACGCGACCGCCGGGGTGCTCGCTGAATCCGCAGACGTCGGAATCGCCAGCAACGAACCGGGACCGCTCTATGTGGCCCTGGGTGACGCGGCGGGCAAGGTGGGGGTCCTGTCCCATCCCGACGGCGACAACGCCGTGCTGGCGAATCAATGGACCCAGTGGGCGATCGCCCTCGACGAATTCAGCAAGGCCGGCGTAGACCTCACTGCGATCGACAAAATCTTCATCGGCGTCGGCAATCGCGCCGCTCCCCAAAATGGGGGCGCCGGCACGTTGTACTTCGATGACATTCAGATTGTGCGCCGCCTGCCTGTACCGAATACAGTCCTGCTGTTGGCGGAAGGTTTCGAAGGTCTGCCGCTGGGCCCGAACAAGGACGAGACCGTCGCGGGTGAGGCGGTTTGGACCAAGACGCCGCCGAGTGGCTGGACGCTCGATGACAGCGGCGTACCGGCCAGAGGCGACCCGGCCAACGGCGTCGATGAATGGGAAGGCTGGAGCTTCGCCGACAACGACTGGTGGCCGCTAGTGGATGACCAGAGACGCTCGCAATTCGCACTGGCCATCGGCACCGCGGCTATCGCGGATTCAGACGAGTACGACGATAAGGGCGACCCGGTCGGCACGTACAACACCTACATGAGCACGCCCGAGATCGACGTGCGGGCGATCGAATCCGGAGCCGATACGATCATCCTGAGATTCGATTCGAGCTGGCGGCCGGAGGATTCCCAAACGGCTACCGTCACCGCCAAGTTTGACGACAGCGAGCCTGTGGAAGTCATGCGGTGGGAATCCAACAGCAGCAGTCCCCTGTACCACGACCACAAGACAAACGAAGTAGTCACGGTCAGCTTCGCGCGTCCGGCCGGGGCCAAGAAGATGATCCTGACGTTCGGCTATTTCGACGCCGCCAACAACTGGTGGTGGGCCATCGATAACGTCGAGGTCCTCGGTGTTCCGAGACCGAGAACCGTCGTCATGGCGGAGAACTTCGATGAGCTCAAGCTCGGTCCGAACGTGGAAGAGCAGGGAGCAGGCACGGTGCCGGAGGCCTTTACACATACGCCGCCTGTCGGCTGGTCCGTGGACCGCAGCAGCGTTCCGGGGTACGGGAATCCCGCCATCGACGGCGTGACCGAGTGGGCCGGCTGGTCCTTCGCCGAGAAGGAATTCTGGATCAACACCGACCACCAGAGACGCGAGGAGTTCACCCTGGCTAAAGGAAACGTCGCAGTCGCCGACGGAGACGAGTGGGACGACTCGGACCATCCGCCGGACTGGGAAGTCGCCGCAGATCCATTTGACACGTTCATGGCCACCGGCCCGATCGACATCTCCGGGCTGGACGCCGGCACCTTGCAGCTCAAGTTCGACTCGAGCTGGCGGCCGGAGTACGACGACGACTATCACCAGACGGCGAACATCAAGGCGTCGTTCGATGGCGCCGAGCCTGTCGAGATCATGCGGTGGGAATCAGATTCCGCAAGTCCCAAATTCAAGAACGACTCCTCCACGAACGAGACGGTCACCATCAACGTGGACAATCCCGCCGGGGCCCGCTCCGTGGTCCTCACGTTCGGGTACTTCGACGCGGGCAACGACTGGTGGTGGGCCGTGGACAATATCGAAGTGTCCGGCCTGCTCCGCGAGAAGATCCCTGTGTTCATGGAGGACTTCGAGGGTCTGCCGCTGGGACCGAACAAGGATGAGGTCACGCCCGGCGTTGCCGTCTGGACGAAGACCGCTCCGGAGGGCTGGACGATCGATGACAGTGGCGTGCCGTTCAAGGGCGATCCGGCCAACGGCGTCGACGAGTGGGAAGGCTGGACCTTCGCCAGTAAGGATTGGTGGGCGCTTGCGGCCGAGAATCAGAGGCGTGCCGAGTTCACGCTGGCCGTGGGCACCGTCGCCGTGGCAGATTCCGATGAGTACGACGACAAGGGCAATCCCGCCGGAATGTACAGCACGTTCATGAGCACGCCTGCCATCAACGTCGCTGGCATGGAGGCCGGCACGCTGGAGCTCATCTTCGATTCGAGCTGGCGGCCGGAGGACAACCAGACGGCGACGATTACCGCCTCCTACGACGGCGGCGCCGCCATCGAGGTCATGCGATGGGAGTCGAGCCCAGGCTCGGCGTACCACGATCACCGCCCTAACGAGACGGTCGCGGTTCCACTGCGTAACCCCACCGGGGCCAAGAGCCTGGTTCTGACCTTCGGTTATTCCAATGCTCACAACAACTGGTGGTGGGCCATCGACAACCTGCTCGTGCGCGGCCTGCCGGAGCAACGGATCCGACGCGTGTTCTTCGCGAATTTCGAGGGTCTGCCCCTGCTGCCGGCGCTCGATGAGGCGCCTCCGGGTGGAGCCGCCGTCTGGACCAAGACGGCCCCCGAAGGCTGGACCATTGATGACAGCAAGGTCCCTGGCGCCGGCGATCCGAACAACGACGGCGTCACCGAGTGGGCCGGGTGGTCCTTCGCCGACAAGAGCTGGTGGTCGTTCGTCGCCGCCGACCAGGGTCGTTCCGGATTCAACAACGCCAAGGGCGCCATCCTCGTTGCCGATTGCGACGAGTGGGACGACCTGCCCCATGCCGCCGGCGAGTACAATGCGTTCATCAGCACCCCTGCGATCAACGTCGCCGGTGTGGACGCTGGAACACTCAAGCTCGCCTTCGATTCCGCCTGGCAGCAGGAGGCTTTGCAGACGGCGACCATCACCGTCAAGTACGACAGCGCCGCCCCCATCGACGTCCTGAAATGGGAGTCCGACGGCGCCAACCCGAACGGGTTCAAGGCCGATGCCGTCGGTGAGCACGTGGTCGTGGACCTGAAGAAGCCTGCCGGAGCCAAGACCGCCGTCATCACGTTCGGTCTGGGCCGGGCCGGCAACAACTGGTTCTGGGCCCTCGATAATCTCGATGTGACCGGCGTCTCAGGCGGTAACACCGTCTCGCTGCTCACAGAGGACTTTGAGGACGTGCCTCTCGGTCCGCCCGTAGACGAGGTGCCTCCGCCGCCCGGCCTCGACTGGACGCATACAGGTCCTGCGGGCTGGGTCAACGATGACAGCCAGATCCCCGGCGTTGGCGATCCGAACACCGACGGCGTCACCGAGTGGGCCGGCTGGTCCTTCGCAAACAAGGACTGGTGGGTCAAAGTCGCGGACGACCAAAAACGGTCCGAGTTCGTTTCCGGCCAGAGCACCGTGGCCGTCGCCGACTCCGACGAGTGGGACGACAAGGATCACCCCGATGGTCTCTTCAACGCCTTCCTCAGCACGCCGCCGATTCCAATCGACGGCGCAGACGCAGGCTCGCTCCAGCTCATCTTCGATTCGAGCTGGCGCCAGGAAGCCTCGCAGACCGCAAGCATCACCGTCCAGTATGACGGCGGCGAGCCGGTCGTTGTTCTGCTGTGGCCATCGGAAGGGGCCGACCCAACGGCGTTCAAGGCCGACGCCACCAATGAAGAGGTGACCGTGGACCTGAACAACCCCGCCGGGGCCAAGATCATGGTCATCACCTTCGCCGTCACTGACGCCGACAACAACTGGTGGTGGGCCATCGATAACGTCGAGGTGATCGGCGCCTTCGGCAAGTAGACCTGGTATGTAAGCAGCAATAAGGATTGACATCGGGCGAGGGCCTGTGCAACAGTCGCAGGCCCCCGCCCCTATGAAAAAAGAGCCTCACGAACGATAACAGGCGAAGCGCAGGAGCCTTCGGACTGTGTTGCCTGCGCGCCGTGCGAGGCGCTCCGACAGCAACTGCGTTATCAACCGACGGGTGAGAATCGAGGGCAGTAGAGATGAAGAAGCAGGATGCATTCACATTGATCGAGCTGCTGGTCGTGATCGCCATTATCGCCCTGCTGATGGGAATCCTGTTGCCGTCGCTGGCGAAAGCCAGGGATCAGGCCAAGAAGGTCGTCTGCGTCGCCCATATGAAGGGGCTTGGCATCGCCCTGCGCATGTACGTCGACGACTACAATGGCAAAACGCACAATTCGCCCAACGTGGGCCTCTGGGACAATGCGTACGAGGGGTCTCCCGTCATCCGCAAGTTCGGTCCTGATGACGATATGGCCTACTGGGGCGTCGCCTACGAGCCCTTCGCCAAGAACAAGAAGATCTTCCGATGTCCCGCCACCAAGCGGGTCGACGACTGGCCTGAGTGGGGCTGGGGGATCGGGTATCAGCAGTACTTCCGATACTGCTCCTATGGCCTGAACGCCTACATTACCAACCAGAAGATCGATCAAAAGTTCAAGAAGCACGATGAAGTCATCGCCTTCCAGGATCATATCGAGCAACTGCTCGACGACAACGGCGACATGTTCTACATCAAGCCGGGGGCCTCGATCAATCTGACCCAGTGGCGCAACGGCGGAACGCTCGGGAACTTCCCCGAGGCCGTCCAGGAGTGTTTCCGCCACGAGGGCGTGTCCAACACCTGCTGGCTCGACGGGCACGTCACCGGCATCAAGGAAACGACCGGCGAGAACATTCCCGCCTACTGGTACACGGGCATAAGGGACGGCACGTGAGCGGCAACCGCTCGGATCGCAGGGACAGGTTCGCGCAAAGCTGCGGCGCAGAAGGAGTTGCATGATGAGCGCAAAACACTGGGGCTGTTGGATCACAGCAGCGGTGATTATGTTGGCCATATTCAGTTGCAGGAAGAAAGAGACCGCCCCTGCGCAGGGGCCGCAAGTGGTCGGACCGGGTGCTGCTGAAATCGCCGCCGCAAGGGACGCCCTGACGCGCGGGATGCAGCCGATCAGCTTCAACATGCTGGATAAGACGCACGGCGGCAGACGGTGCATCGTGGCGGCCCGCAGCGTGCCCATTCCACCTCCTCCGCCGCCTCTCGGCATGGCACGAATCATGGGACCGACAACGCTCTACATGGGCGAGCTCAACGATGTCTTGCCCGATGCCATCAAGATCCGTGCGCCTTACCCTTCCTCAGGCAACTACAAGTACATCGAAATCCCGCGAGCGGACATCGAGTCGATTCACCTGGGCGATTGACTCCCATCGGGTGCATAATTCATCGTGGCTTGACGCGAGCGATTTCAACGAGTTGCCGTCGAAAGCGCTAACACGAGGCGCTGCGTGCGTGGGCAGGCGGCTCCACGATGAGATGCGAGAAGCGAAACGATGCCTGGCCCCGTCCGGAGCCGGGAAGCAGATCGTACGCACGACGCTGCGGAGGGATGACAATTCCGCCTGCGGAAAAGGGAGACAAGCGCCCTCCATGGCGCTCTCTGCCACCCTGTCTCCCCGTTACGAAGTGCCTTGAGTTCAGTCCTTTGAAGGTCTGATCTATGGGGTCATTTTGCACTCGTAACGCGCCCATTATCCCCCCAAAGAGGCCGCGCGTCTATCCGTATAACTACGTATTTTTGGAGACTGTAGCAACGTTACAGAGCATAGTTACCCCGTTTCGCGTTGTTGATGGAGGGTGACGATGGTTTGGCAGCGGGCGGGAGCGTGTAGGTCCCGCTGCATGTCCAAGGCAATGCGACG
>Ga0315277_10004734_pt1 | contig 18043 bp, 14 predicted proteins | sample YL17G05_15_MG_FD_203695 | JGI IMG/M metagenome (GOLD analysis project Ga0315277, IMG submission 203695) | Sediment microbial communities from Yellowstone Lake, YNP, Wyoming, USA - YL17G05_15 | ecosystem: Environmental > Aquatic > Freshwater > Lake > Sediment | place: USA: Wyoming | collected...
TAAGGTCATTGTGGATCGGGATTCACTATCCGACTAAGGTCCGATAACTTCCGCGAACCGCCCCGTGCGGACCCGCATGCGGGGTGGTGTGGGGAGGGACGGCTAATTACCGTCCCTTACCCGATTATGAGTCCTTTCACATTCATTTCTGTTGATTGAAGAACTGTTTGAGGTCTCGATCGCAATCCGTTGCGGAATCGATAACCTTGACGCCATAGTTATTTTCAGAATTCGGATCGGCGCCCGCCTGCAGAAGCATTTTGATTATGGCACCAGGATCTGGCCTATCCATCGCCATTGCTGAATAACAACTATCCAATGCTCTCATTAAAGGGGTGTTACCGTAGCGATCCTTTACGTCAACAGTCGCGCCATCATCCAATAGTGTTCTCACCATGTCTTTGTGGTTTTCTTGAACCGCAAAATGCAACGGGGAAAAACTGTCGTCATCGAGCGCGTTAACATCGATCCCACTGGCTATGAGCTGTCGTACACGCGCAAGGTCATTCTCCAAGGCTGCATAGTGAAGATCATTGCGGCCATATTCATCAACACTAGGGCGACTTTTCTTTTTTGGTATTTTCTTCATAACATTATTCGTTATGTTGCTGTGAACTTTTTCCTGAAAACCGGACTTTTCAGCCCTTCAAAATGCCCTTTCATCTTTCGCCCTATCCATTACTCATTTGTGGTAGTAATATACACTGTTTTCGAAGATTAGGGAAGTGAAGAGTACAGGAAGGAGTCCTCTTTTTCCAAAAACCAGCCGACCCAAAGTCCAATTTGACGTTAACAGTAGAGTAGAGAGCTGGCGTAGTGGCTGAAGGCTCTATCTCCAGCTCCCCCTCATCAAACCGTACGTTCGGTTTTCCCGAATACGGCTTTCCGATTATCTTCATCCGGTTGCTTTCGCCCACGGAGCCTTGGTTGGAACTTCGTATAGACCTAAGGAATCGAAATAATACCTGTCCGGATATGCCTTGTATCCAAAACTACAATAATGGTGTTTCCGGCGCAGATATATTCGCATCCTATAGACCAAGTATCTTTTCAAAGTTACAAGGGCTTTCGTACAATTGCCATATCGAAAGTAGCCTACCCATCCTCTGGCAACTTCATTCACTCTCCAGATCACAGCTTCCGTCGGCACTGCACTGTAATGCTCAGTTGTCAATCGCTTGATTTCTGATCGTATATGTCTCTGTGCTTTCTTTGACGGTTCGATGTGAGGGTATATTCTTCCGGTTCTCTTGCTTCGCTTCATACCTATGGTGAATCCCAGAAAGTTAAGGCTCTCCTGGCGTGCATCCACAACACAGGTCTTTTCCTCATTCAGAGTGAGGCCAAGGTCAGCGAGAACCCTCTTGATCCCCTTCAGAATCCAGCCGGTGTTGCCTCTGCATAATATCACACTATCGTCGGCATACCTCACCAGTCTCGCTCCCAGTCTCTCCTGTACTTTCTTGACCACCCACAGCGTATCCAGTACATTTAGATAGATATTGGCAAGCAGCAGAGATATTACCCCTCCCTGCGGGGTCCCCTTGTCATTCCCTTTGTACTCTTTCTTCCCATCCTCACGTTCTTCCACAATCGGTGCCTTGAGCCACATCTTGATAAGTTTCAATATATGCTTATCCACGATGCGCTTGGCCACCACCTGCATCAGTTTGTCATGGGGAATGGTATCGAAGTACTTGGAAATGTCGGCATCGATGACTTCGGTTCTGCCTTCAAGGAGGTGACTCCTTATATCGTCAACCGCCTGATGGGCATTCCGCTTCGGTCTGAATCCGTAAGAGTTGTCCTGAAAGTCGGCTTCAAAGATAGGCTCGATTACTATCTTAATGGCCATCTGTACGACCCTGTCCTTGATCACCGGTATTCCCAGCGGCCTCTTACCCCCGGTTGTTTTGAGAATGTAGACCCTACGAACAGCCTGAGGCTTGTAGTCTTTCCGCTTGAGTTCCCCAGCAATCTCTTCAAGATACTTCTCCGTTCCTCCCCTCTCCTCTATCCGCTCAAAGGTTTCGCCGTCTATCCCAGGCGCTCCTTTGTTCGCTCTGACAAGTCTGTAGGCATGGTTCAGGATGTCCATCCTATAAACCTTGTCATAGAGAAGATAGAATCGATACTCCTTTTCCTGCTTGGCCTTCCGGTATAGTTTCCTCTGAAGTTCCCGGACCTTTTCTGGAGTTTTCAGCACGTTCTGTGCAATCCCCTTTCCTTCACTTCTTCTGAAACATGATAAAAGTATTGCCCCTTCCCTCTCCCAAGGCTTTGCTCTCCTTGAGATACAAACGGTACTATAGGCAAATCCGACTCCCTTCCCGACCCGGTAAAATTTCGTCTCCTTATATCTACCGGTTGCCCTCCTGTTGGGCATCGACAAGGGCCTCCCGCGTTCATTGTCGTATGGCTGCCCCTGCGTGTCACCCCTGTTACCCCGGGAGTCCATCTATCGGTTCTGGCAGTTTTCGTTAAGATAGATGCTCCGGTCTTCCCCTTTGTAGGAGAGGGTCGACAACTCCATTGTGAATTTCGAGGCTACATCCAGGTTCGCTCACGCTGCGACCCGCAGGTTTGCTCAGCTCCCTTACGGAGCCTTCGTCAGGAAACTTAGTGCTTCAGGTTACCCTTTACACCTCCCTCAAGCTACGTGGGCGAACTGCCGAACTCCCACGGTCGGACTCTAACCGACAAGTCATACGTTTTACACGGCATGCCCTACTTATCTTCAATAGCAAGTTGATCACGGAGTTGATGATTACCGAAGGAAAGAAACAAAAAAGGCAGAGCCATTCTTGACCCTGCCTTCCCTTCCATTTCAACCAGAAGATTTAATCCATTTTGCACTGTCGTAACGGTACTCTCTTTTTTGAAGCTCTTTGGCTACTGCTTGTCTATACTTTTCAGAAGTTTTTCCGTCAGAAAGTTGATTCCATTTTCTTATTAATTGCTCATCATCTGAAAAAAGTAATTTAAAGTATCGATATAGAGATTTCATTTTTTAAGACCTCCTTTTTTTCTGTCTCTTTGCCAAATCATAGTTAGAAATTCTAGTCTTATCATTAGGCTAAAGCCACCTGACAAGGTGATGTTTTAGCCCCCTTTATTTAGTGCCCTGTACTGCACACCGAACGGCACGGCGAGACCTGCCACAAGAACCGTCATCACTAACATTCCGAACTAAATGTCATTTCACCTCCTTTTCCCCGTTTCACACCTCGGCTATCAATGTAACGTGGGGTTCTACTTCTGGATTAGGAATATTAAAATCAGAACAGCCGTTCGTTTCATCCCAGATGAAGTCCTTACAACCCAGTTCAAAAAACCTGTCATGAATCATTCTGTCGTAATGAGCCCTAATTGACCGTACGTGTCTATGGATATCTTTATTCCTTAATTGCTGGGCAGTGCTGCCGATGTATTGTATGTAGCAAAGCTTTGGAACACGTATTATGCGGGTCTTAAGAAAAGTCCTAACCATTATCTCATAGTCGTCTGCAACATGAAGTTCCTTATTATGCCCCCCTATGGATTCATAAAAGGATCTCCTCCAGGCTCTTATATGGTTAGGGCTCGAGACAATATGGCGAATCGTTTTCGCATTTACATTACCGGCACTCCCCGACTTATATAGCTTGCCTTTATATTCAACATCGGTATAGGAGCCGTAGCCAAAGGCCCAGCCTTTCCTGTAAGAATGAGGTGTACCGTTCTCATATACCTCAGCACAGTCGGTATACAGGAATCCCGCCTCCGGGAACTGTTTAAAACCCTTAACCACATTATCTATCGCATAGTCCGTCAATTCATCATCATGGTCGAGCTCTACGAGTATCTGGCCTTTTCCTAAACTACAGGCCCAGTTCTTTAACTTTCCAATCATTCCTGAGTGTTCCCATGGCTTAAAGACGTGTATCCGATGATCTTTTTTTGCAAGACTACTCAATATTTTGAATGTTCTTCCATCATCAGAATCATCGACGATGATCCATTCCCAATTCTTATAGGTTTGTTCCTTAAGGGATAGGAACGGTCGATAGATTCTTTCCCCGGTTTTATAGGAGGGCGTAAAAACAGTAACCAGGGGGTTGTCATCCGCTCTCTGATTACTAAATATGTTTTTTAAATAGCAGTTGTAAGCCTCCGTCCCAAGCTGAGTTAGGTCCGGCAGGGCATCATAGTGGACCCATCTTTTCTGGATTTCAAAGGGAGCTTGTAAAAGGTCAGGAAAGGAAGATCGATTCCCAATTGTTACAATCACATGGGGTTTATCTTGGATAAGAACCTTTTCCAGATTAGTACCGAGAGAATAACATCGGCAGTCGAGTCTCTTCTCCTCATAATCTTCCTTTACAGGGGTTACTAATTTCAGGTCATTGCGACCAATGATGCAAATGGTTGGTAACTTATCCTTTACTTCGAACAATTTGATTGGAATCCTCATCAGTTCCATAAGCTTTCTCTTGACCAAAGACCGCTTTGGATCTGTACCAACAAATTTCGGGAGGCCGCCGTCAAATGCGATGACCTTCATTTATCTCCTCACTTCTAATTTCTTTTGCCTAGTAGCTTCTGAAGAGAGAAAGGGGGTAAATTGGATTAGGAAATTTGGAAGGCTCTGTTTAACAACGAAGAATCAAAGGCTTTGCATCTGATGTTTGAAGTTGAAAGAAGAGATTTGGAACCTTCGTAAGGAACGAGGAGTCCATAAACATGTGCTTTATAAGAAAAGTTGATCCTGCCACTTTCTCCTTCTTGTCCAAGCTAGGAGTTGAATCTTCCTCGTCAATATTTTTAAGTGAGGAGACAGAGTTAATATCTAAAGCGTCTAAGGTGGAAAAATAAAGGTAAGCTGGAAAGATCGAGAACCAGAAAGAAAACAACAAAATCAAAATCGAATAAAAGTTTGAGAAAATCTTGTCCATTCTTAGTATCTAAAAATATCTTGGTATTTATAAAATAATTTACACCGTATTCTTCAAAAAGTCAAAAAGAAAAATCCGGAACAGAAAACCTGCCCTAAATATTTCCAATTGAAATATTGAATGCGCACCTCAGGGGACGTAGTTTAGTTATTTAAATAACTTGCCAGAGATTTCTCAAGGTCACTGTTTTCTCTTACAAATGCCTCTCCTCGCACGGAAGCAGAATGAATACCCCCAGGACTCATTCGCAGCGCCTCCGATAGCTGTCTTCCTGTCAGTCCCACCCTCCTTAAACACACGTAACAGAATACCGATCGGGCCTGACTGATCTCTCGCCTCTGACCTCCCCCGAGAATCTCCTCTCTCGTTATCCCTAACTCCTTGCCTATAAAATCCAGTAACCCCTCCACATCCACGTATTTCCTCTTCAATCGGACCCACTCCCGTGCTACTCGTTTAAATAACTAAACTACGTCCCCAAGGTTCAATCTTACAACTCGCCCCTCCCTCCTGAATGATCCGACCCAGTCGGTCCAGGAAGTCTTCTCGGTCCCGGTCACTTTCAAAAATCCGCCTCCTCTCGATCCCCCGCACCATCACATGATGCAGGGTTGCAGGAGCATCTATTCGTGGCCCTCTTGGCATGACCTACTATTATCTCCATTCAACAGAACGGTCAAGTTATTTAAATAACTAAACTATGTCCCCAAGGTTCTCCCAACTGCCCCCACTAAACTGATGCTTTTCTGGTGTGTGCTGCTATTGCCTCGACGATCCGTGGCCAGGCCCCGCCATGGGGGAGGTCGTGCCCCATCCCCTCGATCAGGATGAGCTGCGCCCCCGGAATGGCCTCGACAGTATCCTTACCCCCCTCCACCGGGACAAGAGGATCGCTGGTTCCATGAACCACCAGGGTCGGCGTCGCAACTTTAGCCAGAGCAGGCACTCTGTTCTTCTGCGTTAAGATGGCAACGAGTTGGCGGTCCATGCCTTGAGGATAAAAGCAACGGTCATAACTTTTGGCCATGATCTTGCGGGTCCATTGTTCATCGACCGGAAACCCAGGACCGGAAATGGTTTTGAATACCCCGAGCATATGCTCAATGCACGCCTCCCGTTCTTCTGGAGGCGGGGTGATAAGCAGCCCGAACACCTCCGGCTTCGGCGGGGGAATTGCGGGATTGCCTGTCCTTGAATAAATGGAGATCAAACTCAGGACCCGGGAAGGATGTCGAATCACCACCGTCTGGGCGATCATTCCTCCCATGGACATACCGCAGATGTGGGCCTTCTGGATTCCGAGAGCGTCCAAAAGGCCTATCGCGTCATCTGCCATATCTTCGAACGTATACGGCGGTTTTATTTTTTCTCCTTGCATGAGTTTTCCGATTATTTCCATCAGATCAGGCACGCCTGCTTCCTCGAATTTGGTAGAAAGCCCCACGTCCCGGTTATCATACCGGATGACATAGTGGCCCCGTTCAGCTAAGTCTTTACAGAGATCATCGTCCCAATAAATCATCTGCGCCCCCAGGCCGATAATCAGAAGGAGCGGTCGGCCCGATGGGTCTCCGAAGGTTTCATACTCAACCTGAATCCCATTTGCATTTGCATTTGCCATGGTCATTACCTACATGTTTTGTTAAGTGACATCATTTAAAACCTCGGTACCTTAACATTATTACCTATATTAAAGAATTGCCCCGTTTATTTTGATATTTTTAAGACTAATGCCGCTTTTAAAATCTAATCAGTGACCCGCGTCAACTCCTTTATTTGGCTATTTATCCCAAGATCTTTTACACTTCGACTACTGCTATAAACATTATTATAGTGAGGTGCCCCATTTTACGTGCCAAACAAAAACCCCACCTCTCTCTTGAAAAATGGGGTTTATTATTCTTCCATCGACACTCCTTTGATATTAAGGTTGCCAACATGAAAACTTGGTTAATTTTTTCATGATTTCTTACCCCCTAATTACCAAAAAGTCAATAAATTTCAAATCCCTTTTATTGATTAGCCTTTGAACTCTTGTCCTTTTTTAAAAATGGAAGTTTGGCGAGTCCAGGAAGAAGTCCTCTTTTTCCAAAAACCAGCCGATCCAAAGTCCAATTTGACGCATGCCCTACTTATCTGCAATAGCGAGATGTTGTTGGAGTTGAAGATTATTACCCGGAATGTGGAAACAAGCAAATGGAGGATCAAAAATATTGACCCTACCTTTGTTCAGCTTTAACTAATATCAGATCTTCTGTCCCCTGATTTCTTCCGCGTCTTGGAATAACTCCATAATGTAACAAGGGCCTGGGCTGCCAGTTCAGGTGAAGTGAAAATCGGCATTGACCGACCGCAAAGGGAGGTAATATCATCCACAAATGCAGGGTGGCCGACCACAACGCCGAGCAAAGGCTTATCTGGATATCGCTCGCGAATAGATGCGATATCCCCAAACCAATCCCCCGCAGTAATTCCAACGCTCTTGAAGTGCCTGACAGCCACATAGGGTATGACCATAATAGCGAGCACCATGTCAATCCCCGGATCTGCCAAGAGCATCGGCAGGAGCTTGCCGTAGATCCCCGAGGGGCCGATATCGAGTGGATTTTTAACATTCATCCAACCCGGCGATATTTCCCGTGCCTGTTTCACCATAAATGAGGAGAGAGGAGGGACGGTGAGCCCACTCGACACCGCGACATCTGTTGCTAAGGCTCCCAGGCTTCCGCTCGTCGTGATAATGCCGAGGCGGTTACCCTTAAGTAAGGGTTGAGTCGTGAAGACCCGCGCCAGATCAATGAGTTGGGAAAGACTTTCAGCTCGAATCGCCCCTGCCTGCGCAAAAGCTGCACGATAGATATTATCCTCCCCAGACATGCTGCCAGTGTGAGAGGCGGTCGCTCGCTTGCCAGCTTTCGTCCTGCCACTCTTTAGTATCAGGACAGGCTTCTTTTGAGTTACATGGGCAAGTGACTGCATTAAACGTCGGCCATTTGTGGCTCCCTCAAGATACATCAGGATCACTTGTGTCATGGGATCACGATCAAGATAATCCAACACATCAGATTCATCGACATCCAAGCGATTGCCCAGCGTAACCGCTTTTGAGATCAAAAGACCATATTGAGGAAAATGATCCAGCAGAATATTTCCAAAGACCCCACTCTGTGCAATGATGGAGAGAGGTCCTGGAGTAAGAGATTCCTCGATTAATTCTACTGAACAGAATTTGTTTTCCGTATTAACCACACCCACACAATTCGGCCCAATGACCCGCATACGGTATTGCATGGCAATAGCTTTTACCCTCTCCTGTAAGGCCATGCCCCTCTTACCAATCTCGGCAAAACCGGCGGTCTCAATAATGACACTTCTTATCCCCCGCTCTCCAATTTCTTCCATCACCCCCGGGACTGCCTCTGCAGGAACAATGACGATCGCCAGATCAACAGGCGAGGGAACATCGCGAACTCGTTTGTAAACATTTTGGCCATGCATCTGCCCGCCTGCGGAATTAACAAGATAGAGGCGATTCCCCCAACCCTGTTTCTGCAGAAACAGGGGAATGCCATAGCCGAAGCCAAAAGACCTTCGCGCTCCCACAATGACAACGCTTTGGGGTTCAAAAAAATTCTGAAGGCTACCAACTGACATAGGATTCACCCTTGGAAACATCACATGATTGATGGAGTAGATGTAATTCGATCAAAAACTCTATTCTTCTCTTCCCTTTTCGCTTATTCATATATCACACCAAACTCATTTAAGGAAGATTGGGAAAAATCATCGTCGGATCGAACCCGGCCGGGCCAGAACCAAACAGGGAGCCCTAATATTCAAAAAGTTGAGATTCTCAAAAATGCTCCGGAATGCCATGAAGGCGAAGCCTAAAATATTGAATACGGATCGAAAGGTTGCATAATCGGGAGAATTTAAGAATCACTCTTTCAGAAGAAATCATGACGGGAATGGTCAAACCCTGAGTGTTAAATCCGCTTATAAATATAAAACTTCGAACTCAAAATTAAAAATCTGCACTCAGTAGAATTTTAAATCCTGGATGGAATCCACAACAAGATCCGCCACCTTTTTTAACTCTTCCCTTGGGGTCACGCCTCCCTCAAGGATCCCAACTGTCAACGCGACCCCTGCCCTCTTTCCCATCATCATATCTATTACCGAATCCCCCACCATCACCGTCTCATGGGGATCAACGGAAAGTTTCCGGCAAATGGTAAAGATGGTTTCGGGGTGAGGCTTGGCTGGATTCACTTCTCCCGAACAGAGGACTACATCAAACAGACCGTCCATGCTAAGATGATTCAGGATGGCTTCTGTGTCTTTCCGCTCGTCATTGGTTGCCAGGGCCGTATGGAACCCATCCCTTTTCAGCCCGGAGAGGAATCTTTGAATCCCCTTGATGGGCACCACCTTTTCTCGCCAATTACCATCTGCATCGGCTTCGTCAAAGGCTTCTGTAACCCATTGCTTCGATTCGTCCCAGGGATATCCATGTTGATAAAGAGCCATCGTTCCAATAACGATCTCATCCGATCTCGGAGAAACCGGACAGGGTCCCCGTGGGTCGACCTTTCCGCTCACAGAATCGATTCCCCAGGATTTCAATAGGAAGGCCTCCAACCCCTTATTTTCCTCTAATTTCTTTAACAGAAAAGCAACCCGCTTCCGAATCAGGGGAACCCAGGTCGCTGTAAAATCGATCAGGGTTCCGTCCTTATCAAAAATGATCAAACGGCATGGAATTCGTTTCCCTTGATATTCAATCCCTGTCATTTATAATATCCTCCGCCAATGAAATATATCTTAAAAGAGGCTTGCAATGAATTCAATCTTAATTATAATAAGGTAGAAATCCCCCCTGCTCCCCTTTATCAAAGGGGGGTGCGCCTGCCTGCAGGTAGGCAGGGGGGGATTTTGTTGAGATCGATTCTGTAGCGGAGGTCATAGATGACTGTGAAAAGATTTAATGCGGAAAAATTGGACGAGGTCTCCCTCAAAAGGCTCTCCGGACTTTCGAAACTGGCCCGAGGCGATATCTTAAAGATGACAACTCTGGCCGGCTCCGGACATCCCGGAGGATCGATGTCATCGATCGACTTCTATCTTGTCCTCTACTCCTATGCCAATATCGATCCTAAAAATCCGGACGATCCGGGCAGGGACCGGATTGTCATCAGTCATGGCCACACCTCTCCGGGAGTCTATGCCGCCCTTGGAAGGACTGGCTTCTTCCCAATTGAGGCGGCGATCGCCAACCTAAGGAAAGCCGGAAGCCCCTTTGAGGGCCACGTGGAAAAAGGGATTCCGGGTCTCGAGTGGGATACCGGCAATCTCGGGCAGGGGCTCTCAGCCGGATGCGGTTTCGCCCTGGGCGCAAAAGTATTAAAAAAGGACTTTCATGTCTTTGTGGCGATGGGTTGCGGAGAACAGCAAAAAGGACAGATTACCGAAGCCCGCCGGTTTGCCATCAAATATGACCTCGATAACCTGACGGTGATCATCGATTACAATAAAAGGCAGATCAGCGGCATTACCGGAGAGATCATGCCTCAGAACATCGCAAAAAATTTTGAGTCGGATGGATGGCGGGTCCTCGAAGTAGATGGCCATCAATTTCAGGAGATTTACCGTGCCTTTCGGGAAGCCGCCTTTTCTAAACACCCCACCGCCATCATCGCACACACGGTCATGGGGAAAGGGGTCTCCTTCATGGAAGGAAAAGAGGAATTCCACGGAAGAGCCCTTAATATGGAGGAGTATAAGAAGGCGATTCAGGAACTCGGAGTGGAGGATAATTTAGAGCATTATCGTCAAACACGGGAGAAAAATACCCTTCCCTACGAAGGCAGGAAATATCCGGCGGGAACCCTCCATATTCAGACCGGGATTCCGAGAGATTATGGAAAAGATCAGAAAATGGACAATCGTTCCGCATTCGGAAACGCACTGGTCGATCTTGCAAAAGCCAATCTTCGGGAGGATGGCTCCCTCCCGATCGTTGTTTTTGATTGTGATTTAGCCCCATCAACAAAGACGACCGCTTTCGCCAAGCAATTTCCAGGTTATTTCTTCCAAGGGGGAATCCAGGAGCACCATACCGCTACCCTTTCCGGAGCCATTTCCACCCTGAGTCTTCTCTCCTTCTTTGCCGACTTCGGCGTCTTCGGCGTGGACGAAACCTATAATCAGCACCGCCTCAACGACATCAATGAGACGAACCTCAAGCTCATCTGCACCCATAATGGCCTCGATGTCGGCGAGGATGGAAAAACGCATCAATGTATCGACTATGTTGGCCTGATGAGGAATCTCTTTGGATACAGGATCATCATCCCCGCGGATCCCAACCAGACCGACCGCGTCATTCGATATGTGGCAAAGACAGAGGGAAACTTCCTCGTGGCCATGGGCCGTTCTCCAATCCCCGCCATCCTCACAGAAGATGAAGTCCCCTGCTTTGCTACGCCCTATGTGTTCCAATATGGTAAGGCCGACCTGATCCGAAATGGAAAGGATGCGGCCATCATCGCCACCGGAGGCATGGTCTACCGGGCGGTTGAGGCCTGGAGGAGATTGAAAGAGAAAGGGGTGGAGGTACAGGTCCTCAATATCTCTTGTTTAAGCGATTTGGATATCGATGCAATCCTTAAAGCGGCCAATACCGGAAGAGTGATCACTTACGAAGATCATCATATCCAGACGGGTTTGGGAAGCCTTATCGCCAATGTCATCGCCGAGCATGGTCTGCCCGCTCGTCTTCGGAAGATGGGGATCAACCGATATGGAAGCTCCGGAAAACCGGATGACCTCTACCGTATGCAGGAGCTCGATGTGGATAGCCTCGTCCAGGCAGTCCTTGACGAGGTCGAAAGGATATAAGACAGAAATAACCAAACACCAAATTCCAAACACCAAACAATAACCAATAATCAATTTCCCAAACATGCTGTTATTTGGTTATTGGAATTTGGTTATTGGTGATTGGAGCTTTATCGTTATGGATCTTCTCATCTTCGATATGGATGGGGTTCTGATCGATGTGTCCCAGTCCTATCGCAAGACCATTCAGCAGACCATTCATGTCTATCTTGAACACTGCTTAGGGGTGAGGGCAAATTTAGTATCCCATGAGGAAATTTCTCTCTTTAAATCAGTAGGGGGGTTCAATAACGATTGGGATTTGACCGCAGGATTCCTTCTCTACCTTCTATCCGTTTCAGGTCTCCCGCCCTGTCCCAAAAGGAGGAGATTTACTGACGTGAAGGAAGCCACCTCTTTTCTCAAGAGGAAATCTTCTGAATTCACCCCTACAGCCACAAAACCTCCTCAAAAAAATCATCTCCCGGACTTCCTCGAAAAAGTTAAAGGCCAGGGTGGGGGATTGAAGGGTGTCCACCTTGCTCTGAAAAAATCATTGGACGGCTGGGTCTACGGAAGCGGTGATCTCGAACAAGAGAATCTGGTGAAGCGCATCTTTCAGGAGGTTTATTTAGGCGAAAAGTTTACACCTCATTATCATCTTCCCCGCCTCTTTTTTGGGGGAGAAGGACTATACCTGCAGGAGAGACTATTGATCCCGAGAAGGATTCTTTCATCCCTTCGAAAAAAGATGAGGTTGGGAATCGCCAGCGGCCGGCCGAGATTCGAAGCGGAACTTGCCCTGAAACGGTTCCAGATATCTTCCTTTTTCGACAGTCTGGTCACCCTCGATGAATGTGAAAAAGAAGAGGCTCGCCTTCTTGCGGTTTCGAAAAAAAAGGTGAAACTCACCAAACCCCACCCCTATTCCCTCCTGAAGGCCATCGAGAAGATCAACATCTCCAATCCCCTCTGCGGATATATTGGTGATGTAGTGGACGATATGAAGGCTGCACAGGCCGCAAAAAAAAATTTTCCCATGCTTGCGATCGGCTTTCTCCGATCAGGAAAAACAGAACCCGTGGTGATGGAAGCGTTGCTCCGGGCCGGGGCAGACTGCATCATTAAAAACCCGAGAGAGTTACTCCAGCTTGCTGGCTGAAGATTAAATATTGACAAGCCAGGGTTTTTCCTTTATAACCTGTCTATACAGGTAGTTAGCTTAAATCGGAGGGATGCTCATCGAAGGCCTGATCCTTTTACTTGCCATCCTCGTCGTCGGGTTGGCTCTCTTCTTCGATTATACCAATGGCTTCCATGATGCGGCCAATGTGGTGGCGACCATCGTTGCCACCGGAGCCATGACGCCTCGAAAAGCCCTCTTTATGGCTGCCATCTGCGAATTTATTGGCCCCTTTCTATTCGGCACGGCAGTGGCTCAAACCATCGGAAAAGGAATTATTGACTTCTCCGCTTTTGATCCAAGCCAAACCGGGCTCTCCATCTCCCTGGTTATTGCCGCCCTGATTGGCGCCATCGCCTGGAATCTCATCACCTGGGCCTGGGGACTCCCGTCCAGTTCGTCCCATGCCCTGGTAGGCGGAATGATCGGCGCAGTTTTAATCGCTTACGGACCCGATAAGATCCTCTGGAAAGGGATTCTCTATGTCATTTCGTTTTTGATCCTCACCCCTGTGCTGGGTTTGATCTTCGGCAACCTCGTTCTGAAGGCCACCTTCCGCCTCTCCCGGAAGGCGCCGCCCCAGATCTCCCATTTTTTCAACCGGGTGCAGATCCTCTCCTCCGTGGCCCTCTCCCTCAGCCATGGCGCCAATGATGCCCAAAAAACCATGGGCATCATCACCATGTCCATGGTCATCCTCGGTGTCTTTCCGGATTTTCATATTCCGTTATGGGTGATTGCGAGTTGTGCGTCCGCGATCGCTCTGGGGACCGCAAGCGGAGGATGGCGAATCATTAAGACCCTGGGCTCAAAGATCTACCGCCTGAGGTCGGTTCACGCCTTTTGCGCCCAGACCGCTTCTGCCACGGTTATCCTCGGAGCGGCGCTCCTCGGAGGACCTGTTTCAACGACCCATGTTGTTTCTTCAAGCATCATGGGCGTGGGGGCTGGGCAAAGGGTCTCCGCTGTCCGGTGGGGGGTTGCAAAAAATATCATCCTGGCCTGGTTCATCACCATCCCTGCCTCTGCCATAATGGCAGGGCTCTGTTTCCTTCTGATCCGGATGGCCCATCCCAATTTTTAAAGAAAAGGAGTAAAATCATGGTATTCGATTTCCTCAGAAGAAAGAAATCTTTTTCAGGCAGTGAGAATCGCTTCTTCGATCTGCTCTCCCGTCAATCCTTAAAGAGCATCGAGGGACTGGATGCCCTCTGGAACTTCGCTGAAAACGGGACCAAGGAGAACGCTAACCTCGTCCGGAATATTGAAAGGGAAGCCGATGAGCTGCGGCGGATTTTGATCCAGGAGCTGGATCAGACCTTTATCACGCCCATAGACCGGGAGGACATCTTTGCCCTTTCGCGGGCGATCGACGATGTGGTGGATTATGCGAATACGACCGTGGATGAAATGGAGATCTATGAGGTCAAGGGAGACGTCCATATCAAAGAGATGGTCAACATCCTCCGTAAGGCGACCCGGGAATTAAACGATGCGGTAAAAATCCTGAAAGACTATCCCAAGATCGCCTCAGAGCATGCGGTCAAAACCAAAGCGTATGAAAACCAAATAGAAAAGGCCTATCACATGGCGCTGGCTGACCTCTTTAAGGGAAAGGACACCGTCTATATGCTGAAGATGCGGGAGATCTATCGCCACCTCAGCAATGCGGCCGACAGGGGGGACGAAGCTGCCAACATCATCTCGAGTATTGTGATGAAACATACTTGAACCGAATTAGAAATTCGGTTCAAGTAGTTTGGAGTTCGGAGTTTTGAGTTCGGAGTAATGAAAATAATTAATTGAGGCTTACAAAAAAATGAGGAAATCTCCGAACTCCGAACTAATGACTCCGAACTAATTCGCCACGGAGAGAGTGCGCGTAAGCTTGAATAATGCGAACCGGAATAAGGCGACCTACCAAACTTAAGTCTCCTTCGAAGTTGACCGCTCTGTTGTTGCGGGTTCTTCCGGTCACATCCCGTTTGCTCTGCTTGCTATAACCCTCCACCAGAACCTCTTCGATACGCCCCTCCAGGGCCTGATTCTTTTGAAGGGTGACCTCCTTTTGAATTCTCTGAAGAAGTGTGAGCCGTTCTTGCTTCACTTTCTCTTGCACCTGTTCCCCGAGCCGGGCGGCTTTCGTTTCCTTTCTCGGAGAGTATTTAAAGGAGAAGAGGTCATCGAACCGGACCTTCTCCATCAAGTCGAGAGTCTCTTCGAAGTCCTTCTCCTCCTCACCCGGAAAACCAACCATCACATCGGCGGTAATGGCAATAGAGGGGCAAACCTCTTTCAACCGATCGATCTTTTCAAGGTATGACTCTCTGGTGTAGCCCCGATTCATAGCCTCCAGAATTCTATTTGAACCGGATTGGAATGGAAGCTGAATATGTTCGCAGAGTTTCTTCAGACCCCCATGCGCCTGGATCAGTTCCTCGGATAAGTCCTGCGGGTGAGAGGTGGTGAAACGAATCCGCTCGATCCCCCCGATCCCATCAAGCATTGAGAGAAGCTCCGGAAATTTGATCTCTTCTTTCAGTCCCTTTCCGTAAGAATTGACATTCTGGCCAAGGAGGCAGATCTCTTTCACACCCCTTTGTGTTAAATGATTGGCCTCATCCACAATCTCCTGACTCGGCCGACTCTTCTCCCTTCCCCTCACATAGGGGACGATGCAGTAGGAGCAGAAGTGGTTGCATCCCTGCATGATCGTGACATAGGATTTGACCACGGATACCGGGCCCCGAGGGAGAAAGGCGTCGAGGTGCTTTCCTTCCGTATCAAAATCCGTTTTACAGACCTTCTCTCCAATGACTTCCACCCTCTCCAGCATTTGCGGAATCAGGGGAATGGCGTGGGTTCCTATCACCATATCGAGGTAGGGAATCCGCTCCAACAATCTTTGGCCTTCCTGCTGGGCAACACAACCGGCCACCCCGATGATCGTTCCTTTCTCCTCTTTCAATCTCTTAAATCTTCCAAGGGCGCTGTAGACCTTCTGTTCCGGCTTTTCCCTGACACTGCAGGTGTTGACGAGGATGAGGTCGGCCTCTTGCGCATCCTCCGTTTCCAGATAATTGGACCTTTGGAGGAGCCGAAGGATCTGCTCTGAGTCATGCTCATTCATCTGGCAGCCATAGGTTTCGATGTAGACACGCTTTTGCATCGATCCATTCATTGAGCGCATTCCGAGAGTGCAACTCACTTCAGTCGTTGAATTTGCCTGGTTTCTTTTTTCCTGGATTCCTGGCTTCCTTATTTCGGGGAGTGCAACCTACTTCAGTCGTAAAATTTGCGTGGTTTCTTTATTCCTGGATTCCTGGATTCCTTATTTAGTCGTCGAATTTGCCGGCGGGTCCCTTATCGTTCGCAAGGCGGGTGGCCCGTTCGATGATCTTGCTTTCCGTCCATTGCGCCGGGTCTTCCATTCGTGTAACTTTTGGTCCAAGATCGTAGGAGTCTGCCTTCAAAATAGCCTCGATGGCTAAGGGGGCCGTATCCTGGGAATTGAAGACTTCTGTCATCATCTTGTAAGCGAAGGCCTCTACCTGCTTGACAATCCGATCCCGGATCTCTTTGGGTTGGGCAAGCAGTTTATTCTCAAATGGAAGGTTAAGATTCTTATAGTCTCCCTTTTTCCAGTTTTTCGATTGGGCATTGGCCACCATCTCTGTCCACAACTCCTCGGAAACACCCTCCCCTTTAATTTTGCTAAAATTTCCATTCGCATCGAGAATGGCATTTCCATAATCATTGACCTGAACACCCCATGAGATCATCTGGAGGGCTGTGGCGACATTCGCTTTTGTGGTATGAGTTTTAGCAAGGATTTGACGAAGTCTCTCGGAGCTGTTTCCGGAAGTTCCATGTTGAGCGCCGGAGACTTTATATTTTTCTATCGCTTTGTGAATATCTGCGGTCAATTGCACCTGAATCCCTGAGTCCTTCTCTTCGATGCCATGGGTCGTTCCATTGTTCAGCGCGATCCAATCCGGGAAGATGTCATGCGCATTCAGCCCCTGGATGAGAAAGAGCGCTTCTTCTACCGTGGAGAGCCCTTCCTCACCTTTGATTTCACCCACTTCTGTTTCGAGTCCCGCCCATTTAGGAATATAGGGGTTGATGGAAATATTGGCTAATAGGTTCTGGTCATCAGGAAGATGAGACGCATCAATGGCAATCGAGGTCATTCCTGCTTCAAAGAAGGTGGGAATCTCAATCTTAGCCGCGGCGAGGTCCTTCTCGTTCTTAATTCCATAATGGTCGGCATGGATCGCCACCGGGATGGTAATTCCAAGTTCGTTGCAGATCGTATCGACCAGCATCGCCATATTCCAGTAGTTAACCGCACAATAGGCTTTTGTGCCCCCTTCCGATTTTGCGATCTCGATGATGACAGGCGTGTTGGCTCTCTGGGCAGCCTGAAGGACTCCCCGGATGACAAATTGATTCCGGCCGTTTCCAGCCATTGCGATCGCCCTCCCTTTGGCGATCATGGCCCGATCCACCACTTTCCCGCTCACGATTAAGGCCTTTGAATTGGGAAAAAGTCTCTTGATATTAGGCGGTCGTCCAGTCTCAAGGGCTTTTTTGAAATCAGTTTTTGAAACCTTTCTTTTTGCCATGGCCTTCTCTCCTTTTGGGTTGTAAAATTGAATAGAAAATAAGGGTCTTGTTTAACGGCGACGGTAACGATGCCCGTATCGTCTATAAAAGGTTAAGTCTGACGTGTTTAATTCTTTTAAACGTAACCGTTACCGAATAACGAAACGGGCTTCGTAGCCGTAACCCTGACCCGGGTCTCTGGAGCATTTTCATCTTTTGAAGGTGTTACTTCGTAATAAATGAATTGTTTCCATCGTTCTCCGCTTTAGCCTTAGCTTTTTTCTCTTAAGACCCCGGCAATATCTTCCACCAACTTCTTTGAACCCACATAGAGCGCTGTACGCTGGTGATGTTTGCCCGGCTGAATCTCAAGAATCGGGATTCCCGCCTCGTTGACAGCCATCCCGCCTGCTTCGCGGCACATGAAGGCCACAACCGA
>Ga0315277_10004736_pt1 | contig 18043 bp, 21 predicted proteins | sample YL17G05_15_MG_FD_203695 | JGI IMG/M metagenome (GOLD analysis project Ga0315277, IMG submission 203695) | Sediment microbial communities from Yellowstone Lake, YNP, Wyoming, USA - YL17G05_15 | ecosystem: Environmental > Aquatic > Freshwater > Lake > Sediment | place: USA: Wyoming | collected...
TCAAACCACGAAGACCTCGAAGACCGCAAAGAATCTGAGGTAGTTTCTTTGAGGTCTTTGAGGCCTTTGCGGTTTGCATTTTGAGGATTGACTCTCACTTCTGATTACACCCCAGAATCAGCAGGCAGCCTCATCGGTTACGTGGACAGTCGGGCAGAAGGGCTGTTCGCGTTGAGAGCACCGGCATTCTCCTGACTTTGAAGCAAACCGGCCACTGTCTCACGGATAAATTACATTGGGGCTTGTGGGAGTGGGACAAAATCTGAGAGACTGACAGCCGCCGTCCAACGCGCGCGACAACACTATCGTTCTGCACGAAATCCGGAGGGGGCACATGCGCTCTGTTTCAATCGCGACGTTAATGATAACCGCGCTGCTGCTCATCGGATGTAGCCGGGCGCTGTTCGGCTACTCGCAGACCGACGGGGCGCCAGACCCTGGCGCTGGCGCATGAGGAGAAGGTAATCATGAGAAGACTTATTTGGCTAATGCTCACGATGACATGCACTGCCGCAGCGCAGACTCTGGAAGTGGAACCGGCCATCGTTACGCGCGCCGATACCCTGAAGGCAGCCCTGCACCTGAAGTCAGTCATGCACGGCCCGGCGAAGCTCAAACTGAAGTGGACCGACAGCTATGGCCGGATAGTTGCCGATGAAAGCCAGGACGTTCGGATGGATGATTCTGCCGTGCCCATTTCCTTGCCCCTGAAGCGGGCGGTTGCGCTGCAAAACTTCCTGGAAACCGAATTGGTTGTGGGAAATGAATCCTTCAGGCCTCCCAAAGTGGAGTTCATTGTCACTCCCTCGAAGGAATGGGATGACTACCAGGTCATCATGTACTACCCCTACCGGCCCGAACAGCAGCAGGCTCTGCGAGACTTGGGGATAACGGCCGGCCAGATTCAGAATAAGCCCAGCCGCACGCCCGACGGTGCAGCAATCTGGTGGAAGAATGATTTCCGCTTTTATTGCGACCAGATGGCGTACGAATTCTATGCGCCATACCACACGCCGGCGCTGAGAGACAAAGAGCAGCGGATGAAGGAAGCCAAGGTTTTATATAAAGCGGACCGGACTAGGAAGGACGCATTCTGCCGACAGCCCTGTTTCCATGACCACGAAGCCGAAGCCAAGGCCATGGCAAAAATTCGTGACGTCGTGACCGCCCAGAAGCGTTTCCGGCCATTCTTTTACTCCACCGATGAAACGGGCGTGGCCAATCTGGTTGAAGCCTGGGACTTCTGCTTTTGTCCGCTGACGCTCAAGGCGATGCGCAACTGGCTTCTCAAGGAATATGGTTCCCTTGAGGGCATCAACCGCGAATGGGGCACAAGATTCGCGTCGCTGGAGGAGGTAACACCGCTCTCAACCGACGAAATGATGAGGCGCGGAGATGACAATCTTTCCCCTTGGGCCGATCACCGCACGTTCATGAATCTCACGTTTGCTGAGGCCGCGAAGAAGGCGAGTGACACGGTTCGCTCCATCGATCCTGCAGCCATTGCGGGTTTGGTTGGCTGCCAGATGCCGAGTGCCTTCGGCGGATATGACTACTGGCTCCTCACGCAGGCAATAGATGTTGCCGAACCCTATAACATCGGCAATAACCGGGAGATCTGGCGCTCTTTTGCACCCAAAAAGCCGGCACTTACGACGGGTTTTGGCGCCGATGACCATGAAGTCTGGCGGCTTTGGTACCAGGCTCTCCACGGCGACAAGGGAGTGATCATTTATGATGAGAAGAACCGTTACCTTGACGCCGCCGGCAAGCCCACGTCTCTGGGATCTCTGGTCGCACCGACTTACCGGGAGCTGACAGGAGGGATCGGAAAGCAATTCCATAATATGGAGAGGGTGAACGATCCCATCGCAATCCACTATTCTCATCCCTCTATCACCGCTCATTGGATGCTCGAGCACAGGCCTCTGGGAGAATCATGGGTGGACAAAAGGTCGGCATACGAGCGCCAGCAATCCGATTTCCTCCGCTTAAGGCATTCGGCCGTTTATCTGCTGGAGGACAACCTGCAACAGTACTACTTCGTTTCATACGCCCAGCTGGAAAACGGCGCCTTCGACAGTATGGGAACCAAGGTGATGATCCTGCCGCAGTCGGTGGCGATGTCGGAAGCCGAATGCGACGCCCTGCGGCGATTCGTTGCCAGGGGCGGCTGGCTGATTGCCGACTCCCGCACTGCATTGTTGGATAACCACTGCAGGATCCAGCCCAAGGGACAGCTGGACGATCTGTTCGGCATAGAGCGGAGCGATTTGAAATATGCTCCGGGCCCAGCCGGGCTCAGCTATATCGGAACGGAGAAGGAATCTCAACTGCCGACAAAGCTGGAGAGAGTCTCTGCCGCCGAGCCGGGCGTCAAGGCCGGCAAGGGAGCCATCGCGTTGTATCGGGACGCGAGCGGCACTCCGGCAGTCATCGTTAAAAATCACGGCAAGGGCAGAACCATCTATCTGAATGCTGTGATCACCGACTATCATCGCTGGCGCTTGCAGCCGCCGGAGGGCGAGAGCCTCCGGCAGTTCGTCGCCGGCTGGCTGCGGAAAGCCGATGTCGGCAGGCAATATGAGGTCACCCAATCAAGCGGCCGACCCGCGCTTGGCATCGAGATCCACCCCTGGCGCGCGGGCGATCTGCGCGTACTCGGCATCCATCGCAATTATGGGCTGAACGTCTCGGATTTAGGCCCGCCGCAATATCAGAAGCAGGATGCCCTTGAAGGCCCACTGGAAATGAAAGTGGACTTTGGCAAAACGGTAGCCCTGTATGACACCCGCCGCGGAGAATTCCTGGGGAACCGGAAGGACTACACCTTCCAGGTGGACAAAATTCAGCCGGCAATCCTCACGGTTCTGCCTCAGCAGGTGAAAGGTCTGACAATAGATGCCCCCCAACAGGCGAAGGCCGGTGACCTGGTGGAAGTTCAACTGAAATTGCTTGGGACCAGCCTGGGGAACACGCACGCTTTCCGAGCGCTGTTGCTGGATCCGGACGGCAAAGAGCTCCGTATGTTGACCACGAACCTTGTGGCGCCCAACGGGGCGGCGACATGGGAAGTACCGCTCGCCGTCAATTCGGCCAAAGGCGGCTACACTCTGCAGGTGCGAGACATCGCAACAGGAACGAAAGCAGAGCGCCGGTTCGTTGTTCAGTAGGAGTTCCTCATGCAGCGGTGCTGCGCCACTGCGCATGAAAATCACCAATGGATATTAAGACGGAGCGATAACCGCGACCTTGCTGCCCCATAAGCAGGCCTTCAGAGCCGCGACCGAAGGGAGCGGGGTCACACAGCATGAGGGCCAGACTTCTCTCCTATCAAAGTTTTTCTGATCTGCATTTGAAAGGCCATCGAATCATGTCGTGGCAGTCCGCTCGCTATGCTCGCGGCTCTGACATTATCTAAAGGGCCACAACCATCCAAAATGAGACATCCTCGGGGGATTTTCAGGGGAGTTGCTCATGCACCTGGGGGTGCGCCACTGCTCATGAAAATCTGTCTTTTTGCAGTTCTTGGCGGCCTTGGTGTTCTTGGTGTCTTTGTGGTAAGGCATTTGACTAACACCACAAAGACGCCAAGATCACGAAGAGCGCCAAGAAATACAAAGTCAGATGCCGGCCATTTTCACGGGAGCACTGCTGAGATTTCGCAAATTGATTCCATTAGGGCAAATCACCGCTTCTGGCAGTAAGACTCGACAAGGGTTTGCTGTTCCGCGCGGGCATAGGATGCATACCCCGAGTCCAGCGGAAATCGGGCGGCGGCGGGAAAAGATTTCGGGAGTGAACCTGGGTTCGCACAGGAACATCGAAAAAGAAGTAAACAAATCCTGGGCCTCAAACGGTGACAGAAGCGGAGGTGAAACATGAGAGTTCGGAACCGGATGGTCCTGATTGCATTGTTTGCGTGTGTGGCACAGAGCGGGCTGCAGGCTGCCCAGAAAGATGACAGCTGGGTGACGGACCTCAAGGAGGGGGCAAAGCTGATTCTGTCGAATTCCTCGAAACCGGAAGAAGTCAACAGAAGCCTTGTCCTACTCTTTGACACCGCGAACAAGATCGCGGCTCGGGATACGCAGCTGCCGCCTGAATTCCGGAATAAGCTACAGGCGGCGGCAAAGGCATTCACCAAGGACCCACTCGGCGCTGAGAGCGGCGAAGCGCTGAACGGGGCATATAAGATCATCAACGGGGGGAAGGATTTCACCTTTCCCAATGGGGTGCGGGACATCGGCGATGCGCGCCGGATCGCTCAGCAGCACATCGACCGGAGCGTGAAAGCGCTCGAGAGCGGGCAATCCCACCAGGCGGTGCGCGACATTCTGGCTTTTATCCTGTTGGTCACCACCCCGATGATGAAGTAAGGGTCTGTCAATGAATAACGTTTGCACTTTGGCGCGAGCAAGCGGGCGTCTGGGGGATTAGCCACCTTGCCGGCGATCGCGCTACAATGCCGCCGGACCACCAATGCCGGTGGCGCAATCGAGATCACTCTCGGCCGCAGAAGCGAGCTACGGCCGGACAACCGCCCAGCGGATTTCCTTTCGAGCACGGATCCGGAGGCCTGTCGGATGACGGAGATGGCGCACGTGCCGGAAAGCGACGATTTCTACGACGCGTTCGTCGCCCCCATGGAAAGTGGGATGCTGCGCGCCGTGTGGAGAATCGTCCGCAATCCGAACCTCGTGCAGGACACTGTTCAGGATGCCCTCGCCGCGATCTGGCGATGCCGTGAAAAAATCCGCCTTCACCCCAATCCTCCGGCGCTGATGCTGAAGATCACCACGGATGTGTCCTATGACGCGCTGCGCCGGAGCCTCCGGCTTCAACAGCTAGAACAACCGGCAGAAGAAGGGGAAGCGGCCGCGCCGTTCCATGCGCCTCCCGCGCCGCAGATCGAAACGGATCAGATCGAGGAGGGGATCCGAGCTGCCATCGCCCGACTGCCCCGTAAGCAGGCCATGGCAGTGCTCATGCACCTCGTGCACGAGCAGCCGTATCCATCGGTGGCCCGAGCTCTCGGGTGCTCGGAGCCTACAGCGAGGATTCACGTGATGAGGGGAAGGGCGCGACTGCGGCGACTGCTTTTCCACCTGGGCGTGGCGTTTCATGGGAGAAAGGGAGAGAAACAATGAGCCAGACAGGGCCGTCGAAACGGGATGTCGATCGACTATTGCGGCGCGCCTTCCGCGACGACATGCCGGCCGAAATCGAGGAGCTAATGCACCGGCGGCTCCGGGAGCTCTGGCGGCAGGCATCCGAGGCCGCTCCAGCTCCTGCGCATGCAACCGAGCCGGGTAGAGGCGCGATCCCGGCATGGTTTCCGCTTCTCCTGAGCTTGCGGCGTGCCTTGCTGGCGGCTGGCGCGCTGATGATGCTGATCTCCGGAGGTGCGCTTCGGATCGGACACACTTCGAGTTTCCTGGCGGAGTCCTTCGCACTCAGGCAGACGGCATCCTCGGTGATTGGCCGGCTGGAGCGCGCCAGGCAGATGAAGTGCCGCCTGAAAGCTCGCGACGAGCAGGGCCGTGCGGTCGGGTACTCGATCTCATGGGTTACGGGGCGCAATTCCAGAGTGGAGATGGACGGACCGGCTGGAAAGGAGGTCCGGTTCGCACCCGCGCAACGGATACGAACGAGCATCGTCAACGTTCCCTGGCCGGCAGGGAGGATTCAGCCGGCTGGCAGCCGGCCTCAGGAGCGCTGGCTCGAACCCATTCGGGATTTCCTCAGTGCGCCTGCGGTCGCCGGGCTCATGGCGGGGCAGTGGCAGGTCGCTTCCACACCAGGGCCCGGCGAAAAGGATCGCGCGGCCTTCCTCGTCACTGCACCGGCGAGCCCGCGTCTTGCCTTGGTGGTCGTTGACCTGCACACGTATCTGCCGGTCAGTTTGGCCAATCTCCCTGCCGGTTCCAAGGCGCAGTTTCTGAATTCTCATCCCCTGCTCAGCGCCGAATTTCAGTGGGAGAGCCCGTCGGCTCCGCCCAGGCGGCCTTGACAAAGGAGGTTTCTATGTCAGCCTCAAGCAATGGCAACAACGTGGTGACCATGGCCGTCAGGATCGGAATGCCCCTGGCCCTGATCGCTGGTCTGGCCTTTTCCGGCCGTTTTGAGTACCCGCTCAACCTCCGCTGGGGGATCCTGATCTTGGTGGGCGAAATCGCGCTGCTCCTGATGGGATTCAAATGGCATGAGATTGTGAACGCTTTCCGGCAGGCGGGAGGGCAGCGCATGGCAGCCGGGGCGTCAGAGCGAAGCACCTATTTCTGGGAAGCTGCCGCGCGTAACGCGCTGCACCTTGGAGTTCTTGGGACTCTGGTTGGATTCGTGATCCAGATCTGTTCGAACACAGGAGGGCAGGCTGGATTCATGTTTGCTTTGGGGAGCGCGCTTCTCTCCACCGTCTACGGATTGATTCTGGCGGCAATTCTGAGCACACCCGCCGTGCGATCCCTTTGGACGATCGGAGCTGCCCAGGCTGCGGAAACCGTGGATCCGATCGACGCCTCACCGGCCGGGCGGGAGAGCGCCGGCCGTTGGGGGCATGCGTTCGGCCATGTCGTGTTCCTCGCCCTGATCCTATGGATTCTTTTTTCCCCTGCCCCAGCCGGGCCTACCATGCCATTGGATTGGTTTGTCCATTGGCCCGCCTGGCTCGTAGTGTTCGGAGGCGCGCTGGCTCTTGGAATGATGTCGGGGCGCACCTTCAAAACCAACTCCCTGGTCCTGGGCTTTGCCTGCGCGGGCCTGATTGGGTCGCTCCTCGGTGTGGTCCAGGCCCTGCAGGGATTCTCGCAGGCGAGCATCGCGGCGGTTTCTGAAGGGATTACCTTCATGATCTCGTCCTGTTTTGCCGCCCTCGTCGGTCTGCTCGCGATCGGCCTGCCTCTGCAGGACCGCAGTCACAATTGGCGAGGACTGACTCTGAGCCGCTTGGTCTGGTACGGATTCCCGGTCGTGACGCTGCTGCTGATCGCGCTCGCAACCCTGATGGTCATGGTTCCGATCAAGATCGAGAACTCCTGAATCCATCGGCCTCTCGATCTCCGGAAGCAACAGCTCTTGCCACAACTGACTGCGTACCGCTCGTCGGCTGAGGATTGGGTTCTGCTGGTGTTCGCGGGCGCTGAGGTCTGGCACTGGATCGGGCGGAGAAAACTGGAGGTGCAGTGTGGACGCTCCCATCGTGAGACGACGCCGCGCGCGGAACTGCGGGAGTCCGGGATGAGTCTGATCCTCGGCGGACTCCTGGTAACAATCGTGGCGATGGTGTCGGCGCTCACCTCCGGCTTGAATCTGCCAAGCTGGTTCTATTCGCTATCGATCGTAGTGATTCCCCTGGCGATGGCTCTGGCAGTAAGGAAGCAGGCCCGGCTTGGGGAAGCAGGATGAGGACATCCCACTTGATACCTGAGAATCCAGGGACTTTTTCCGATACCGTATCGCATACGGTATTGTGAAGTCGCCTAGTAATAGTGGTGCTGGGAAAATGGGGACAGCGTAGCCTGGCACCACTTTTCTATTAATCTCCCGTGTATCTCGGATTCGCGGAACGGCTACTGATTTCGCTAAGTCGTAAAAAGAGGATTTCGAATATTGTCGGTGACCGAAGCTTCAGATGGGCCGCGGTATGGCACTGCTTGACCTGAAGGACAGGAATAAATACAATTCTGACATATGAGTCAGACAATCACAGTGCGTCTTACAAAGGATCTTGCCGAGTGGTTGGAGGAGACAGCGGCCCGGACGGGCGTATCGCAAGGACGGATCATCCGCGATCAACTCCAGAGCGCCAGGGCCGCTCACTCAACCCGTCCTTTCCTGCGCCTCGCCGGCGCCATACGGGGCCCTAAAGATCTCTCCCGGCGGAAAGGGTTCTCCAAGCCATGAAGGGAATCGCAGACACGGGATTTCTTGTTGCATTCCTGAACGGTGGAGACCAATACCATGACTGGGCTTTAAGCGTGGCAAAGCAAGTGACGGAGCCATTACTGACATGCGAGCCCGTCCTTGCAGAGGCCGCGTTTCACCTGCAGAACGTGTCACTCGTGCTCGCGCTGATTCGGGAAGGTCTCATCAGCCTCAGATTCGAACGCAACGATCACCTGCCACAGATTGAAGCTTTGGCAGCTCGTTACGCTGACCGTCACCCCGATCTCGCCGACCTGTGCCTGATTCGTATGAGCGAATTATTTCCCAGCCACAGTGTCATTACGGTTGATCGTGACGACTTCCGCGTTTATCGCCGAAACAAGCGCGAGACGATTCCTTTGATTTGCCCACCGGCTAACTGAGCCCGTCAACGGAACAGAAAAATGGTGCCGGGCTTCGGTGTCCCCATTTGGTGCTCGTGCTGGTAAAACTGCGGATACCGTGGCCTGGCACCATTTTTCTTTGGGGTTGGCGGCGAATCGAGTGCGCAGCCGGCGCCAAACGTTGGTGCCTTAATGCTCACATCCGGGCATCCTGGGACCTCACATGTGAATACCGGAGGATTCTCTCGTCCATCGTGACAAGAGTTAGTTCATGAATCCTCGCGGTAGCCACGAGCAGCCGGTCCACCGGGTCTTTGTGAAAATCGCCGGGAAGCGAGTATGCCGCGATGGCAATCGGGTGTGAAATCTCGATCGTGCCACACGAGAGGGCATCGAGTGTCTCAGAGACCCAGGAACTGATCGATCCCGATAATGTGATGGTTCCGTCCTTTGAAAGGCGCGCGATCTCCAGGGTAGAGACAGTCGAGACATACAGGGCATTGCGCAGGTCGGTCATGAGCCGCGTTGTGCGCCGTCCGAGCTTCTCAGGTGCTTCCTGCGACCAGATCCACACGTGAGTGTCGAGAAGAAACGTCACCTGAGCATCTCCCAATCGGCGCTCGTGTCGGAATGAACGATGTCGCCCATGACCGTCATGCGTCCACGAAAGATGCCCAGCTTTCTCTTTCCCGGCTGCCTGGTGATGGGTTCGACCCGGGCCAGCGGCTGACCGCGCCAGGTCACGATCAATCCCTTGCCGGAACGCTGGGCCTCTTTCAGTACGGCTATGCACTTGCTCTTGAACTCAGAGATCGGCACTGTTTTCATGTGAAAATTATGACCAGGTCAAGATACCTAGTCAAGCCAGTTTATTATGAGACGAGCCCAGGCTCGTTTGCAGTGGCGGCAACCGCAATGCACCCACAGGGGAAAAATGGTGCCAGGCTACGGTGTCCCCATTTGGTGCTCGTGCTGGAAAAACTGGGGACACCGTAGCCCGGCACCATTTTGGGGGGATACCTGAGGACCAATAGTGACCTCTTCTACTCGGAGAAAGACTGGTTGGATGAAGGGACGACAGTGATTGTTATGGTCTTTTTGACGGCTGCACGTCCTCCGAAAACTCCAGCCGCAGCTCCTCCCGCGGCTCCACTCCAACTTAAAGCCTTATAAGTCCCATCATTTTTTACATTGTCTGCGGCGTAGGATACGGCGACGCCGCCTGCCAATCCTCCGACGACTCCCAACACTATCGGCAATACCATGCTGCCATTTTCTCGCAGATGAACTACCCCTATGTCCGCGGTTCGAAGCGCGGCCTCAGCGGTGTGCACACGCCCCTTGGGTTCGGACTTCTTGATATGCACGAAGATCTCGTCCGCGTTTGCCCGAAGCACTTTTCCCTCGACATAGGTTCCGTCACGCATCATCAGCTTGACATTCTTGCCAAGTACCGCGGCACCCAGGTCACGCGAACTCAACTGGCGGCCGCCAACCGCAGGACGCTGTTGAGGCAACGCGACCGTGGGGATTGCCAAGATCAGACAGAGAATTAATGCAAATGCTGCGCTCTTTTGGAATACCATGTTTGCCTCCTTTAGAATGTTGAACGCCTCGCGTTCAGAAGAATAACCTCTGGCACCATTTTTTAACGACCTGCCCGCAAACTCCGCATCAGACATAGCCCCGCCTTTCGGCGATCAATCACCTCTGCCACGCGTGCTGGAGGTTTCCGTCACCGTCGACCACAAAGGCCTCCAGCCGTCCATCCTGATTCTGCCCGACGGCGAAGGAAGGCTGATACAAAGCAATCGGTGAGGGAGGACGGCCAAGATTCTCCACGTCACTCCAGCTCTGCCCCGCCTGGGACAAGCGCACAAAAGGCCCTCCAAGCACAATCGCCAAGCATGAGAGTCTCCCGGCTCCAACCTGCAAAATCTTTCTATTGCCATTCATTGGATAATCCTCGAATCTGTTTTCTCTCCTCCCACGCGTAACACCCGTAAATTCAGTTGCACGTGGCGAACCAAACGGAAACCAATGGCGAATGAGATGGAAATAATTGTCTCGTAGGAAGCAGCGGCTTAGACTGTCAGTTCAGGAATGATCATCAAACATCATGGCTGCAGCTAGATCTGGCGGTTGTCGACAAGTTTGGCATCCGCATCATTCAATGATCACGCAATACATCGCCCGATAGAAATCAGCTTTTCCCTGTCGGGAGCAGAATGCCATCGGTTGAAAAAAATAGTGCCAAAAAATGGGTCGCGGTAGGGCCGGCGGTCGCCCCCCGCACATATCCGTACGTGCGCAGCTAGCGCATACGGCTCTTACCTTGGGTGTAAGGCGTCAAAGCGTAGGTCAGGATACGGATGAAGAAGGGATGGTTGGGGTAGCCAGCGGTCAAACAGCTTCCCCAAGCGATCCCAGTTCGGTTGGTGCTTCTGACCCCGTCGGCGAATAACCTGCCGCCAAGTCCGTCGCAGCCGTTGGCGAAACACGCCCAGGCTCGGCGTGTTCCCTGGAATGGCGTGGTACTGAAAGTATCCCCGGATCACTGTCTGGAGCCATGCTCCCGTATGACCCAGCGGCTTATGCATCCGCGCCCGAAGCTCCGCCTTGAGGGCCACAAACTTCGCTCGCATCCGCTTCTTCACCGTCTTGCTGGTCACACTCCCAGCTGCCTCGATTCCGCCTGGTCGAGATGAACGGATCATGATGAACCGTTCACCCAATGTCTGGAAAACTGCATAGTGGCAGTCTACGTCGGGTGTTGCTGCGACAAGGAACGTGATCCGACCACTCCATGAATGTTCCACAGGGTCTTCGGTGGTACCGTATTCCTCACTGAGTTCGGCTTCGTCCGGCGCGGGTTCGGGCAGCTTTTCAATAGATCTGCCCAGATCTGGGAAATAATGAGTATGATGTTGGACATCGAGGTGTCCATGACCAACAGCACGGATGGGCGGTGGTTTTGCCGACCGGTGGTTGCAGCGTAGCTGATTTCCATTTCTCTCGCCGTCTCCGGATGGCGCGGTTCTCCGACCCTGCCCCCGATCGACATCGGAACACGTCTGGAGTTGTTCGTCGATTCCTATCTCATCGCAACACTTAACAATACCCATCTCGAGTTGCATAAGCCGCATCGTGCAGGGGTGGCGCTGGAGTTTGACCGGCCTTGGGAAGGAGCATTCAGCGGCTATGTGACTGTAGTGCACGACGGCTCTCTCTACCGCATGTACTACAGGGGCCTGCCCACAGCCGGTAGCGATGGATCGGCAGCCGAGACGACCTGCTATGCCGAGAGCCGGGACGGGAAGGATTGGATAAAGCCCAACCTGGGTTTGCACCAGGTACGTGGCACGCGCCGCAACAACGTTGTCCTTTCCGGCAGTTCTCCGTTTTCGCACAATTTCTCTCCCTTTCTTGACACCCGGCCGGGCGTGCGCGCCTCCGAACGTTTCAAGGCTTTGGCGGGGACATCCAGGAGCGGGCTCTTTGTATTCACCTCTTCCGACGGACTCCGCTGGAGAAAGTGGAGCGAGAAGCCGGTCATTACCGAAGGAGCCTTCGATTCGCAGAATGTCGCATTCTGGTCGGAGTCAGAGCACTCCTATGTCGCCTACTTCCGAACGTGGACAGAGGGAGGGTTTCGCGGCTTTCGCACCATCAGCCGTGCGTTATCCCCGGACCTGGTGAACTGGTCGACCCCTGAAATGATGACCTTCGAGCCGGCCGTGCAGGAACATCTCTATACGAGCCAAACCCACCCTTACTATCGTGCACCTCACATCTACGTGGCGCTTCCCATGAGGTTCGTTCCGGGCTGCAGGGTTCTGACGGACGAGGAAGCCAGGGCACTGGGCGTGGCGAGAGGATATGTCTCCGACTGTGCGGAAACCGTCTTTATGACCAGTCGCGGAGGCAACCGCTATGACCGAACATTCATGGAAGCCTTCATAAGACCAGGATTGGATCCGGGCAACTGGGCCTCGCGCGCTGGGCTCGCTGCCCTTGGCATCGTGCCAAGCGGCGAGACGGAAATATCCCTCTATAAGCAGGCACACTATGCTCAGCCTTCGAATCGATTGGAGCGTTACACGCTCCGGACCGACGGCTTCGTCTCAGTGAACGCTTCCTTCAAAGGCGGCGAGATGCGCTTACGCTCCATTCGCTTTTCGGGCAGCACTCTCCTGTTGAATTTCTCCACCGGCGCGGCCGGCTACATCCGCGTCGAATTACAGGACGGTGACGGGAACGTTATCCCCGGCTATTCTCAAGATGACTGTTTACCGTTGATAGGAGATGCTATCGAAAAAGCCGTGCGCTGGAAGCATGGCGAAGACGTGCATGCGTTGGCGGGAAAATCCGTGCGCCTGCGTTTCGTCATGAAGGATGCGGACCTTTACTCATTCCGCTTTCGGCAGTAACAGTTCTATCTGCATTCACTTCCGGGAACATATAGAATCCTTTACATTCCCGCACAGCAACTGCCGGAAGACCGGCTCAGCGTTTACCAGGTCAAGCCTTTGCAGCTGGAACCCCTCCTCGATCCGGAACGCTTCTCTTCCATCGCGCTACAAACTAGACCCACATCGGAACTACAGGAGGGAGCGGCCGCACCCGGGTGCGGCACGCGACCACAAACGAGAGAACTCCGTTCCCACGTTCTCCAATACATTCACCTTGCATCCCAAGATAGAATGTCCTATGGATCCATGGCAACATCTCCCGCGCTCAGCGCAGAAGTCGGGGCAGGCAGCGAATTGGTGGGCACTCTGTCACGCAGAAGCTCGCTCGGCAATTCGCCGCCTGCCCCGATCCCCCGGGATTTGCTTACTTTCCCCTTGTACTCAAGTATAGGAAACCTCATAAGATCGAGAGCCTACGAAGGTCATGGGTCTATTTTTTGGCTCAAAACCCGCGAATACCGTTAGATAGAGAAAGAAATCAGGAGGAAGGAAATGGGCACGGTATCAGGGCGTCCGGGAATGCAATCAACTGGTCAATCTCCGGCTGGTCGCGACCCCAAGCTTTTGGATCGCGTACGGGAAGCAATCCGGGTTCGGCATTACAGCCGACGCACGGAACGAACCTATGTCCAGTGGATCAAGCGATTCATCGTGTTCCACGGCATTCGCCACCCAGCTCAAATGGATAAGACCGAAGTGAGCCAGTTCCTAACGCATCTTGCAGTCGTCAAAAATGTCAGCGCCTCCACACAGAGCCAGGCATTCAACGCACTGCTCTTCCTATACAAATCGGTTCTGGGCATGGACATTGGCTTTTTGGAGGGCGTAGTGCGGGCACGGCGGCCGAGGCGATTGCCGGTCGTGTTAATCCCTCAGGAAGTTAAGGCCGTACTGGACCAGTTGGAAGGGATTTCGCACCTTGTCTGCATCTTATTGTACGGCGCAGGGCTGCGCTTTCTCGACTGCCTGCGGCTGCGCGTGAAAGACATTGACTTCGTGCGCAACGAGATCACGGTTCGAGATGGAAAGGGAAACAAGGATCGCGTGACCATGCTCCCGGCCAGAGCGAAGGAGCCGCTGGAGGCGCAATTGGCCAGAGTTCGCAGGCTTCACCAGGCAGATTTGCGCAAAGGACTAGGCAGGGCTCCCCTGCCGGACGCTCTCCTGCGAAAATACCCGAATGCCGATCGTGAATGGTGCTGGCAATATGTTTTCCCGGCGTCGACGCACTACACCGATTCGGTAACCGGTGTTCGCCATCGCCACCATGTGCATGAGTCTGTGATCCAAAAAGCGGTGCACGAGGCTGTGCGGCGGGCCGGCATAACCAAACCTGCAAGCTGCCACACCTTTCGCCACAGTTTTGCGAGCCACCTGCTCGAAAATGGATATGACATCAGGACCGTTCAGGAGCTTCTGGGGCATGAGGATGTCAAAACGACTATGATTTACACGCATGTCCTCAACAAAGGAGGCCGTGGGGTCAGGAGTCCGGCAGACTCACTCTGAGGGCCTCTGGCGGCATATCACACCGCTGCAAGACAGCCGCACAGGCGGTATATCATCCTCCGCCTGCCGATCTGAATACCGCTGCAAGTTGTGCCAGCAAATATAATTGCAATCCGTCCTGTTCATGCCAATAATAGCTGCTACGCTGACCCAGATGACCGTGTTTGCCCACTTTTCACGGCCTTGATACGCCGGTCAGCATAATTACAAGTTCGGCAAACGAGAGTAACTCCATGAGCATCGCATTATGGAATCCGGTTCAAACTCATGGGAGAACCTTTTCGGCGCTCCTAAACTCGGAGTTCCAACGGCTGGCTGCCAAGTACGCTGATTGCCTTCCCAATCTCCGATCGTCAGCAACACTTCTGATTGGGTCTGACTACAGCGGGGAATTGCCCAATGCAGGATACCTTGTCTTTTCATTCCTTTTAACCTCCCTGGAGTCTTGGGCAGGCTGGGAGACGCAACGGTTAGAAATTAGACGCGAGTACCTCCGGGATCTGAGGCGCATGTCATTCAAACGTCTGAGTGACGGACAACGCAGGCTAGCGTTGACTCCCTTGCTGAAGGCGGCGAACTGCCTGCAGGGGCTGTCGTGCTCCGTAGCGCTAAACAAGCAATGCGAGTCTGTATTTGCCGCCCGACCTCCGCTTGATCTCTCCAATCCTGGGTTTGCGGCCTACCGCAAGTGGAAACCAGCGGTCTTGGACAAAGCGTTCTTTGCTGTGCACGTTCTCGGCGTGCTTCTGGCCGGCCTCGCGGCCCCAGGACAGAACGTAATGTGGTTCACTGATGAGGACAGTATCGCGGCGAACGACGACAGAGTCCGTGAGTTAACTCAGTTGTTCGCATGGATCAGCAGTCAATACCTCACGTTCAATCTGGGCCACTGCCGGTGTGGAACCAGCAAATGTGATGACGGATCGCGTCAGATTGAAGACTTTCTTGCCATTCCGGACATGATTGCCGGTGCCCTTGCAGAGCAGATGCAGCTCCGAATTGAAGGCCCGAGCGAGTTGTCCACTGTTTTTTGGATGCATCGCGGCGATTTTTCCGAGTGGGTGACGCTTTCTGATCATCGATCCTATGCGGGCGCCATAGCCGAAGTCGTTACGACTGCAGGGAGGAAGTACAGAAGTCCGATACTGGATCTCCTTTTGGACGACAACAATCTAGGGCCTGACTCGTATGCGTGAGTACGCGAAGCGACTGCCGAACATCGTGTTCGACCGGACCGCTGGCTCGCATTCGCTCGGCGCGGCCGGTCAACACGCGCGTTAGCCGGTCGAAGGAGCCTCGACGATGATTGTGGTTCTCGATACCAACGTGTGGCTCAAGGAGCTTGCCCTAAATTCGGACTTGGGCTCGGCGCTGCGTTTCTTCTTGAAGCATCGGCCAGCACGACTGGCGCTCCCGGAAGTAGTTCGTCTGGAAGTGCAGCACAACCTTCGCTCCTTGATACGGGACGCGGTCGACAACGTAACCAAAGGAAACCGTCAATTGCTTGCCCTCTTCGGTTCGATGAAGGAAATCGTCTTGCCAACGCCAGCGGAGATTGACGCTCTCGTCTCTGGCGTATTCACGGACCTAGGGATCGAAATCCTTGATGTCCCGTTTTCCTTTGAAAGTGCGCGCGCGTCGTTCATGAAGACGATTAGGAAGGACCCTCCCAGTGACAAGACGCAGGAGTTCAAAGATGGAGTCCTCTGGGCCGACTGCCTCAACCTCCTTAGCGAGGATGATGTTCTTCTAGCGACGGGGGACAAGGCATTCTATGCCAACCGTGAGTATGGAACAGGACCGGCCGAAAACCTGCGTGCTGAGTTGAATGAAAAGGCCAGGCAGCTAACTCTGGTGTATTCGATCAAAGAGGTACTGGAGCGAGTTGAGACCAAGATACACATCGACACTGCCTGGCTCGCATCAATAGTTCGAGAGAGAGGACATTCAGCCTCTGGGAGCCTCCTATCGAGGACTGGCACAGAAGTCTCCGGTGAGCCTAAGGTGCAAACGGATCTCTTCGCGACAGAGGATCCTGGATTGGTGTACCTCACCTATAGCATTGAGATCCCCTGCAGTGACCTCACGGGCGAGGGCCGAACGAACCTGCAACTTTCTCTCTCCGGCAACGGGACTCTCCGACTGCAGCCACGCGAAATCGTGGATCTGCGCGCCGAGGAAGAATCCCTATCGTTCACCAAACCAGACGGAACTGATGGTCGCGTTAGGAGCGTCTACATGGTCGGAAACGTAGTATTTGGTCATCGAACAGTCGAGCACGCCGTTCGCCATCGACTTGGTAGCGCCGGCTAACATGCCGTTGCAGCGGACGGGCTTCGCCCGCCGCTGAACGGCAGAACGTTGGGCCGACACGAGTTTGCGGATGCATCAATGAAAAAGCTTCAGGCGCTGACTCTGGTGCTTCTGATTCTTGTTTCCGTCACGAGCTGCGCGCCGGCAGGTCCACCTCCCGGTACAGTTGCTGCCTCGCAGGTCCAGCTTCGACATGTCAGCGCTTTCCTCAAACCGGGCTTTACGTTGGATCATGCCTACGTTGTGCGCTCTCAGGCCCAGCAGAACGCCAGTTTCTTCGCTGCTCGGATTGCCGGTGCGCGTCCTGAGCCAGCCGTTGGGGTCTGGTTGATATCCGGACCTTCCGATTCACCGGGCCTAACCCTCAGCGTCAATGCGTACGCGAAAGAGTTCTCCGTAGCGCCCGATGGTGCCAAGTCAAAAGCCGAGGTCTCGATGGCGGATCCACCGGCATCCGACCTTCAAAGGTTTGTCGAATCGCAGCTGCGATAGCCTGTATGCGGCCCAAGAACGCGCTGGAGCCGGCGGCGGCAAGCGGCCGGCGCAGCCTGAACCCTTTGCTGCCGCTGCTCAGCGCCGGGTCGTTGGGCATAAGAGAAATGCCATGAGATTAATCAGAGCCGGTTCGTGCATCCTGGGCTTCGGTGCCCTCATCTTCACTGGACTCACCATCTGGCGAAACATCGAGTCAATCAGCTACTTCCAGGTCCTGTGGCGAGTGACATTGATGTGGCCACTGGAATGGTACTATCTACCCAAGGCGGTCATCTTCAACCCTGGCTTGCTACTTCATTTGTCATTCACAGCCTACTTGTATATCATCGTTGCACTTGCGTCGCCGTTTTTTGCAATTGCTTTGTCGAAGCGCCTTGATCGTTCTCGGCTTGACTGGTTCGTTCTCACCTTTCTATTTCCCTTCTGCCTTGCACTGTTGGTGGTTCTACCGCGCGGCCGTGCCAGTTCGAATCCATACGGCGGCGTATTGGGCCATTTCTTCGCAGCATGCACAGGAAAGTTCTGTGGGCGGTGCGGCAAAGCTGTACCTCTATCATCACGCGCTGGCCAGAATTGCCCGTTTTGCCACGCTTACTGGTCTTATGAGCGGACGATTTACCGCAACTGAGTGCGTAGGTGTCGAAAATGCCCAACAACAGCTTGCAGTTGACCGCTATTCCGCTGCGCTCCATAGCAGCAACTGAAGCTCGGCGTTAGCTGGACAGACGGGGAAACGTTGAGCACGACAGTTCGGTGGCGAGGGTGGTAGGATAGTTGCATGTCGCCGACGGCGTACGTGGAAACATCCGTGATTAGCTACCTTGCAGCGCACCCAAGCCGCGATCTAATTACCGCGGCGCGCCAGCAGCTCACGCACGAGTGGTGGCGGGTTCGTCGCCCGCAGTTCGAGGTGTACATCTCTCAGTTGGTACTTGACGAGTCGGCAGCTGGCGATCCGGAGGCTGCAGCACGCCGCGCCACGAT
>Ga0315277_10004737_pt1 | contig 18042 bp, 13 predicted proteins | sample YL17G05_15_MG_FD_203695 | JGI IMG/M metagenome (GOLD analysis project Ga0315277, IMG submission 203695) | Sediment microbial communities from Yellowstone Lake, YNP, Wyoming, USA - YL17G05_15 | ecosystem: Environmental > Aquatic > Freshwater > Lake > Sediment | place: USA: Wyoming | collected...
GCGGCCGCGATCGCCGTCGCCGCGTTCACCGCCTGGTGTTCCCCCAGGAGCGGGAGGAAAAGGTCGTCGTAGGCGGCGTGCGGCGTTCGGACCGCGAGGCGGATGCCGGTGCCCCCGGCGGGAGCCCACGTGTACGTCACGTCGCGCCCGACCACTAGGAACGGCGCGTCCACCTCGCGGCACGCCTTCTCGATGACGGCCATCGCCGCGGGCCGCTGGGGCTGCGAGACGACCGGAACGCCCGGCTTGATGATGCCGGCCTTCTCGGCGGCGATGGATTCGAGCGTCCCGCCCAACTGGTGCGTGTGGTCGATGCTGACGGAGGTGAGAACGCTCACGTCCGGCCGAAGGACGTTCGTCGCATCGAGCCGCCCGCCCAGGCCGACCTCGACGACCGCCAAGTCCACGGCTTCGTCGGCGAAATGGCGAAAGGCGAGCGCCGTGAAGATCTCGAAGAACGTCGGCGGGTCGCCGGCCGCACGCATCCGGTCGACGTGTGGCTGCGCGTCGGCGACGAGCGCGCGGAGGGCCTCGGCCGGGATGTCGTCGCGGCCGACGCGGATCCGTTCGCGGATGTCCACGAGGTGCGGCGAGGTGTAGAGCCCCGTCTTGAGACCGCACTCCAGCGCCAGCGCGTGCAAGATCGCCGCCGTCGAGCCTTTGCCTTTCGTTCCCGCGACGTGAACGCTCCGGAACCGCCCCTCGGGCGAACCGAGCGCCCCGAGAATCGCCTCCATCCGGTCCAGGCTGAACGTGTCCGCGTTGTAGCGGACGCGCTGCATCTTCTCATAATCCGTGGCCGTGAAAAGATACCGAAGCGCGGCCTCGTAGGTGTCCAGTTTCAACCTATCGCCTCCCGAATTCGCCCTCCCGGAGACGTCCCTATCTTACCGAGGCATCCGGCGGCGGCGCTTGCGAAAAAACCGCCCCCCCTTGTCCGGACGCGGGGTGGGTGCGAATAATGGAGTGGCCGGAGGGAACAAAGCCCGGTTGCGGAGGTAGTGGCAGAGACGGCCTTCGGCAGTCCCGCGAGGGGTTGGGGACTCCGAAGAGGGGCGGTTCAACCCCGGCGCGCGTCCTCGGCGGAAAGCCGAGGACGCGTCTTTTTTCCGCCCGCGATGTTTCGTCCGCAACGAACCGGCGCCGCGCACGTTCCTATTAGCGGGAGACGGGCCGGCGGGGATTCCTTTTGACCGGCCTTCGGCGCCCACTTAGAATTGCGAGAGGAGGTCCCATGAACCCGAAAGAAACCGCACGAGTCGCCTTGGGCGGCATCGTCGCCGCGGCGATCGGCATCGGTGTCGTTCTCGGCTGGGCGATCGCGCCGGCCCCAACCGCGCGGGCGGAAGCCCCGACTGAGACGCCGCCGGCCGAAAGGGCTGAAGCCCCGGCACCTCCTGAAGAGAAACCGGCCGGCGAAGAGGCCACGCCGAAAAAACTCACTCCCGAGGAAATACGGGAACTCCCGATCCTCAAACGATTCGAGATCCCGGCCGACGTCCCGATCGAGAAGATCGACACGATCCTCGGCGACGTCAAGGACGAGACGTTCGGCTACGACGAGCCGGCGTTCTATACCCTCGTTTCGGTCGTCAGCAAGTTGCCGACGGACCTCATGAAACCCGACGAGGAAACGGTCCCCTACTCGCAACTCCTGAGCACGCCGTCGAGTTTTCGCGGCAAGCCGGTGACGCTGCGCGGCGTATACATGACGGTCGCCCCGTGGCGCGTGCCGGTCGTCGCCATCGCCAAGGACATCCCGCACCTGTTTACGTGCACGATCCGCGAGCCGCCGATGGAGCAGGAGCGCCCCGTCGCCACAGTCGTCGTCCTCGAGGACCCGATGCCCGACTTCAAGGCGTTCGACAACGTCCGCGTCAAGGGGTACTTCTACAAGGTCCGCAAGTACGAGGGCTCCAAGGGCGTGGGCTACGCGCCGATGCTGGTCGCGCAGCGGCTCGAGCCGGACGTCAGCGGCGCGGGCCCGTTCGCGGGCCCGTCGCCCGGCAGCCTGATATTTTCTCTGGGCTCCTACACGCCGCTCGCTTTCATGGGGGGCGGCCTCATCGTTCTGTTCATCGTCTTCTTCTACTTGAAGCGAATGGGGAGAAGCGCCACCGATGCCAACCGTAGACGTCTGCCTCACCGGATCCGCCTACGCCGTCCGGATCAGCCCGGGCCTCTTGAAAACCGTGGGCCGGGAGGCGAAGGCGGCGGCCAGGGGCCCCAAGGCGGCCCTGGTCACTGACTCTAGCGTCGCCGGCCTCTACCTGGAGCCGGCCCTCGAGAGCCTCCGCGCCGCGCGGCTCGAGGCCACGAGCGCCATCGTCCCCCCGGGTGAAGGCTCCAAGACGCTCGCCCAGGCGGGCGAACTCTACGATCGGATGCTCCGCGCGGGCCTCGACCGCGGGTCGGTCGTCGTCGCGCTCGGCGGCGGGGTCGTCACGGACCTGGCGGGCTTCGTCGCCGCCACCTACATGCGCGGCATCGCGTGGGTCGCCGTCCCCACCACGCTCCTCGGGCAGGTGGACGCGAGCGTCGGAGGCAAAACGGCTGTCGACCATCCCGAGTGCAAGAATCTCATCGGCGCGTTTCATCAGCCCTCGGCCGTCCTCTGCGACGTCGCCACCCTCGCCACGCTCCCCGACGAGGAACTGCGCAACGGCCTCGCGGAGACCGTCAAGCACGCCATGATCCGCGACGCCCGTCTCTTCGAGGAACTCGGACGCCGCGCCGAAACCATCCTGGCGCGCGACCCCGCGGTGCTCGAGCCAATCGTCGCGCGGAACGTCCGCATCAAGGCCGACGTCGTCGCCGCCGACGAACGCGAGTCCGACACCAGGCGGATCCTGAACTACGGCCACACGATCGGCCACGCGCTGGAGAGCCTGCTGGGATTGACGCACGGCCGGGCGGTCGCCCTCGGCATGATGGCCGAGGCGCGGATGGCCGAACGCCGCGGACTCGTCGGCCGCGCCGTCGTCGAACGCCAGAAGGCGCTGCTCGAACGTTTCAGCCTCCCGGTCAGCCTGCCGACGGGCGCCGACGCCGAGCGGTGCCTGACGATCATGCGGCACGACAAGAAGGGCGAGGCCGGCCGGATGCGCTTCGTTTTGCCGGAGGCGATCGGTCGGGTGCGCGTCGTCGAGGACGTCACGGACGACGAAATCCGTGCCGCCCTCCTTTCCCTCGCCGGTTGATGCCGACGACCGCAAAGAACCGTTGACCGCCGCCCATCGCCTTCTTATCTTCGTGTCGTGTGACGACTTTTGCTGCCGCCGGCGCGCCGCCGGTCTGCGAGGGGCTCGAAGGATGGACGAGACGGAGCGGCTGAGCGCACTCAGGCTCTCGCTGGCGACGGGCATCGGCCCGCGCCTTTTTTCGGCCCTCGTGGAACGGTTCGGTTCCGCCGAGGCCGCCGCCGAGGCGTCGGCGACGGACCTTGCCGAGACACCCGGCATCGGGGAGGAGTCGGCCCAAAAGATCCGCGAGTCCCTCGACCGCGCCGCGCCGGAGGCCGAACTCGAGCGGGCCCGCGCCGCCGGCGTCCAACTCATTTTCCGCGGCGAGGCGGAGTACCCGATCGCCCTGACGTACCTCCCAGACGCCCCGCCCCTGCTCTACGTCAAGGGGACTCTTGTGGCGGAGGACGCCCAGGCGGTCGGCGTCGTCGGCATGCGCAAGTGCAGCCTCTACGGCCAGGACCAGGCGGAGCGGATCGCGGGGGGCCTCGCGCGGGTCGGGTTCACGATCGTCTCGGGCCTCGCCCGGGGGATCGACGCCGCCGCCCATCGCGGCGCGCTCGCCGCCGGAGGCCGAACGATCGCGGTGCTCGGCAACGGCCTGGCGACGGTCTATCCGCCGGAGAACGGCCGGCTGGCCGACGCCGTCGCCGCCCAGGGCGCCCTCGTGAGCGAGTTTCCGATGGAGACGGCGCCGCAGGCGGAGAACTTCCCCCGGCGAAATCGGATCCTGGCGGCCCTGGGCCTGGGCGTCGTCGTCGTCGAGGCGGGCGTTCGGAGCGGATCGCTTATCACGGCGCGCCTGGCGGCGGAACTCGGCAAGGAAGTCTTCGCCGTCCCCAACCGGGTGGACGCACCGGGAGCGGCGGGCGTCCATGCCCTCATCCGCGACGGGGCCAAACTCGTCGAATCCGTCGCCGACATCCTCGACGAGTTCCCCGACTTGGAGGTCCAGCCCGCCGCCAGCGAGGACGCGCCGCAGCAGGCGGGCCTCGCCCTCAAGGCCAACCTGTCGGCCGAGGAGGCGCGACTCATGGAGGTGCTGGACGGGGAACCCGCGCCCCTGGAAACGCTGGCCGACCGGGCCGGGCTCGACGCCCCGCGGGCCGCGGGCGCCATGACGCTCCTGGAACTCAAGGGCCTCGTGCGGGCCCTGCCGGGAGGCCGCTTCCTGCGGCGCCAAACCCCGCGCTAAAGGCGTTGACAGACCGGGGCGCCAAGGGTAAAAGAGAAGGCGGTCTGAAGGATCCTCACCGGTCAAGTCGCTCGTCAAGGAGGAGCAGCCGTGGGCAAGCCCCGACGCCGGCGAAAAGTCGGCAGCAAAGTCCGGCACATGCGCTGGAAACAGCGCCATAAACGCTGACGCATCGTTGAGAAGGGAACGCCAGGCGCAGGCGGACGGCCCGTGGACCCGTTTCCGGAAAGGGGATTGGGATGGCCGGATCGTTCGAGGAACGCCGCAGCGGCCGGGATCGCCGCCGTTCGCGAGCCCGCCCGGCGACAGCCGAGCGTGTGCGCGGGGCGGACCGCAGGCAGTTTCCCCCGCCCGAGGATCCCGCCCGCGTCACCGAGGCCGAGAGCGAACTGCGGGCCGCCATCGACGCCTACAAACTGGAGCGGGGCCTGACGCGCATCCCCGTCGCCGCCCTGCTCGGCGTCATGGAGACCCTGGGCTATCGCCAGGCCTGACGCCGCCGGGCCACCTACCGAGGAAATCGCACCATGCCGCACCTGGGTGTTAACATCGACCACGTGGCGACGCTCCGCCAGGCGCGGCGAGGCGCCGAGCCCGACCCCGTCTGGGCCGCGGCCGAGGCTGAACTCGGCGGCGCCCGCTGCATCACTCTTCACCTGCGGGAAGACCGCCGACACATCCAGGACCGCGACCTCAGGCTCCTCCGGGAAACCGTCCAGGTCAAACTGAACCTCGAAATGGCCGTCAGCGAGGAGATGATCGGCATCGCGTGCGACGTCCGGCCCGACCAGGCCACGCTCGTCCCCGAGGGGCGCGAGGAGATTACGACGGAGGGCGGCCTTCCGGTCATCGGCGACGAGGAGCGCGTCGCCGACGCCGTCCGCCGTCTTCAGGAAGCCGGCATCGTCGTCAGCCTGTTCGTGGACCCCGAGGCGGCTCACGTCGAGGCGTATGCGGCGACGGGGGCCGAGGCCGTCGAGTTCCACACGGGCGAGTACGCGAACGCCCCGGCGGGCGCCGAGCGCGACCGGCAGTTGGCGCACGTCTCCGAGTCGGCGCGCCTCGCCCAGGAAGCCGGCCTCGTCGTCCACGCCGGCCACGGCCTCAACTACGTTAACGTCGGCCCCATTGCCGACATCCCCGGCATGACGGAACTGAACATCGGCCACAGCATCGTCAGCCGGGCCGTCTTCGTCGGCCTCCGCAAGGCCGTCCGCGAGATGGTCCGTCTCATCGAGCGGCAGGCGGTGTAGTCTTCTCCGTCGCGCATAGTATCACCCTGGACTTTTGCCGAAGAATCCGCACAATGGCAGTCGCTGTGGTTTCGAGTAACTCATTGGGTCGCCACCGTGCCTCTCGCAAGACGAATTAGGAAAGTCAGAAGGAACATCGGAAGGCGGAGCCTATTTGAGGCAACCGCCCGCGGGAAAGCAAGATCCTATACCGTCTTCCTGGCTGATGCCTTCGAGTGGCTCGCTCAAGCCGACCGTCAGTCCATTCACGCCGTCGTGACGGATCCTCCCTACGGCCTGGTGGAATACATGCCTGAGCAACTGGAGAAGATGCAGAATGGGCGAGGCGGGGTGTGGCGGATACCCCCTTCGTTCGATGGGTGCAAGCGCAGGCCGCTGCCGCGGTTCACGGTCCTGAGGGACAAGGACAAGGAGCGGCTGCGCGACTTTTTCGAGCGATTGGCCGAGAGGCTCCTGCCGGTTCTCGTCCCTGGCGCCCATGTTTTCATCGCCACGAACCCGCTGGTTTCGCACCTGGTTTACGAGCCTTTCATTGCCGCTGGCTATCAGAAGCGGGGAGAGATCATCCGGATCGTGCATACGCTTCGAGGCGGGGACCGGCCGAAGAATGCCCATGAGGAGTTCGCGGAAGTAACGGTCATGCCCAAATCCTGCTGGGAGCCGTGGGGCCTGTTCCGCAAACCCTGCGAGGGACGCGTCCAGGACAATCTCCGCAAGTGGGGGACGGGCGGACTTCGGCGCATTTCCGCGGACGAACCGTTCAAGGACCTGATTTACTCCTCACCGGCGCGCGGATTGGAGCGCCGGGTCGCGCCGCATCCATCGCTCAAGCCGCAGGCCTTTCTCCGCCAGATTGTGCGGGCGGCCCTCCCCTTCGGCGAAGGCGTCATCCTAGACCCGTTCATGGGCTCCGGCTCGACCATCGCAGCCGCCGCCGCTTGCGGGCTTGCCAGTGTCGGACTTGAGGTCAACAAACAGTTCTTCAAGATGGCGACACGCGCGATTCCCGCCTTGGCCGATTACACCCCCGGAGAGAACAACGGCAATGGTACGAAGAGATGACTTCGACGCCACGGTTCCTCTTCCGCACGGCCTGACGGTGGGGGCTATCCGCCGGGCCGTGGATTATATCGAGAAACAACTGGCCGACTTCGTGGAGGTCTATTACGAGCAGGCCAACGTGTTCAGCGCGCTGGTTGGGATTTTCGGCACCAAGGCGCTGGACCGCGTCAGCAACTATGAGAAGCACCGGAACCTCGACACCGCCCAGCAGCGGTTCCCTGACTTGAAGCGTCGCGGCTCGGGAGCGAAACCTTCGCCCCAGGTGTGCCTCGAAAGCAAGGCCAGCAAGCGCCCGTGGGCCATTCAGTCGCACTACGACCATGCCGGATGGTATATCGTGTGGCGATACCTGGTGGACGACACCCAAAGCCTCCAGCGCGGAAGACCCGTCATCATCTGGCGCGTGGACGTCGTCTTTCTGGAGAAGGCGGACTGGAAATACGAGAAGAGCGGCGCAGGGGACGCCGGCGGCGGACGGACCCACACCTTCGGCGTGAAGAACCCCGCGCAGAAACTGAAGAACAGCGCCGTTTACCGGCGAAGGGACGTTGCCATCCGGGACGGCAAGCCCGTGCCCGCCAACGGGGGAGAAGACTGAGCGCGAGATGGTCCGTCTCATCGAGCGGTCGGCCTGTTGATTTTCCGTCGGGCTCGCGGATTACGGGCAGAACATTGAAAGGGATCGTCATGAAGAGATGCATTGCCGTCGCAGCCGTTGTCTTGGCGTTCGCGATAGGAGCGTTGTCCCTTCCGGCCTTCGCCGGCGAGGCGGACAAGGCCTCGAAGCAGACCGGCAAGAGCCCGGTGAAGGTCTTCATCCTGGCGGGCCAGTCCAACATGGAAGGCCAGGGCGTGGCCGACCTCGAAGGCAAAGACTACAACGACGCCAAAGGTACGCTCAATACGATGATGAAGGACCCCGCCAAGGCGCCCCTCTACAGGCACCTCAAGGACGACAAGGGCCAGTGGACGGTGCGCGAGGACGTCTGGGTCTGGTACAAGCCCGAGAACAGCCCCGTGAAATGCGGCCCGCTCACGCTCGGCTTCACCGTCTACGGTGGGAAGCACCACTTCGGTCCCGAACTCGAGTTCGGCCACGTCATGGGGGACTACCTGGGCAACCAGGTTCTGCTCGTGAAGACGGCCTGGGGCGGCAAGAGCCTCTCGAAGGACTTCCGGCCCCCGAGTTCCGGCGGAGAGGTGGGGCCTTACTACACGAAGATGCTGGCGGATGTCCGCGAGGCCCTGCCGGACCTCAAGAAGTCCTTCCCCGACTACGACGGCGGCGGATACGAGCTGGCCGGCTTCGTCTGGTGGCACGGATGGAACGACTTCTGCGGCGGCAACACCGCCGTCGAGGAGTACGAGAAGAACCTGGTGAACCTGATCAAGAACATGCGCGCCGACCTGAAGGCGCCCAACCTGCCGGTCGTGATCGGAGAGTTGACCGGCCCCTGGGGAGTGGACTGCAAGGACCCTGCGGCACTGGCCATTCGGAAGGCGCAGGCCGGTGCGGCGGCGAGCCCCGAGTTCAAGGGGACGGTGACGTTTGTCGAGACTCACGACTTCGTGCGAAAGCCCGAGGAGTCTCCCTGTCCGGGCCATGGCCATCACGAGTTCGCCAACGCGGAGACCTATTTCCTGGTCGGCAAGGCCCTGGGGGAAGGGATGAAGAAGCTGCTGACGGCGAACTCCGGAAAGTGACAGGGTTCCTGATCATAGCCTGAGGGAAGACGGTCGTGAGAAAAAGCCTAGTGCCGACTTGTCTTATTGCTGTTGTGACTACGTTGATACTCGGCGGCCATGCCTCGGCCGCGCCCGCGGAAGTGGACGACGTGATCCTGGGCGTCGGCGGCAAGCCTTTCGAGAGCGATGCGCGCAAGGCTTGCGGCAACGTGATCACCGAGGCCGAGAAGCCCCAGAACAAGGGCGTCCTCAAACTGATTCGTTGGCGCAAGGGAACCCGCAGCGACGTGGCGGTCCGTCTCATCGAGCGGCCGGCCGGCTGATTTCTCGTCAAGCCGACGTTTTCCCGTCGGTCCCGCGCATAAGTCCTTGTGGAAAAACGAGTTCACGCTCATCCGCCCCCTGGCGACCTTTCTTCTCCCAAAATGACGCAAAAATGATGTTGACACGATGCCCTTGTGACGATAGTATGACGGCATGGTGACGGCTGCTTGGTCGCCGGGCGAGAGTCCACGAGAAGGAGAAAACGAAAATGGCCCCACACAAGAAACAGCCCGAGGATGTCGAGGTCGCCGACCACCTGGCGGCCGTCTGGGAGTTTGAGAGCGACGAGCAGAAGCAGGCCATGCTCGAACCCATCACGAAGAAGAACTGCGGAAAGAAACTGCGCCTCGTCCGCGACGTCTCGGGCCTCTCGCGCGAGGAACTGGCGAAGGCGATCGGCGTCTCGGAGTCGACGATCTATCGGCTGGAGCGCGGCGAGACGGCACCGACCGACGACTTCATGCTCCGGCTGGCGAGCCTCGTGGCCATCGGCCATGCCAAGTACTCCCGGATGAGCGAGAAGGAGAAGGGGAAACTCTCGGAGTACCTCGGGGCGGCAGTGGGGATCTCGGCGGGCGTCCGCGGCGCCATTGCCGCCGTCGCCGCCAGCCGACTCGTCGGGCGCCTGTCGGCGGCCGGCATCACGTCGGGCCTCGCGGCCGTGGCGAGCGGCATGCTGGAAGGCCTGGCGACGATCGCCACGCTGCCCATCGCCGCCGGCGCCGCGGGATACCGGTTCGTCAAGAACCTGAAGGCCATTTGCGACGCCAATCGCCTCAGGTGCGAGGAGGCGGATGGCCGATATGAGATCGTGAGAGCGCGACCGGCGGCCAAAGAGAGCGAGCCGCCGGACGACGCCAACTGACCCCCGTGGGGAAGGAGCCTGGCATGACGGCATGGCGATTCTTTCTGATTATCGTGATCTTCGCGGGTGCGAGTTTCGCCTGGCTCATCCTGGGCGGAACGATTGAGTACCGCACGGCGTCCCTGAGCCGATCCTTGAGCGCCGAGGTCGATTCGCTCTGGGGACCTTCGGGCCTGGCGCAGGCGGCCCCGTTCGTCGAGCCGGCCGACGGAACCGGGACGCGCCTCCTCCCTAGCCAGAGCGACGTCACCGTCCACTTCGCTCACCGCAACCGATACAAGGGACTCCTCTGGTTCAGCACCTACACGGTGGATTTCTCCGGCGCCTACAAGGTCCTCGTGAAGCCGCAGCGGAAGACCGACGGCACCTTTGTCCTGCGGTTGCCGCCCGGCGTTCCGTTCTTCGAGGACCTCGCAGTCACGGTGGACGGCAAACCATACGACTTGGCGGAGGCCGAGCGCGGCGATAACACCCTCCTGGTGCGCCTGCCGGGCGAGGGCGACGTGACCGATGCGGAACTGATGCGCGAAGTGGAAAGGCTTTTCACCGCGGGGAACTACAAGGCGGCGCAGAGGCGACTGGAGTGGATCGACCGCGCGGCCGTCGGGTACTGGGACCGGGGAAAATACGACGCCCTTCGGACCCGGGTCCGAGAGGCCGTCGAGTCCATGAGCAAGGAGCAGCGGGCCGCCGCCGAGACCCGGGAGCACGTCATTTCGGTCCACTACAAGACGCGCGGGCGCGACCGGTGGACGTACGTCCCGGCAACCGAAAGCGAAGGACGCCCCGTCCACCTGAAGAACTTTACGATGACGGCGACGATGGACTTCCGTGCCATTGACTACCCGAGAGGGACGCTCAGCCCGACCACGCCGGCCGAGCCTTTCGGCGGAGGGATGAAAGCCGTCTGGTATATCGGGGACGCCCGGACGTGCCAGCAATTCGGCATCGAAATGCCCGGGCGCGAGGATGCCGGCCCCATCGCCGGACGAATGGCTTTCTACGCGCCCGTCGGCCTCCTTTTCTTCTTCACGGTTCTCTTCACAACGATGCTTCTGAAAAAGGTGCCCCTGCACCCGATGCATTACCTGTTCATTTCGGCCGGGTTCTTCGCGTTCCACATCCTCCTGGCATACCTGGTGGACAAGATTGACATCCACCAGGCCTTCTGGGTTTCGGCGGCGGTGAGCGTCCTGCTCGTCGTCAGTTACATGCGCCTCGTGGCAGGCGTCAAGTTCGCAGTGGCGTACGTGGGACTCGCGCAACTCGTGTACCTCATCGGTTTCAGTTACGCCTTCTTCTGGAAGGGTTGGACGGGGCTTTCGATCGTCATCGTCGCGATCGTCACGCTCTTTATCCTCATGCAGGCGACGGCGCGCGTGGTCTGGAACGAGGTCTTTAAGCGCAAGACGCCGTCCGCGCCGCCAAGCGTTCCGCCTTCGGCGGCGTAAGCGCCGGCTGGCTCGCTGCCAAACGCGAAGCCCGGGGATTCCAATCCCCGGGCTTTTTGTGCGCCGGTCGCGCCAGCCTCACTCCGCCGAGGCGAGTTTCACATTCGGCCCCGAGAGGCGGTTGACGAGGACCACGACGGCGCCCGAGAGCGGCTGGTCGCCGAGGATCGCTCGGCTCTCGGCGCGGAAAGCGGTCCACGCCTCTCCGCCCGCCCGTCGGCAGGCCAAGGCCGTCAGCGCCACCATGTCGTCGCCCTGGACGCCCTTGGCCACGAGTTCCGCGAGGGCCTTCGCGTCCACGTCTTTGGGTTCCGCGAGGAGGGCCTTGGCGACGGTGCGGACGTCGGCGAGGGGCGAATCGGCCTTGCCTTCCGTGAGGAGCGGCTTGGCCTTCGCGAGGAACTCGCTCGAAGGGTCGCGGATGCCCAGGGCCGTGTAGAGGACGGCGAAGTAGGCAGCCGGGGCGTCGGGCGACTTTTCGAGGTCCGCCAGGGCCGCCTTGGCCGCCTCTTGCACGCCGTCGCGGAACGCCTTCGGGATGGCGACCGATTCCTCGACCGTCGGCATCGCCGCCCAGGCGGTTTGGAACGCCCACGCGGAGCGGATGGGGATGACGCGTGCCTCGCCCTTCAGGAGTTCCGCCGCGGCGGGGCTCTTCCAGGCGACCTGGAGTTCCGCGAGGGCCTCGGGGTCGAGTTCGCCGCCCGCCGCGGCCGCCAGAAGCCGCCAACTGTATTCCCTCAGGACGCCGGCGACGCGGGACTTTTCCGCGGCGGCCCGGGCTTTTTCGGCAGCGTCTTTGCGTGCCTCGGCCCGGACACTGGTCGTCTTGTGGAGTTCCGCGAGATCGGCGGCGAGTTCGGCCTTCGGATCGGCCAGGTCCGCGAAGAGTTTCGCCGCGGCCGCGTGCGTCTTCGCGCCGGCGAAGAGCAGCAGTTGCCCCGGCCCGTACCAGACGACCTCGGGCTTCTCCGCCTTTTCCTCCGCTTTTTCCTTTTCCCGGGCGAGGTCCTTCGCGCCGAGGGCCTTCGCGACGGCTTTCAGGAACGCGTCGGCCGACTGCTTCACCGCCTGGACGCGCTTCTGGTAATCCTCGATCTTCTCGATCTCTTTCACGTCGGGCATGACAAGGAGCGAGACGTCATAGACCCACGGCCCGGCGACGGGGGCGCTCCGCGCCGTCCCGGCATACAGGGAGGCGTCCTGGACCCACCACGTCATGCGCTCGGGCACAAGGATCCAGTCGAGGGCCTGAGCGACGGTCGCGCCGCGGAGATCCAGATACGTCACCCGCATTTCGCCGCGCTCCGCCCGGAGGACGGGGGCTTGTGCGCCGCTGATGAGACCATCGGCCTTGAGGCCCGCGGCACGGGCGACTGCGCGAAGGGCGTCCTCGACCGTCGCATCCTGGAGCACGAGGTCCAGGCGCTTCTCGAGCGCCGGCGCTGCCTTCGACCAGAGGCGCACGAGGCCCTTGTTGATTTCCTCAATGCGGTCGGCGTAGCTGGCCGGCGCCTCGCCGCTCCCGTACATTCGGCTCCGCATGTCGGCGAGGAGGTAGTCGTACATGAGGCATGCTCGCTCAGCGAGGAGGGCGCTTTCATTACCCGGTTCGACGGCCGGCGCGGCGCGCTCGGCCTTTTGCACGAGCGCCTCCCTCCCCTCCTGCTGGGCCTGCTGCCAGTACTGCGCCATCGGACCCGTGTAACGGTTCATCCCCTCACTCTCGGCGTCCATCGCAAACAAATACCGGCCGGTCGACGCCTGCAAGCGGTTCGCCCCGGCCCTCATGGGGGCCTTGGCAACCGTCTGGCGCATCGCCTGAGGTGTACCCGCCATGCTCGGGGCCGGCAAAGCCGACGGGGCCGGCAGCGCCGACGTCGCCGCCCCGCGGGGCCCGCCGGAGCCAAAGAAGCTGCTTCCCCCGCCGCCCCCAACGCCCATGACGGAGCGCGACGACCCGGGCGTCCCCGCGAACACGGGCGCCGGGGCCACCGGCGCGACTTTGTAGGACTCCACAAGGGCATCCATTTCCGCGAGGCCGGCGTCGCCGAAGAACCCTTCGTAGCGCGTGCCTTCGGGGATCGGGACGGGGACGAGCATCCGGCGCGGCGGGCGTGCGGGCTCGACCATCTTGCCGATCTCGCTCTCATCCACCGCGACGAAACTCGTGTACGGACTCATCAGGCGGTACTCCAGCGCGATGCTCGTCACCATCTCCTCGACCTCGGGCGAGCCCGCGTAATAGGTCGTGTGCATCAGTTCCTCGATCTTTTGCCTCGCCCACACCTTCGCCAGGACGTCGTGCTTCTCCGCGTTGGCCGGGAACTTGACGTGCAGCGGCCAGGAGACGGGCTCGCCTTCCGCGAGGCCGCTAATCCTGATGTCGCTCTCGCCGGGCTCGTAGAGGCCGAAGAGGATGACCGGCCGGCCGGCCCAGAGTTCGGGGATCCGCGCGGGGTAGGTCTCGAAGACTTTGAGCGTGCCCCAATCGATGGAGACCTTCACGAGTTGTGCCCGATGGATGCGGAACATGACTTCCTGGACCATTTCGGCGGGGTCGTCGTTCAGGCCGACGACCTTCGACATGCCGCCGCCCTGCTTCGCGACGCCGTCGGTGAGGAACCGGTTGGGCGATTGGCCGATGCCGATGCACCAGAACCTTATCTGGTCGCCGCATCGCCGGCCGACCTCCGCGATGATCTCCGCCTCGTTGCCGATGAATCCGTCGGTGAGCATCATGACGATGCGGACGCGTTCGGGGTCGAGCGGCTCTTCGAGGACCATCTTGATGCCCTTGAGCATTTCGGTCCCGCCGCCGCCCTGGAGGCCCTCGGTGAAATTGAGGGCCTTGGCGATGTTCTCCGGCGTGCAGGGGACGGCTTTCTCGAAGAGTTTCTGCGACTCGTTGGCGAAGGTGACGACCTGGACGGTGTCCGCGGGCTTGGTGTGCTTCAGCATCTCGCGCATCGTCTGGATGACCTTGGCGGTCGGTTCGCCCGACATGGAGCCGGAGACGTCGATGAGGAAAGAGATTTCGCGCGGCGGGGATTGTTTCAGCCGCTCGTCCTCCTTCGGCTGGACCATGAGCATGAAGTATCCCTGGCCGACCGCGTCCGTGTGGGCGAGGACAGCCATGGCCGGTTTCTCGCCGACCACCGCGTACTTGAGGACAAAGTCCTTGTTGGGGATCGCGTCGGCGGGCTCGAGTTCGGCCGACAGTTCGCTGTCGCCCTCGCGATCCAACTTCGCCTTGTGGTTCGGTATCTGGATGTCCCGGATCGGGACGCCCGCGTCCACCCAGACGGAGAGGCTGATGTCGTGGCCGGTGCGGAAGCCCGGCTTGAGGACGGGCGGCGTAATGCGCGAGGCGTCCGGCACGCGGTCCGTGTCGGGCGCCCAGCCCGTGCCCTTCGGCGTTTCGGTCCCCTCAGGCACTTTGGACTTGTCGAGTTCGCCGACCTTGCCCTTGAGTTCCTCCGGCACCGGCGGGATCTTCGACGTGGGCGAGCCCGGGATATACCGCGGGCCGACCATCATCGGAAAGTGAAACTCGTAGACGCCCATGTCGTACTCCAGGACGTCCACGTAGGAGATCTCGATCTTGACTTCCTCGTGGGGCTTGATGTTGCCGACCGACTGGGTGAAGATGTTCGGCCGTTCCTGTTCCAGGAGCGCCGCCGTCGCCCCGCGTGCGAGCGCCTCTTCGTAGATTTGCCTCGCCTCGGCCCGACGCTTGATGACGCCGACGATCTGCCGCCGGCCGATGACCATCGTCATATCGTCCACGGCCGCCTTGTGCGGCAGCGGGAAGACGTAGACGGCCTCGATCTTTTCATCCAGCGGATTATAGAAGACTTGCGTCACGCGGACGCGGGCGATGAAGCCCGCCACTTCCGCCTCGACGTCCGTGTGCTTCAGGGGACACTCGACGACTTCGCCGTCCTTCTTGACGATCCTGAGGGCCCCCTGCGTGACGTCTTTGGCGATGTTCTCGCTCTGGAGCGGGTCGACCGGCTGGGTCTCGGCCGCCCAAACGGCCGCCGGGACCAGCAAGAGAACCGACCCAGCCCAGAGAATCGCCGCCCACCGCCCCGCGCGCGTCGCCATGGCTCGTCTCCTTGAGTTTGCGGCCCTTCGGGGGGTATCCCCGATCTCGTTTGCCCACCCGTTTGAACGCGGTCGGGGGTGGTTGGTTCCACACATTCCGCGCCCGCGCGGCGTTCCCCGCCCGTGCCACGCAAACGCGAAGCCCGGGGATTCCGATCCCCGGGCTTCTGGTGTGCTCGTCGTGCCGTCGCGGGCTCTACTCGAACCGGAACGTCCCGGCAATCTCTGCGAAGCGGGCCTTGTAGGCGTCGAACGAGTCCGTCGTGGCCGAGCACGTCAGCGCGTAGCCGCGATGGCCCTTCACGGCGACATAGAGCGTGCCCTTGACGCCAATCTGTCCCATCGTCGTCTGATAGACGACGCGTTTGGCCTTCTCCCCGCCGAGCGTGGTGTCGCTCACCTCCGGCTCCTGGCCGGCCGAGAGCAGATTCTTCAGGTTCGCCATGCCGAGTTCGAGATACTTTTCGAGGTCCATCGGCGCCGGCAGCGCTTCGACCACGACATTCACGTTCTCCTGGAACGTATCGGCCTCCCCTTCCGCCGGGCTCAGGGCGATGACCACCGTCCCCATCACGTTCTCTTTCTGTTCCCACTCCGCCGGGAACCGAATGGAGAACCCTTCCTGTTTCTTGTAGTACCGCCCCGGCTCCGGCGACCCGCTCGAACATCCCGCCAACGAGGCCGACAGAAACGCAAGTCCCAGGACCGCGAGCCCGACGAAACGTTTCCTCGCCACTCTTCCGCTCCTGACCAGAGGTTCCGCGGCCGCTCGCCGCATCGAGAGGAATATAGATTCAGCGACGCGCCCTTGTCAAAAGCAAAAGGGCGCCGGCCGCTACCGCCCCGGCGCGGCCTGGCGGGATTCGATGAGTTCGGCCGCCCCTTCGCGGAGGGCCCGCCACGCCTCCGCCGACGTCCCTTTGTCGCCGCCGACGTAATGGTCCACGAAGGCTCGCATCTGCCCCGGCGTGAGCCCCAGCCCCCGGCGCACAAGTTCCAGATACTCGATCGTCTGCTCCGCCTCGCGGTAGGCCTTCAGGCGCATCGAGGGATGGATCGCGGCCGGCCCGTCGCCCCGGTTCTCGAAAATAAAGAGGCCCAGCGTGTCGGCGCGCTGGAGCGCCGAGCCGTCTTTGTTGATCGTCTGCCACGGCACGACGCCCGACGCGCCCGCGCGGTACGCCTCGAGCACCCACCGGGCCGTCTCGCGATTCGGTTCCTCCACGCGGCTCGTCGAGCCGTACATCCATATCCTCTCGCCGGTCCGCTCGGCCCGGTCCGCCACAAGCCGACCGTATTGCCGCAGGGCGTCCGTGCTGACGACCCAGAGGTCCGCCTTGCCCTCGAGTTGGCCGCGGTCGAACTCGGGGCGCGAGATGTCGATGCGGTACCGCACGGTCGCGTGCGGCTCCGGCCCCTTGGCGCGCTTCACGAGGTCCGCGTAATACGCGAGGGCCCGGTAATCCCAGTACGCCGTCGGCTCGTCCAGGATCCAGGGATTCTTCTCGCGCTCGTTCAGGCTCCCCTTGTTGTTCAGGTAAACCTGGAACCCGGTGCCCGTCCAGCCTTCGCGCTCCGCCACGCGGAGAAAGTCCTTGAGAATGTTGACGAACGTCTCGGCATACTCCGGCCGGCCCTTGAACGCCTCATACGCGTCCGGGTTGCCGCTAAAGAACGCCCGCACGTTCAGCGGCCAACTCTCGTGGAACGTGAGGTAAAACCCCGGGGCCGGCACCGGGCCCCGGTGGCCGTTCTTGAAATAACTCCCCGAAAGGTACGGGCCGAAGACGGACACAAAGTCGTCCCAATATCCGCGCGCCGCGCCCGGCTCGATCGCGTTGTAGCGCTTCTCGTCCATCCGCCGGCCGTTCGGCATCACCATGTCCAGGTTACACTTGCGGGCCCCCGGCGCGGCGGTGCTGTGCGAGTAATAAAGGATGTTCGCGTGCACCCGATGGTCGTAGGCGATCTCCTGGAGCCGATAGAACTCGCTCACCTTGTCCGGCAATCCGTACGAGTTCATCTCGCAGAGGAAACTCGCCTCGCGCGGAATCGCAAACCGCCGGACCGTAAGCGCTATTGGCACCGTCCGCCCGTCCGACACCTTGAGCGACCCCGCGACGCGGTCCCGCGCGAAGTCGAACGGCACGAAGAGGTCCACGACGACCGGCGTCGCCTCCGTCTCCGACAAAGCGAGCGTCTCGAAAGGCACAAGCGGGTCCGGAATCCGCCGGCCTCCCTCCGCCGCGACATACAGCGCTCGCCGCATCTCCGTCCGAATGCCGGGCAACTCGCAGACCAACTTCACCTGGCCGCCGCCCTTGAGGAGCACCTGGAACCCCACGACCTCCCCCCGCGCTGCCGCGAGGCGAATCGTCGCACCGTCGAACACGCCGTTCCGCGTCCGGTAATCCGCCGGTAAATCCCCGACCGGTTTGCCGGCCTCGTCATACTTGTCGAGCACGGGGATGACGCAGAGGTCCCCGAGCGCCAGCTTCGCCGCGGAAACGCCTGGCACGTTCGGCATCGGCGGCGCCTTCGGATTGGGCACCGTGGCTGTCACCGTCGCCGCCCGGCTCTTTTCGCCCACGCGGCTGAGCGTCGCGACCGAAATCGCCACCCGCGCGCCGGGCGCAAGCCCCAGGTCGCGGACCAAAATCACCTGCTCCCGGCCCGGCGCGACGAACGGAATGTTCCACCGCGGCAGCGCCTTCCCGCCGACCGTCACCTCGTACGCAAAACCGTTCCTCGGTCCGCGCAGATGCAGCCGCATCCCGTCGGCATCGCCGTTGTCGGTCACCTTCAGGTCCGTCGGCGGGTCGGGCTTCGGCTCCGTCCCGCCGAACTCGACCAC
>Ga0315277_10004738_pt1 | contig 18040 bp, 11 predicted proteins | sample YL17G05_15_MG_FD_203695 | JGI IMG/M metagenome (GOLD analysis project Ga0315277, IMG submission 203695) | Sediment microbial communities from Yellowstone Lake, YNP, Wyoming, USA - YL17G05_15 | ecosystem: Environmental > Aquatic > Freshwater > Lake > Sediment | place: USA: Wyoming | collected...
CCCATAAAGAATATATTATGGGACTAACGCCATTATCATTGATCATACCCAAAGGAGGAAGTTAGTGGACACCAAGCCATTCAACGCCTTTGAAATGGCCCAGAAACAGTTCGACGGCGTGGCCGAGAAGCTCGGCCTTGACACCGCGACCCGCGAATTGCTCCGCAATCCCCTGCGCGAGTATCACTTTTCGATCCCGGTCCGTATGGACGACGGAGGCTACCTGGTGTTCAAAGGCTTCCGCGTCCAGCACAACGACGCCCGAGGCCCCTGCAAGGGCGGCATCCGGTTCCACCCGCACGAGACCGTGGACACCGTGCGCGCCCTCGCCATGTGGATGACCTGGAAGTGCGCGGTCGTCGACATCCCGCTCGGCGGCGGCAAGGGCGGCGTCATCTGCGACCCGCACAACCTCAGCGACCGCGAGCAGGAAGCGATCTGCCGCGGCTGGGTCCGCCAGGTCGCCTGGAACGTCGGCCCCGTCCAGGACGTCCCGGCCCCGGACATCATGACCCACGGGCAACACATGCTCTGGATGCTCGACGAGTTCGAGCGCATCCGCGGCGGCCGCTTCCCCGGGTTCATCACCGGTAAACCGGTCGGCATGGGCGGTTCGCTCGGCCGGACGGAGGCCACCGGCTACGGCGTCATGTACGCCGTGCGCGAGGCCATGAAGGAGCTCGGCATCGATATCCGCAAGACGATCGGAGCGTTCCAGGGATTCGGGAACGTCTCCCAGTACGCGGTCCGGCTATTCAAGGAGTATGGCGGCACGCCGATCTCCGTCTCCTGCTGGGACCAGGCGGATCAGACCTCCTACACCTTCCGCCGGAAGAGCGGCATCGACCCCGACGAGTTCGTGGCCATGACCGATAAGTTCGGCACGATCGACAAGGACAAGGCCAGGAAGGCCGGTTATGAGGTCCTCCCGGGCGATGCCTGGATCGAGCAGGAGGCCGACCTCCTGGTTCCGGCGGCCCTCGAGAACCAGGTGACGGCCGCCAACGCCCCGAAGATCCACAAGCGCGTCAAGCTTATCGCCGAAGGCGCGAACGGCCCGACGGCCATGGAAGCGGACGCCGTCATCCGCGACCGCGGCATCTTTATGATCCCCGACTTCCTGTGCAACGCGGGCGGGGTCACCTGCAGCTACTTCGAGCAGGTCCAATCCAACATGAACCACTATTGGAGCCGGGAAGAAGTCCTTTCCCAACTCGACCATAAGATGACGGCCGGATTCAAGGCCGTCTCCGATCTCGCGCGCAAAAAGAACGTCACCATGCGCGACGCCGCCTACATGATCGCCATTTCGCGGGTGGCCGAGGCTTGCCGGCTGCGCGGCTGGATTTGATCCCGGGACGTCGACATATCGTGTCATGGACAAGATAAGTGAGTCCGGTCTTTTTCCGAGCGGCCGCCTGCGCGAGCGGGTGAAGGAGCTTAACTGCCTCCATGGCATCGTCACGCTTCTGGAAACACCCGGCCGGACCCAGGAGGACGTTTTCCAGGGCCTTATCGATATCATCCCGAGCGGCTGGCAATATCCCGAACTCTGCCGCGTCCGGATCGCATATCGAGCCCGGGTGTTCCAGACGCCCGGCTTCGCCGAAACGAATTGGATCCAGCGCGTTCCCCTGCGGCCGGGAGGGATTCCGTCGGGCTCGCTCGAGGTCAGCTATTCGGAGAAACCCCCAGGGTCCCGCGAGGACCCGTTCCTGCTCGAGGAAAAGAAGCTCATCGAACTCATCGGGAACCGGATCGGCCGGCTCATAGAAGAATGGGAGGGCACCGCGGCGCCGGACGCCATGAGCGCAGGGACCGAGCCGGCGGCGAAACACAAGCCCGAATGGATCGTGATCCTGGACCTCCTCAAGGAGACCGACCCGGTCCTTTACAAACGGGTCCTGCGCCGGCTCATGAACCACCTCAGTTTGAAGGGCGTGCCCGGAGTCCAGGGACTCCTCCTCCAGTTCTCCCCGGAGTTCCGCGGCGGCTGGCAGGAGGCTTTCCATGACGAAAATCAGCCTCTCCCCAAGCAGGACGTGGAAGCTCTGGAGAAAGTATTCGAAGGAGCGATCTGGATCGCTTCCCTGGCGATCCCCGGGAATGAACTGGCGTCCCTGATCAAGCAGTGGATGCGCCAGGACAAGTTCGGTTTCTTCATGATCGCCACCGAGAAACGTGCCATTCCCCTCGTTGAGATCAAGGAGATCGTCAATCAGTTCTGCCGATCCACCCGGGAAGACGAGCAGGCCCTCTCGCGCTCGAATGATCTGCAAGCGAGGATCGCCCTCATCCGCAGGTTCCTGAGCGAACGGCTGCCGTTCATCCGCGTCGCCCGGGAGCACATGACGATCCACCGCTTCGGCCGGCTCCTGGCCCGGGTGACCGGGCCCAGCCAGGGGACCGGAAAGCTCGGCGGAAAGGCCGCGGGCATGGTGCTCGCCGAGCATATCCTCCGGGGGAAAAGGAAGGAGAACCCTGGGATCGGCGAGTTCCGGATCCCGGACACATGGTTCATCACTTCGGACGCCCTCATCGATTTCATCAATTACAATTTCCTGGAGGATTTCCGGAGTTTCAAGTTCTCCCGGATCGAGGAGATCCAGCACAACTACCCGTATCTCGTGCAGGTCTGCAAACAGTCCGTTTTTTCACCGGAGATGCAGAGCCAGCTGAAACTCATCCTGGATGACATGGGCGAAAGGCCGCTCATCGTGCGTTCCTCAAGCCTTCTGGAAGACAGCACGGGGACATCGTTCTCCGGGAAATACCGCAGCCTGTTCCTGGCGAACATCGGAACGAAGGACGAGCGCCTCGCGGCCCTCTCCGAAGCCATCGCCGAGGTCTACGCCTCGATCTTCAACCCGGACGCCATCCAATACCGGGCTGAGCGCGGCCTTCTGGATTATTACGAAGAGATGGGCGTTCTCATCCAGCACGTCATAGGCAAGCGCGTAGGCAGGTACTTTTTCCCTGCCTTCGCCGGGGTGGCTTTCGGAAACAACGAGTTCCGCTGGTCGCCGCGCATCCGGCGCGAGGACGGTGTCCTCCGGATCGTCGCCGGGTTGGGAACGAGGGCGGTCGACAGGGTCGGGAACGATTACCCCATGCTGGTGAGCCCGGGGCAGCCGGGGATCCGGGTGAACATCATGCCGGAGGAGATCGTCCATTACGCCCAAAAGCTCATCGACGTCATCAACATGGAAACGGGGCGCTTCGAGACCCATCCCATCGACGCGATCCTCGGCGAGGTCGGCGCCGAGTTCCCTCTCTGGGAGCGGACCCTGTCGGTTTATGACGGGAGCACGGTGCGGAAGGCCAACCGGGCCATGGACCATCCGGGCCGGGAAGGTACGGCGGTCACGTTTGCAGGGCTGATCGAAAACACCGGCTTTATCAAGCAGATGAAGGAGATCATGCAGGTGCTCCGGGAAACGTTCGGCATGCCGATGGACGTGGAATTCGCCGGCGACGGGAACGACCTTTACATTCTCCAGTGCCGGCCGCAAAGCCACATGGAGGACCAAGAGCACGTCCTGATTCCCAAGTGGATCCCGGAGAAAAACAAGCTCTTTTCAGCGAACAAATATGTGACAAACGCCCGAGTGCAGGGCATCCGAACGCTCGTTTACGTGGATCCCGACGGCTATTCCGGCGTGGCCTCGTTCGGGGACCTGGTCGCCGTTGGAGACGCTGTGAGCCGGCTGAACGCCATCCTTCCGCGGCGGTCCTTCATCCTCATGGGACCGGGACGATGGGGCAGCCGGGGAGACATCCGGCTGGGCGTACGGGTCACCTATTCGGGCATCAACAATACCGCCATGCTGATCGAGATCGCCCGGAAGGTGGGAAACTACGTTCCCGACCTGTCTTTCGGGACCCACTTTTTCCAGGACCTCGTGGAAGCGAACATCCGCTACCTGGCCCTCTACCCGGATGAAGAAGGCGTCGTCTTCGCCCACGAGTTCTTCAAGAACTCGCCGAACTCCCTGGCGGACCTCCTTCCGGAGTACCACTATCTGGCGAACGTCATCAAGGTCATCGACATCCCCGCCGCGACCCAAGGTTGCGAAGCGAACATCGTCATGGACGGAGAGAACGAAATGGCGCTGGGGTATCTGGCCGAGCCGAAGAAGTGAGGCAAGCAGGGCCACGGGGATTCGAACCCCGGTCTGATGGCTGAGATGATCCGCAATGTTTATGAATTCGACCGATGGTGTGTCCCAAGTGCCGGGGCTCGATTAAGGTCATTGCCTTCATCACCGACTCCGAGGCGGTCGACAGGATCATCGACCACCTCAAGCTGACATTCGAGGCGGAGAGGCTTCCTCTGCTTCGGGCCGCTTATCAGGAAGTTCTGATGGCCGTTGAGGCCGGCAGCGAGTATGTTTCCTGATTTTCTCTTTACCTGGGAGGGGAAGCCTGGCTGATTTCCGGCGCTTAGGAGCGTTTCGGCAGCTTTTTGACCCGCCATGAGCAAGCCCCAGCCTAATTTGACCTCTCATGAGCTGTGATTTATACTCTCCGACAATGACCGGAGGGAAAATTGTCACAAAGACCCTCGCTCGGCCGGCACAGCCAAAAAGGCCTTGGAAACCAGCAATGTGAATAATGAAAGGAATCCGCAATGAACGGCCTGCGAATCGTAAAATTCGGCATCGCGGCGCTATGTTTTTTCGTCCCGACTCGGGAGATTATCGGCCAACAGGGGAAAGTGCAAGAATCGGACAAGACGTCACCGCTGGTAATAGCCCGAATCAACGGTCCCATTACCCTCGACGGTCTGAGCGATGAACCGGCCTGGAAGGGGATCGAGTCGCTTCCGATGAAACAGCGAAAGCCGCATTTCGGTGAAGAGCCATCAGAAAAAACAATCGTGCTGATCGGGTATGATGATGATTGTTTATATGTCGCATGCCGGATGTATGATAGCGAGCCCGAGAAGATCCAAACGGTGTCCATGCAGCGTGATGTTTGGACATACAGCGCCGACAGTTTTTATATCAACATCGATTCTTTCAATGACCATGACAACAGCAGGCTTTTTATGGTTACACCGGCGGGAACGAGGACCGATGTCGAGTTTCTCCATGACGCCGAAGGCGCACCGGAAAGAAATACGAACACGAGCTGGAATGCGGTCTGGGATGTCGCTACCGTTCGGAACAGCGAGGGATGGTTCGCGGAATTGCGCATTCCATTCTCGAGCCTCAAGTTCCAGGTTGTCGATGGGAAGGTTGTCATGGGCATTACGGCTGCCCGCTGGAATGCCCGGAAATTCGAAACATCTCTTTTCCCGTTGATCCCGGAAGAATTCGGCACATGGGGTACGATGAGGCCGTCACAAACCCATGATGTCATTTTTGAGGGCATCCGCAGCCGCAACCCGCTTTATATGACCCCATACGCTCTCGGCGGATTGGGCCAGAAAAATGATCTCAACGAATCCGAAACAGCATATAACCGGACTGACCGCCTGAAACACGAGGCGGGACTTGATATCAAATATGGCGTGACCGACAATCTCACGCTCGATGTCACGCTCAACACGGATTTTGCCCAGGTTGAGGCGGACGACCAGCAGATAAACCTTACGCGTTACTCACTGTTCTTTCCCGAAAACCGCCTGTTTTTCCAGGAGCGATCCGGTAATTTCGAGTTCGGCTTTGAAGAGTCAAATAGTCTTTTCTACAGTAGACGCATCGGTTTACACGAAGGGAACCAGGTGCGTATTTATGGAGGTGCACGGCTTGTCGGGAGAACGGGCCCCTGGGATATCGGTTTACTAAGCATGCAGACCGAAAAAACCGAAGAACTCCCCTCGGAAAATTTCAGCGTTTTCCGTCTCCGCCGCCAGGTCTTCAATCCATACTCATACGTCGGCGGGATCGTGACCACGCGAATAGGCGTGAATGGCGCTTGGAACGCTGCGTATGGTGTCGACGGAATAATCCGCATGTTTGGCGATGATTACCTTTCGCTCAAATGGGCCCAGACGTTTGATGAGAGCAAGAGCCAGGAGGCATTTTCACTTGATCCTGCGCGTGTCTTTGTGGATTGGGAGCGGAGAAAAACAGCGGGCCTTCATTACAAACTCAATTATTCCCGGGCCGGTGAAAATTACCTGCCGGGTTTAGGCTACGAGAATCGTAAGGATTTCACCCGTTTCGGCGACAGCATCCAGTACGGCTGGATCCCGGATAAAGAATCAAAGCTCCTCAATCACGCGATATCTCTAGAGGGTTTCGCCTACCTGCGAAATGGCGATCGCTCGATCGAGTCAGCGGAAATCGGGCCTGGCTGGAGCTTCGAAACAAAAGGCGGCTCTTCCGGAAGCTTCTCTTTCAAGAGGCATATAGAAGACGTCGAAGAAGAATTCTCTTTTTCCGATGACGCCTGTGTTCCGGCGGGCAAATATTCCTACTATGAATTCGAAGGAACATACGATACTCCCAGAGCCGGGCAAATCAGGTTTTCATCGACGCTGAATGCGGGGACGTTTTATGATGGAAACCGCATTTCGCTCACCGTCAGTCCCACCTGGAACGTATCGCAACACATCTATTTGACCGGTTCTTATCAGATCAATAGGTTGAAATTTACAGGCCGTGGTCAGGAATTTACCGGACATATCGGCAGGCTGAGGCTGCAGCTCATGCCCACGATTAAGCACACATTGACGGCATTCATTCAGTACAACAGCGCAAACGACCTCATCCTGACAAATGTCCGCTACCGGTACAACCCTCGGGAAGGTCATGATTTTTTCATCGTCTATAATGAAGGCTTCAATACGGACCGCCAGCGGGAAATCCCGTTTCTGCCGCTGACAATAAATCGCACGATAATGGTGAAATACAGTTACATGTTCAATATACAGTGACTCCGGCATCGCGGCCAGGAATGCTTAAAATTGCTACCTTTGCCTAATGGTGATAGAACGCAAAATGTTTTTAAGCGGCCGCAAATCTGGGGAAAACGGGCTTTTAAGGCAAGCAGGGCCACGGGGATTCGAACCCCGGTCTGATGGCTGAGAACCACCTGTGACTACTTCTGTTCTATCCTCGAATAATGTACGGCTACACACTGCCATCGTCCGTCCCGCTTAACCCATGTATCTGTAAATCGCTCCTGCCCGGTGCTTTCTTTGCCTTCAAACTGGTTTTCATAGGTCAATCGGAAGGTGACTACGGCGGCGTCTCCGAAAACACGAACCCTGAAATCATCAGCTATTGCAGACGTCGTAGTGTTCTCATCGGACTTAAGTTCCGCAAGGTCCTGAGCCTTAGTTATTATGTCGCCATCCGGACCTGTGCAGAGGTAGTCATCCGCCAAAAGCCGGGCATAAGCCTCCACATCGTGTTTTACCCAAGCATCGTTCGTTTCTTTCTCCAACTTTATCAACTCCTGTTCCACGCTCTCGGTCTGTGTCTGAGCCAGGATGGCTGCTCCGAATGTCAAGACGACAAGGCCGACCGCAAAAACAATGCGTTTCATTTACCTCTCCTTGATGAGATTATTGAACTTCTCTTGACATTACCTATCAGGTAAAGCCTTGGTCAGACCAAAAAATGTATGTTCGGTGATGCTTATTTCTTGATTTTCTTCAGGATTATTTTTGTGTTTTATCTCTCCACTCCTGCAAAAGAGACAAATAAACCCTGAAGTTTTCAGCCGTATAACCGCCCGTCTCTTGCTTCTCAAATTCCTGAGGATGCACCTTGCTGGCCCACTCGGCAAAGAGTTTATATTTTTCATCATAAAGCTTTGCGCCTTCAGGGGTTCCTTCGAGTTTTACTTTTTCTAATAAACGACCGCGGAAATTATAAATAGCCATAAAAGAGGATTCCTCGATCCCCAGGAGTCTATTACCTTCATTTTTCTCTGTTAGCTTGACAATAACGGTGTCCCCCTCCACCTTAATATCATGAATTGTAAGCCGAGCCTTGTTTACAGCATCACTTTCCATTAACCCTCTCAGCTGGTCTTTCCCAGAAATTTTCACATCATCAAAGATTTCAAAAACAATGTCATCTGTAAAAAAAGTCAAATTTTTCTTTACATCGTCGTTGTTGACAGCTTTGATATGCTCTCTAACGATGTCACCAAGATTGGGTTTAGAACAGGAAGAAAAGCAGGTTATCAAAATCAGGGCGAGCAGAAGAGGTAAAGGGATAGTTATAGAGAATCTAAGATCTGGACTTTTCATTTACCCCTCCTTGATTCTGATGGGATTATTAAAACTCGCTTGACAATAGATGTCAAGCTGTCGCCGCAATAAGCGGCGGCGGAAGAGCATGTTGGGGCAAAAAATCCTCTCACAGGGACCAAAAGACGATAGACTCCAACGCCCTTTAATTTCGAAAGATTAGGAATATTACCCGTATTCCTCGGCCATACGTGGCGGCAGGGGGCAGATGCCCGCTCAGGGCTCCAGGTTCATCTTCCGCAACAGGTCCTGATAAGCCGGGTGGGACCGGACGGAATCGTAGCTCGGCTCAGTCCTTAATGAAGTCAGAAGCACCTGATCATGCTCTTCGATTCCTTTTTTCCACCACTCCAGACCCTTCTCCAGATCGCCCAGGCCGCGATGGATCATCGCGAGTGCTGAAGGTGGAACATAACCTGAGCGACACCGGACTTCCAGTTCCCCGAGCAATTGCCGTGCCTCGGCTGCCCGGCCGGCCAGACCGTAAACTCTGCCCAGCCATCCCAGCATGACCGCATTGCCCCCGGAAAGCTCTTTCGCTTTCTCGGCGGCGACGATGGCCTCATCGAGCCGTCCAGTTAGCGTATAGGTAAGCGAGAGATACCAATAGGGAAAGAAGAAAGTCGGGTCCAGGTCGATGGTGTGCTGGAGTTGTGCGATGGCCGAATCGAATTGCCGCGTGACGTGAATGACCCACCCCAATAGTGAGTTGATAAATGGGTCGAGCGGATCCAGTTCCACTGCCCGCCGTATCTCGGTCATGGCCTGTTCCACTCGCCCCATGGGCATAAGGAACAACATGCCATAATTGTAATGAGCGATGGCGGACGACGGACTCAACTCCTTGGCACGGCGGAATTCGCGCTCGGCTCCGAGCCAATCGTACTCGCCGGCGGCCAGGACTGCCCCCAGCGCACTGTGGGCCTCGGCAATCGTGTCGTCGATCCTGAGTGCCTCGAGCGCCGCCGACTTGGCCCTGGGGAATGCCTCCCGCGGGTCCATGAACCCCCAGTAGGCGCTCCACCAGTAGGACTCTCCAAGCCCGACGTACGCCGGGGCGTAATTCGGGTCGAGCGCAATGGCCTGCTCATAAATCCGCCGGCCAGCCTCGCGCCCGGCCTGCGTGAGTTTAAAGAGGTTGTAGTGGGCCTTCAAACAGAGGTCGTAGGCGGCGAGATTTTCTGTATAGCGTTTTACCAGCTGTCGATCCCCCGCCAGCCGCACCCGCAGCTTCTCCACGATAGCCTGCGAAACCTCGTCTTGAATGGCGAAGATATCGGTCATCTCCCGGTCGAAGTGCTGACTCCACAGGTGGTATCCGTCGCTCGCCTTGACCAGTTGCGCCGACACCCGGAGGCGGTTGCCCGCTCGGCGCACGCTCCCTTCCAGGATGTGATCGACGTTGAGTTCGGCCCCAATCTTGCGTATGTCCTGCTCCTTGCCGCGGAAGGCGAACGCCGAAGTCCGCGCCATTACGCGAAGCCCGGGGACCTGCGTCAGGGCGTCGATGATGTCCTCGGCCAAGCCGTCGCTGAAGTACTCGTTGTCCTTGTCCGCACTCAGGTTGGCGAACGGCAACACCGCCAGCGAGGGGATGCGTGGGGACGCTGCGACGCTAGGAGCAGCGGCTGGGCTAAATAGCTCAGGCTCCTTCCTTCCTGGTTCAAGTGCAATCGCCGCCCACCTCAAAGACTTGAACACAATCCAGGCGATGCCGAGGCAAAGGGCGATGACTCCGATAAGAAGTCTCTGGCTCGATACGCCCGCGATATGGAGGATGAGGTTCAAATCTATGGCCAGCGCGGCCAGGATAATCAAGGGCACCAGGAGAACCTCGACCCTAACGTTTCCTGGCCTCTTTTCCGTGCCCCGGAACCAGCGCCAGATTAGGGTTGAGAGCAGGGCGCCAATGACGAAAACGACCGTCAAGTCGATGGTTTCTCCCGGGAACCGGTAGTGTCCGACGAGCAGCCGTTCAACGACTTCGACCAAGAGCCAGCCGCCGCCGATGAAGGCCGCCAGCGTCTCGATGATCCGGCGCTTTCGAAGCTTCGTAAGGAATGGGCGGATGAAGGGATTCGTTTCCTTGGGAGGAGCCTTTTCCTCTTTTGAAGAGCTCATTCGTCTTCTCAACCACTGTGCTCTTGCGGGCTGGGTCAAGGGTAACAAGAAATACTGTAAGAGTCAAATACGATAAAGACAGACCTCTCCAAAATTTTGACACCACATTGTCACCAAAAAATGCCTAAAGTCGCCTAATTCCAGCTAAGGGAGTCTAAAAAGAAAGAAACAAAGATTTTATCTATTCCAGGGAATTTCTTGAGAAAAGAGGTGGTAGCGGGGGTTGGATTTGAACCAACGACCCCCGGGTTATGAGCCCGAGGGCTACTGGACCTCTCCCCATGCCACCAAATCGGTGACAGATTGGTGACACGAAATGCCTAAATTTGCCTACTCTTGCTAAACGGTGATAAAAATCAAAAAGTCTTAAGTGGCACGAAAATCTGGGGAAAACGGGCTTTTAAGGCAAGCAGGGCCACGGGGATTCGAACCCCGGTCTGATGGCTGAGAACCACCTGTCCTAGGCCTCTAGACGATGGCCCCGTAGGCGCCAAATTACCAGATTCGTCCGGGGCTGTCAATAAAGGGCTTTTGCGGTCAACGGTTCTTTTCGTGCGGGAAGGAATTTCAGACCGCGATGGGGGGATCAACGCCGGGAGGCCAGGAGCATCTTCGCGGCCGTCTCCCCCCCGTTCGTCCGGTAGAGCATCGGGATGGGCCGGTCCAGGCCTTCAACGTGTTCGGGCTGGTTCTCCCAGTGGCCGTTGAGGACGCAGGCATAGTCGGAGAAGTGCTGCCAGCGCCGCCGCGGCAGGTCCGTCACCATGTGGATGTGGTTGGCGGGGACACCCATCTTGATGAGACCCGCGGGAACGTGCTCGAAGGTCAGGAACATGTGCGGCCACGTGTAGTCCGAGGCGCGGCAAGCCTTTTCCAGGAGCGGGGCCGGAAGGTCGACCGTCCGAGCCTCGTCCTGGACCATGGTGAACATCCCCGAGAGGTCGGAATAGGCCAGCCGCCCGGCGATGCCTTGGATCCCTCCGGGCGAGACATAACCCAAAGAGAAACCGAAGCCCGGGAAATAATGCTCGACGGCCCGGAAGAGGAAAGCCTTGCCGGCGTAATCGAGGGACGCCGATCCCGAGTTGTTCCCGTCGATGAAACCCTTCCTGAGCCAGGGCTCGTCGAGGTATGGGGAGAGGTCCAGGCCGAGCGAGTCGGCGTTCTTCCGGATCTCCCAGGGCTCGTAAACTTTCCGGAAGTCCATGAACAGCGTCGGCCGGCCGCCGGAAAGCCGGCAGTGCAGGACCATGGTCAGGAGGCCCTGGATGTCGTTCTCGGTGGCGAAAGGAATGACCGGCTTTTTCCCGGTATGGTCTTCCGTCGAATTAAAGAGCGATTCGGCGATATCGGCCGTCGACATCGGGAGGCCGCGCCGGTCCGATCCCCAGGCCAGCTGGTTCGTCCAGCCGCCGGCGATGGCGTTCGTGTCCCTCATGTAATCGCGGATGATGAGGTAGAGGGCCAAGCCCTCGTCCAGTTTCTTTTTGTCCAGGGCCGAGAGCTTCGGCGGCCTGATGTCCTTCCCCGTGTAAAAAGGCTTCCCGGACGCCAGGACCTCCTCGGTGTTCGGAAAGATGCGGTCCTTGAACCTGACGTTGACCACCCACTCCCGGAGCGCCCGGAGCTCCTCGACATCATACCCCCCGTTCTTGCGGAGCATATCGGCGAAGATCTTCATGGACTCGCGCGTGGATTCGAGGCCGAAGAACCGGCGGGCCGCGTGGACATGGTTGAGCGCGGTCTCCATCTGCATCGAATCGGTGTCGACGGAAAGGAAGCGCTTCCCCTGGAGCGAAACCTTGGTCAACATCGCGTAGGCCAGGTCAAGGACCTCGTCCCGGGTTTGGGCATCGAACTCAGGCGCGAGGCCCGTCTCCGGCATGGTCCCGATGACCATGGGGCAAAGCCTGCCCGTCTGGGCGTAGGCCCCGACGAGGGCATCGATGCCGACGACACCAGGCTTGGAGGCGTTGTTTCCACCGACGCAGGCCAGGGGCGTCGAAGGAGGGAAATGGGCGGTCAGGGCCATGGCCGTCTTGCCGGGGAAGAACCATGTGTCGGGCGTCATGAACAGGCCCTCGGCGCCGGCGTCCTTCAGTTCCCGGGCGCCGGCGTCCGCCGCGGCTTCGGTATCGACCAGGCGCGAACAAAAGAAGACGTTGGGCGGCGTTCCGTCCGGAAGGACGAGTCCCTTTGCCAGGAGCCCGGCCGTCATCCGGCCGATGTTGAAGGCACGGGTGCGGGACCCCCCATCGATGCGCGGGTCGCAGGGAACGAACACTCCCAGCGTCGATGCGTCGGATCTTTTTTTACCAGCGTATGGCATATGATTCTCCTCGCGGCGCGGCCAAGCGGACCGGCCCGGAGACATTCCGACACCAGGGCCCCTTTTTTCTCGTTTCTCGCATGTCTCGCTTCTTGCTTGTCGGGCCTTTCCAGCCTATCTCGTTTCTTCCACTCCAGCCCATCCGTCTTTGTTGGCTATCCGACTCGTTCCGGCTCTCCTGATTCTCCTCGTTGTCTCATCTATCCTGCTTTTTCGACCTGTCCAGCCTGTCCAGCTTGTCTAGCTCTGCTAAATATATTCAATGGTCGCCGGCGGCTTGGGCGTCAATTCGTAAGCTACACGGGTGACCTCCGGGATCTCGGTCACGATCCGCTTGGCCATCTTCTTCAGGATTTCCCAGGGGACGGACGTGGGCTCGGCCGTCATGGCATCCCGGCTCTCCACCGAGCGGATGATGATGATGTGGCCGAACGTCCGCTTGCCGCCTTCGATGCCGGTCCCCATGTCGTTCATCAGGACGGCGAAGGCCTGGAAGGGCTTGAGCGGAGCAATCTCCTGCTCCACGATGACAGTCGCCTTCCGGACCAGGGCCACGCGTTCCGGGGTCACCTCGCCGATGATCCGTGTGGCCAGAGCGGGCCCGGGGAAGGGCATCCGGAGATAGATCGACTCGGGGAGGCCGAGCTCCCTGGCGACCTCGCGGACCTCATGCTTGAACAGCTCCTTCAGGGGTTCGATGACCTTGAAGCCGAAGCCCTTTTCGGGGTCGATGCCGATCTGCTCGAGGATGTTGTGTTGGGTCTTGACGCCGCCCTTCGTCTCGATGATGTCCGCGGCGATGGTGCCCTGGACGAGATACTTGGCCTTGCTTCTGAGGACCTCCCTGCCGAAGGTCCTGTAGAACGTGTAGCGGAACACCTTCCGCTTCTCTTCGGGGTCGACCTTCCCTTTCAAGGCGTCGAAGAATTCGTCGCTCGTATTGACGATCTCGACGTCGATCGCGAGCTTCCCGAAGATCTTCCGGACCTCCTTGGGTTCGTCCTGGCGCATCAGCCCATCGTCGATGAAGAGGACCTTGAGCTGCGGCCCGAGCGCCCGGTGGGCCAGGACGGTGCAAGCGGAGCTGTCGACCCCGCCCGAAAGCGCGGAGATGGCTTTGCCGCTCCCCACGGTCTTCTTGATCTCGTCGATCTGTTTCTCGATGAATTTCTTGGCATTCATGGACGTCTCCCTCATTCCCGTTTGCCCAATGATACAACAACAGGACCGAATTGAAAAGCGGCGGCGATTTTTAAGGGGATGTCCGGGTCACCTCTCGAGATGAGGGGGCGGGGCGAAAAATCACCCGGGGAACTACCGGGCCGGATGATTGACGGGTCGCCGGGGGTCTGGGAATATTGGGCCACTAACAAGGAGGGCCGCATCCAAGGCTTTTGCGAAGATTTCAGGGAGCAGGGTTAGGGTCCCTCTCCCGGCCCTCCTTTTCCTTCCTCTCAAGAGAAACCAGGAAAAGCATCCAGGGAAGGGAACGCCGATCGTCGGCGACGGGATATTTTGCGCCCCTTTTCCCCTTCCTCTTAAATATAGTCGTGGGTGTCAGGAAAAATTGAATTTTGTGCTCCGTTTTCAGCAGGACGCGATCTCATCTCCATCAAGCGGGACGCCCCCTCCCCCGCTTTCATCGCCGACGGGACGCCGATTACACTCATGTCCGCCGTGCTCCTTGACTAACGGGGCCCAGTTGGGGTCAAACCTATAATATTAACAGTCTTGTTAAGATTGTAGGTTTGACCCCACCTTCAGCATAGGTTTGACCCCACCTTCAGCATAGACTTGCGGGGGCTGATTCGCTAGAATAGAAGCTTGAATAGAAATAGGGAGAAGAACATGACAAGACCAACCCATTTGAGAGCGATGGCGTTCCTGTGCATCCTGACAACGATCCTGGCGGGATCCTTGTATTCCCAGTATTCCCAAAGGCCGCCGATGGGGGCCCGAATGGAGGCGCCCACCGAGGCCGATTATGCCCTAACCTTGCGGAACTGGTTCATCCAGTCCTCGGCCAAGGTCACGGCCGGAGGGGAGCAGATCTCCCAGCCGGGCCTCCTCATGGACCGGTGGTACCCGGCCAACGTTCCGGCCACGGTCCTGGGGACGCTTGTCCAGAACAATGTCCACGCCGACCTTTACTTCGGCGACAACCTCAAGAGGATCCCGGGGGACGATTTCAAGGTCTCCTGGTGGTACAGGACGGAGTTCCCGCTGACGGCGGACCCGTCGAAAACCGCGTTCAAGCTCGAGTTCGACGGGATCAACTACAGGGCCAACATCTGGCTCAACGGGAAGAAGATCGCCGACGCCTCGGAAGCTTACGGCGCCTTCCGCCGGTTCGAGTTCGACGTGACGGCCGCCGCCGCGCGCGGCGGGATGAACGTCCTGGCCGTCGAGGTCTTCCCGCCCCAACCCGGAGATCCGACCATGGGTTTCGTTGACTGGGACCCGGCCCCGCCCGATAAGAACATGGGGATCTGGAGGGAGGTCCGTGTCAAGTCTTCCGGCAACGTTTCCATAAACTTCCCGTATGTCATCACCAAGCTCGACCTCGAGACGCTTAAGGAGGCCGGCCTTACCGTGAGCGCCGAGCTCAAGAACAACTCATCGAACAAGGTCTCAGGGACACTCGAGGGCAGGCTGGAATCCGCAAGGTTTTCCAGAGAAGTCATCCTGGAGCCGAAAGAGTCCAAAAAGGTCATTTTCACTCCGGAGGATACGCCTGAGCTGAAAATAAAGAACCCGCGGGTCTGGTGGACCCACGACCTGGGCACGCCGGAGCTCTACGTCCTCGGCCTCGCCTTCCGGTTGAAAATGGAAAAACCCAAGATCGAAGAAAAGCCCGCGTTCGAAGAAACGGCCGCGAAAAAGGAAGAGGGCAAGGGCAAGGACGGCCCATGGGGGAAAGGCAAGGACAAAATGATGCCCCGCAACCTATTCTCGGACGTCAGGATGGTCCGCTTCGGCATCCGGGAGGTCTCGGACGACTTCAACGACCAAGGCCACCGAGGCTACAAGCTCAACGGCAGGAAGGTCCTCATCCGCGGCGGCGGCTGGACGGACGACCTGCTCCTCGACAATCGCCGGAAGAAGGTGGCAGCCGAGGTCGCCTACGCCCGCCACATGAACCTCAACACCCTGCGGCTCGAGGGGTTCTGGGGCTCGAGCGAGGACCTCTACAACCTCTGCGACGAGAACGGGATCCTGCTCATGGCCGGTTGGAGCTGCCAGTGGGAATGGGAGCACTACCTCGGCAAGCCCACCGACGAGCGCTACGGCGGTATCCTGACGCCGGAAGAGATCCAGCTCGTCGCCCTGTCCTGGAAGGACCAAGTCCGTTGGCTGAGGAACCATCCGAGCATCTTCGTCTGGGCTGAAGCGAGCGACCTCATCCCGAAGCCCGAGCTGGAGAAAGAATACATCCGGATCCTGAAGGAGGACGATCCCACACGGCCGTCCCTCATTTCCACCAAGGGCAAGACGAGCGAGCTGACCGGAAAGTCCGGGGTCAAGATGCTGGGGCCTTACGACTGGGTCCCGCCTGTTTACTGGTATGTTGACACCAAGAACGGCGGCGCTTACGGGTTCAACACCGAAACCGGCCCCGGCCCCCAGGTCCCTCCGATCGAGAGCTTGAAAAAGATAATCCCGGAAAAAGACCTCTGGCCCATTAACGATCTTTGGTACTTCCACTGCTGCCGGGGCGAGTTCGGAACACTCGAACGCTATAATGAGGCGATGACGAAACGCCTGGGAGAGCCCAAGAACCTCAACGACTACCTGGCCAAGGCCCAGTATTTGAATTACGAGGGCATGCGGGCCATGTTTGAGGCCTTTGTGGCCAACAAATACAAGTCGACCGGGATCATCCAGTGGATGTACAACGCGGCCTGGCCCAGGCTCTGGTGGCAGCTCTACGACTACTACCTCATGCCCAACGGGGCGTTCTACGGCGCCCGAAAGGCCTGCGCCCCCCTCCACGTCATCTATAACTACGGGACGCGCGAGGTCCTGGCGGTGAACAATACGCTCAAACCGGAGAACGGTCTCAAAGCCTCCATCCGGGTCTATGACATCGGGCTTAAAGAGAGATACGCCAAGGACGTCCCGGTCTTCGGGCTGGCCGCCGACGAGGTCAAGGCCCTCGACGTCCTCCCCGAGGACCCGGGGCTTGATGCGGCCCGCTTCGTCGACCTCCGTCTCAAGACCAAGGACAACGTCCTCGTGAGCGCGAACTTCTACGTCCTGTCCCCGAAGGCGGAAACTCTGGACGAGGTCAACTCGAAATGGTTCGTGACGCCGGTCAAGCAGTTCGCGGATCTTACGGCCCTCCAGGGGCTCCCGGCCGTCCAGATCAAGGAGAAGCACTCCATCAAGAAGGATGGGCTTGGGCAGGTCATCACGGTGGACGTGGAGAACCCGACGCCCAACCTCGCCTTCCAGGTCGAGCTCAACGTTTATAAGGCCGGCACGGACGAGGTCGTCCTCCCCATCTTCTGGGACGACAACTACGTGACACTCCTCCCCGGCGAAAAAAGGAAGGTCCGGGGGTTCTTTGCCCTCGACGACCTGGGCGGGGCGGAACCCGAGCTCAGGCTTCGCGGCTGGAACCTCAAGTAAGGGTCAAACCTACAATCTTAACAAGACTGTTAAGATTGTAGGTTTGACCCTTACTTATTCTTCAAACTATCGACGAGCGCCTTAATCTTCGGCTGGTCGGGACTGATCTCCAGCGATTTCTCCCACGCCTTCAGGGCCTCTTCCCGGTTCCCCATCTTGAAGTAGCAGGTCCCCAGGAGGTTCATGATCTCGATATTCGCCCCGAAGCGCTCGAGGTATTCGCGGTAGAGAGCGGCGGCCTCGGCGAACTCGCCGAGCGCGTGGTGCGTCCGTCCGAGCGCCGCGAGGACCTCGGCGCTCCCCTGCCCCGTGGGGGCGAGCGGCGCGAGGACCTCCTTGGCCCTCCCGAAATCTTCGACGGTCAAAAGGCAGAGCCCGTAGGCGGCCGCGATGCTCGGGTTGCCCGGCTTCAAAGCGTATGCCTCGGCCAGCCGCTCCGCGGCCTCTTTGAACGAACCCGCGTTCATGAGCTCCAGGCCGGTCGCATAAAGGTAATCCGCCCGTTCAAAACTCTTCGAAACATTGGCGACGACCATCGGCCGGGGGATGGACGGCCGGGTAGAGAGCTCGAAATCCGCGGACTTGGCGTCGAGCCGGGCGCCCTTCCCGTCGAGGAGCTCGACCCGGACCTTGTAGTACCCGGGGGCGAACGCGGACAGCGGCTGGTCCAGGACGGCGAGGTCCCCGGCCGGCAGGTCCTTCAGGGTCTTTTCGAAGGACGAGGACTCCACGTCCTCCTTGAAGAA
>Ga0315277_10004741_pt1 | contig 18031 bp, 19 predicted proteins | sample YL17G05_15_MG_FD_203695 | JGI IMG/M metagenome (GOLD analysis project Ga0315277, IMG submission 203695) | Sediment microbial communities from Yellowstone Lake, YNP, Wyoming, USA - YL17G05_15 | ecosystem: Environmental > Aquatic > Freshwater > Lake > Sediment | place: USA: Wyoming | collected...
CTCTAGTGCCTACCAAACTACCACTCACCCACCCAAATATATGAAAAAATCTAATGTTCCAATAATAAAGCAAATTCCTGACTTTTTAGATTATTGCGAAGTTGAAAAAGGTTTGTCGGAAAAAACTCAGATAAATTACGGCAGATATCTGAATAAGTTTGTTTTATGGCTAAAAGGCTCAAATAAGGCCTCTCTCCTACCCCACGAGCTTACTCCTGACCATATTTGGACTTACAGACTCTATTTATCCCGTTTTAAGGACCAAAAGGGCCATATCCTGAAGAAAGCCACTCAAAACTACTATTTAATCGCTTTAAGAGCCATTTTAAGCTATTTTACAGCCAAAGACATAGAATCACTGCCTGCCGACAAGATAGGGCTTCCCAAGGCCGATAGGGGCGAAAAGACCGTTAAATTCCTTAATCTGGAGCAGATAGAGAAGCTTTTGTCGGCTGTAGACCCTAAAGCGCCCAATGGCTTAAGAAACAGGGCCATTCTGGAATCCTTATTCTCAACCGGATTAAGAATAGCCGAACTGGTGGCTTTAAATCGGGAACAGTTCGCCAATATTAAACTTAAAAAAGATCTGGAGCTGGGAATAATCGGAAAAGGCAATCGTCCCAGGACGGTATATTTTTCAGAAAGGGCTTTGTCTTGGATTAAAAAATATCTGACACCTCGCACCGACAAAGAAAAACCCTTGTTCATGCGCGATGGCGCCCAAAAGAATTCGGATTCCCGCCTTACGCCCCGCTCCATAGAAAGGATTGTCAAAAAACATGCTGTTTTGGCCGGAGTACCTATCTTTACTACTCCCCACACCCTTAGGCACTGCCTGCATCCTTCAACCAGGATTATTCTTTCGGACGCGGTTGTTTCAGCTCGAGAACTTTTTTTCCGCAAAGATAATAATATCCAGGCGATCGATTGGCAAACTTTGAAACTGACTAACCGGGAGATTAAGGAAAAAAGCTATCACCTCACTCCCCTGTTCTCCATTTGGGCCGGCGGCTACAACTTGTCCTGCTCTCCAAACCATCGGCTCTTCACGGTCGGGTCGAAAGGAATTGAAGAGATAAAAGTGAAAGATTTGAAAATCGGAGATTATATTATGGGGGTTAAAAAGTTTGAGGTTAGCGACCGGCCCTTTGTCGGACCAAGATTTGCCCGGCTATTGGGATATATCCTGGGAGACGGAACAATATCCCAAAAAAGGAGAGGTGTTTTTTTGGATGATAAAAATCCAGATATCCTGAAATTTTATCAGAATCTTGTAAGAGAATTGTTCAACATCAATCCTTCTTTAACTAAAAGCAAAGGTAAGAATTCTTGGCAGCTTAAAATATATAATATAGAGTTAATTGAATTCTTGTTGAATGCGGGTTTTAAAACAAAATCAAACATTAAAAGAATCCCGCAAGAAATTATTACCGCACCGTTAAAAGAATTAGCTGAATTTATTGCCGGATTTTATGACGCCGAGGGTAATACTGGCACCATCCGTCTATTTTCTTCAAGCCTGGACCTGTTAAAAGATGTCCAAATGGGCCTTTTGCGGTTTGAAATTGACAGCCACATAAACTGGCGGCAGAGAACCGTGATGCTTCCGCAAAAAAGGATGTTTTCACATAAATTCTATACCTTAAACATACTACATAAGCCGGACCAAATAAGATTCATTAAAAGCATCAAAACGCTAAAAAAAAGGCATTTAAAGATAGAGCCTGATTTTGATGGAGAAAAATTGCCGGTCGGAAGCTTGCTTAAAACAATCAAGCGCGATGCGATGCGGAAAAAAATAGTCTGGATTGAAAAATTAAAGAAAAATCACAGCATTAATGATCTGGGAAGGTATTTCGACAACCTTATTCCTGTAAAAAAAACTGTGGAAAAAATCATTGATCAATTGGAAGATTCAAAATACCGCTCTCCATATTTGGAAATCTTGAAGAAAATTGCTCGCGCCAGCAACATTAAATGGCTGAGGTTAAAAGAAAAAACAAGATTGCCCTGGGGAAGATATTCAACTTATGACTTTGGAATTGACCAAAGAATAGGCAATATCATTACCGACGGCTTAGTCAGCCATAACTCCTACGCTACTGATTTATTAACCCAAGGAGTTGATTTAAGAACCATTCAGGAATTCTTAGGACACAGAAATATTGCTACAACCCAAATCTATACTCATGTGACAAACAAACGGTTGCGTGATGTCCATCGCCAGTATCATTCTCTTAGCAAAGAATAAAAAAACCGCCATTTAGGCGTTTTTTTGGTATAATGGGGAATAATATGGATATAAATAAATTAGAAGAGAAAATTAAAGAATTACACTTGAATCCAACCCAACGAAATCATTCCATGACAAATAAAAGCATGAAAGATATGTTTTCTTTATTTTGGTTTTTACACCTAAAACCTGTCATTGAATATTCAAAGGAGTTGGCAAAGAAATATAATGCAAATATGGAAGTTGTTTGGTTGAGTGCGATATTACACGACTTGGCAAGACTAGATGATTTAGAGCCCCACGATGAGATTAGCGCAGAAAGAGCATATACTATGCTTTTACAAGAAGGACTTAATAAAGAAACAGCGGAAGAAGTAAAAAAAACAATTTTAACTCACCGTTGTAGAAATTATAAACCTCAGACACTGGAGCAAAAAATTTTAGCCACAGCAGATGCAGTTAATCATTTTAAAACACCTTTCTATCTTTGGTTTAGTTATATAAGCGCAAAGCCATTTAAGGAACAATTAGAAAGTAATTTACAAAAATTAGAAAGAGATTATAAAGAAAAAATATTCTTTAAAGAGGAACGTGAATCGGTTAAAAAAGAATACGAAGTTTTAAAAAGTTGGTTTGAATACTATTCAAAAATTATTTAATCAAATAGGTTCTAATATCGCCTTTGGACGACCATCAACGTCGCACAATATAGATTGTAAGACATAAAAAATCGCTTGACTTTTATTCAATACGTGAAATAATATGAAAGGCTATTAAGGAGGTGAAATTAATGGCCTTTGCTGTTGCTAACATTGACAAATTTATCAACGACCACCCAAAGATTAAAGAGCTTACAGATCGCCGGCTTGAAATAATAAATAACGCCCATGAAAAAGCGGATGAAAGGGGCATCATCGCAAGCGGTGCAATCAAGGATCTTTTGGGCGACCACGCAAAAGCTTTCTTTGAAGAGGCAATGAACGACCCTGACCATGTCGAACTTGGCCTTCAAGCCTTCAGAGTTGCTGCACAAAACAGCTTTCTGCTGAAAGAATAAGGTCTACGGTATTACCGTAGATTTTTTTATTTTCTACCAAAAAATCGCCATTTTGATAACATCAGCCCTAATTTCAATACAACACTCTATTCCCTTCTGTTTTCCAAAATAGTATAATAGAATCAGTCCTTTTAATTTTTAGAAAGGACTAGTACCGGAGGAGAAAAAGGCGATGTTCAAAAAGATATGCGCGCTCTTCGCGCTTATCCTGCTCGCTGTATTTCTTGGACCAGTAAGCGCCGCAGTGGCTCCAGGTGAATCCAACCCAGTTACAACGGTGGTCATCGTTGCCCCTGCAGACGGAAAAGGCCAAAAGAAAGACAGCACGGCACATCACGACGGGGATTTCTGCATCGGAGCCAAAGGCCCCCCTGCAGATCCCTACTACGTAGTGTACAGCCAAGAGAACGTATTCGCTGACCAGAACACCACACTCGAAGCAGACCACAACACGAAAGATATTGCCGGCCACAACATGGACACGAACGACTGCTGCTTGAGACCAATCGGTGATGCACCTTTTGCGGGTATCCCCGGGCGTCCTTGATCGCTGAAAAGAGGTATTTACCTCTTTTTTATTTTCTATTAAAAAACCGCCCAAAATGGCGGATAACATACCTTGTGAGACGTTATCTCCTGTCAACGTCTAACAAACATAAATTATAAAAATAAAAAGGTTCTTCTTGAATGAAGAACCCCTCAAAGAATATATTGCTGCTATCCCGCAAGATTAATTATTTCCATTAATTCGATTGACTGCGCAACAATGGATTGCAATTCATCGGGAATGATTTCCTCAGCGCTCTCTTCGACTTTTTTTTGAAAAGTTAAAGCTTGTTTGTTAAGCTTTATTGCTTCTACCGCAAAGGGAGCTAAGGGAGAACCATCCTGGATTATCTTCTCCATCGCTCCATTAATCTTGGATAATGATGGAAATAATTTCAACATCTCGCTTTTTGTGAGTCTTTTCGCGCCTTTCAACTCCTTGGGGCCACGATTTATGGCTTTTGACATGGCGAAAAATGACTCTTGGGCAAGATGCTCCAGTTCGGCGGGGATATTTTCCCCGTTGCTTTTTTCGACTTGCTCTTGAAAAGCCAGAACCTTTTCATTTAGCGCTATCGCTTCCTCTATAAGAGGATCTCCGGGAAGTTCCTCATTCATCAACTTTATTTTTTCATTAAGTCCAGTTAATTGTTGAAATAACTGAAACACATTATCTTTTGTAATCTTGTCCATGTCTTTCACTCCTACCTCTCAGAAATTTTCCTTGGTAAAGAACCAACTCTTAAGAAAAGAGTTAATCTTCCCTTAAGGATGTTTTTACCATATCATACTTTATATTTTTGTCAATATCGTGTATTGGGCAGGTATTCCTTATCCGCCAAAACTTCAAGGAAATAAAAAAGGTTGAGATAAAACCTTAGAATTAAAGTTTATAATCTCAACCACGGATATTTGGTTACTGCACCTTTATGCCCAATCGTTTTGCGTCGGACACCAACTGAGCGAATTCTTCATCTTTTCTCATTTTTTCCTCGAAATCTTTTTTACGCTTTGTTTCCTTCTCCTTGCGAGTTGCGATTATTGTCGGAATTCGCTCTATAAGGTCAGGGAGCTCCCGCAGAAAAGAGTCGTCGCCGGAAACTCTGCATTTTTTGGGGTCAGTTTCCCAAGATATTTCCAGGGGCGGATTGCAGGGAGCATCAACGCAAGTTGCCGGCCATATGGTAATTTCATTTCCCATCATAGCGCCTCTTTTGTAAGATGCCCTGAAAGAAAATTCTTCAATATTCGTCAGTTCATAAACAAGGTTGGGGTACCCCGGCTCTGGTTGGGACACAAGGTTCTCTTCTTTTGCAACAACAGTGCCTACGCCTGAAATAATCTTTGCAATTATTTCTTTTCTTTCGGCTACCTCCCTTTTAAGGGATCCCTTGAGCTCTTTCAGCTTTTTTTGTCCATCAAAATCCATAATTTCCCTCCAGTGATTGCTATTAGACCAATTTAAAGGTCCTGCCTATAATATATAATATTGTTAATAAAAGTCAATATTTTGTAGTAGGTGAGTATCCCCTATTCTTCAAAACTTCAAGTTAATAAAAAACCGCCAAATAAAAAAGAGAGCACATTTGTGCCCCCTAGAAGTGTCTCAGCATGATTTTTGCGCATGCTTCTGAACAGCTCGCCTTTCCTTTATATCTGTTGTAAAGAGTTCTTTCCATGGTAATTTCTTTTTTACAGAAATCACAATTGGTTTTCTCATAGCGATTCAATAATCTGTCTAGAAAAACGCCAAGTTTCTCCCAAAAGCCTTCAGGCTTAATAACTCCAGTACTCGTAAAACATCCCCCTTCTGATTTATAATATAGATTAAAAATTAAATAAGGGCAATAGATTATTTTTAAATTTAAAACGTCGCACAAAATATACCTTGTGAGACATACTTTCTGTAATAAAAAAACCCGCTCTCACTATCCCTCGATAGACATTGAGCGGGGTTTTTGCATTCCAAGCGGTAAAAGAAATTATTTCCGGTAATCCACGACTTCCTCTGTGCCATCTAATTTGAATGGCATATCATAAAGGACATCGTTGTATTGTTTTGGCCGTCCACCCTTACCGAAAGAACGAACCTTTGCCATGCTTACCACTTTCCCGTTCTCTTCGAGAACGGCGATGATGGCATGGTGGAAACCTCCCCTGGTAAGCCTAACAAGGCTCCGAGAAGCTACAACGCTTGTTCCGTCAGTGAAGTTTATTTCCAATTGGGTACCCGGCATTCCACTTTCAGTGTTTTTTACCTCTCTAATAAAGAGCTTCTTCACCCTTATCACTCCATCACATCAGGGAAAGAACTATCTCCCCCCCTCTGATAAATCTATATTTTCTATAAAAAAAGTCAACCGCAATAACCTGGTGATTATCCCTTATTCCCCAAAACTTCAAGGTAATAAAAAAGACGTCAACCGCTAAGTCGACGTTGGGAAAGGCTGAAAAATTTAGCGATTATAGTCGTGATACTGCTGGCCGATTTCATGGCCGCTGCCGCAACGATCTTTGTTCGGCAGGATAACCAGCCCGCAAATGGAACAGTGGTTTCCTCTGACCAGCTGGCAGGTCACCATTTTGGCCGCTCCTGGTGTCTCTTTTTTAAAGGTGCTTGCATCCACCGTTATCTGGATATGTGCTGCAAAAACCTTTGTCGCAATTCTCCTTATCTCGTCCTCAATATCGCCAAAGCGCCTTTTTTCTTCCTGAACTATCGTGAAAATGGCATTCGTGTGCTCCATTGTTTTCAGAAGTTCAAGATACCTCGTCATCAATCTGCACTCGGGTTCTGTTAACAACTGTTCTTTCTCCTTATCCATCATTGTGAATACCTCCGATAATAAACTTATCAAATCCGGCTTAAAAGTCAAACTCGGGATTAGAACCTAGTTAAAACAAAAAACCAGCCGTTGGACTGATGAACGCTTGTTTGGGAAGATTAATAGATTGTGCAAATTAAAAAAAGATCCTAAGTTTGCAAATATGCAACCCTTGGGATCTTTGTGGATTTGTGAAGATAGTAAACGTAATATCCCATCATTGAAGCGGCTGTTTTCTCCAGCAGTTTTACTTTTTTCTGCGGTATCGCTTCTCTGAGAGGAATTACCCTGCCTTGGTTAAGGACCGGAAAGTCCAAACCTGTATTGAATTTAAAAATGTGTTCGGCATGGTCGAGACGACGACCCAGCTGCCTGCAAAACATTTTCTGTTCTTTTTCCGTCTTGAACTTCTTACAAAGGAGCTCTTCAGGCTCTATAATCCATTTAATTTTGTTGGGGCAATGTTCTTCTAGTATTTCATGGAGCCATTTGTCGTCTCTGGTCAGGAGCTGCTCCCGGGTAATTATTCCCTTGCGATACAAAGGCTGGACCATTTTTTTCAGGAAAAGGTCAAGCGCCCTTGAATATGGATTATACAGAAGCTCCTGAAATTCGTAAGCCCGGAGCAAGAGAAAATTGAAAAGGTTTTCAGGATTGGAAAAAATGAAGTTTTTCCCGTCCGGAGCAATAATATCCTGCCAGACATCCATCACTAAGGGATGTTTCAGGCACAGATTTCTTACCTTTCCCTTTCTTTGTACCCCCAGATGGAAGCAATCAAGGGCCGTGTAAGAAATTTTGTCGATGAAATCCAGGAGCTGGCCGAATGCTTCCTCTCCTGCCACCCATCTTTCAGCTTCAACAAGGTTAAAACCAAACTGTTTTTTCCATTTTTCATCCAGGCCATAGTACCTGAGAACCCAGGCAAAACTTTCCTCTTCCCCTAATTTCTTGGGGTCAACTCTTTTTATTGAGTCGCCGCCAGCTGGAGTGGCAATATCATGGGAACCGGCTGTCAAAACAACAGGGATTCTCTCTCTTTTGGAGAAACCGTTCCTGGCCAGCACAACTTCCATGATCATGGCCGTCAGCAAAGAGTGCATCCAGCGATTGTGACGGAATTGAGGAAATAGATATGCGACATTGACGTTTTTATTCCATTCTTTCGGCCGCGGCGGAACAAGATATCCAAGCTGGGAGATACCGCCTAACCGATGAAATGCATCATTACGGCAAATCTCATAGAACACGCTTCCCTCCTCGTCGATATCTGTATAGAAGTCAGTCGAACTGAAGGGGAAAACTGTCCGTTCAAAACCGATATCATCGCCCCACTCGTCAACTGGAACAGAAAAGCGGTTTCTCGGAATAACGAAAACGTCAGGATGAAGAGAATTAAACAGTTCAGAAATTGGCAATTCCCTTTCATTCATCTTTTGAATGACGTAATCTATGCTCTTTTTTCTCAAGCCACGGATAACATCCATTTGACATGCTTTGAAATCAAAATCTGGATGCTGACCGAAATTAAGCGGGACAGGAGAACAGAATTCATCTATCACTTCTTTCTTTTTCGTATTTTTCACCTCCTTTCTTTCAATTAATCAAATTTTATTTTAAAAGGGCTGAGTTATAAATAACCCCTCCCCCTGTTATTAATTTTATATTCTAACAAGTTTGATAAAAAAGTCAACTAAAAACCGCCCAATAACAGACGGCTTTCCCCTATTTCTTCTTCACCATCCTCTTAAAAGTTATTTCCTGATAATCATTCTCATCTATCCCCTTAAGCTGATAAACCTGATAGGTTGAGAATATTTTCTTGTCTTTTGGGTCTAAACCAAGCATTTTAATGGCATCGTCAATCCTTTCCCAGGTAGGAACTTCAATTTCAAGATACGGTTCAAGCCCCGGCCAAAAATCAATATCAAATTCAATATCATCCAGCATATATCTTATCCTTTTATTCTCTTCGTAAAATTTTTCTTTAAGCCCGATCTTTTCCAAAAACTCGGCTGTTTTCTTAAAATCGCTTACGTTTACTTCTATCTCTTCCATGCCTTCATCGTTGGCTGTCCCGTCTCGCGTTTTAGCTCCTAGTCTCTGCTTAAAGGTCAAAGTTATCTTATCGCCCTCGTCTCTAATACGGATAAAGGCGCCGGCTTTATCAAACTTTAAATCCGGGTAGTCAAAAACCTTCCTTTTGTAAAGCTTTTCAAAAACCCTTTCCGCGCCAAGATTTTTTAATTTTTCCTCAATAAGGATCGGATCAATATTTAAAAATTTTACTTCTCTTTCTTCCATTTTATCTTTATATAATTATACTTTTTTAAAAACATCTCTATATCTGAATATTTCTTGCCAGCCAATAAACCCCCGGCAAAAGTTTTTTCCTGAGTAACATCAGCCAAACAAAAGTCTGGCATTGTAAAACTATCTTTTTCTTGCCGTGAGTTAAATTCAAAATCAACCAGACCAAGCCCCTGCAAATCGTCTAAGTAAATATCTACTTCTGCCGTTTTTCCGTTAAAATGATAAAAATAGCGGTCTTTTCTAAATCTTTTCCCCTTAATTTTTGATAATTCTTCGAACTCTTCTTTGGTTAAAGAAATGGAATATTCTCCCTGTTCCGAGGAATCTTTCCCGACTAAAGGATATTTCTTAGTGATTTCAAAAGCATCTCCTCTTTTTCTTATTCTTAAAACCGGATGACTTGCAGATCCTGGGATGTAAATATCAATAATCTCAATTAATTTACATTTTTCCAGTCCTATGGGTATATCCTTTAATAAAAATGTTCTCTCAAGTTCTATTTCCATAATTTTATTTTAATTTCGGGCTAATCTGCCTTCACAATATCCCCTATTTATGAAAACTTCAAGGTAATAAAAAAGAGTCTGCGGTAAAATGCACCAAAGACTCAATGTTGTTAAAAGGTCTTATTCCATAATGACTGCCTCTCTTTCCGGCTCGTTAGTAAAGATGATGTGGACGAACAGACTAACAGAACCAGGATTTTTAATTTCGGTCCGAATTCTATCTTTTTCGATGTGGTCCTTGAGGATACTTAATTCATCGGGCGAAATTTGATCGGGCGTAATTTTAAAGGACCTGGTGCCATCTGATCCGCTTGTGATGCTGATTTCGTCTGAAAGAATTGAAATCCGGACCTCCCCTTTTGCATGATTCGCCGGAAGATTTCCAGTAAAGGAATCTTCATCAGCATGACATCCTGAATAAATAGAAATACCTATGAATTTACCTCCTGAATCTCTTATGGGATAAAGCTTCATTTCTCCCAACCTCCCCTGGGTAATAAATTAATTTACAATAATGCGTTATTTTAGTCAAATAAAAAAAGGACGGAGACTAAACTTTTTGTCAGCTCCGCCGCGTTATTGGGGGAAGATAATTTTCTGCCATGTAAGAAACAGCAATAGTGCTTACGGTTTTCATGTTTCCTATGGTCCCTCTTACTATCTTCACCTTCTGATTCAGCATCTCCGCGATTTCCCTGGCTTTTTCAAGGGTGTCTGCGGAGACGACGAGGTGTGGAATCTCTCTTCCATCCTCGACCCTACCCAATGTTGCGGTTGAATCAGTAACCACAATAATGGGAGTCTCAAAGCCACCTTCCGATATGTGGCCATGCGCTATTCTTGCTATTTCTTTTCCTTGGTCTTTGAAAAGAAGAGACTTTTGGCCGCCTCCAATTACTGTAACTCTTATCATCTGTACACCTCTTATGTACTGTTTTAAGTATAACACCTTTTATCATTTTGTCAATAGCGATATCGTCGCTCTTACCTGCACCGGCCATACTAAAATAAAAAAGCGGAGAGAAAAATTTTTGTAATTCTTCCTCCGCAATTATGCGCTTAGCTCAACAATACTGTCTAGCGGTAGAACGCTCCCGGAAAGACTCTTTTGGAGTGCAGGCCAGACATAGGGCATCAACCTCTTCTGTTTGTGCAGGCTTTCGATTAATTCAATCGGGATCAAATGTACATTCTCTATGTCGGAAGGATAACGGCCAGCAAACATGAAATCTTCAACGCTTCCAGAAATTATTTCTGTGGTATAGACGAAAACCGTCATGTTCACCCAGCCGAAGATTTTAGATATGTGAAACGGCGGCAGCAATCCGGCAAGACGTACCTCAACTCCTGCCTCTTCTTTTCCAGCTCTCCCGGCACAAGAAAATACCGTTTCTCCCAACTCCATCTGTTCAGTCGGAAGATTCAGCAGGCCTCCGATGTCCTCAAGTTCTGGCCTGCTTTTTTCCTTAACCAGAGCCAATCTTTTTACGCCCTGGATTTCCTGGATGACAATCACTGCCGCAGCGGTGATATGCACCTGTTTCAGCAGTTTCAATACCAGTTTTGCACCAATTTTTCTCAACAGATTCTTCAAGGTTTTTCACCTCATTTTTTCTAGTAAAATTCCAATAAGATTGTAAAAGATTGTATGTCTATATCATACACCAAATATGGTATTTGTCAAGCTTAAATACCGCTTATTATTAAAGCTGGATTATATATACTCCCCTCTTAATGATTTCTTTTTCCTGGCCAAAGTCATTGAGTTTGACTTTTAAGACAAATTTTACTTTCTTTTGTATCTTTCTGCCGGTATATTGTTTCTTTTTAGGGTCATATTCTTCCAGAACCAAGGTATCCCCTTCCCTGACTTCAAAATCAGCCAGTCTCAAATCAAACTTCTTCTTGCCCGACTTAACAAGCTTAAAAAGCTTGGGCCAAGTTTTCTTTTTAATAATAGCCATATATATTAATAATATATTTTTCTAAAAAATTTAAAAGCCCAATAAAAAACGGCGCGGCAATATTTGCCTACGCCCTGAGAAAAGATCTTTGCTATATCACATCACGATAATCAGCACTCTTAGCTTTCAACCTTTTAAAAAGGTCATCAAAAAGAAGATCTGGTGGCAAGTCTTCCAACTCTGGCAGATCGTCACGAATCTCCTGCATCTTTTCTCGCCCACTCTTTGAGCGATTGATCACCATACTGATCATGCGGAGATTTAATCCTTTCTGATCAATTATTACCAATGCCTTGTCAACACTAATCGTCATCTGAACACTACCCCAAACAATAATCTGTATGGCCCGATTTAACAGACCATTAGTATATTTTATTATAACATTTCAGCCATAAAAAACAAGCTGTGACACAATAAAAAAGCGTAGTATATATACTACGCATAAGGCAAAAAATGATCATATCCTGTCACGTAAAACTTCTCTTTGAAGTTCGATGTCTTCCTGTAGCGATTCAAAAAGTTCGTTGACGGATTCAAGATCCCAAGAACTGATTTCCGGCAAGAAAGCGAATAGCTTTCTGGCTCTTTCATTAAGATCTGTAATCCCCAGTAGGAGTGATAACAAACCCTTTTTTCTAATCCTTTCCTTTACTTCCTCTATGTCCATTCTAAGCCCCCCTAAGAACTGACTATGGTCCGATTTAATAGACCGTTAATGTGTTTAAGATAGCATTTCAGACATTGAAAAACAAGTGGTTTCTTGACTTAACTTTCAGCGGAAACGGCACAATAGGACTGTCGTTCCTTTCCCCATTTTTCTTGTTGTTCTTTCCGTTTCCTTTTTTCATTTCCATAAATAGTTTCTTTTCTTGGGGAGTAATGATCCAATCCCCCTTTCTACCCCTTGTGCTTTTGGGCTTCTTGCATCGCTCTTCCGTAGTTAGTTTGGGACACTTCTTTTCACAGCAATGATTTACACCTTTCTCCAAAGGAATAAATTTTCTCTTTGACTTACACCAGAATAACTCCAAACACATCTCTCCTTTTTAAGTTTTAAAAATAACAATATTATTATATTATTCTAAAACAATTATCTGAAAAAACAAAACCGCCAGGGATAACCCGACGGTTTTGAATATATTCAATCTGGAAGATTCTACGGTTTTTTAGACTGCGTTTTCTTAATGAAAATCAGCAAAATTGCCAGACCTGCTGCAAGACCCAAAAGGAATAACCAAACTCTTCCGCCCTGACTGGTCAAAAGATCAGCCATGGCTGCTACTAAGGTAGTTTCTTTTATGGTCGGCAATTGCTCCGCTATCACAGTAGTGGTCGGCTGAACATTCTCTTCAGTTGTTGCCTGGGAGGTTATTGGTTTTTCCCCTGAAGGAGCAGGCGCAACCGAAGCTTTGGTTATTGTAACAGAAGCTTGAGATGTTCCTGATAAGGCGTTCTGGCTGTTGGCATCAAGAGCAAAAGAGTTATTGGTGATTTGAATTGTACCGCTGCCGCTCTTTTTAGCGGAAAAAGAAATAGTTCCAAAGTTTGCCAAAGAATTTAACCCGCCAGGATAGCCGCCGGTCTTAACCAGAACACCGCTGGTATTATCAATTGAATCGTAACCAGGCTGGCTTACTGCCATCCAACCGCTGCCAAGACTAAATGATTTTACTTCTAAAATTTCAGCTGGATATTTTACCTCTAATTTAACGGTATAATTTGCTGCTCCCTGAGGGTCAATATTGGTCCTAAGAACAAAGTTCTGCCCTTCAACAACACTAACAACTGTTGATGTAAAGGAAAGGTTAGCCGCCATAGCCGAACCAGCCAAAAAGATTCCTGTTAATAATGACGCAAAGATTATTTTTTTCATGATTATTTCCCCCAATTTATCATTAATAAATTAAAATCAAAGATATCGACTTTTCCGTCGCCGTTAAAATCAGCGACATTGGTACCTGTTTTTCCCCAATTTATCATTAAAGCATTAAGGTCTAATATGTCAATCTTACTGTCATTATTAGCATCTCCTTTCGTAACGGTCGCAACGGGTTGAGATGTGCCTCCACCGCCTCCTCCGCCCCCGCCGCCAGTACTACCTCCTCCGCTAACGGCCTGCTGGCCAAAAACAACATAAGGAGTCTGGCCTGAAGCAACGCTAAAGGTAATTGTATTGGCAGATGTGTCTTTCGTAAAAGGAGTGATGGCTACCCAGGAAGAAGTTGTTGTGCTGTAGCGATAAGGAGCAACCGTGCTTTCATCTATGCCGGTATCGTCATAAGACATGGTAATTGAAATGCTAAGACTGTTACCGGTTATCCTAATCTCATAAGCATTGAGAACGGTCTTTCCCGCCAAAACTGCCTGAGTGCCGCTAAAGAAACTGTTATCATTGTTTTCTATTTTTTGTATTTTTTTCACTTCGGCATTAGTATTTACCGCCGAAGAAACCGTAACACTTAAAGCGCTGCCCATCTGGATATTTGTTGAATTATTGGGCGCTACCGCTATTTCCTGATTCTGGATTACATCGGTTGCGGTTTTAGTTATATTTCCCATACTACCCGGAACCGTAAGATTTTTTTCAGTATATCCCCCATTTGAAAACACGGCAGTCATTCCAGTACTAATGCCATTAACATAGAAAGTTAATGTTTGGCCGATAAGGCTGCTGTTGGGGTCCGTGACAAAAAATAATCCTGGATTGTATCCATATTTTCCGTTTTTTGTAGTGCTGTTTCCAACAACCGTTCCATTGCTTGTTTTCGCCTCCACTAATATTCCGTCAGGCGCGGAACCACTCTGAAAACTTACGGTTCCGTAAAACTGATGAGGAATGCCAGGTACTGCAAAAACAGCTAAGGGAATCAATAAAAATCCACAAACTAAAATTATCTGGCTGAATAACTTCATAAATATTTTATACAGCTAAAACTTAATTTTGTCAATTACTCTGACGCTCCAGGAGCGTACGTATAGGTATCAACAGCTTTTCCTCCTAAAAGAATCCAGAAACCTTCGCCGGGGTTCATGTTATCAGATGAAACTCTGGGAGAGAATTGTTTGTTGGTGTTGTCGTAATTCATCAACGTGCTCCACCAAACCGTGGTTGAGCCCGGGTCTTTCAAAGATTGCAATGCTTTACTGGCAGTAATACTAGTAGTGTTTTCCCTTTGGTAATAGCCAATAAGATTCCAGCCTGATTTTAATGTTCTTGAAGGAGGTGTACTGTTTCCAGCTAAGAACAGGTTTCCCACTCCGCTTATATTAGCTGCCGAAGCGCTGGTGTAATTAATCCAGTATCCGTATCCAGCAGTCATGGTTGTAAGATCGCCCGTGTCGTCAAGGCTATTTGGATGATAAACAGTCCAAGTGTCTGTGTTTGCGTCATAAGCCCAAACCGATTCAATATTGCTTGCAGCGTTTCCTAACACAGTAGCTATTGCTTTGTTTTGCGGAACAACCGGCAAAGATACAAGATTCCAACCGCTGGTTAAATTAATTGAATAACTGCCGGAGGTTGTGAATGACCAAAAAGAATCGCTCATTACATTTCCCGCCTCATCAGTAACTCCGGTTAAAGTTATGGTATAGGTTGAATTATCGCTTAAAGTTACTGACGGATTAATCGTGGCAATTGTTCCGTCTCCGTTAAGTCCGACTACTGTTGAAACTGCTATTAAGCCCTTTTTTAATTCAACGTTAGCCGAAATCATTACAACTTTTTCGTTAAATGTAACTGTTATGTCGGAAGTCGGGTCTATTCCAACCGCATTAGTGCTTGGAGTCTTAGAAAATACTGAGGGCGCCATTGAATCTTTAATAACATCTACCTCGCTGTCAGTTCCAAGATTTCCCGATGGATCAGTGTCTTTCAGATAAAACGTAAAACTTCCTTCTGGTAAGGCATTGAAGCCAGTGACACCAGACAATGTTGTATCATCAGTGACACAACTTACCCAATCAGTGTTGTTTATTGAACATTGAGGCGCAGTTGATTCTCCGTCGGTAAATGTTATTTTCTTTGTTCCTTTAACTTTTTCTCCGCTAAGAGGAGTTATGATATTTAGCGCAGGAGCGGTTTGGTCAAAAATTACATCACTGCCACCTGTTTTTGTAGATACTTGTGTTCCGGCGTTTGTGGCAATATCAGTAAAATTAATCGTGAACGGAATTGTTCCTTCGGTATCGCCGCTAGCCATAATATAAGTCGCTGTCCAATTCTTAGCATCAATTACCCGAATAACATTTCCAGCATCAACAGCGCGGGTAGCAATAGTAACAACTGGCTTGGCGGTCAAATCTTCACTGGCAACAAATGTCAGGGTGACCGTATTTCCAACCTTGGCTAATGCTGTATTGGTGTTATTAGAAGCTATAGTGACAGTGGTCAATGTTGGTAGGCCATTATCATAATTTCTGGTCAATAAATTTGATTCGGTATTGTAGTTGCCCGATTCATCCCATACCATGCTTGCATTAACTTTAACTGTTACATCGCCGGCTATGGTAGGTGTGATGTTGATCGTGTAATCGGCTCCTGATCCACTTAGCTCGCCTTTACTTCCGTTAGTCACGGTTATATCATCCGCAGTCAAGTCAAATACATTTTCACTAAAATGTATGCTTACTGGTATAGAGGTTAAGTTTGTCGGCGAATTAGCAGTTGAACTAATGGTTGTTGATGGGCCCGTCGAATCAACAGGGTATGTCAAATTATTGCTTGTTCTCCACGGCCGATAACTTGCCGATCCGGTTATTTTAGAAGCAATAATTGCCCCATCTGTTGTTCCCCACCAGCTTTGAGCGGCATTAAGGGTGCCCGTGCCGAGATTAGAGACGTTCTTAGTGTTCCCTGAAATGTTATTATTTGTCACTGTTAATTCGGTAACATCAGTTACGCTAACATCAATATCAATGCCAATTGGGCTATTGGTAAAGTTATTATTTTGTATACTGAGGTTAGTGATATCCTCTTTCAGCCTAATACCAGCTAAGGCGTTTAAATCAAAAGTATTGCCTGTTAATGTATTATCACTCCCACCATTTATGCGGATACCATATTGAGTGTTCGAATTTGCTGTATTGTTCGTGAATGTGCTATTAGTAGCCCCTCCACCATCACCCTCAACTATGTAAAAACCATATTTGGTGTTCGAGTTTGCTGTGTTGTGCGTAAATGTGTTGAGGTTGCCAGAATCAATTTTGAATCCATATCCGGTGTTCGAATTCGCTGTGTTATCCTCAAAGGTGTTGTTGCTTGAAATATACACCTCGAAACCTTGAGCAGAATTTGAGTTTACTGTGTTATTATTTAGTGTGTTGTGGTTACTGCCAGAACCAAGCCAAATTCCATCAAAACTGCCAGTTAAAATATTGTTGGATATTGTTGAATATGAGATGCCAGCGCCAATGAATATACCTGCTTGTCCTCCTCCTGTTGCGCCACTCGCTGTAAATCCCGACATGCTCACATTATTTGCATTTACTGTAAAGACACTGGCGGCTGAATTTGCTGCAGTCACGGTTACGGTAACACTGCTGGCGCCGGCTAAAGTAATAGATTTATTTACATTTACATTCTCCGTATAAGTTCCCGCCGCAACATTCACTGTTCCGCCGGAAGCAGCCAGTAAAATTCCATCCTGAATTTTTGAGCCAGAGCTGATATTAATCGTTGAAGCAGTTAAACTATTTGAATCAGCCACTAAAACCGCATTATTGCTTAAAGTTATGCTGGTAGCAGTCGGACTACCTGTACCGACTATTTTTAAATTTTTATTAATAGTCACGCTTTCCGAATAGGTTCCAGCTGAAATATCAATTATGTCATTGGTTGTTGCTTTATCAATCGCTCCTTGAATAGTAGTAAAATCTTTTCCGCTCGCGCCAACAGTTAAAGTATTATTCTTATCAACAACAAACGATACAGGGTTAGAAAGTGTGACATGGCTTGCCCCATCGGTTACGGTAACTATTAAAGTATTTCTTCCCTCAATAAAGCTATCAATTGAAATAGTTGTATTAACTGCTATGCCTTTTGTGCAAGCAACTATATTAGCATTACCTCCATTTATGGCGTAAGAACAAGATACTGCTGTGGCATCATCATTAGGAGTAAATTGCAAATCAACTAAAGTTTTGTAAACCGCATCGACAACCGGAGCTGTAAAGCTGTCTACGGTTGGTGGCACGGTGTCTTGAATGGTTAATGTACTTGGAACATATGTAATTTCGTAGTTATCTCCTGCAGTAAGATTGCCTTGGTTAATTGCATATACTCCTACAGCATCTCCGGCAACTCGGATAAGCGAACCAGTTATCAAATCACCATCTACCAACGAACTATTCGTATAGGTAAAGTCTGGATCAGGAGTACCATAGCTTTTAGTTTTTACAACAGCAGTTATGGTAATCGGTTTCTTTGTAATCGTAAAAACATCTGGGGCAAGATTTAAAGAATAATTGGAACCTGCTGACAAATTGCCAATAGTATAACCATATGTATCAACATTTTCACCCGCAACACGACCCAAGGCTCCTTCGAAAAAATCTGTGCCAATTAAAGAAGGGCTAGGAGTGTATGC
>Ga0315277_10004742_pt1 | contig 18030 bp, 13 predicted proteins | sample YL17G05_15_MG_FD_203695 | JGI IMG/M metagenome (GOLD analysis project Ga0315277, IMG submission 203695) | Sediment microbial communities from Yellowstone Lake, YNP, Wyoming, USA - YL17G05_15 | ecosystem: Environmental > Aquatic > Freshwater > Lake > Sediment | place: USA: Wyoming | collected...
TGAACCGACCAGGAAGTGACCACTCCTGCCGCCCCGCGCTTATACACAGCCTGCTGCACGACACCGCCCCCTCCCGTCGTCAACACGATTTTTCCTTTGACATCCTGCTTGTAGTCGTCATCGGTCGTCCCCGCTCCGACATCGACGACTTCAGCTTCCACGCTTGCACTGCTGCTGTTTCTCGCGAGCGACATCGGCAGCTCCGCATATGACGTGATCTGGACCTCAAACGGCGAGGTCAGCCATAGTTCCGCCTTCTTCACGTTCCAGATCTTCTGTGTGCGATTGCCGAAATACTCGATTTTCCCGTCGGACGGATAACGCTCGATTTCCACCTGCTCAAGTCCAAATTCTCTCGCCTTGTTGACCACCCATTCCGCCGCCCGGTCGAATCCGGGCGTATATTGCGAGCGATCCCATAGTGCGATCTGCGAGACATAATCGTGTGCCAGATCCCCGGAGCTTATTTGGATGAGCTTGACTGTTATGTCGTCCCTGATCAGCAAGCCTGTTCGGGAGCTCAGAGAGCTCAACGGAGACGCGAGGGATTCTTGAGCAAACGTACTCTGCTGACAAAGAAAAAGAGAGAGGGAGAGAACGATGAGCAAATTCATTCGTATGCATCTCATATCGATTACCTTTCCGTCGTGGAGATTGGATTGAGAAAAGAGGATGACTCAATTATCCCTTTGTGGTGCTCCCCGTTTGAACCCTTTGACATCCCAGAGCTTGACCGACCTGTCCTCACTTGCGCTCGCCAAGATCGATCCATCAGGGCTGAATCTGACCGACGTCACATTCCATTTGTGCCCCCCTAACGAACGTAGCAAGCTCGCGTTGCTTGTCCCATATAGTTTGATGCTGTAATCTCTATTGTCAAAAAGCACGTCCAGAATCTGACTACTCAGTCCGTAGTAGAAACCAGCAGCGAGAACTGCGCCGACGGAATCAATCGAAATGCTACAAAATCTGGTCGAATCGGCTTTGACAGTGCTCAACAACGCACCGTCGCTGACTCTCCATGTTCGTATTGAGCCATCCTCGTATGTCACAGCGACTACTGACCCACTTCTGGCAAGCACGAGGTTTCCCATCCCGAGGCTGTCCGTGCCAATGGTACGTAATAAAGTGCCATCATTTGCGCGCAGGATCCTTATTTGTCCATTCAAGACTCCTGTTATCAGCTCCTTGCCATCCGGGGTGAATTTCGCTTTCACGAAGGCCTCTCCCAGGCTGCTGGGCCATTGGGATCGAATCATCGAGCCGTCACGCATGCTCCACAGAACTAGTGCCCCCGATGAGTGGCAGCTTGCAAACGTGCCTCCATCTGGACTAAAACTGAGATCGGTTACAGAGAGTAGGTGCGGTTCAATCGTGTTTAGCAGCACCCCATCCTGCACTCGCCACATTCTTATCACGTTGTCCTCGTGCGCCGTCACCAAGGTTATTCCGGAGGGATCGAATCTCATTGCAGTGACACTACCGTAGTAGCCTGCGCTTTTTACCGTCATCTCGGACAGCAGGCTTCCGTCGGACACCTGCAAAAGTCGGATCGTCAGGTCTGCGTCTGATGACAAGCAAGGTCTCGCAACTGCAATGGTCGCACCGTTTGGGCTGAATTCAAGGGCTATCCGGAACGATAGGCCCGGATTGGGTCCGAGCAACCCACCTCCCACAACGATAGTCCGCATCAGTGAGTCATCTTGTCTTGCACAGCCAGCACCCCAAATTGTCAATGCGAGAAAGGCCCAGATGCTCACAACATATCTTTTCTTTTTCATGACCAAAATGTCCGATTCTGTGAATTGCTTTTTTGTCCGAGCATCGGTCGATCCGACATCTCATGCTCCATCGATACCTGCCTTACAATCAAGATTATTTACGTTTCGTGATCAATTGCTCCCGGTGCCTGCATCCTTTTCCACTTGGCATACGCCACTTGGAGCTGCTGAAAGTATTCACTCGGATCTGAAGGCGTGAGGCTGATTGAGCGACTCTTTCTATAGGTCTTCAGCCAAGGTAACAAAAAACGGAGGTTCTTCCATCCTTTTTGCCTATCAACAATGATTTCACCCTTCTTCGAGCCGAATCCAAAAGAGAACGGAGGCAGAACTCCGAGAACAACATCCTTAAACCATATACGAAGACCAAAATTCGAGTAATCAGCAATCCTGTAAAAAGGGTCAAGCACTCTCTGCTTCACGGTTCTTTGGCTCTTCAGTTTGTAATCATAGAACCTTATGCTCCTGATTTCCGAGAAATGAAGTGTGAACTTCTTACCGACTTTGACGTGAACGGCGATTCGATCCTCCAAGAGTTCTATAATCTTCGGCCTTCGCCTGATGGCTGGCAGAACACCGAAAAAGAACAATGCCGCACTTACCCAAGGCATGCCGAACACCACCCAGACCAGCATCGCAATCGTCGCGAAATCAAACAAGAAATAGATATGTGTCAACCCGAAAAAGAGAAGACCCCATGTCACAAGAGTTGGTAAGACGGACACCGCCACCAGAATTGCAGACACAGCCGCAGTCAATCCCGCTAAGATCGTCCATCCAATGCGCCGCTCTCCTGACGACTCAAAGAGTTTCCGGATTGCCGCTTCTTTTCGTTCCGCAAAAGCGTTGGACTCATCCTTTGAAAATATCTCCCCAACCTTTCGTCCCGCCCGGCTCAAATACTCGGCAGCTTTTTGCCATTCTTCGGCGCGTTCGTAGTGAAATGCAAGCAATTCGTAAAACTCCTTCAGCTTGTCAGCATAGAGCTTCTCAATCGCCTTGGCGATGAGCGCATGCAACTCTTTTCTCTTCTTCTGAAGAATCGTGTTGTACGCAACCTCCTGGATCAGATAGTGCTTGAACAGGTACGCAAACTCTTTTGCCTCCTCCTGCTCAAGCACCAGCTCCAGCGATATCAAATCTTTGAGCGAAGGATCGACCGTCTCTGCCCGTTTCAGGATCTCTTTCAGCAGTTGGGTGTTGAACTCCCTTCCTATCACTGATGCGCTGAAGAGGACATCCTTGAGTCGCTCCTCCAGACGATCGATCCGGGCCATGATCACCCCCTGGACCGTCCCCGGCAGCACGTTCTCAAAGTCCGCCTGAGCAATCTCGAGCTTCCGCTTCTTGACGGTCACCAGCTTCTTGTCAAGCAGGGTCTTGATCAACTCTTCAATAAAGAAGGGATTCCCTTCAGACCGTCGATACACGACTTCCGCAAGACTGACAGGCACTTCATCTGTTTCCAACCTCAAACTCATAAGCTTGGAGGCATCATCCGTTGAAAGACGATTCAGGTCTATGAGTTCTCCCCCTTTTTCCATCAGACCTTTCCAGTGTACGTACTCGTCTCTGAAAACAGGGACAAACATCGCAGGAGCAAGCTCTCCCTCGGAAAACAAATAACCGAGAAGTTCCTGCGAGAACCTGTCGATCCAATGGACATCTTCGAGCAGGAAGGCAGACGGCTTGCGTCGAGCGAGGGAGCGAATGAGCTCTTTCACACCCTCGTAGATCCGTCTCTTCCGTTCCTGGTCTTCTTCCATTAGGATCTCTTCGTACCTTAGCGACAACAGTGTCGCAAGATATGGCTCGTGTTTCTCCAGAGACAGGATTTGGAGTATGTCGTGGAGATGTTTCCTTGTCTCGCTTTCTCTTGCGTCAGGAGCGAGAGCAAGAATGCTCTTGAGCAGCATCGTCCAGAGGTAGTACGGCGTGTTGAGCTCGAAGCTTGAGCACTTGCCTTCATAGGTCGTCACACCACCTTCTTTTGCAAGCCGAATGAGCTCCATCTTCAACCGCGTCTTCCCCACTCCCGCTTCTCCTCGAATGAATATCCTTTGTTCCTTTCTACCCACAACACGGCCAACCGCTGCCTTCAACACAGCAATCTCGCTCTCTCTGCCTACGATCGGACTCTCCCGCAGTACTCTCGTTCCCGGCTCAACCTCTGATTTCACAGAAAGCACCTTGTAGGTCTTCACAGGCTCGGCCTTGCCTTTGACCTCAACCGTTTTCGGCTCTTCTGTATTGACCAGCGAGGATACGACGCGGTAGGTCTCTTCACTGATCACGACTTCCCCTTTCGCGGCAACGTGCTCAAGCCTGCTTGCAAGGTTGACCGTATCTCCAATCACCGAATAGTTCATCCTCAGATCGCTGCCCACGTTGCCGGCCACGACAATCCCCGTGTTTAGGCCAGTATGCATCCCCAACGGGACCGGGAGTGCGATCGGACTTAACGTGTTGAACCGAGTAATGTATTCCTGCATCTCCAGCGCGCAGCGCACCGCTCTCTCCGTATCGTTCTCGTGAGCAAGGGGTGCGCCAAAAATCGCCATGATCTCATCACCAATGAACTTGTCGATCACTCCTTCATATTTGTAGATAATCGAGATCAGCCCTTTGAAGCAATCATTGAGGACGGTCGCCACCGCCTCAGGATCGAGCTTCTCTGACATCGCGGTAAAACCACTCACATCGGCAAAGAGAACCGTCACAAGTCTGCGTTCACTCTCGATTTGCTTCCCGGCGGAGAGAATTCTCTTTGCCAACTCAGGAGGAATGTAGCTCTGAAGCAAGGGCGATCGATCGGCGACCGCGGCTGATGCCGAACCAGACGCAGTTATTGGGCAGCCACATTCGAGACAGAATTTCGAAGTATCAGGAAGATCAGCGGAGCATTTCGGGCATTTCATTCAATGGCTCCTTCATGGCAAGTCTACAAGAACGGAAGGCTAGAGAGAGGAAAGCAGCAACACGGCCCGGAAATTTCGACAAAAGCTTGGGGAGATGCAAGAACGGAAACGCCGAGAAGGACGGAAACGCGGAGTTCAGACGAGATTGGCACACACCTTTGTGACTTGGACAGGTTCGGCCCCGCTACAAGAACCAAAAAAGAGGCCAAATCTTTTCAAACTTGGCCTCCGAGAGTGGGTTCTCCCGAGCACCTGTCCGCCATGGTTTCCTGACCACCGTCTTTGTGGCAGCTTGGCCGAAGCCCCTTATTTTACTCTTAATCCTTGACGCAGCGTACTGAACCTGCATCCTGAGGGTGAAACTGCCCTGAGACTATTTCAGCACTGCTGCTTCGCAGAGTACGTACCATAACTGCCGTAGAATTGCCAGTGGCCGTCATGAAGATAGCACGTTCGCGCATGTCCATAAATACGTCATCGACTCGATAAAATCCCGCCGCTATGGCGTTGAACTTGCTTTCGTTTGTTGCCCCGGCATTTGGACCCAACCAGGTAAGCGTGTCTGTTGTCTTCAGTTTTCCGCCGGCCACAGCGCTGCCTCCGAGGTTATTGATCAACTCCTGCCATTCAGCATCGCTTGGCAGATGCCAGCCGGCCGGACTGACTCCTTGTACTCTGCTGGGATTTGAATTTGAACTCGCGGCATTTCTCATCGCAGCTGCCCACCGGTACAGTCTTCCATACTGTTGCGCATTGGCAATTTCATTGTTGTAGCAGAAACTCTGTACCGAGGTGCCGTCACTGAAATGGGTACTTCTTAAGTTCTCCGCCGTCCACGTTTGATTTCCAATCTTGATGGTTCTGTAAACATTGCCATCATGGTCGGTGACCGGTTGGCCTTCTACTATTACGAGGGTCTCTGGATTGGGGGGGCTTGCATTGGACGGAGTCCCTTTTTGACAAGAGAGGAGAAGAAAGAAAGAAGAAACCAATACCGCAATGTGTAGTCCATGATCTTTGCTCATTTGAACCTCCTCCTGTAATTCACTTCTCTGGTTGTCAGTCTATTTCGATTCCTCAGGTCTTAGTTCTTCAATGATTCTGGCAGAGACCCAGTAAACCATGTGTCCCTTGCCATTGAAGGAACAGAAGAAGAGATATCTACCGTCAGGGGTTATTCTTGGCGCCCCCATCATCATAACTGGTGGTTGCACCGGCATTTCTATCCTGGCGGTCAAGTTCTGTGCTTCTGTCCAGCGATTGCTGTTCCCGCGGAAGCTCACAAGCAAGTTCAATTGCGGTGGTCCGCTTTTTTGCACCAGCATTCGTGTAAAAACTAGATATGAACTATCCGGTGCGATAAAGGGTGAGAACTCGGGCGAGCCTGTGTTAATGGTTTCCGGGAGCCGTACAGGCGTGAGATACCTCCTATCCCGATATTGAGAGAAGTAGATCTCCCCTTGTTTGTCGGGACTTTTGCCGCCAAAGTACACATTTTCATTTCTATCGAGCGAGAACTGCCAGTGAATCGGGTATGCATCGAGTTCTGAGCTCAGGAGCTTCGGCGCAGACCATCCTTCTGCCTGTCTTTCAACGTAGAAGATCTTTTCCTTCTCGGCATTGCCTGATGTTCCGATGTTTCCTGAAAGGTAGTACAGCTTCTTCCCATCGTACGAATAGAATGGTTCCGAGTAGTTGTATCCATCTTTCGGGAAGAACTCGGTGGGCGATTCCCATCTTCCCTTTCGATATTTCATGATGTATATCAGTGCTTTCCCATCCACCTTATAGTTGGGATGCCACGCTGCCTCAGTAAAATCCGGTGTGAAGACGATGTTGCCATGGACACCTTCCCCTATACTCACAAGTCCTGGCGCAAAGAGTTCAGCTTTCAAGCCAGGCTCCTTCTGACCAAGGTAGTTGCTTGTTAGACTTGCGTAGTCTATCTGCTGTGCAACTGCGTGCAACCATGCTATACCAAGGACACAGAGAACCATCAAGCTCTTTTTCATGTTTTCTCCCTTTTTTGCTGAGCGCTGTTTCAATTCTCTCTGTTTCAACTCGACAGCACACTTCGTTTCCATCTTGGCAACACCATCTGCGAGCTCTTCTTTCCCAGGAACAGAAGAGCCATCCCTGCCATGAGCCACAAGAGAATTGTGAGATATGATGCTTCGATGCCGAATTTTCCGCCTGTCAGCCATTCGGGTCCGGCAATTATATTCATGAACAGCCCCTGATATGGAGTGCCAGAGTTTGGCATGCTGAAGATCCCCGATTGAAGAAAATTCCATCCCCAATGGATCCCCAAAGGAAGCCAGAGAGAGCGGGAATAGACATAGGCAGCGGTATACGGCAGACCACCGACGATTGCCACGGCACACGATGTAAAGAGTGTGGCGTTCTCATTAGCAGCGTGTGCAAACCCAAATAGCAGTGCCTGGATCAACAGCGCGATCCAGGTACCCAACAGCTCTTCGGTGAGTTTGAAGATGATCAATCTGAAGAGAAGTTCTTCGAGGAACGCGCCCATGAAGAATCTCACGAAGAGATCGAGGACAAGCCGCTTACTGCTTGTCACGCCCAGGATGGTGTAGCATCCCGTTGTCGCGAGCACAATGACAACAAGCCCCACGATGATACCGGCGGCAAGGAAGCCAACACCGGTCTCACTCAAGCAGCCTCTGGAGGAGATTTCCAATGCCTTCCTCTTCTCTACGCGCTTAGCATACAACCAGAAGGCTGCAAGGAAGAGGAGGAAAAAGAGCATTGCATCGAGATACCGCGCGACAATGAGGATGTCCTCTGAAAGAATGGGAAAGAGACCAGCCTTCATTCCTTTGCTCAAGATCAGGACGGGAATCAGAAAGCTGATGGCGACGAGGATCCTTATCAGGGGGTGCTGGATGGTTTTTCCTGCCCTGGTCTCTGGCGATGCCTGCGAGTAGAGTTCCTGTGGAGTTCTCGGTTTGTGTAGCAGCTGTTTGACGATCGTCATCCTAATCCCTTCCTTTCAAGTCTTCAATGACTTGCATCAGCTTGATGGTACGGGACAACACGGCAATCCTGCCAGAAGCGAGCTTGAACACAAGCACTGCGCCCCATATTGAATCGGACAGGCAAGTCTTCACGGTGTTGCGGTTCATTCATTTCCCGCCGGCAAACGAGAAGTGCATCTGCACGATCACCCAACCGCCCTCCCTCTTTTCCAGCACACCGGTCCACCGGGTATTGAGCCAGCTTGCCGGTTTTCCTTTCCATTCATTGATATCATCGAGCATGCAATAGAACCAGGCCACCTCACCCCGTTTTGACAGGTTGATCCTGAGGTCCCTGATCTCATACCTGACCGCTCTGAAGTCCGGACTCCCCCAGAATTGTTCAGCTCTCATGAACTGGTCGAACCCTTTCACAATCCTGTTGCCCGGATCGACTTCAACATACTCGGAGTCGTTGGCGATGACACTGTAGAGGAGCTTGAAATCCTTGTCCTTTGCCCAGCCGATCGAGGCATGGATCACCTTTTCGATTGTCGCTTTCTCTGTTCTCTCATCCTGCGCCGCCGAAAGGCTCAGCAAGAAAACCGTTAGGATGATTGCACAGAGCTCTCTTTGGCCTGGAAGGCCTGTCTGCCGGTCGCTCATAGTGGCACCTTTCATTTTCGAATTGGCTGGAAACGAGGAAAGGTATCGTTTCCTTGGCCAAACGTTAGTTGGGTTTGGACGGAACCATCTCGATTCATGGTCCAGATTGTCTCATGAGATCCTGAGACATTCGAGCTGACGTCGGTAGCGAAAAGGATTGTCGAGCCATCCGGCGAAAACTGACCAAAAAGCACATGCCCCGGAGTTCCCCGCGTCAGCTTCGTTTGCCTCGTGCCGTCCAGATTCATCTCATAGAGATCGTACTTGTGATCACGATGCGACATGAAAACAATCCTGGAATTACCAGGTGCAAACATAGGTGCTACAATGAAGTCCTCAGCAGTGACAACGCGACAGTTCCTCCCATCCGCATCCATCAAAAGGACCTGATTGTTTCTCGACTTCGAGTCCCACGACGAGAACACGATTCTCGATCCGTCCGATGCGATGCTCGGCTTCAGGATCAGCTGCCTGCTCATGGGTTCTTTTCCGGCATGCGGGGGATATACGTGACAGGCCCGCTCTTCCGTGAGACGTATCTTGTTGCTCCCGACTAGATTCATGACATAGATGTCATAGTCATAGGTATCCGTACCCAGAGCATTCATGTCCGTCGAGCAGTAAAGGATTCTCGAACCATCAGGGGTAAACTGCGGCGCGTGATCGATGAGCTCACTGTCAGTCAGTCTGGTTTGATGGTGCCCATCAAAGTCCATGATGTAGATTTCACTATTTCCATCCCTGGTAGAAGCAAATACGATTTTTGAACCATCCGGACTGTAGGACGCAAAGTTATCATCTCCAGTGGCATTCGACAGATTCCTCAGGTCACTTCCATCCGCATTCATCGCGTAGATTTCATCTGAGCCATCCATCGTGTAGGAACTTGCCAGGATTGTCGTGCCCTCGGGGGAAAAAATCGGGTTGATGTAATCATTCGAGTCATGAGTAATCCTCGTCCGCTCGCTTCCATCACTCCTCATGACATAGATTTGCCTGGTCGGACTTGTTTCCTGGTCAGATACGAAAACGATCTTTCCTGATGGCTTCTCTGTATTTGGCGGATTCGGTTCCCTCGGGCCAATGACGTCCGGGACTCCATCGCAGGCGAAGGAGACGGCAAGGACAATTGCACAGAGAATCGGCACGATGAAACCTCTTGTTGTCACGATAGCCCTCCCGGACGCGTGGGCAACTCTAATGCGCCTCACCATGGCAGGTTAGGACTGCCTGGTTCACGACCACACCTGTTGAGCATTGTACTGAGGGAACTCGGTGTCAAAACCAGCCTACGGGATAGACGTCTTTGAGATGCGATTTGTGTATGAGAAAAAGTTCTCAAACTTCTGCCAAGTATTGCTTATTTTCGGGTAGGAATTGTTTCTCAACACCTGCGCCGTACGAAGCACCCGCTTCGACGACAAACCCCCCAACTACAGGCCATAATCGCGACACCAACATGGGCCATCTTATCATCTTTGTCAGCATCCTGATTCTCACAATTGGCTGCACCGTTGTCTACCAGGGAATTCAAATCTATCGTGCGTACCGATTTCCTGCCGTTCGGGCATTTGTTCTCTACATAGCGGTCTATAATCTTGTCGGGCTGATGACGACGATTGCCCAATATCTTATCAGGAATGTCGGTCCGATCACGTCCGACGGAATGTTCATCCTCGTTATTGTTGTCATGGGTTCAATCGGGTTCACCCTCGCGGCAATTGAGGTTGCCATGTTCGCTTCGACGGTGTGGCACCTTTCTGGAATGACCCGTGCACCACGGTGGTTTGTGTACGCATATGGCTTCATCTGCACAGCATGGCTCTCTGCATTTGTCGCCGGCATCTACCGTTTCTTCAACGTCGATGACAATCGATTTCTTTTGGGAGTTCATGCCGGTATCAATCTGAGCCTCGTCGTACTAGACTTCCTCCTCCCGTTATACCTTCTAGTCAAGTCAAGATACGTACAGCCAGATCGGCATAGGCGAATGTCCCAGGTATTTGGCTTCTTCTTTGTCTCCCTGTCGTGTCTGGAAATTAGTGCACTGTTCCTCCCGACACATTGGGACGTTTTTGTCGCCATGCTGTCCGGTCTTGCGTTGAATGTGTGTTTGCTTTTGTACTTCAAACCGTTCGTCGCCGCCTACTATGGATCGCAAATCCGGACTGCGGAACCCAATCTCAGCCTGGATAAGATCTGCGCGGAATTCCATTTCTCGGCAAGAGAACGCGACATTGTCGAGATGATCTTGAAAGGGAAGAGTAACAAGGAGATTGAGCAGGAATTGTTCATCTCTCCGCACACGGTGAAGAATCATATCTATCATATTTTCCAGAAAGCCAGCATCTCGAGCCGCGGCCAACTCGTGAGCATCATCCTGCAGAATTCCACGGGAGCGGTTCACCAACGTTAAGCCCGGGCTTACAGAGATCGGTCATGCGTGCACGTGGGCGGATGGAGGTATGCACCAACTTGCCGCTGTCACAAAAAAAAAAGGAGACCAACCCTTTTCAGATTCGGCCTCTGGAGTAGCTTGTCCCGAGCGAACCGCCGACTTGTCCGCCGTCATTCTGGCGGAAGGCGGTAAGTCGAGGGACTTGTGCTGAGCGCCTGTCCGCCGAAGCTCTTTTGCGAAGGCGGGAACCCCGAAGGGTTAAAGAGGAGCCAAAGGTTCGAAGGACCTGGGTCCTCGTGGATGCTCATGAGACCTGCTGTGCGAGTCATCGGCAACTCGGCATCCATTTCATTATATTCGGAGCGACGTCTGCAACCCGCACTACTCCGTCGCAGGATGCTAAGCTCAGTGCCACAACTCTGGAGGCGACTATGCGCTCGCGGCAATTCACCCGGTTCTTCTTTCTGTGCCTTTTCGTGGCCGGCGTTCCACTCTTTGGCCAGCCCCGTTTCTCGGTGACCATTCCCTCCAATCTCCACACCGGTGCCTTCGACGGCCGTCTGCTGCTCATGCTCTCCACAGACAGCACAGCCGAGCCGCGGTTCCAAATCGACCTCGGGCTCAACACCCAGCTTATCTTCGGCATAGACGTGGAAGGATGGACCAAAGGGCAATCACAAGTCGTCGACGGTTTGGCGTTCGGTTTCCCCCTCCGGTCATTGGCGAGCGTCCCTGAGGGCCGCTACCGCGTGCAGGCGTTGCTGCACAAGTACGAAACTTTCCACCGGTCTGACGGACACACAGTGAAGCTCCCGATGGACCGCGGTGAAGGTCAGCAATGGAACCGCGCTCCGGGGAATCTCTTCTCGACACCCCGGTGGATCTCGTTCAACCCGAAGTCAAAAAAGGCCCTGAGCGTCGTCCTCGACCAGGAGGTACCCCCCATCCCACAACCCAGGGACACAAAGTACGTCAAGCACATCCGCATCCAAAGCAACCTGCTTTCGAAATTCTGGGGCCGCCCGATGTACCTCGGGGCAAACGTCCTCCTGCCCGAAGGATGGGAGGCACACCCGAACGCCCGGTATCCGCTCATGGTATTCCACGGTCACTTTCCAGCCACCTTCGGTGGGTTCCGCGAGGAGCCGCCCGACACTTCTCTCAAGCCCGACTACAGCGAGAGGTTTCGCGTGAGCGGCTACAATCGCATCGTGCAGCAGTACGCCTATGATTTCTACAAGGAATGGATTGGACCGAACTTCCCGCGGTTCCTCATTATCGAGATCCAACACGCGAATCCGTACTACGACGACTCCTACGCCGTGAACTCGCAGAACCTCGGTCCCTACGGCGATGCCATTATGAAGGAGCTCATCCCCGAGGTTGAAAAACGGTTTCGCGGCATCGGTCAGGGCTGGGCGCGGTTCACCTACGGCGGCTCCACCGGAGGCTGGGAAGCATTGGCAGTGCAGGTCTTCTATCCCGACGATTTCAACGGCTGTTTCGCAGCCTGTCCAGACCCGGTCGACTTCCGTGCCTACACCCAGGTGAACATCTACAAGAACGACAACGCCTACTACGCGGACAGCCGCTGGAAACACACGCCTCGTCCCGGCATGCGCAATTGGCTGGGTGAGGTGAGCGTTACGCTCGAAGAAGCAAACATGTTCGAGCTTGCCCTCGGCACCAGGAGCCGATCCGGCCAACAGTGGGACATCTGGGAAGCGGTCTTTTCCCCAGTTGGTGCCGACGGCTATCCGAAGCGCATCTGGGACAAGGTGACCGGGAAGATCGACAAGGACGTCGCGGCGTACTGGAGGGAGCACTACGACCTTTCCCACATCCTTCAGCGCGATTGGGCCACGCTCGGCCCCAAGCTGGAGGGGAAGATCCACGTCTACTGCGGGACCATGGACAACTTCTATCTGAACAATGCGGTCTACCTGCTCGAAGAGTTTCTCAAAGGGACAACCAACCCCTTTTATGGCGGCGAGGTGGACTACGGGGACCGCGCGGAGCACTGCTGGAATGGCGATCACACCCGTCCCAACGCCCTCTCACGGCTTCGCTACAACCAAATGTATGCCCCGAAGATCCTTGCCCGCATCAGTGCAACCGCACCGGCAGGAGCGGATACCGTAAGCTGGAGATACTGAGAAGCTGCAGAAGCGGGGGCGGGGATATCGACCGCATCGGAGTCTCGTCGCCGCGTTTCGGATGTACGTTCAACAGAAGATTTGTGGTCTTTGGCGCAGGACGCAGCTTACCTCCCTGACTCCACTGGAAAAAGAAGGGCCCAGCGATTGCTGAGCCTGTCTTGAAACACCCGCAGTCAGATGTCACCTATTTCAAGAAGATCAGTCTCTTCCCTTTCTGAATTCACCCAGGAACTGCCTCATGTCTTCCAGAAGCACGGCGTCCGGATTGCACCGGAGAACCATTCCGTCAAGAAACATCAGGCTCTTGATGATCGAGAACATACCTTTTTCGAATCCCATACCCGAATTCACACCTAGCTTGATCGTTTCCATCATCTTTCTCGTCAAAGACACCTCTTTCACGCTTCTTCCTTCAAAATCCGAGTAGAGAACATTGAACTTCGCTTTGAACTTCTCAAATTTCTTCCCGGAAATTCCGCTCTCGGCCATTTCGTTAAGTCTCACAGCGCAGAGATCGTAGTCGTACACGGACAGTGCGTCAAAAAAATTCAGAAGTCCCGAACTCAACTTTTTGCTGACATACCCAATAGCACCGGTATCGACAAAATAGATCTTACCATCGTGAAGCATGAGGTTTCCCGGGTGTATGTCACCATGAAATGTTCCGACGTTGAACATATAGAATCCATGGATTTTGAAAAGGAGCAGGAGGTCGGAGTATTCCATTTCATTATCTAGAATCTCGTCGAATGTCTTTCCTGGAATATACTCAGATACCATTACATCTTCAGATGACAATTCCCTGTGTATTTTCGGAAATTTCAGCGAGGAAAGATCGTACACTCCTCTGTTCTTTTCATATATTTCTCTCAGGATCTCGTGCCCTTCTATCTCGTTCAGAAGGTTCAGTTCTCGCAGCGTGTATTCTTCAATATGTTCAAGAATGCCTATGGGATCAAAGACCCGCGCCAGCTTCGGGTAGAAGAAGATCACAAATTTGAAAAACCTCCTCACCGACGATACATCTTTTTCGAAGATCTCCCTGAAATTCGACTTGATAACCTTCACAACGACTTCTTCGCCTGTGAGAAGCCTGGCCCTGTAAACCTGACCGACTGAGGCGCTCGCAAGCGGTGTTTCGTCAATCCATGAGAACTTCGTCCTGTCAATGTTCTTCAGAACTTGTTCCGCTTTGATAGGAACATTTGCGCGGTAGAGCTTTGACAATTCGATGCATGTTTCTTCGTTCAGGAAATCTATTCTCAGCGCGTGTACCTGCCCGATTTTGACGGCAAGAAGACCCATTTCCTGGATTTTTTCGGCGTCTGCCTTTTTGTTCCCGTATATCATCCATATCAGCTTCAGAAACGAAAAAAAGTTCATAGAAACCTGCTCACAGGTAGTTGAGCGTGATTGTAAGATGATTGTTCTTCTCGTCAAGGATTACCGCTGACTCTTCAAACCCGGGCGGGCCAAAGCCGATCTCTGGATTACCCGAGGCACCAAAACCTTCCTTGGGTTTTCCATACCAGGTTTTGTCCATCTTTTCATTCGCATTCTCGTCATGAAGTATCGCTATTGCGTATCTCCCCGGTCTTACCGTGACGCTAAATCCCACCCTTCGTCCGTGAATCTTTCCACTGAGCACAGCTGCAGCTTTTCCACGCGAATCGGGAAAACCCTTACTGCTCTCGAATAACAAGAGCCGGCAAATACCGTCGTCGCTTCTGAAGCCCTCGACCTTAACATAGACACTGATGCTGTCGCTCGCCAACACTTCTCCAGATGCCATAACGAGGCAGAACACTAGTACCGGTGAGGCGATTCTTACCATCAGAGACCTATCCCATCCCTTTTCATGATCAGTTCAGCGGAGATTCTACCCGATTCATAGATCGTGGGTAGTCCGCTTCCCGGATGCGTGCCTCCACCCACAAGATAGCAGTTCCTGAATTCCTCGAACTCGTTGTGGGGTCTGAAATAGAGCATCTGACCTACATTATGTGCCAGGTTGAAAGTCGCGCCGAGAAAAACGGAATGGTCCTCGCTCCAGTCCTTCGGAGTAACAATCGTTTCTTCCTCAATGTTTTCACTCAACTCTTTGTAGCCACCTCTTGTTTCAAGTGCCTCAACGATCCTGTTTCTAAAACCCTGCTTCTCCCTATCCCAATCAATACGGCTCTTGTTGTTTGGTACTGGCACGAGAACATAGAGAGTGCATTTCCCCCTCGGTGCCACCGTTTTGTCTGTCACACTAGCGTTTTGAACATAGAACGAAAAGTCCTCTGACAACTTCATGCCTTTCGTGATCTCGTCAACATTCCGTTTGTAATCCTTTGCGAAGACTATGCTGTGGTGAGCAATATCCTTGAATTCGTTTTTTACACCTAGGTACAGCATAAAGGTAGAGCATGAATAGTCTTTCGACGCGAGCGTCTCATCCGTCCATTTTTTTCTGTTCTTCGGATCTACGATCTCGCTCATAGCGTGTGCGAAATCTGCGTTTATGACCAAATAGTCGGCCTTTTCAAAATTACCGTTTTGCAGCATGACACCTGTCGCCTCTCCGTTTTCGACGACTATTTTCTTGACCGGCGAGCTGAGATGTATTCTTCCTCCTGACTGCTTAAACGCTTCGGCCATACCGTGGGCAAGCCTGTTGAGGCCTCCTGTGATATGATAGATCCCTCCACCATGCTCGATATACGAGATTATGCTGAAAGTGCCCGGAGCAGTCCAGGGAGACATTCCGATGTACTTTGCCTGAAATGTAAAAGCGATCCTCGTGTCTGGATCGTCAAAGTATCTCGACAAGACTCCATACAGGCTGGTGTGAGCGTCCAGATACGGGATAGCTGTAATGAGCTGTCTGGACAAAAAATCGCTGAGCTTGCTGTAAGGGATGGACAGGCAGGGGATAAGCTTGTCGTATTTCTTTTTTTCTTTTTCGAGATATTTCAAGTAGCCATTAAAACTCCCTCTGGAAAAATCCTCCATCGTTTGTTTCATCTTCTCCTTATCCGGGGATGGATACAATACTCTTCCATCGGCAAACTTCAGCCGGTACATCGGATCGAGCTTGACGACTTCAACAAAGTCTTCAAGTTTCTTGTCGCACTTCTTGAAGATTGCCTCAAGCACATCTTTCATCATGAAAAATGTCGGACCCGTATCAAATACGTAATCGCCTCTCTTGAAAAAGGAATTTCGCCCACCGACCCGGCCTTGTTTTTCATAGATGTCAACGGAATATCCCTTTGATGCAAGAAGCATTCCCGCTGCCAAGCCACCCGGTCCGGCTCCAACGATTATCACTTTCTTGCCCAGGGCTGATGGATAGCTTCTTTTTGAGGATTGGTGTGTCACCTCTTTTCTCCTTTCGAACAAGTTCTGATAATTTGCTCTCTACAAATCTAGCAAATAAAGTACCAGAAAGAAGTAAAACATATCAAATATCAGTGCGCTTTTCTCATCGATCATCGGGAATGGTTGCCCTGACAAGTCTGGGCTTTCGCCTTCGCTTCCGCCTGCGCACTTCGTGCTCCGGCGGACGGGTCGCTTCGGCGGGTGAACCGCGAAAAAAAGCATCGGCGCAGGCAGGCCGTACAGCGGGACCAGAATCCTGCCTGAGGAGCGAAATCGAAGAGCGGGACAACAAACGCCTCACCTTGAGATCATTCCTGTCAGATCCACAAACAATGAAGGTGCCCGGAACAAAATCGAGCTTCCAGTTTTTCCGAGGGGCAAGAACTTCGCCGCACTCCAATCGGGTTCATCGAGATCTCTGGAGTTGTGTAATGATCAGACTGGCAACGCTGCGCTGTGCGGCGGAAGGCATTTGACCTCGGGGGATGACAATTCTTTTACAATTCCCTGATAGCTCCGTGGCAACAGTTGTCGATCGATCGGGTATTATGCATACGAGAAATTGAACAACTACTGCATAGGAGAATGACCATGGAACACATCATGAACATAACACAGGTCAACTGGGAAGAAGAATCCGGCTCTGTCGCACGGACCCGATCATGCGAAGGACCCGCGCTAGCCATCCCGAGACCGACGCTAAACGAACGGCTGGGCTTCCTGTTCTTGAAGTTCTTCAACTTGCTCATGCAGGCAGCCTGCGTCCGATTTGAGACTTTTCTCGCTTTCTTCCAGACACTGCCGCCGTGGTTCCTCGATTGGGCCGGCAGGCTGCGCGCCCGGGCGGCATTTTATCGGGCAGCAAGGAACGTTCCTGCATATGCGAAATTCCTGGCTGCGAATGACAAGTGGAACAACCAGCCGCCCGAAACCGACAAGGAAAACTACATCAAGTGTTATTCGACTGAAGAAAGATGTGTAGGCGGGACGTTGCCTCTCTCACAAGTTGCGATCGATGAGTCCTCGGGCAGCACGGGTACGCCCTACAACTGGGTGCGCACAGCAAAGGAACGACATCAGAGCCATATCTTCATCAGCTACTTTGCCAAATACTGCTACGGCAGCCAGCCGTACGTCACCATCAACGCGTTCTCGATGGGTGCGTGGGCCACGGGAGTCAACATGGGAGTAGCGATGGCACAGAACGGCATCGTCAAATGCACGGGTCCGGATATTGGAAAGATCCTGCATACCATGCGCTTCTTTGGACCGGGATACCGTTATCTCATTGCCGGTTATCCGCCATTTCTCAAGCACCTGATGGACGCTGCCGAGTCGGAAGGATTTCCATTCGATGAGTACACAATGGAGGGATTGGTCGGTGGGGAGGGGATGTCGGAAGGATTGCGCGATTACTTGTTGCGGCACTTCAAGACCGTCTTCAGCGGCTTCGGGGCAACCGACCTCGAGATTGGTATCGCCGGCGAGACGCCGCTCGCAATCGCAATCCGCAGACTTTGCAGAGACCGCGCTGATGTGCGGGAGAAGCTGTTCGGTACCGACTCGCGGCTGCCGATGCTCTTCCAGTACAACCCGCTGATGCACTACATTGAGGCAAACGACAATCGTGAGCTGGTGTTCACCATCTCGCGTGGGTCTCTCCTCTCGCCGCGCATCCGCTACAATGTGCACGACGAAGGCGGAGTCGCCCGGTTCGACAAAGTGGCGCAACTGCTGGCTGAGGCGGGTATAGATATGGAAGAG
>Ga0315277_10004746_pt1 | contig 18015 bp, 18 predicted proteins | sample YL17G05_15_MG_FD_203695 | JGI IMG/M metagenome (GOLD analysis project Ga0315277, IMG submission 203695) | Sediment microbial communities from Yellowstone Lake, YNP, Wyoming, USA - YL17G05_15 | ecosystem: Environmental > Aquatic > Freshwater > Lake > Sediment | place: USA: Wyoming | collected...
AAACCTTTGTATAAATAGGAATACATAACGTTACTCTATATGAATAAAAGAGTAATTACTTTGATTCTTCATCTTTCAATTTCTTTGTTTTAAGATCATCATCAGGAGAATGGTCAAAACATTTTTCATTCTCATTACCGAATCGTATTTTTTCCGTCCAGGTGATATCCTCATAAAACTGATCCATGTGTTCTTGTCCACTTTTAATAATATGGTCTATATCTCCAGCAAGAGATTTCTTTTGATCTTGAATACTACGTTGTTCAACTTTGAAGATGGAATAGGGGTTATCTTTTTCGTTTTGATTTTCAAACATTTTTATTATCGGTTCATTAGTAATTGTCGTGACTTTTAACTTGGTAAACATATCTTGAAATTGCTTTAATAAATTGGCTTTTTCTTGTTGTTTTATCTCTAACTCCTTTCTTTTTACTTCTAATTCTGTTTGTAGATGAAGAAGTTCGCTATCTTTTTTTTCAAAATCTTGTTTGTTTGATCTCAACTCATTATTTTTTGTTACAAGTTCGATTTCTGTTTCTGTTACAATGTGCTGTTGTTCTTCAAGTTTTTCGCATAGCTGTTCCGTACATGATGTTTTTTCCAAAAGACCGATCTGGTTCTCTGTCAATTGCTTTCTTAAAGCCTCTATGATATGGTTTCTTGAGATGATCTCAGTTTGTAACGAATCTATATTTCCTTTTTTTTCCGCATCGTCCCACATACGAGGTCTTAGTTCATGATCACCTGTAGCTAATTCTGTTTGATGTATTTCTGACATCTGTGTTTTTTCTACGAGAAGCATTTGTCGATCGGTAAGCTGCTTTTCTAGGTCCTCGAGAAGTTTACTTCGTATCATAAGATCCTTGTTAAGTGTTTTTAATCGTTCCCCTAGTTCCTCTCTATTTGTTATAAATTCTTGATTTATTTGTTCGAATTTACATCGCGCTTCTTGAAGTAATTTTTCTCGCTGTTCAAGTTTTAAGTTTAATCCTTTAATTTGTTCACGGTCATCTCGAATTTCAATATTGGCTAAAATAAAATCAATCCATTTCTTCTCAGAATCTCTTCTCACCTGATTCAGCTCGTCATCTTGCTCTTTTAATTCCCGTTTGCTAGCGAGAAGCTGTGTATTTTTTTCATGCAAGCTCTGTAAAGATTCCTTAAGGTCTTTTTCAAGTTGATTAATTAACTCCTGTTTACCATTTAACTCACTATTTCTGAATTCTAAATCGTTGAGTCTATCGTTTAATTCTGTATTTATATCAGTGATTTTTTGTTCTTTTTTTTCTAACTGGATTCGGATGAGGTTTAATTCTTCCTCTTGTTTTTCTACTTTTTTTTGTTTGTTTTCTAATTCTCCTTGGAGGTGTTCAGCTAATTGTGTTTTTTCAACGAGATGTGTTTGTTCTTCTGTGAGTTGTTTTTCTATGTCTTCGATAATTCGGTTTCTAGAGTCGATTTCCCCTCGTACCATATCTAGCTCTGCGCATGCTTTTTGAAGCTGTAATCCCTGTGCGAAAAGCTCATTATCCTTCTGGATTAAATCATGTTGTTTTTGTTCTTGTTTCTCTTTCGTCTCTTGTAAGAGATATTTCTTCCGCTTTAGTTCTTCTTGTAATTTTTCAGCAACACTGGTGTGTTCGATTAGATTCGTTTGATTTTCAGATAATTGTTTCCTAAAATTCTCGATGATTCGATTTCTTGTTTCAACCTCAATATGAAACGCATCAAGTCTCCCCTGTAAATTTTGTTTTTGTGTGATAATCTCTTCGTTTCTCTCTTTGATACCTTCTTGTAATGTTTCTACCAGTTTTGTCTTTTCCATCAATGCTATTTGTTGTTCTTCAAGTTGTTTCTCCATTGTCTCAATGATTGTATTTCGTAATGAAATTTCACTATGTAATTCATCCATTTTTTCCTTTTTCTCTTGCAATTCTTTTAGAGAGATGTTTAACTCTTCTTTCCGCCTTTTTAACTCTCCTTTAGTCTTTTTGATGAGTCGATTATTTTGCTCCAGTTCTCTGCTCAACTGTTCAGTAAAATTATTATTCTCAACGATCCAAGTCTGCTTCTCTGTTAATTGTTCTTGGATGTCCTGAATAATCTTATCTCTCTCTTTGATTTCCTCTTGTAATATTATTATATCTTCTTGTTTTTCCTCAATTTCTTTATTGAATGTCATAACAGACTGATCTTGTATTTCTAATTCTGTTTCTAAACGTTTCACTATCTCTGATTTTTCAACCAGTTGTGTCTGCCGTTTTAAGATCTGATGTTCTAGATTCTCAACTTGTCGATTTCGGATTTCTACTTCACCTAATAATGCTTTGGTTTTACCTTTTATACTTAGGTATTCTTCTTCCGCGGCTCTAGTTTCATCGTTCATATCATGGACTCCCTGTGATTGTATCTTAATAGAATTCTTTGTGTCTCTGAAGAGTCGTTCGTTTCCGATTTTTTCTAAAAACGCATCGATATTTTCATGTAATTGTATCGTTTTGTCCATTGAAGGGGTTACATTTAGACGTAGGAAGAAATCTTCTGCGAATTTTACGCTTCTGATATCCTTAGAGTTTGTGTTTGTATGTTCTTTTTTTCTTTTATGACCAAATCCAATGTACAGCTTTTTTTTTATTTTTGGAGTAAAAGCTTTCATGGTTGTATGATCTGTTTGAGAATTGATAATTTTTGTTCCTTTCTTCTTGAAAAAAGCCATTTAACACATCCCTTTATTTTTTACTGCTTGCATCTACCCTCCGGAAACTGTAATAGGTCTTTTTGTTCTTTAACATTTCGGAGTATCTGTGTGAAATATTATAAGAAGTAACACAAAGCAATAATAAGAAAAGCGAATAAAAGTAGATAGATTCCTCACATTCCTCTTCCAAGATTTAATAATTTTAAATAAAATTACTCATATATCATTATAAGATAACTGATTTTTTATGAAATAGAAATGATAAATAATACTTACAGCGTGACGTTTTTTTTAAGCGGCAATATTTCCACTGCGAAGGTTTTATAAAATAACTTCAGTATCATGGGAGACATCATGCCAGATAAGTGGAATAATTTTGAACAAACTCCTATCGAACCACCATTCGATATTGAATTATTACAACGGGAAGTCGGTCAACGTTTTCCCTTCTATGATATGAAATCAAACATAAATACAATCGCGTTTTTCTGCCGTATCGATGAAGAAACTCTTGAAGAAAAATTCGAATCACTTCGTCTTATACTTTCAGAGAAAAAGTATATTCCTATGATTCGATCCGAACACGGAGAACACATTATATATATAATAAAGAAGCCAGAGGGCAAGAAGAAGAAATCCGTTTTGGTTAATATAGTTCTTCTGGTTGCAACTGTGTTTACCACCACACTTGCTGGAGCTCTTCAATGGATTGACATTAACCAAGTTGATTGGGTTAACATGATTTCTTTTACTTATCTCTGGCAAGGATTTATCTTTTTTTCTGTTCCGTTACTTTTAATTCTTGGTGTTCATGAAATGGGACATTACTATGCATCGAAAAGACATCACGTGGATGCCTCGTTACCATATTTTATTCCTCTTCCTCCGCCCTTCCTACTCGGAACCTTTGGTGCATTAATCTCAACAAGAGAGCCAATCCCAGACCGAAAAGCGCTACTCGACATCGGAGTCGCTGGTCCCCTCTGTGGATTTCTTGTTGCAATTCCTATTTCATTGATAGGATTTTTTTTAATGCAACATCATCCTTTTGCCGCTCCCTCGACAGGGGCGAACATGGTTCTTCTCCCGCCATTACTTCTCCAATGGATGGGGAGTCTTTTTTCAATCCCGGAAAATGCTATTATTCACCCGACCTTGTTTGCAGGATGGGTTGGAATCTTTCTTACTGCAGTCAACTTGTTACCCGCTGGTCAACTTGATGGTGGACATGTCGCACGAGCGGTACTAAAAGAGAAACATAAATACATAAGTTGGTTGGTAGTTTTTGTCCTCGCTGGATTAAGTTTTTTTTATACGGGTTGGCTCATGTTTGCGATTATTATTTTACTCTTCATTGGAACTCAACATCAACCTCCTCTCAATGAGATCACACGATTAGACACAAAGAGAAAACTCCTTGGTTTGATAATACTCATCATTTTTATCCTCTCCTTTGCTCCAATCCCATTTGCAGCTTAGAACCAGTTCTCCTCCTTTTTCTTTGATAGTTACTGAATCGTAATGATTTAATACCAAATAGTGAATCCTTACTATGACGTGAATAGTATGAAGACCTATCTCCAAATCATGTTTAACAGTGAAGGAGTCGCTCCTTCAGAAATAAAAAACCAATTACTCAACATGGGATTTAAAGCGACAAAGGGTAATTATGATTTCGTGTTCGACTGGGGAAAGGAAAAAGCAGATATCAATGAACTTATATTCTTCGCAGATAAAGTCCATGCGGCATTAAAGAGTTGTAAGGTCTTCTTTAATATTGAAACCCTCTAAACCTTTATTTTTTTCCTTGTGTTCTTTTGATTTTTCCAAGAGTTCTACTAAAGACACCCATAAGTGTATGATACTCCCATTTTGATGGCATTGCGCGACCCATGATACGTTTAAACATAATTTTGGTATGTTCTTTTTTATGAGGAGGATAATCAATATCCTCCAGCAGTTGTCCAAAGAATTCATTTAATTTCTTTTTTTCTAGTAAACCCAGAGGTCTGCGTCGTTTTGGAATATATGCTTTCCTGAGATATATCGAATATAAAACAATCGTTACTGCATGAGACAGGTTCAAGGAGAGATACGACTCGCTCGTTGGTATTTTCAGCATAATATCACAAATTGCAATTTCTTCATTGAATAATCCATAATCTTCTCTCCCAAACACCAGCCCGATCTTTCCTTTTACATCGAAGACCTTTTCTGCAAAATCCTCAAGTAATACAGGATTCCTAAGATGTCGCTTATCTGTTTTTGATTCTATCGAAGAGGTTGCAACCAAATAATCAAGATTTTCTACTGCATCTTCAAAACAGGAAAACGTTTTTGCAGCATCAAGAATTTTTGTTGCATGCATTGCACGTGTGTAACAGACAGTATCCAACTCACAAGGATTTACCAGATATAGTTGTTCAACATCGAAGTTCATCATCGCACGAGCGACAGCACCAATATTCCCACTGTTCTTTGGTTCAACCAGAATAACATAAAAAATTTGGTGAGATTTTTTCTCCACCATAAAAAGTAGAATTACTTAATGTTAAATTCTTCTTCTTTCTCTGAAAGCATCTGCTGATATTTTCTAGGTAAGTGTTTCACCGTTGTTTCTAGTTTGTTTCGTTTTTTTAGAAGTTCTGAACGTTTATCTGTCTTTAGCTCATCTAACACAAATCTCCTTTTAGTTAAGTAACTATACAAATAATAGATCCCAATTCCGAAGATGATAAGTCCCGCGACGAGAAAATAGGCGTTAAAATCTCCATTTCCAAATGGTTGATAGATGAAATGAAATGGAGAGGTCGGTTGTGAAATAACATTTCTGAATCCATAATACATGATACCCATTAAGATAAAAAACAACCCTGGTATCATTGTTAGAATGCTTAGTCCTAAAATATATTCTTGTAAAAATCCAACTATTCTTCCAGCCATTTCTTTTTCACCTCAGTACGATTTTGCGTATCTCATCCATGTTTTCGCAGGTGTACCGCACACTGGGCATGGGTCTGTACAACCTGCGTTTTCAATGGGCTCCCCTAATGTATTCCCCTCTAAAACATTTTCGATTTCTAGCGCGCAGTCCTTATTACCACACCAGGGGAGTGCGATAATACCTGTTTTCTCCTTAGCCTCTTCAACCGTTTTTACGTTATGTGTATTTTCATTTAGAAATATCTTTGCATTTTCATAAAGGGATTTTTCTAGAGATTGGAGTTCGGTTTGGATGGCTTTTTCTGCATCTTTCAAAGAAATCGATTTCTTTTTTATAATATCTCTTCGTGCCATTGTGAGTTCATTTTTTTCAATGTCTTTAGGTCCAATTTCTATGCGCAATGGCACGCCTTTTAACTCCCAGTCATAATATTTATTTCCTGGGGTTATTTCCCGGTCGTCAATATGTGAAAGTATACCTTCTTGGAGGAGTTTTTCTTGTAAGGTTTTACATGCTTGGAGAACAGTGTGTTCTTTCCCTTTAAAAATAATAGGAATAATCACCACCTGGATTGGTGCGACCTCTGGGGGCATAACCAGACCTTTGTTATCTCCATGGACTCCGATTAGCGCTCCAAGTAATCGCTCGCTCATTCCGTACGTGGTTTGATGACAGAACGTATGATCTCCTGTTGCTGTTTCGTAGGAGATTTCATAAGGTTTTGAAAAATTATCTCGGTATTGATGAATCGATCCTATCTGCAGGGTTCTTCCTGATGGCATAAGCACATCAATGCTAATTGTATAAAATGCACCAGCGAATTTATCCCACTCCGGTCGTTTACTGAACACATAGGGTAAGCATAGTTTGGTTAACAGATGATTAGCTATATCTTTGTCTTCTTTTATCTGTCGCTCTGCATCTAAAAAATCAACATGGCAGGTGTGTGCTTCAAAGAAATGAATTTCGCGAACTCTTATAAACGCTCGTGTTTGTTTTGTTTCATATCGGAAGGTGTTAACGATTTGGAAGGTTTTTAAAGGTAAGTCGGTATGCGAACGTATCCAGAGTGAAAATATCGGGTACATAGCTGTCTCTGAGGTTGGTCGAAGAAGCCAACGTTCCTCGAGCTGGTTCAAACCTGCATGAGTAACCCAAAAAACTTCTTTTCCGAATCCTTCGATATGCTCTTCTTCCTTTTTAAAAAGCGATTCAGGAATTAAAAGAGGGAAACATACTTCTTGATGATTGGTGTTCTTCATCTCGTCTCTGATGAGTTTGTCGACATTGTTCATCAGTTTCCATCCATAGGGTCTCCATATGTTCATGCCTTTGATCGGATAGCGTTTATCACATAAATCAGCAAGTTCAACGATTTCGTTGTACCATTCGTTAAAATCATCGCTTTTTTTAACCTTTGTTTCTGGCATAACCTTTCCACTGTGTCAACCAAAAAGAGTTACCTTGTTTTTAAAGGTACTGGTTTGTTTTTACTGTCCTCTACCTTCTTTTGCTTTTACTCGTAGTTCTGTCGACCTGCATTTCCGACATCTCTGTGCTTTTATTGCATTGGATGCGCCACATTTCATGCAGATTTTCTTGTTTAATAAACGGTTTTCAGCTTCTGGGAATCGTGTCATCGGTTATCGCCTTGGTGTATCGAGAATAAACATATTATATTTAAATATGATGTCCTACTGTATATATTTTTTAATAATAAGAACCACTCCTCGTGATACGGTTTGAATATGAAACGTAGAAAACAACCATTGAAAAACCTTGTTTTCGTCTTCTTTCTATTCTTTTTTGTCTGGATGCTTCTTCAGATTCTCGCACCGTTTGCTTTACCGAGAGGTAGTGTTTCTGAGCTTTCGGGTATTGTAGGGTTTTCTGATAATGAGTATGTTATTCAACATATGTCATTTCCCTGGAACGTTATATATTCAAGCGGTGATCGACTTTGTCATCAAAGAGCAGATCGATCGTTATTTTTAAATGAGAATGAAATGCCTTTTTGTTCACGATGTACTGCAATCTGGTTTGGACTTGCTGTCGGCCTTGGGTTTATGGTGCTATATATAATAGAGCTAAATGAGAAATTTTTAATTGCACTGATTGCCGCATTAATCCCGATAGGTATCGATGGTATAGGGCAGTTCTTTGAGTTATGGGAAAGTACAAATCTCATTCGGATTTTTACTGGTCTTCCCGCAGGAGTAATCTGTGGTATCGCAATAGGGATTATTTTGGATGAACTCCGTACAATGCGGATTTTTCGTAGTCTGAATAAATTTTTCTTTTTTTAAAAAAGTATTAAAGAGTAATAAAACACAGGTACATTATTAGAAATCTTTTCTTGAGATAACTACAAGGATGAGGCCTATGAGGGCTATGATACTTCCAAGAAGATATGGACCGATTGTAAATAATCCAAGTATACCCCCTACAATTGCAAGTCCCCATGCTTTTCGTTTCACTGCGACTATTCCGCCAGCAAGTGCAATGATTGAGAGGATGCATCCTATAATACCACAAGTAACCAGAATCGATTGAAGTTGTTCAACCGAAATGGGTGAATCTGTGGGGAGTATATTCTGAAGCATCGAAGAATCAAGTGCTAAAGCCATTGACCATGTGAAAATCCCAAGTAATCCTGCAATAATTAAAAAGATACCACCTATAAGTGGCTTAGAGCTTCGACTGATTGGTTGTTGACTTTGGTCCGGGTTGCTTTCGCTTATAGAATTTTCATTTGGTAATGGATTCTCCATTTATTCCGCCTCTTTTAACTATTATGTAATATTTATTTACTTTTTATGTCTATGTTTTTCTGCGTTCGTTTTCGTCGTTGACTTTCTTTCAGTATTCGCGGCATGATCTTTTTTGCCACATACCAATATATAATAATTCCATAAACAACTAAACTGATTTGAAGATAACTTATATTAAATATATTTGTTACCCCAATGACTGTTGTGATCGGTATTTGAAGGAGTATTGCGCTGGTGAGATAGGTTGAGAGTTTGTGAGAATAGACACCATATCCAATAAGCACTCCTGTTGCAGCATGAAAGAGGATAATACCAAACGATCCGATGATGGCCGCGATAAATGCGATATTTATTTCTTGAAAATTCCCCATGATGATAGCCGCAGGGGTAAAAACCGATCCAAATCCAAGCCCAAGTGAAAGACCATAAATCGTTGTCTCTTGTTTCTCCTGAAATCTCCCAAGGTTGAGGACAATGGTTTTAAAAAGTTGCTCAAGGGCCGGAAAAAGGATAATGTAAATAATGAGGCCAATATCTCTTGTGAAAAGTTCAATAACTGCTGAAATAAATCCAATAATGATACCAACGATGAAAGTTAAGAAAATAAGTTTTTCTTTATAATATCCTTCATAGCCTTTTAATCCGATATAGAGTATTATCAATGCAGGTATAATTCCAATAAAGAGACTTGTTTGCGGTATGAAATTGTTCATGGTTGTCTGCAGGTTTATTACAAAGGAATATATTAATCATTTCTACTAATTCTAATTAAGATACATATATTAAGAAATACAAAAGTATATATTTTTATATATCTATATATAACACTCAGTTACTTGGCGATTCTCCTGATTTTCTATGAAATATAAAGAGGGGAGGTGGAACTTTAGCTATTTAATTTTTCGGTAAAAATTATTGATTTTTCTATTATGAGATACTACAATTGATAGGGAATTATAGTTGTTCCATAATTATTTATAATACTAGTATTTTCATTAATAATAGAATTAGGGGTGTATGAAACTGAGAATCAAAACAATAAAAATGTTAATATTGATACTGGCAAGCTGTTCTCTTATTTCAGTTCCCGTATTTAGTGGGAGACTCCCAGAAAATATGTATCTCAAGAATCAATCCTTTAAAACAAATAATTTTTGGGATACTTGGTCTGTTGAAACAGTTGATAGTTTTGGTGATGTCGGACATGATACCGATATTGCTGTTACTGCTGATAATACAGTGTTCATTTCCTATTATGATTTTGGTAAAAATGATTTAAAATGTGCTCGTTTGATAAACGATGAGTGGAGTAGTACTGCTGTTGATTCGGAGGGGGATGTAGGTCAGTATACCTCGCTTGCTTTGGATAGTTTTGATCATCCTCATATTAGTTACTATGATGCAACACGTGGTGTGTTAAAACATGCGTATTTTAATGGGGTAGAATGGCTCATCGAGGTGGTTGATAGTAGTGGGAATGTTGGATTAGATACGTCTCTTGCGATTGATGACGCTGATCAGATTCATATCAGTTATCATGATGAAACGAATGCTGATTTGAAATATGCGAAATCAGTTGATACTGGTTGGGAGATTGAAGTGGTTGATTCTGCTGGTGATACTGGTGAGATTTCTTCGATAACATTTGATACAAAGGGTACTCCTCATATCAGTTATTCTGCTCGACATGATACTCATTTGTATCATGCCTATTACTCAGATAATAACTGGGTCATTGAGAACGTGGATAGTACGAGTGTGCTGTATGGATCTACATCAAGTACTTTTGATCCAGATGGTTTTTTGCATATTCTCTATTATGATGTACAGTCTAATCAGTTTTCTTTAAAACATGCATATCAATCGAATGACGGTTGGCATATTGAAATAATTGATCCGTATTTGTGGGGTACATTTGGTACAGGTGGGGCGAACATTGTTTTTGATGACTTAGGAAGAATCCATATTGGTTATTTTAATTGGGCTTGGCAGTCTCTGAATTATGCATGGAACATTAATGGTATATGGAACTTTGAAATTATTGATCCACCTGACTGGAATGGTAGTTATGTTGGTGCTCATGCTGCTCTGGCTATTGACTCGCAAGGTATTCTCCATATGAGTTATATGGATATGAATAATCTTGATGTGAAATATGCTCGTAAGATCGAGTGTCGTCCTGGTGTGCCAACGCCACCTGCTGGGAGCTCACGAGGTAAACCTGGGGTGCCATATACATTCACCACTACATCTCAAGATTTTGATAATGATAAAATACAGTATGGTTGGGATTGGAACGGTGATTTCGAAGTTGATCAATGGACCGGTTTTTTTGATTCTGGTGAAACCTGTGAGGTCTCGCATATATGGAATGAATCTGGATCCTTTACCATACGAGTAGTTGCTATGGATGAAAAAGGGTTTATGAATGGGTATCATGTTGATGAGATCGGAGATTTGAGTTTTTGGTCAGATTCCTTGCCTGTGACGATGCCGTATTCGTATAACCCGATACTGCAGTTCTTTGAGTGGTTGTTCGAGCGATTCCCCAATGCGTTTCCAATATTACGACAGCTGTTTGAGTATTAGAAAATCACCTTATTTTTTTTCCTTTTAAATAGAGAAGGAATTGGATTAATTACTAGTATCATTTCTTTATCGTAATATTATTTTACACATGAATGCTTTTCCAATGGATAATTCAAAAAATATGTCGTGCTACCTGCAACCCTTTATTTCGTATTATAATCGCATATTTTCGTAATAACTCCTCATCGTTGGGTCGCCATTGAATCCGCTCCAGCAATGCATAAGAAATTTCGGTGTTTATCTGATTAACATCCCATTTAACAGATTTCAGATAAGCATCAAGAAAAATTTGACAAAAATGAAACTTTTCATCGGTAAACATCGAATCTGAACTAAGCAGAGACACGCACAGCGTCGCGAGATCCTCACTAGGTTTCCCGATTCGTGATTCCTCAAAGTCTACACCCCAAATGCGACCCTTACTTAAGATAAAATTTTTTAAATTCGCATCGCCACGAAGACGAAATCCATCCTCTGTTTTATAAAAAGAATGAAAATTCACAAACCAGTCGGCAAGGAGATGAATAAGCTTTATTTTCTCATCAAGGATTTTCTGGGAATCGTTTATGATATCGCAAACGTTTTCCCCCATAATATAACTCATCACAAGAACATTATTCTCCGAATCCTTCTCAAATGGAGAAGGTATGGTGAGATTCGAAAATCCTTTTTTCAATATACTATATTCAATTTCCATATTTCGTTTCAATCCAGGAACGAACCATTTAAGAATGCGTGGTTGACCATTGAAAATTACATAAGCAACCGTATTTTTTTTACTCCCAAAATGCTTTTGTACAGCTACAGTTTTGTATTTTTCAACATTCTCAATAAGCTCTTGGATATCTCTCATCGTCTGTTCCAGAGTATACCATTGAACGAGAAATAGCTTCCGATAGAAAAAATAACTTTTTTGTTAGATCGCTAATTGTTTTTTTTATCTAGTAATTATCGTGATACAAGTAACCATTTCAAAAAATATTCTGTTAAACATTTTCTAAAAAATCAGTGTCTTTCATTGCTCGTGCGGTAAGATAGATCCCTACAAGGATGATGCTACCACCAACAATGGTATATAGGGAGGGTTCTTGATGAATCCAGGGGATTACATAGGCTAGCAGGGAAGATCCTATTGGTTCCCCTAGGAGAGCTACAGACATAACTGATGCGCGGATGTACCCTAGAGACCAGTTGTAGAGAGTATGACCAAAAATTCCAGAAATCAATGCCATAAGCAGAATGATCGTGTAATCACTCACCTCAAGATTGTACACTGGGGCTCTGAGTGAGAGACAAATTATAAATAAAGCAATTGTACCAACCGCGTACACAACAAAGGCATATGTAATAGTCGAAACCGTTTTCCTCAGTACTCGTCCACTTAAAATGTATAAACCTGCAGCAATACCCCCAAGAAGTGCGAGGATATTTCCTTCGAATGTATCAAGACCAAACGTAGCAAATCCATAATTTCCAACGACTAACACTCCGACTCCACCTAAGGAAATTGCGATTCCAAGTGCGTTTACCCAGGAGAGTTTTTCTTTCAGAAAATAGAATGATAACGGTGCGACAAGCATTGGATGCGCTGTGACGAGAATTACGGAGCTTGCAACCGATGTCATTTTTAATGAGGTCACCCAGAGGGAAAAATGTGCTGCTAGAATCACCCCGATAACAATCATAATAAGTAGTGTTGTTCGAGGGAGGCGACAGAGTTCATCTCGTGTTTTTTTCCGAAATATTATGAGTGGAACAAGTAGAAGCGTTGTGAACAAGAGTCGATAGAACGCGATGCTTAATGGTGGAGCTTGACAGGAGAGAATGAAGATAGATGCAAAAGAAACCGCGATAATGGAGATAAGAAGACCGATGAAATATTTTTGCATGTCGGTGGGTAATCGATTGCCGTGCTATTTGTTTTTCTCTTAGTTACTTTGGTTGTGCGAATGGTTTTTTGTAATTGAAGAGAAGAACGATAGTGAAAAGGAGAGACAGCATCCCAAGTAATGCAAACGGTGTCCAGATCCCAAAAAGGTCGGATAGCACACCACCGATAAAAAGAATAATTGCTCCACCACCGGTCTGAAACGTAAATGTTAGACCAAATGTCCATCCTTCAACGGATTCATGGGTCACTTCTGATACATACGAAAATAAGGCAGGATATGTGAGAAACACCGCGATTCCAAGCAGGATCATTATTATAATTAGAATAATCAAATGCGTGAAGACTGCGAGGAATAGACAGCAAATTCCTAGTATCAAATAGGCGATAACTAAGAGTTTTTTCCGGTGTACATATGACCGTATTTTCCCGAAGGATAATGAGGTAATACTCCCAATTCCGGTCCAAAGAGCAACTAAAAAACCAATAATTGGAAGAGATAACGTTGTTCGCTCAGTGAGAAGCAAGGGAAAGTAAGTGATGATGACACCCCATGATGCACCACTGATCATGAACGCGGGAATAAGAATTTTTATGCCTTTCATTCGGTGAAATGCGTCTGTGGCCATTTCCTTTATTGAATGTTTTTTTATTTCTTTCGGAACGATAACGAATTCTTTATTTAGCTGAAATGTAAGAAAAAGACTTGCTAATAAACCGAGAATGCAGATGCACGCCCAGCCGTATAAGGGTACTGTCCAATGAGTTAATTGTGTGATGGATAGTGTAGTAAGAATGGCGAGAAACGCCCCAAAATCTGCAGAACCACTTTGAATACCCATTGCCCAGTCTAGCCTGTTTTTTTTGTAGGTTCGTGATATCCAACCAATTCCTATGGGATGAAAAAAAGAGGTGGCAAACCTCATAAAAAAAATGAAGAAAATTAGGGTGATGAATGCATTGCTAAATGTAAGTAGGAGAAGTGAAAGACTGGTAAGTAGTAATCCTGTGAGGAGAAAGGAAATGACGTTTTTCCCATCAGCGATTCTTCCCAGAAGGAGCTGTGCGATAAGGGTGATAAACAATCCTCCGCCAGTGATAATACCGACCTGTGTATAACTCAAATCAAAGAGTTCCTTAAAAATAGGAAAAAGAATAGAGATAACTGCTACAGATCCATCGTTGATTGCATGGATAAGACTCACCGTTGATAAAATCCTGTTCTGTTGCTTCATGGTTTGGAGAGGTGATAAAGATTTACTAGTTATATCTCTTACTTGAGTAACGAGGGTAAAACATAAACGGTATTATGGGTTATCATTTTATATGTCCACGCCAGCTATTTTTGGAATCTATGGGAATTCAGATACCGGGAAGACAACGTTGATTGAACACTTGATTTCACAGCTCACCAAAGAAGGATACATAATCGCAACCGTCAAGCAGACTAAGAAAGCGATCTCGTTGGATACGATGAATAAGGATACCTGGCGATATCATTACGTAGGAGCCGAACTTGTTGTTTTCTCGTCACAGTGCGAAACGGATTTCCTTTTCTACAAAACACTGAGTTTTTCAGAAATCATCAAGAGAATCTCTTGTTTTGGATGCTATGATGTAATACTGGTAGAGGGTGCGAACGACTCAAATATACCAAAGATTCAACTCGGAGCAGGTAAAAAACGAAACAATACGGTCGTCTCCTACAAAGGTGATGTTAAAGAAATTTTAACTCTTATTAAAAGGGAATTGAAGAAGGAACCATTGTTACAGTGTCTCAGTATTTCTATCAATGGGAAGAATATCCCATTGACCAAGTTTCCTGAACAGATAATTATGAGTACGATTGTTGGGATGCTCGGGTCTTTGAAAGGTGTACAAGACATCAATGAAGTTACTCTTGAATTGAAACGAAAAAATAACAAGTAGAACATTGAGAAATCCGGTTAAATCTTTATACCAACCGTCTATTTCTCCTCGTTATGAGGCGCAGAAGACCTGCACTTACTGTCGATGGCATTCTTTTTGAGGATGATTCAATCCTCCTTGTTAAACGGAAATATAAACCGTTTCAGGGTGCATGGGCGATTCCGGGAGGTTTTGTTGAGTATGGGGAAAAAACTGAAGATGCCGTGTTACGAGAAGTCTTTGAAGAAACCAATATGAGAACTAAAATTCATTCGTTAATTGGAGTCTATTCTGATCCACATCGTGACCCACGTGGCCATACGATTACAGTTGTATATCTGATTGATTATAAGGATGGAGACTTACATGCTGGAGATGATGCAAGTGGTGTAAAGTTTTTCAAGATGAATGAGTTACCAGCATTAGCATTTGATCACGCAGTAATCATAAAGGATGCATTCCAGAGGTTTCAACATGGAGTTTTGTCCAAAATGTAAAGTATTGATGCTTCCAAAGGGAGATATTTTTATCTGTAACACCTGTGGGGCGAAAAAGAAAAAAAGTGGAAGTTTCGTATTGGTGGAGAAACAAAGAAAGAAAGAAACTGTTTTCCTGGAAAAGAAGATTGATATTCTTCCGAAAACGCGCGTTGAATGCCCGAAATGTGGGAATAAGGAAGCGTATTGGATTCTCCGACAAACGCGAGCGAGTGATGAACCCGAAACAAGGATTTTTACTTGTACAAAATGTGAGCATCGTTGGCGGCAGTATTAGAGTTGTGTACTCCTCTGATTTTTTATTTCTGTTTCCTTCTAGGGTTTTTTCAAGCCCATAGAAAAGTATATTAACAATTGTTAACTATGTTTTGTTGAATGAAAAACAAAATAGATCTCTCTGAAATTAATCAAAGCCTCATCGAAACCTTCGAAGAAGTCAAAAAAGCAGTGCAAAAAAACGAGGGGCGGTCTCGCGCAGGACTCATGCTTGGACTCCAAGAAATCGGAGCATCGCTAGATGGATTCATTGGAGCATACTACCCCGTCGCTTCAAATATTATCGTCGTCAACAAAACACCCCTTCGACGTATCCTCGAAACCAATAAAGTCCTATTAAAACCGTACACCTTCCATATTCTCCTGCATGAATATATTCATGCGCTCGGATATCTTGATGAAAAAACAACTGGGCAAAAAACCTATGATATCAGTAAAAAACAATTCGGGGAACATCATATCGTCACCGAATTGTCTACTAACATCAGAAAGTTCTTCCCAAACCTTGTTTACCCTATATATGGATGGTTTCCCCAAAAAGAAACACCAACAATCGAGCTTGTTTCAGGTTTTGATTTTTCAAGTACAAATCCATATATCACGTAGAGGATAGGTTTACATGGTGTGTAAATATTTTTTCTTTCTTTTGATAAGAAATAGAAAATTATATATATATTAGAAAATAACAGATCTACATTAAACAAGTTGAAAAAAGAGGTATTTCTATGATGAAAAAAGCATTTCTTGCTATAAGTTTAACACTTCTCTTTATATCACTCTCTGTACTGCCCGTCTCTGCACAAATGACATCAACACAAAATATTGAGGTACAGGAAGCAATAGTGATCGATAACTTCATGGATGAAATAGAACAAATTGCTTCTGAATCACAAACTTTCAATGATTTTATTAAAAATCTACAAGATTGCTGTAATACCACTGTGTATAAAAACAACACAATTGTGCGAGAAATTATTTCGAAATTGCTCCAATTTTTGATAAAAGAAAGAGGAACCTTAATCGGAGGAATGAATATTTATGAAATCCTTGAGAAAGTTTCCTCAAAATTCCGTTCTGACTACTTTGTTATTAGTTATGGGGCGTATAGCCGTCTTAACCCATTGAAGCAAAATTCAGTAAACCTATTCAAACAAAGACTTTCGATGTGGCGATACTCAGGCATCTCAAATCTCTTGGAAGGAAGAACCTTGATCCTCGAAAGACATCCCTTTGGGATACACCAAAAAATGGTTGGACCGCAACTAGGTTTCATGAAAGGCTTTAGTGGTATCTACCTTGATATCGAAAGTAAATTAACAGAGAACGCTTACGTGATATTCATAGGTCGTGTAAACCGAATTCAAGTGTTCGAGCTGACTCCCCTGACTAAATAAAAATTTTAATAGTTAAAACTGGGAATACTATATGGTCTGGAGTCTAACGTATAATCCACAATGAAAAATCACATCTTCTTCTAAAGCATTTGATGGTTTTAAAGAAGAAAACTTACTCTTCTGAACTAAACAGAAATTTGTCAATTGCAAACTCAACGTAGAAAATTATATAAATAACTAAAATAATATAGAAGTATACGAAAAGAGATTTTGAAAAGAGTGTAAGACTATGGGAAAAATAAAAGGTATGTTTGCAGTAGGTATTATTCTTCTTTTCCTAGGAGTAGCAGTAAGCCCAGTAATGGCGCAAACAACAATAGAAGACCAGTTAGAATTAAGTACCATCGGTGACCTCGCACCGGTTCAACTTTCCGAAAAAGATCTTACAACTATGGATGAATTTCTACCTGTATTACTTGAAAAAATGCAAACTGCAACATCTTCATCAGAACTCATAGAAATTGTAAAAAATTACATTACAGATTACGGTCGACACCCCGTTCTGGTATTAATTCTGACACTTCTTATTAAAACTATAAATTTCAGGTTTAAATTGGGTCAATTCCTCCCCGCAAGAAGAAACGCGTTTGTCATGAGTTGGGGATTTACAAAAAAATTTTTATCATATAGATCACTTGGGATTCAGATGATCCGACCAATAACAAGCTGGTACTACTCAGGGCAATCTAATGTTCTTCTGGGTAGTCGCACGATTATTATAGATCCCTATCCCTTGAGTATAAAGATGATTACTGGACGCCAGATTGGGTTTATGACAGGTTTCATTGGTTTGTATATCCACCGATCTGGAACTAACGTTGAGAATGCAGTAACATATTTCTTTGGATACGCCAATATAATCCGAGGATTTGACCTCTCGCCCGTAAATAACCTTTCGCCAGTAATTAACTAATGGTAACTAGAGAAAAAATACAAATTCCTTTTTTTATTTTTTATAAAAAATCTCCAAGAATACCACTGGTTTTAACCAGTGGATGAATTGGAGTCTAACTTTTTTTCACTTGGTGAAATCACCAATCTTTGTCTGAC
>Ga0315277_10004749_pt1 | contig 18009 bp, 15 predicted proteins | sample YL17G05_15_MG_FD_203695 | JGI IMG/M metagenome (GOLD analysis project Ga0315277, IMG submission 203695) | Sediment microbial communities from Yellowstone Lake, YNP, Wyoming, USA - YL17G05_15 | ecosystem: Environmental > Aquatic > Freshwater > Lake > Sediment | place: USA: Wyoming | collected...
AGGGGCTTGTTCAGTATCAGCGCCAGTTTTATCTGCCGGTAAAGCTCCACCAGCGGCTCGGGCCCGGCCAAGATAAGAATCCAGAGGAAGCTGAACAAGACAAAACAGGCTAAACAAATAGCATGCTGCCTCAAAGAATCCGGGTCTTTCCGTTTAAAATAGAAATTCATCAAGGCAATATAGGCCAGGGAAATAATTTCGTATCCGATAATAATCAGGAAGATAAACCACCAGTGGGTCCAGGTAAAGCAGAATATCCCTACCCAGAAAGAAGAGAAAAAGACCCAGAGCAGCCGGCGTTTCAGGGAATAGGCGGAATAGGCCAAAACATAGGTCCAGACCACCAGGAGGGGAAAGAGCAGGTTTAAGATATCCTTGTCAAACCAGCCGGCGCAGCTGCGCGGCAGGAAGATCGGACTTAGGCCCACGAACAGGCAACTGATTACCGCAGCGATGTGCCGGCCTAAGCGGAAAGAAAACATATAGAGCACGGCTATGAAGACGGCGGCGAATAAAAGGGGCAGGTAAAACAGGAAATCGAACAGCTCTACCTTCTTGAACAGGGAGAATCCTTTGTAGAGGAAGGCGGAGAGATAAAAGAGAAACTGGTCCCAAAGCATGTAGCTACCCTGGGGGGCGGGCATGAACAGGTCGAACTGTTTGCCGCCTACGGTCTGGTCTCCGGGATGGCCTGTCTTTACCACGTTCTCCACGTACCTGCCCCAGTGCCAGCAGTCCAGCTCCATCATGTAGGTCTGGCCGCGTTCGTCCTGGAACCTCTCCTTCATCTTGAGGTAGCCTTCCCGAATCTGGTTCTTTATTACCTTCTTGTTTACCTCCTTATATCCGGAGACTCTGCTCTTTGCCACTCTTTCCCTGGCTAAAGGGTCAAACTGGGGGAATTTCCGGTAAACGTCCATAGTTATCCCCTGGTTGATATTCTGGTCTAATATCGCTTTAGCCCTTTGCTTTAACTGTGGGAAATAGATAGGAAAAGTCCGGAAATAAATATTTACGCCTAAAACTAGCGTTAAGGTAAGAAGTAAAGCAAAATGTTTCTTCATATTAGGATGTTAATTTAACATAATTTGCATTCTTTGGCAACAACAAACTGACCATTAGCACTTTACTCGATTGCGTGTACAACCACATAACAGCGGGTCCTGTCTTGGGCTGTTTTTCGCAGCACCGCTCCATTTTCCCCGCCGAGGAAAATGTCGCTTGGAGTTTGCGCTCGCTCGCCCATACCTGTATTAACGGGGGCACCCTGGCCGCTCGCACAAACTACATGCTGCTCAAACCCAGCCCAAGCCACCCGCTACTTTTTGACAATACCTTGACCATTTGGACGTTTTAACGCAATATTTTGTAATATAAAAATCCGATGTCTTCTCTTATATTCTTATCTTCCTTATACCCTTTGCTTGCGACAAAATAACTTTCTTCAAGCGTATATCCCCGAGGGACGATTAACCGCGGCCTCTGCGTCCTGTAAATAACGACAATCGCATCGTGTGCCCCCTTATAATTATCCAGCCTGTTATCGCTGAGCCTTTTCATTTCGCGTCCGCCGTAATATCTTATGCCCCTGTTGATATACGGCAAGCCGTCGTCTCCGATAGTGGTAAGCAGCAAGGCCTTATCTAGCGGCCTCTGATTTAATTGCCGGCACAGCTCTTTCCAGTTTTCGCCGTTTATTTTCAAACCATCTTTATAATAAGGCAGCAGATGGTTGATAACCATAATCGAGGCAAAAATTATTAATATTAGCGAGGCGGTTTTAACGTTATGGCCGGCTATTCCCCGGCTGATTAAAATTATCAGGGGGATATGGATAAAGCCGGCGTAACGGGGAATAAATATCGGATAGCCTAAGAAATCAATAAGGCAATAAATAATTAACGGTATAATTATCCACAAAATAACCCCGGCGTCGTTCTTGGTCAATCTGCTGACCGGGACGAATGCCAGGATAATCAAAAACAGATAAAAAAAGATTTCTAGGATATTCGTTTTGCCGATCATAAGCCCCGTAACCAGCAGAAAGCACTCCCGCAATAATGCATAGTAATCCCCTATTCTGGGAATCCACTGGATGCCGCTTTTATGGAGCGCGTTATAAATAAAAAAATACAGCCAGGGCAGATACAAGATGATAATCGCCAGCTGCCCCAACAGCCATTTTCTACTTTTATCTTTATAATAAAAAGAAAAGAATATTATGTTCTGCACAATGATGAAAATGAATCCGATATACATCGTATATATGCATATCGCCGCGGCGGCGATGTACCAGATTAGTTTGTGTGTCTTATCGTCCCGGATAAACCTGTAAAAAAAATAGAAAGATAATACCCCGAAAAACCAAAGCAGCGAATACATTTTCGCTTCCTGGGCGTAATTAATGCTGTAAGGAGAGATACTCAGCAATAAGGCGGCGATAAGCCCCGCCTTTTCGTTAAATAGTTCTTTGGTTAATTTAAAAATATAAATTATGGACAGCGTGGAAAACAATAACGAAGGAAAACGCAGGGAGAATTCGCTGAACGAGAAAATTTTGAGCCAGATGTTCATAATAATATGATAGAGAGGCGGGAAAGGAGAAACAAGCACGATCCGGATCATCTCGAAGAAAGGAAGGGTATTTTGGCCTCCCGTATAGATTTCGTCATACCAGAGGCTTTGGCAACTGAGGCAGTAAAGCCTTAATAAGAAACCCGCGGTAACGATGAACGAAACAGCCAGAATAACCTGTTTATTTTTTGCTGTCGTTTTTTCTAAATTATCCATCGCATAATGGCTGCTGACGCAAAAAGAGAAATTATCCCCTGAGATAACCGTGTGCCATTTTACCGATGATACTGCGGTATGAGCCGCTATTAAAAACCGCGTTGCTGGTAATTGCGCAGGGCCAACGGCAGTGACAACCGCTCTGCCTGATTGCCGACCTCACCCTGCCGGCAGCCTGTGATTTCATTATCCGGTTCAACTCAAATCCCGCATCCCTGAGGCTGCCTAAGCTTCCCGGCAGCAATTCGCAGGCAAGGATATCGCCGTTATTATTAATCACACAGAATTTTTGCGCCGCAACACAGGTATCCAGCGACCTGCCTTGCGCGGATTCCCGGGCATGCTTTTCGCAGCAATATTCCAGCAGCGCATGTTTGAACCTTCGCCCGAAGGAATAAAATCGCGCCCCGGCCTTCCCGTTGGCCCTGCGCAACAGGCTCAAATAGCCTGGCTGGGTGATATCCTGCGGGCCAATGCCGCTATGCGCCCCTTTCCGCAGGGGATTCAGATATTGCCAGTCATAATCAAGGTTACCGCTGAAATAATCCAAGATGTTCTCTATATCGGCGGCATTCTCTTTAACCAGGATAGTATTTATACCTAAGCTCAGCCGCGTATGCCTTGCCTTTACGGCGTTTAGCCTTTCCAGTGTCTTTAACGCGTTCTCGTAACAGCCGTCAACGCCTTTGAGCTTATCGTGCTTTCCGCTTATATCATCGAGTGCTATAATCACCGCCAGGCGCAGAAATTCGCAATCAGACAAAAGCCTCTCTGCCGCCTCTTTAATCCGCTCTGTGAGTATGCCGTTAGTCGCTATCGTAATAAACCTGGTCTGGCACTTATCGTAAAAAAGCCTGCAGATATCGTAAAGGTCGTTTCTTAAAAACGGCTCTCCGCCGGTAACTACCAGCCAAGGCAAAAAACCGGCGTTGCCGGCTAAACGCTCTATCTCTTTTAAGGCCAAATCGCCCTGGATGCCGTTATACCCTGTATCGCCGTTTTTATTGAAGCAAAAATAGCAGCGGGCATTGCAATCTTTAGTCACGAAAAAAAATACCCTCGATAACCTCGAAGGGCGCATCAGGTTAATTATGAATTTAAAATACCAGGCCAGAGACTTAAACCTGCCTCTCAAATAACGGGCAAGCGCCTTGAGATGCCCTGCGAAATTAAGCATACTGATTAAAAAGACTGCCGGCGGGAGAAATATCAAAAATGGCGATTTTAAAAAACGCCTGTAGATTAGTACCGCCAGGGGAAGACAGCTCAAAATATAAAACAAAGAAAAATAAAACGCTGCCCTGTATAGCGGCAGGAACAAAATGGAAAAGGCCATAAAGAACAAAAAAAGGGAAATCAGGTAGTAAAAGCCTTTAATAAAATAATGCGGCTCATGAATCAGCGGCTTTAGGCAGGGGCGAGCGGTCTTGGCCCCGGCACAGGCATAAGAAACCGCCCTTTTAAAAATACCCGGCAGGGAATGCTTAAGATTATGGACGACCGATATATCCGGGTCAAAAATCAATTTCCCGAATTTGGCCAATTCGCAGCACATCAGGGTATCGTCGCTGCCGGTTATGCCCTTACAATATGCCAGTTCGCTCTTTGCCCTGCCGCGCAAGAGCTGCGACGTCCAAAAAGCGCAATTTCCGCCGTTAAGAGAAATCAGTTCGCGTGGTTTTCTATAAAGAATATCCTTGATATACAGATAAGCCAGCAAAAGTTTTAAAAAAATATTAACCTGGTCAGACAGCGAATATCTTCCGCCGATGCCGACGATATCGCGCCTTAATTTAAGGTTTATTTTTTTTAACCAGTCTTTGGGAACCAGGCAATCCGCATCCAGGAAGGCGACTATTTCTCCGTCCGCCATTGAGACCCCCGCGTTCCTGGCGTAAGCCGGCCCCCTCCTTTCCGGCAGGCTAATCAACTTAGCGGGGTACCTTTTTATAATCTCAACGGAATTATCGTCGGAACAATCATCAATTGCGATAACTTCGAAATTGCCGTAATCAAGAGCAAAAATGCCGTCCAAACATCCGGCTAATGTCTGCCCAGCGTTATATACAGGTATTATTACAGATATTTTCTTCTGCATATTTTAAAGGCCGCGGCGAACAATCTATTATTCTACTTTTCGCTAATAGTAATTTAATATAACAATTTATGGTGCCAAAAAAATACGCAAGACCATACTTGCTTCTTCCGTAAGGCCGCTGTATATGAGTTATTTTTATCTCGGTTATTTTATGCGTGCGCTTTGAAAGAATATACGGCAAAAGAGGCAATTCGTACCTATTGTTCAGGGATAGTCCTTCTACGACGTATTTTCTATAAGCCCGCATTCCACAGCCCATATCATGCAGCCTTACCTTCGTGATCAGCCTCTGTAAATAATTGCCGACTTTTGCGCCGATAACCCTCTGCCAGCGATCTTTTCTCTCCCTACGCCAGCCGCAGACCAGGTCAAACCCCTCATCCAGCTTGGCAATCAATCTGAATATATCGTGCGGGTCGTTTTGCAGGTCCCCGTCCATTGAGACAACTATCTCTCCCCGTGCCTCAGAGAATCCTTTTTCCAGCGCCTTATATTGCCCCTGATGCGCGGCAAGTTTAAATACCCTCACGGCCTGGTCTGCCCCCTGCAGACGGTCCAATTCCATCCCGGATTTATCCCGGGAGCCGTCGTCAATAAAAATAATCTCGCCTTTTTCTCCTAATGCCCCTAAGACCGCCTTTATTCCCCCGTATAAAATAGCGATTGCCTTTTCTTCGTTAAATAAGGGGACTACCACGGAAAGTTTAATATTATTCCCACTGGCGATCATAAAGGTATGCGAATTTGGAAAATTCTTGAGGTATGTTTAAAAATTTTTGAATGGCTTTAAAGGCTGCGTTTTCCCACTGCCGTTTTTAAATCTTAGCGCTCCCGCGATCTTGGCCTTACCTGCCGCGCATTAGTTGCTGTCTTTTAACTTGCCCGCTCTATCGGTATCCACCACCTGGTATCCGAAGATAATTTCCTGCCCAGGATAAGGCAGGATCTTGGCAGCCTGCAGATAAATTATCGCCTCGATTTCTTTTCTGTTCCGGGAAGGAAGCTTTAAATAACGGCTGGAGACTCTCTGGTGGGAAATAATAAACGATTCCTCCCTGTTTCTTATCATCTAAAGGGTTGCTATTTTTTAAGCTGCCGGTGCGTGCGCAGGGCCACTTCCAGCAAGGATAATCCTTCTTCAAAATCCTTACCCTTGTAAAAGACACCAGATGTCCCGCAGCTGTTTGCCTCTTGTATCTTGGGGTCGTCAACGTATGCGCTGATCATTATTACGGGAAGGCCTTTATTAAACTGCCTGATTTTCTTGATTGTTTCCACACCGTCCATTACCGGCATCCTTAAATCCATGAAAACGATATCAGGCTCCTCTGCCTTGATGGTCTTAATCGCTTCTTTCCCGTCGCAGGCAACGATAACATCATAACCTTTTGACTGCAGCCAGAACATCATTAACTGCCTGAAATCCGCCTCATCATCTACTACGAGAACTTTTACCTTATCTGCCATAGATTAACCTCCTAAATGAGCACATAAGTTACGAATCCCGAAACTTCGGGATGAGTAACTTATAAGTGCGAATTTATACCTCGCAGCCTTCTCTTAACACTTCCGCTGCGGGGTATCTCAATGAGCAGATGATTTATGGAGTCCACACAAGCTCTACGGCGGACGACATAAATCATAGCCCGCTATTGTTTCAGTTGCGGGCGCCTGCGAATTGATCCTTGACAATTTCTGGCGTTAATCCAATAGAAATTGTCGAGGACATGAGCTACGAGCTAACTCAGCGGTAAGGCAAAAATAAAAGTCGCCCCCGAGCCCCTTTCGCTTTCCGCCCAGATCCTTCCGCCGTGTAATTCCACGATTTCTTTGGCGATTGACAACCCGATGCCTGTTCCGAACATATCGCTGGAGACTCTCTCTCCGACCTGATAGAACTTATCGAATACTTTAGCCAGGTTTTCCCTGGCTATTCCGATGCCCGTATCCGCAACGCTGACCTTCACCTCTTTTTTACTATTGTCCAGGACTGCCTGAACGGTAATTTTACCGTTGTTGGGCGTAAATTTAATCGCGTTGCCGATAAGGTTAGTTAAAACCTGGATTATCCGGTTAGGGTCCATATTCACATCGGGCAGGCCTTTCTGGATACGTCTCTCTATAGTAATGGATTTGGTCTGCGTCCAATTATTAAAGCTGTCGGCCGATTCGTTAATCACATTCTCTATCTGCGACAACTGGCGCTTGAACTCCGTTCTCCCGGATTCGAGTTTTGAAAGGTCGAGCAAATCGTTAATCAACAGGTTCAGCCTCTTGAGGTTACGTTCGGCAATGGTAAGAAACTGCTTCTGGGGCGGGGAAAGCTCGCCGGCGGCATTATTCATAATCAGGGAAAGCGACTTATCGATGGCGATCAGCGGCGTGCGCAGTTCGTGGGATACGTTGGCGACAAAACTTGCCTTCAACCGGTCCAGCTCTTTCTGCTTGGTGATATCGCTTAAAACCGAAACCATGCCTACGGTCTGGCCGCTCTCGTTCTCGATGACCGCGCTGCTTGCCCGGAGGATTTTCTTGGTTTCATCCTGCTGGCTGATCAACTCTATTTCCCGCTGGCCATCCTTTTTATCGTCGTTGCCGCTGGCCAGAGAAAGCAGCTGCTCCTCTCTGAGGCTTTCCGTAATCGGCGCTCCGATTTTGTTTTTCCGTGAGACACCCAGGAGCTTCTCCGCCGCGGGATTCATCATAATCACCTTACCTTGCTCGTCTACCACTACCAGCCCCTCGGCAATACTGCGGATTACCGCCTCCGTCCTTCTTTTGTCAGTGAGCACTTTATTGTATTTCTTCCAGGCAATCTCCTCGTTCTGCTTTTCCTCTTTAATAATCTTTTCGTATTTTTGGCTCAGTTCTCCGATATGCGCTTCTACCCTTGACTGCAGCTCGCGGTTAAAGACATCCAGCAGTTTCTTACCGGCCTCCTCGCGCTGCGACGGCGCGGCGACAAACTCGTTTATCCCTTCGACAATGGTTTTTTGCAAAGATTTTTCAATGGAAACGTCCGCGGGCAAATAAGCGTCTACCCTTTTCTTATTCTCCACGACTATCTTTGCCTGACCGGACAATTTCGCCAGGTTGAACAATAAGAAAGCAATCGCAATGCTGAAAACTGCGGTTACGATATATACTACAATAATAGACGGCATTTTAAGCGCTGCCTCCCTTTCAAAACGGCGTTCTCATAAATGGTATCACAAAAACCCTGCCTGCTCAAGTAATTTTCAAGAAAATCGCTTCGTGATAACTTACTGCGATTTTCGCAGTGGGTGATTTTTATACTTTCCTGCACCCCAAGAAAATCGCTGCGTGATAACTTACTGCGATTTTCGCAGTGGGTGATTTTTATACTTTCCTGCACCCTGGAAAAACACAAAATGCCTTGACAAGGATCAGATTAGATTTAAAATTAAATCATCATCCGATGACTAAATTGGAACCGGAAATCCATAGACTGTTTATAAAAAGTAATTTAACACTTGCTGCGGCAGAATCCTGCACCGGGGGCTTACTCTCCAATATTATTACCAACGCTTCCGGAAGTTCCCGCTTTTTTTTGCTCGGTATCACCGCCTACAGCAACCAGGCAAAGATATCTGTTTTGAAAATCCCGCGCAGCGTAATCGCCAAATACGGCGCTGTCTCGGCAGAAGTGGCAAGGCTGATGGCGAGTTCTATCAGGCGATTGGCAAACAGCGATTTCGGCGTGGGGATAACCGGCATTGCCGGGCCTAAAGGTAGCTCTGCCGGGAAGCCGGTAGGGACAGTATTTATCGCCGTAGACAGTGCGCATAAAAAAATCTGCGGCCGGTTCCGCTTTAAGGGAACCCGGCTTACCGTCAAAAGGAATGCCGCCTTTAAGGCGCTGGAGCTGTTAAAGCTGTGCCTGAAGAAATATTAAGGACCTTTATTGCTATCGGGTTGCCGCAGGAAGTAAAGAATTTCTTAGGTAGTCTGCAGGAGATACTCAAGGCGAGTCAGGCAGACGTCAAATGGGTCAACCCGGAAAATATCCATCTTACCTTGAAGTTCCTGGGGGAAAGAGACAAGAAAAAAATCGAGGCTGTTATAAAGATTATCGATGAGGTCTGCGGCAAAACGCCGGACTTCCGGTTGGCGTTTTCCTCTCTGGGCGCCTTCCCTAAAAAAGAATACCCCCGTGTTGTCTGGGTAGGCCTATCCGAAGGCGAAGCGGAAGTAAGACAAATTGCCGAAAGGCTGGAAAATGAAATATGCCGGCTGGGGATAGCGAAAGAAAAACGCCCCTTTTCTTCGCATATAACCTTAGGCAGGGTAAGGTCTGCGCATAACCGCAGCCAGCTCGTCGAGCGGTTAAACTACCTGGAGAAAAACTTTCCTCAAGAAAGGCCGGATTGCCAAGCAGCCAAGATTACGCTGTTTAAAAGCACACTCACCCCCTCCGGCCCCATCTACGAAACACTCTACGAAAAGAGCCTGAAGGAAACCTGAAGTATCAGGTTGGTATAAACCGCGGCAACAATATCATCGAGCATAACGCCCATTGAACCGCCTAAACGCTGCAGCTTGTCGGCAGGATAAATCTTCATCGCATCAAAACCCCGGAATAACAAAAACGCGCAGAATAACGATAGCGCATTAATGGGCAAAAACAACAGGCTTAAAAACATGCCCGCAACTTCATCTATCACAATGCACTCCGCGTCCTCGCGTTTAAATATTTTTTCGGCAGCAGCCGAAACGATAAATCCCGCCAGCGTGATTAGTATGCCGAACGCAAAATATCCGGTGGGATTGTCCTTAAGTAGCCAGATGACGACGCTGGCGGCAATACTGCCGAATGTCCCGGGCAAAAGCGGCAGATATCCCACATAAAAAAAAGAACTTATCGTCTTGATTAAAAAATTCCGCATCGGATCCCTTTTTCTACGAGCTATGTTATTACGTTTAGTCTACGGGCCTATGGTCGATGGTCTATGGTCTATGGTAAAAGCTTTAAACTGTGGACTGTCGACCGTGGACTATTGACTATTGACCCAGATACATTACGTTTATATCTTGGCAATGACCTTGCGGTTTTCCCAAAGGTAGGAAATCCCCGAATACAACGTCAGGCATACGGTAGCGAGCATAAGGATGTAGATGCCTAGACAGAATAATCTTTCCCAGTAAGGATTCCAGGTAAAGAAACGCAACATCACCTCTTTAAGGACGATGAACCCGAGAATGGCGAATATCACCACCATCTGGGATAAGGTCTTATGCTTGCCTACGCGGGTGGCTGCCAAGACCTTGCCCTTATTCAGCGCGAACAGCCTTAAAGAGGTAATTAAGATTTCCCGTGATATGATAATCACGAACATCCAGGCCTCAATCAGCTGCATCTGGACGAATGCGGCGAATGCCGCCAAAACCAGGATTTTATCGGCAATCGGGTCCATCAGTTTTCCGAAGTCGGTGACAATATTTCGCTTATTGGCAATCCATCCGTCATAGATGTCGGAAAGCGCGGCAACGGTAAATATCAATAAGCTGATTACCTTGGGCCATAGCCCTTCGCCGAAAAGAAAAAACATGAAAACAAAGGTCAGCACTATCCTCAGCAGCGTTATCCGGTTGGCAATATTCATTAACCGCTCCTATTTAAAGTGTCTCCCCGGTATTAACGGCTTCTCCTGCCAAATCATATTCCAGGGTGTCGGTAATCTTAACCTTAATTAAATCGCCCGGGCAAAGCTGCCTGGCTGATTTTACGAAAACTATCCCGTCTACTTCCGGCGCGTCGTATTGGGTGCGGCCGAGGTAAGAACTATTCTCTTTCTCGTCAATGAGAACGTCCAGGACCCGGCCTAAATATCTCCCGTTTATTTTTCCGGCGATTTCCTGCTGGGTCGACATAATAATCTGCAGGCGTTCTTGCGCTGCCCTTTGGCTAACCTGGGGCTTAAAACTGTATGCCGGGGTTCCCTCTTCGCGGGAGTAGATAAATGCCCCCAGCCGCTCGAATTGCACGTTTTTCACAAACTCCCATAACTCTTTAAATTCCCTGTCTGTTTCCGTTGGGAAACCCACGATCAGGGACGTCCTTATGGCTACACCCGGGATCCTCCTCCTGACTTTGTCTATAAGCTTGAGGATCTCCTCCTGCGTGGTATCCCGGTTCATTAATTTCAATATGCGGTTGTTGATGTGCTGGATGGGCAAGTCGATGTATTTGCAGATGCGCGGCTCATCATTTATCAGTCCCAGTAAATCGTCGCTGATGCGGGAAGGATGCAGATATAACAGCCTTATCCAGTTTATAGCGCGGGTATGGCCTAATATTTTCCTCAACAATCCGGCCAGTTTCGGGCTGCGGTATCTGTCTTTACCGTAAAGCGTTATATCCTGGCCGACGATATTTATCTCTTTTACCCCCTGCTCATCCAAACGCCTGGCTTCGTCAATAACCGAATCTATGCCGCGGCTGCTGAATTTCCCTTTTATTTTAGGGATGACGCAAAAACTGCAGTTATTCTCACAGCCTTCGCAAATCTTGACATAGGCATAATGCTCAGGGGTAAGGGAATAGCTCTTCCTGGTATGGTTGAGAGAGACCCTGCCGATAAACGCGTCAACTTCTTTGAAATGAGGCAGCAGTTCCTCTTTGTAGCGCTGGCTCAAACATCCGTAGACGATAATCTTTTTCAGGCGGCCTTGGGCCTTAAGGTCAATAAGGTCGAGGATTTCCTCAATGGACTCCTGCTTGGCTTCTTTTATAAAAGAACAGGTATTGATGATACCGATATCAGCGTCTTCTAAATCCACAATCGGGTATCCTTTTAATTTAAGCCGGCTCAATATGCCTTCCGAATCCACCAGGTTACGCGGACACCCCAGGCTTAAGATTCCGATTTTTTTTCTTGGCATGCCTAACCGCTAAAGATCTACCCGGACTACCGGACGATCTTCAGCCCTTCTTCTTTAGTAATTACAACCTGCCGGATGACCTGGCCTTTTCTGCCTAAGGGAGAAATGACCTCACCGTTTAATTCCAGCTCTATTCCGCCGGCATTGCCTAAAGACAGCTCGATTTTATCGTTTGCCTGCCAGGTCTCCGCGCGGCCCTTTTCCAGCACGTCTACAAAATTTACCTTTCCGTCAACCTTGGCTTTTATCCAGCAATTCTCCCGGGCGCGGACGCTTAATCTTAGGGACTTCAGAGCGGCCTGCTTGTTAACCGGGGCCGCTGCGGCATTCTTCTTAACCGGCGCGGATAACCGGCCCTTGCCGGCTGTCTTTACCAATTTCACCGCAAGCAAAACTATCGCAATAACCAGAACGGCGACGGCGGCTGTTCTTATGGTTTTAAAATTGGGTTTAAACATGGAAAGTCTTACCGACGGACTAGGCAGGATAGGCTTTTTCTGATAAGCATTAATATCGGCTTGTTTGGTTTCCGGGTTTCCCGGATAGCCTGAGATGAATTCCCGGGAGTCCACCCCTAAGAATTCACAATAAATCTTCAAAAAGCCCCTTACGTAAACAGGCGCCTCATTTACGATGCGGCCTTCTTCCAGCGACTCTAACATATGCGCGTGAACCTTGGTCTTTTTAGAGACCTGCGCCAGGGTCAGGCCTTTTTCTAAACGAATCTTTTTTAATTTTTCGCCCGCGGGGTTCATCGTTATGCGCCTTCGGTTATTCTTTCCTTAAGCCACTCCTGTCTATCCACCAGTATCTGGCGCGGCTTGCTTCCTTCAAAGGGGCCGACTAACCCCTCCTGTTCCATCATGTCAATAATCCTGGCGGCGCGCGTATAGCCCAGCCTTAAGCGCCTCTGAAGAATAGATACCGAGGCCTGGCCGCTTTCGATAATCACCCTCACCGCCTCGTCGTAAAGATCGTCCTTGCCGCCCTCCAGCATCAGGGATCTGGGCTCGCTCTTTAAAATTTCTTCGTTATATTCCGGCTCAGCCTGAGACCGGATAAACTCCACTACTTTATCTATTTCCCGGTCGTAAACCAGGCTTCCCTGCGCGCGCACCAGCTTGGATTCTCCCGGCCTTAAAAAAAGCAAATCTCCCCTGCCCAATAATTTATCCGCTCCGTTCATATCCAGCACGGTGCGCGAGTCTACCTTGGAGGCCACCTTAAAGGAGATGCGCGCGGGAAAATTTGCCTTGATTACGCCGGTAACAACATCCACCGAAGGCCTCTGGGTCGCCAGGATGAGATGAATCCCTACGGCGCGGGATAGCTGCGCTAAGCGGGTAATAGCACTTTCAATTGAATCTCTGGCTATTACCATCAGGTCTGCCAGCTCATCGATGATTACTACAATATAGGGGATCTTTTCCTGTTTCTGGTTATAGGCCTCGATGTTCCTGACACCTACATTTGCCAGAAGACGGTAGCGTTCTTCCATTTCGTTAACTACCCAATTCAGGGCCGCCGATACCCTTTTTACGTCGGTGACTACGGGACAAAGCAGGTGCGGCAGGCCGTTAAAGGGCGCTAACTCCACCATCTTGGGGTCTACCATCAAAAATTTGACCTCATTAGGATGCGCCCGGAACAACATGGAGAGAATAAGGGAATTAACGCATACGGTCTTGCCCGAACCGGTGGCTCCGGCAATCAAGAGATGCGGCATGTCGGTTAAATCCGTGATTACCGGCCTACCGGTAATATCTTTACCCAGGGCAAGGGTCAGCTTGGAATCTGATTTCTGGAATTCCGGCGATTCAAAAACCTCCTTCAGGTATACCAGGCTGCTCTGTATATTGGGCACTTCCACCCCTACCCGGCCTTTTCCCGGAATGGGTGCTACAATCCTCACGGACTGCGCCTTCATGGTCAGGGCAATATCGTCGCTTAAGGAGACGATTCTATTTAACTTGACACCCGGCGCCGGCTCTAATTCATAACGCGTGATTACCGGCCCTCTTTCAATATCGGTAACTTTTACGGAAATCCCGAAGTCCGCCAGCGTTTCTTCCAATATCCGGGCATTGGCAGCCAGGTCGTCCTTTATTTGCCTCTCGGCCAAAGGCGGCGGAGATTCCAACAGCTCCAAAGAAGGCAGATGATAATCTCCAATCTGCACCTGACGGGGTTTTACCTTTACCGCAGGAGCTTCCTCAGCTGTCCTGATCTGTATCTTCGGCCTGGCTGCTGCTTTGGGTTCAGAAACGAGAGGCGGAACAGGCGACAGCTTCGCTGCGTTATTATTTTTTACCGGCGGCCGGGCCGCGACATTCAGCGCCTTCCTCTTCCTGTTAAACAGCCCGGGGAAAAACGCCTGCGGCCGGAAAAAACCGAATAAGGCCTTAAAAGCCGACTTACCGCGCTTACTCACCGACAAAAACGTTGCCGACAACAACACCTGCGTAAACAAGGTAAAAGAAAGCACGGCAAAAGTAATAAATATGATATAGCTGCCTAAACGCCCGAAATAGGTAATCAGGAAATTGCTTAATAAAAAGCCGACAACTCCGCCGCTGGAAAACTGAATAACGTCGGTAGATGATTCGCCGATCATGGCGAAGATTGAGCTTGCGGATATCAAAAAGAATAACAGCCCCAGCAATCTGGGAACACGCAAATCGGGGCTATGCTGGCGGAAGAGAATGATCCCCTGCCAGATGACGGCCAGGGGTATAATGTAGGCGGGCCAGCCGAACAAAAGCAGAAGAAATCCCGCCAGGTAAGCGCCAAATCCACGGATAAGGTTCTTCGCCGGCACATTAGGGGAAGAGGTATAAAAGGAAAGGTCGTTGGGGGTAAAAGAAATAAAGCTGGCTAATACGATTATGCCCAGCGCGAATACAACGATGCCTTTTATTTCACTGATATATCTTTCTTTCACTTAACGGTAATCTACTCGGTTTTAGTTTCCTGGCTGCTTTCCGCCTGCTTCTTGCTTAAATTTATCCTGCCCAGCTCATCTATGCCGATGACCTTGACCCTTATCTCATCGCCCAGTTTAACCACATCCTCTACATTTTTCACAAAATGGCTGGAAAGTTCCGAGACGTGCACCAGCCCTTCCTTATTGGGGCCTATCTCGCAAAAGGCGCCGAATGAGGTAACGCGTTTGACCTTGCCGGTGTATATCCTGTTTACCTCTACTTCGTCGGTAATCGACCTGATCATATCGATTGCCTTCTGCGACGCGGCGGCGTCGGTAGAGGCAACTAAAACGCTGCCGTCGTCCTGGATATCAATGCTCACACCGGTTGAACCGGTGATTTTCTTTATCGTCTTGCCGCCCGGGCCGATAAGTTCGCCGATCTTCTCAGGGTTTATTTTTAAGATTTCAATACGCGGGGCGTAACTGGAGAGCTCCTGCCGGGGCTTAGGCAGGGCCTCGAACATCTTGTCCAAAATAAAAAATCTCGCTTCTTTTGCCTGGAGGAGACACTTTTCCAGCAGGGCCGTATCAATACCGTCTATCTTCAAATCCATCTGCACCACGGTCATGCCGTTCTTAGTGCCCGCTACCTTGAAATCCATATCTCCAAAATGGTCTTCTACACCGGCGATATCGGTAAGGATGATAGCCTTATCTCCTTCCTTTATTAACCCCAGGGCAATGCCCGCAACCGCTTCCTTTATCGGCACACCCGCATCCATCAAGGAAAGGGTAGCGGCACAGACTGTGGCCATGCTCGATGAGCCGTTAGACTCCAGGATTTCCGAAACCACCCTTATCGTATAAGGAAACTCTTCCTTCCCGGGCATAACCGCAAGGAGCGCTCTTTCCGCCAAAGCACCGTGCCCGATTTCCCGGCGGCCCGGGCCGCGCACGGGTGCCGTCTCCCCCACGCTGAAGGGAGGAAAACTGTAATGCAGCATAAACGTCTTATATCTTTCTCCTTCCAGGGCCTCGATTAATTGCTCGTCATCTCCGGTCCCTAAGGTAGTCACTGCCAGGCTCTGGGTCTGGCCGCGCGTAAACAGGCTTGAGCCGTGCGTGCGCGGAAGAACCCTTACTTCGCAAACTATAGAACGGATATCCTTAGGGCCGCGGCCGTCAACCCGCATGCCTTTGTCTAAAATATACCTCCTGACCTGCTCTTTTTCTACTTCCACTAACGCCATTTTTGTATCCTGCGCCAAATGGCCCTGCCCGGCAAGCTTATCCTGCAGCTCTTTGGAAAGGGCGGCGACCACTTCTTCCCTTTCTTCTTTTTTGCTCAGTTTATATACCTCAGCCAGCCTTTCCCGGGATAATTCCTTTACCGTATTGAATAAGGCATCGTCCGTTTTTTTGCCCTCTATATTTAATTTGGGCTTGCCGAACTGCCGGGCAAATTCTCCCTGGAAACGGATTATATCTTTTAAACTGTCATACCCGAACTTAACCGCCTCTATAAAGATCTCCTCGGAAACCTGTTTTAATTTTGACTCCAGCATAATTATGCCTTTGGCAGTGCTGGCAATCACTATATCCAGGTCCGAATTCTCCAAATCTTTATATGTAGGGTTGATCACAAAATCATTATTGACTCTGCCTATCCTGCAGGCGGCTACCGGCCCGTTAAAGGGAATCTCGGAAATCGCCAGCGCGGCAGAAGCGCCCACTACCGAAAGGACATCCGGGTCGTTTTCTCCGTCACTGGAAAGGACAATTGCCATAACCTGGACATCGTTTAAGATGCATTTAGGGAAAAGTGGCCTGATCGGCCTGTCGATAAGACGGGCGGTGAGGATCTCGCTCTCCGAAGGACGGCCTTCCCTTTTAAAGAACCCCCCGGGGATCTTGCCCGCGGCATAGGTCTTTTCCTGGTATTCGACCGTAAGCGGAAAAAAATCTATTCCCTCCCTAATCTCGTGCGATATGCATACGCTGACCAAAACCACCGTCTGGCCGTACTGGACAGTCACTGAACCGGCTGCCTGTTTTGCCAAATGCCCCGTCTCCAAAACCAGATCCTGTTTTCCCAATTTTATCCGTAGACTTTTTAATTCTTGCATATTCTCCCCTTCTCTAATTTAAAGCAGTTTCTTAAACAGCCTCATTTCCTTAAATCCAATTTTTTTATCAGCTGCCTGTATGTTTTTGTATCTTTCTTTTTCAAATAATTTAAAAGCCGCCTGCGCCTGCCGACCAGGCTCAAGAGCCCCCGGCGCGAGCTGAAATCCTTCTTATGCTGCTTGAAGTGCTCGCCCAGCTCGTTGATTCTTTCCGTGAGCAATGCCACCTGGACACTGGCAGAGCCGGTGTCTTTGGGATGCGACTTAAAGTCATCAATAAGCGTTTTCTTTTTTTCTTTAATCAAAGCCAATTTGTCCACCTCCTCTTAATCATAGGAAACATAAGCGCCCTAAACCTCACCTGCTATTGTGTGCGAAGCGGTCAGCAGATAGGAACTAAGAATTGTGCGCAGTTTACGGCACCATTGCTGATAGCGATGCCCTTAAGTTGTTTATTATAACCCAATTAACCGCATAAGTCAATAGTTTCATATTCATAAATATTCTTAAATCTCTTTCAGGCCCTGATTTTCCTGCGGGACGTCTTATCGCCGGTTTTTCATTCCCGGCTCATTGTAAATAACCCAGGCTCTTCAATTTATTCCTCACCCGCTCACTAAGAACCCGTATCGGTTTTACGGATATCGATAATTCTTGTTTACTATAATCATTTAACTTCTGTTTAAGAAATCTGAATTGTATCCTTTCCTCTGCCGTGAGATTGCCCTTTGCCAGGTTAACCGATTCTTTGGGGTCGTCTTTCAAATTATATAACTCATATTCGCCGCCATAGGGATCAGTACATATCAACTTCCATTCAGGGGTACGAATGGACTTCTTTACGTCAAAGTCACTAAAGGCGCATAACTGGGGAAAACTGGATTTGCCCGAAATCAAAGGCAAAAGGCTGACGCCGTCTGTTTTAGCGGAAGGCCTGATACCCGCGATATCAAGGATTGTCGGCATAACATCAATCAGCCTGACCTGGCTGTCGATTGTTTTATAAGCCGGGAATAGTTTTTTGAATTTAATAATCAAGGGCACCCTGATCAGCTCGTCGTAGAGGAACTGACCGTGGGTAAAATAAAGATTGTGGTCTCCCAATGATTCGCCGTGGTCTGCGCTTAAGATGATTAATGTATTTTCCTCCAAGCCCATCTCCTTGA
>Ga0315277_10004750_pt1 | contig 18004 bp, 14 predicted proteins | sample YL17G05_15_MG_FD_203695 | JGI IMG/M metagenome (GOLD analysis project Ga0315277, IMG submission 203695) | Sediment microbial communities from Yellowstone Lake, YNP, Wyoming, USA - YL17G05_15 | ecosystem: Environmental > Aquatic > Freshwater > Lake > Sediment | place: USA: Wyoming | collected...
CCTTCCCCAAACGGCAGCTCGTAGACAAAGTTGGTCTGGAGCGAGTGCCGCCGGTCGAAATCGGAGGGGGCATAGTTGAGCCGGCGGTTGTTGATGTCGAACGGCGTGCTGCCGGCGGTGGAACTGTTGCCGGTTCCGACCACCGTGAGGGTGGGATCGAACGAGCGCGTGTCGAGCGACTTGGCCCAGGTGTAACTCACCTGGTAGGAGACGCCGTTTCTGAGGCGGCGTTCCACCTGCACCTCGAGCGCGTGGTAAGTGGAAAAGTCGTTCGAGTCGAGAACGTTGAGCCCGCTCGAATACTGCGGGAACGGGATGAAGTAGAACGGCTGCCCGGCCGACAGCCCGGTGACGTTCTGCCCCGACTGCAGCCGCGTTCCCAGCGAGCCCGCCAGCGCTCCGACCGAATTGAGGTTGAGGTTGGATGCGAACAGGCGCCGGATCATCGCCGACGCCGTCTCACCCGCGTTGAGGCGCGAATCCGCCTTCAGCAGGCCGTTGACCAGGGCCGATTCGCCGCCCGCCTTGATGGTCTTAAACGCATCCAGGAATCCATTCTGAAAAATCTGGGCCTGGTTGACGTTATACGCGCCCAGCAGGTGGTAGCCCCGGCGGCCGATGTAGGCGATATCCAGCACCGTGTTCTTGGCGATCTCGCGCTGGATGTTGAGGGACCACTGGTGCGTGCGCGGGGTCTTCAGGTTGGGGTCGATCACGGTGTTCGAAGCGGCGGCGTACGCCGCCGGCTGCGTCAAGGTGCTCGGCTTCACGCTTGGCGGATTCAAGTCGGGCAGGTTGCGCAGACGGCCGCCTGCCTGGCCGAAATCCTGGTTGATGGCAGCGTACGCGCCGCCCGGCAGGTTGGGGAGGATGGTCGAGGCGATTACGAACATGTTGATGCGGTCGTAGGCCATGCGGTAATTACCGCGGATCGACGTCTTGCCGCTCTTGAAGGGATCCCACGCGAAGCCGATCGAGGGACCGAAGTTGCCCATCTGGTTCTTGAAGAGCTTGCCCGGAACCCACTGCACGCTACTGGAGGGCGCGGCGCCCGCCACGATGGTCTGGTTCGGCACCATGATGTTGTTGCTGGGCGTGCTGGGCGAAAGCCGGATTTCCCAGCGCAGACCGTAGTCGAGGGAGAGATTCGGCCGGATCTTCCAGGTGTCCTGGCCATAGAATTCGTATTCGGGGTAGCGCGTGTCGAACAGGAAGGTGCTCTTGGTCCACTGATCGTTTTGTGCCACGAAGCCGCGGTCGATCTGGCCGACGCGGCCGAGCAGGAAGTTGATGTGCGACTGGAAGTTGGGCCGGTCGAAGCTGGTGTTCAGATCCGACGGCAGCCCGAAGGTAGCCGGATCGACGGTGTTGATGGTGGTCGAGAAATTGATCTCCTCGTTTGCATTGAGGCCGGCCACCGAGCCGCGCTGGTCTTCTTCCCGAACGCGGCGCAGGTTGAATCCGAACCTGAAACTGTGCGCGCCGCGGAAGTAGGCGAAGTTGTCCACCACCTGCCAGGTGCTAACCACGCGCTGGTTGCCGAAGTAATACTGCCAGGTCGTACTCACCGGCGCCGACGCGATGGAAATCTTCTCGAGCGAAGACGGCTGCCCGAAGATCGGGTCATAGCGGTTCTCGCCGACCACCAGTTCGTTGGTCATGCGGGCGTTGGGAGTGAAGCGCCAGTTGAAGGCGAAATTCCGCGGCCCGCGCAGGGTGTTCACCAGGCACGGCTCGCCCGGGAACACCGGCTGCCCGGTGTTGACGGTGTCGCAGATGCTGTCGTCGCGGCCCCACACGAAACGGCCATAGACGGTGTTCCTGTCGTTGAGGACGTGGTCGATCTTGATGGTCTGGTCGTGCTGGCGTTCCGAGGCCAGCGGAGTGAAGATAAACCCGGCGGTATTCAAACCGTCGCCGGTGGCGAAGCTATTGGGGAGCGGCGAGGATTTGAGCATCGCCTGGATGCTGGAGTCGAGACCCAGCTTCTGCGGGTCCAAGGCGGCCACGTTGTAGGTTCCGATGTTAAGCCCGGGCAGGACGTTGCCACTCTGGTCGATGGACGCCCCCGGAACGCCGGCGGGCTGGTTGCGGCCGCCCTTGACGTAGCGCAGGATGCCCTGGCGGGCCTGCTCGGTGTAGACCGTGCGCGTGGTCAGCGCGCTCGACCTTGCGCGGAGGGCCTGGATCTGGAAAAAGAAAAAGGTCTTGTTCCTGACGATGGGGCCGCCGATGCCGCCGCCGAAAATGTTCTGAGCCAACTGCGCTTTGCCGAGGTTGTCCAGGTTGTTCTCCCACTCGTTGGCGTTCAGCCGGGGCGTGCGGTAGAACCAGAAGCCGCTGCCGTGGAACTCATTAGCGCCGGAGCGGGTGACCATGGCCACCTGCCCGCCGCTGTTGCGCCCATACTCGGAAGTCGTGTTGCCCGTGAGGACGCGCATTTCGCTGAGCATGTCCGGGTTGACCCGGAACGAGGTGGTCTCCGAGCCGCCCTGGCTGGAATCGTTGACGTCGATGCCGTCGAGCGTGTAGTTCCAGGCGCGATCGCGCGCGCCATGCACGTGGCTGCCGCCGCCCGTGTTGGCGCCGCTGACCACGCCGGGTTGCGTGATGACCAGGTTCAGCGGGTTGCGCCCGCGTGTGGTGACGACGCTCAGATCCGCCAGCGCCTGCTGCGATAGCAGGTTGCCGAAGTTGCCGGAGGTGGAGGTCTGAACCGCTTCCGCGGTGCTCGCCACCTCGATCTGCTGGCTGAGGTCGCCCACTTCGAGCGAGACGTTGACCGTGGCCGGCTGGCCGATCGAAACCAGGTTCGAGCGCGACGTGAACTTCTTGAAGCCCGCCGCTTCGACCACGACCGTATAGCTGCCGGGCTGAACGGCTTCAAACACGTACGCGCCGACGTCCGACGACTGCGTGTTGAAGGTGGTCTTCGTCGCCTCGTTAATGAGTTGGACCTTTGCGCCGGCGACGGCGGCGCCGGTCGGGTCCTGCACGACGCCGAGCGCGCGGGACGTGGTGCCCTGGCCATGGAGGGAACAGACGCACGCAGACACCGCTGCCAAAGAGAAGAGAAACCTGAGCCTCATATTCTGAGATGGTAGCAGATCCGCGCTCTATCGCGGAGATGAATCCTGGCTGGCGGACGGGGGCGCGGGCGGAGGGAGCAGTTTCGCCAGATCGTCGAGCAACTGTTGCTCGGCGAGGCTGTAACGGTTGCGGAACTCGTCGCTGTTGATGCGGGCGCGGCGGTCCTCGCCGGGCAGTTGCCGCAGCCGCTGGTACTCGCGCCCCAAAACCCGCCGCCGGCCGGCCGGCAACTCGTTGAATTGCCGGAACGTTCGTCGAAGGGCGTCCTGCCGTTCCTTGGGCAGGCCCTGGAACAGCTCATACTGCTCGCGAACCTGCTGGCGCTGTTCCGGAGTCATCTGTTCGTAGCGTCCCAGACGATCTTCAAACTGCTGCTTCCGTTCCGGCGGCAGTCTGCCCAAGAAGCGCTGCCGCTGTTGGGGTGTCATGCGTTCGAAGCGTTCCACGACCGAGAAGGCATCCGGACGAGGCGCCGGCTGTTTCGGGTTTGAGTTTTTCTTGGGCTGAGCGAAGGCCGCCGGGCCGGCCAGTCCTGCCGCCAGGATCCATGGCACGATGGTGAACAATCGCAGGAGCATCTAGATCGGGTTCCGCGCGTTCGCCTCACGCGGCGGCAACGTGAACTGCCGGATCATTTCCAGGTCTTCCAGCGCACGCTCGGCCTGTTCGACTTCGGTAGCCTCGACGCGCGACTGGAAATCGGTGTCGGGCGGGTCGGGGGTGCGAACCAGGAAGACGGCCAAGGCAACCGCGGCCATCGAGGCGACCGGTATCGCCGGACGGAGCCACGCCGTCAGCCTCAACTCGGACAAGCGCTGGGACCACGGTTTCCGTTCCTCGGCTTCAATCCGCCACTCCAGGCGGCGGTCGAAATCCCGCGGAACCGGGAGCGCGTCCCAGTAATCGAGCGCTTCCCAGACCTGCTTCTGCGCCGCCACCGTCTCCTGGCAGGAAACACAGGCTTCCAGATGCCGCTCGAACCACTCGGATTTATCCGGATCCAGCCGGCGGGAGCAGTAAGCCAGCACCAGCTCCGCCCCCTCCCGGGCTTCCATCGGGCAACGCACAGCCGTCTCCTTCCCTCCCAAGCCTTAGGCCATGTGCGCCAAACGCGCACGCAAAGCTTCATAGGCTCGGAACAACAGCGACTTGACCGCCGATTCCGAGCTATTCAGCACGCCGGCAATCTGTGAGTATTCCATTTCGTCGTACTTGTGCATCAGTACGGCGGCGCGCTGTTTGGCCGGCAGGGATTCGATCGCCTGCCGCACCTCCAGGAGCCTGGCCTGGCGCAGCAACACTTGCTCGACGTTAGGCTCCCCCGTGGCGACCTGCCGGACCGGCCCGTCCGCCACCTCCCCGTCCAGGCTCTCCTGCAGCTTCTCGTTCCGCCCGTCGCGGATCGAGTTGAGCGCCAGGTGCGTCGCGATCCGGAACAACCAGGTGGTGAACTTCGCCGTCGGCTCATAGGTGGCCCGGGAACGGTAGACGCGAAGGAAAACCTCCTGCGCCAGCTCCTCGGCGATGGCCTGGTTTACGACCATCCGGTACAGGAAATGGATGACCGGACCGCGGTGTTTCTCAAGCAGCAGGGAAAAGCTGAGCGGGTCCCCCTCCCGGACACGGAGCATCAGCTCGGCATCCCGCTCGAGGGCCAACACCGCTACCATGTCCTTGTTAACCCGTTCGCCCGCCGAAGGTTTCGCAGGAAATGGGGACATCGACACGTAGCCCGTCTCAGTTATGACGTGCGCGGGGGCGGGACGGTTTACAGGTCGCCGAACCGGGGGCATCGCTATTCGCCCTTGAGCGAACGCTCCATGAGTTCCCGCAGCGCTTCCCGGGGCGGTTTGCCATCCTGCAACATGGCTTGGACCTGGCGGGTGATCGGCATATCGACCTGGCGCCTGGCTGCCAGGTCCACCGCCGCCGAGGTGGTCTCGATGCCCTCGGCTATCATTCTGGTCGATCCGACGATGTCGGCGAGTTTGCGGCCCTGGGCCAGTTGGACGCCCACGCTCCGGTTCCGGCTCAGCTCGCCCGTACACGTCAAGACCAGGTCGCCGAGGCCGGCTAACCCGGCCAGAGTCTTTGGGTTACCGCCAGCGGCGAGAGCCAGACGGGTGATCTCGGCCAGACCCCTGGTGATCAGGGCGGCCATGGAGTTGCTGCCCAGTCCCAGTCCCTGGCAGGCGCCGGCGGCGATGGCGATGATGTTCTTGAGCGCTGCGCCGAGTTCCACGCCGGCAGGGTCGTCGTTGGTGTAAAGGCGGAAGGCCGGGCCGGAGAGCGCCCGCTGAACGGTCTCGGCCAGCGTCCGGTCCTGGGAGGCGATGACCACCGCCGCGGGCTCGCCGCGGGCGATCTCGCGCGCAAACGTCGGCCCCGACAGGGCGGCGACGCGCGGCGCAAACCGCTCGCCGACCACCTCCTGGATCACCTCCGACATCCGGAGCAGCGTGCCGTTCTCGATTCCCTTGGTGGCGCTCACGAAGGACATGCCGGGTTCCAGGTGCGGAAGCATTTCGCGATAAAGCCGCCTGACGTGGCGCGACGGCATCACGCTCAGAACCAGCTCCGCGTCCTGCAGAGCGCCGGGGATGTCGCTCGTGACATCGACATTTGCCGGGAGCGGGAAACCCGGCAGGAACAGGTCGTTCTCTCGCGTTTGCGCCATGCGCCCGGCCAGGTCCGCTTCGTAGACCCAAAGCCGGATGGACTCGAAGCGCGGGGCCAGCACCACGCTCAACGCGGTGCCCCAGCTTCCGCCGCCGATGATGGCCAGCCGCCTCACTTGCTTCCGCCTCCGAAGCGGAAGCGGTGCTCGGCGCCGGAGCGCAGCCGCTGGATGTTCGACGCGTGCCGCCAGATAATGAACGCGCCGGAGAAGGCGGCCGCGGCGAGCACCGCCCGCGGCGGACGCGAGATCAGCCAGACCGCCAGGGGGAAGCAGCCGGCGGCCAGAATCGAGCCGAGCGAGATATAGCGCCACGCGGCCACGGCAATCACGAAAACGCAGATTACAACCAGCAAAGGCGCCGGCGTGAGGCACAAATAGGCTCCCACGAAACTGGCGACGGCCTTGCCGCCCCGGAACTTCAGGAAGATCGGAAAGCCGTGGCCAAGCATTACGGCGACGGCGGCGGCGCTCATCCAAAGCGGGTCGCCCGAGGTCAATCGGCCGGCCAGCCAAACCGCGAAATAGCCCTTTGCGATGTCCAGCAGCAGGGTCGCGACGCCGGCGGCGCGGCCGGTGGTGCGAAGGACGTTGGTGGCGCCGATGTTGCCGCTGCCCATGCCGCGGACGTCCTGGCCGGTCCGCCAGCGCACCAGCAGGTAGCCGAACGGGACGCCGCCCAGAAGATAGGCTCCGATGAGGATCAAGGCTGGGATCATGGCTGGTTCAAGGGAAACTCGGCCAGCTTGGTGTACACGCTGCCGCCCGGACCGCGCTCGCTCCGGTAGAGATAGAAGGCGCCGGCGACGAACGAGCCGAAGTCGGTCGATTCGAGGCGGGCGATCCGCTGGAGCAAGTCCGACAGCGGCACGGGCGACTTAATGCGCGCCAGCGTCAGGTGCGGCGAGAAGGGCCGGGTCTCGGGCGGCACGCCGATGGTTTTGAGCGCGGCGTCGGTGGCGCGCGCCAGCTCCGCCAAGTCCGCCGGCGCCTTCACGCCGGCCCAGAAGATGCGCGGTGAGTGCGGATTCGGAAACCAGCCCAGGCCGCGGACTTCAATCCGGAGGGGCGCGCGCGCGGCCAGCGGCGTCAGCGCCCGGGTGATTTCCTCGATGCGTCCGGGCGGCCACTCGCCGATGAACTTGGTGGTGAGGTGGATGTTTTCGACCGGAATCCAGTTGATACGGGCCGCGGGACGGAGCTGGTTTACCAGATCGCCCAGCGCGCGCGTGACGTCGGGGGCAAGATCGAAGCCGCAGAACAGACGCATGGGAGTGATAACCTCCTAGGGTATCCCAAAAAATGCGTCAGCCTGGTATGGCCCCTTTTTCAAAAAGGGGCCATACCAGGCTGACGCATTTATTAGAAGTCGCGGACGGAGCCGTCGGGGGCGTTCAGGCGCGGCTGGAGGCCGGGCTTGCGGAAGGGAATGGAGCGGGCCAGCTTTTCGTCGAACTTGATGCCCAGGCCCGGCCCGTCGAGAGGCAGGGCGAAGCCGGCTTCCACTTTCGGATAGGGCGAGACGACGTCGGTTTTGCCGTCGGAGTTCACCCACGGCGCCTCGATCATCACGACATTGGGGATGGCCAAGGCGGCGTGCAGCGTCGCCGCCGTGCCCAGCGGGCCGGCGTTGTTGTGGGGGATCAGGTTCATGTAGAACACTTCCCCGAAGGCGGCGATCTTCTTCATCTCGCTGATGCCTCCGCAGTGGCAGACGTCCGGACGGAGGTAGTTCACGTAGCCGTTCACGATGCTCTCGCGGAAGTCCCACTTGCTGTGGTAGCGCTCGCCGATGGCCAGCGGGACGCGCGTTTGCGCCCGAACCTGCGCCAGCGCCTGCGGGTTTTCGTGGCGGATTGGGTCTTCGATCAGGAACGGCCGGTACGGCTCGGCCCGCCGGGCCAGCTCGATGGCCCATTCCGGATCGTAGCGCCCGTGGCACTCGAGGATCAGGTCGACGTCGTCGCCGACGGCCTTGCGGATCGCCGCCAGGTACTCGATCTGCTGCTGAACCGCCAGCTTGTGGTCGTGCAGGTCGATGGCGTCGTAGCTGTGAAAGGCGCGGAAGCGGATGGCGGTGATCCCTCTCGCGGCGCGTTCCTTGGCCTGCGCTGCCGCCTCCGCCGCGGTCTTCCCGCTGACGGCCCCGTAGACGCGCACCTTGGTTCGGGCCAGCCCGCCAAGCAACTGGTAGACCGGCGTCCCGTAAGCTTTGCCCTTGATGTCCCAGAGCGCCATGTCGATGGCGCTGACGGCCGCCCCGGTGGCCGGGCCGCCGCGGTAAAACCGGCGGCGGAACGAGGCCTGCCACAGGTACTCGATCCGTTCCGGGTCTTCCCCGAGCAGGTAAGGGATCAGGTCCTTCAGCATCCCCTCCGAGGAGTACGGGATGAAGTTGTTGGTCGCCTCGCCGTAGCCCACAATGCCCGCGTCGGTCTCGATTTTGAGGAAGACGTCTCTGCCGGTCAGAATTGGCTCGACGCTGGTGATCTTCATGCGCGGGACCTTTTGGCCCTGGGCGGGCGGCGCGGCGCCGCCCACCATTCCGGCGGCGGCGATTCCCCGGAAGAAGCTCCTGCGATTTGTCTCTGCCTGGTTGCTCATCTTTCGTCTCCTTTATCGTCCGGCGGTCGCCACCACCTGGAACTCGTCCATGAGGCCGTAGCCCTCGAGATCATACGCCGCGCCGGCCGGAAGCTGTGCGGGCGCGGAACGGAAACTCCAGGGCGAGACCAGCCCCTTGGCGATCTTGCCGTGGTGCGGCCCCAGCAGATTTTTGAGCGAGCCATAGACCATCACGTCGATCCGGTTGGATCCGTTGGCGACCAAGCCGGTGATGTCGAGCTGATACGGTTGCCAGCCGATGACGCCCGCCGGCTTGCCGTTGACGCGCACTTCCGCGAGAGTGCCGTGCCACGATCCCAGGCGCACTTTGAATCGCCCGGAACCGCGCTTCAACTGAAAGGTCCGGGAGTAAGACACGGCATCCGGGTACATCGGCAGTCCCTGCTCTTTCCAGGCGCCCATTTTGAGAGCCGGCGGCGCGGTGATGCGCCAGCCGGCCTGCTGCGAGGCCAAGCCGAACTCGCCGAGGATGTAGACCGGCTCGAGCTCCGCGTGGATCGACATGGGCCGCGCGGTGAGTGTCAGCGCGTTGCGGCCGTCGACTACGTGCCTGGCGATGTCGAAGACGGCGAAGGCGCGGTCGAGCCACCATTCCCCTTTGCGTGGCGCCAGCGTCTGGCCGTTGATGGCAACCTTCCACAACTCGGGGCGCTCGACCACGGCGCGCAGCGTGGACTTGTCCGCCAACCCGGCGACGTCGAAGTGGAACGTCGCTTCGAAGCCCGAATCCGGCGCGAACTTGTCCTGGTCGAGGATCGAGGTTTTGTACTGCACCGCCGTGTTCCACGGGTTGGTCTCCAAGCCGTGGTGCTTGAAGATCTTCTCCTGCGCAACGTAGTAGTAGATCCCGCGCTCGGTTTCGGCGCCGAGTTTGAGATCGCAGTAGTCCAGCGTTAGCGTGTTCGGGGCCAGACGCTTCACCGAGATCTCGCCGGCGGCGGCCACGGCGCGCCCGGCGGCCTGGACCGCGGGCTTCGGGGCCGGCTGACCGGTCTTAGAGACCAGCAGCAGCAGGCTGCCCGCCGGCGGCAGCTCGAAATCGGCCGCGACCATGGAGCCGCTGATCTGGGCCGGGTACGGCTCGATGTTCCCGGTGAGCAGATCCAGTCTCGTGACGGACCGGCCGCCGGCTTTAAGCGAGCCGGCCGCCCGCTCTTCGAGGCTCGAATTCACCAGGAACACGAGTTGGCCGCCGCCGAGCGTCCGGCGCTGGTGGAACAGCTTCCCCTTGGCCGTCGAGACGCGCGCGATCTCGAAATCCGGGGACCCAAGGACCTTCGATTCCGCCTTCACCCACGAGGATGGGTACTCGGCGGCGAGCTCCCGGACCTGGTCGCTTTCGGCCCCGTTCACATAGCGCGGCGGATCGACGAAAGCGAGCGCCTTGCCGCCACCCTTCAGAAAGGCGGCGAGCAGCTTCACCGTCGCCGCGTCGAGATTTTCGGTCCCCGGAGGCAGCACCACGACGCCGTACGGCCTCTGGCCGACGACCAGGTTTGCGCCCGAGACCTTGGCGCGGTCGCGCAGGATGTTCTCCGAGCCGAGATCGTATTCCACCTGCTCGGATTCCAGTCCATTGAGAAACTCCTGAAACGCGCTGCCGTTCGCCATCAGGCGCGGATTGGGCTCGCCGCGTGATGCGTACAGCCATCCTGTACTGGTCGGCTCGAGCACCAGTATTCCGTTGATCTGCTCGCCCGAGGAGAGCGCCAGCGAGAGCCGCGCGAAGTAGCCGGCCAGCACGTGGTAGTGCTTCCACCACGGTTCGTGATAGGTGAACGACTGCGGATAGTCGTGCTTGCGCGCCCCGGCCAGCGTTTCGAACGCCAGGTGCTGGTTCATGAAGTTGACGCCCAGCGCGTACTCCCAATCGCCCAGCCGCTTCATGTCCTCGAAGCGCAATTCCCAGCCGGCTCCGCCGTAGGTCTCGCTCAGCGTGCGGCGACGGCCCAGTTGGCTGGCGACGCTGGACAGCTCTTTCACGGAACGCACGTTGCCGAATTGGGCATTCACGCCTTCGGCGAACTGGTTGAACAGCATGTCGATGCCGGGCACGTGGAACCAGGCGTACATGGCCATGTTGTCGGGGCCTTCCCGCGGGTCGGGCCAGCCGTGCTCCCAGTAGTGACCGGTCCACTGGATGCCGCGCTTGTCGGCGTAGGCGAACCAGGGTTTGGCCCAGCGGTCGATGAACAGGTCCAGCAGCGTCGAGTAGTAGTTGTGACGGACCTTGCGCCAGGCGCCGGTTTCTTCGAACAGCGAGGGCAACTGGGGCCGCAGGTCGTAGCCCCAGCGCTTTTCGAACTGCGCGAACAGGTCCGGGGTCCAGCGCATGGACGGCTTGCCCGGCGGCGGGACGATGTTGGGCTCGTCGGTGAAGATGCCGGGCACGCGCCGGCCCAGGTCGGCGCCCAGCGTCTTCTCGTAACCGCGCATGGTGAGCTCGATGAACTTTTCGGTGACGCCCGGGCGGATGAGATCGACGTAGGAGAAGCCGCCGTGCCAGGCGCGCTTGTCGTAAAAGGCAAGCTCGAAGAGATAGAAGTCGCCCGGACTTCCGTTCAGCGCGGCGGCGCTCGAGGTCACCTCGCGGAACGCTTCGCCGTCCCGGCGCAGAATCACGGGGTATTTCTTCGCCGGATCGAGCTTCAGCTCCTTGACGCGCCGCAGAATGAGGCCGGCGCCTTCGTTCCACGATTCGGGCATCTCGGCCGGCACGTGGCCGCCGGCAAAGCCGCTGGGATAGGAGTTCTCGTCATACAGCCAGACCTCCATCCCGAGCTTCTTCGCCTGGTCCACCGTGTGACGGCACAACGCGAACCAACGGTCGGACAGGTAGGGCGTGATGAGGCCGGGGCGGGGGTGAATGAAGACCGAGCGGACACCCTGGTCGCGGAAGGCCGCCAGGTGCTTGTCAATCTCGCTCTCGGTGACCTCGCCGTTCCAGACCAGGAAGGGCGAGGTGCTGTATTCCACCGGCGGGTTGGCGAACAACTGCTTCAGTTGGGCAACGGAGTCGACCGTGGGGTGCCAGGCCTTGCGGCCGTCGGCCCACAGCGCGCCCGCCAGCAGGATCGGCGCAAACAGGCAAGCCAGTTTTCTCATCGCAGTTCTCCAATCACGGTTTCCACTGCTTTGCACTTCTCTTGAGAGTGCCGGGATATGAGTTGGGAGGCTCATGCCGTTGAGCTTATTCCTTCGGTTCCCGACAGGTCAAGGCGGTTGTGCTACACGGATGTGGAACCGAAGCTCACCTACCAGCGGCCTGGTAGTGGCGTGTCGCCGGCCGGCCCCAGCCACTACAGGCGGTCCGTGCTCGGTCCATCCCAACCGCCATTGCCGCTGAATCGCCAGACCAGCTTGGGGGTGGTCGCGGAGAGGATCTGAAGGAGGCCCTGGGCGATGACCTAACCTGGATGTGGCGATGGCAGGCCGCGATCTTTCGGCGCACGGCCTTCTGGCAGGCATCGGATTTGTGGTGGTTGGCGCTGAGAACGTGTGAAAAAATCCTGGGGACACGCCTGTGAGGTGTGACAAACGATTGTTTCCATGAAGCCAGCCCGGAGTGTCCCCGGATTTTTTCACACGTTCTCCCGGTGATGGGAGGCGGCATTGAGCAGGCGCAGGCAGGATTGCGCGAGGCCCCCGATCTTCGCTTCCATCGGCCCGACAGACATCCGGGAGGTGGAGGAGAGCCGCTTGCGGCTCCCGCGGATGGGGCGGCAAGCGCTGTGGATCTGGGCGTGGCGCGTGCGCATCTTGGGCGGCATTTCGTGGAACAGAGGGCTGAGGCTCATCTGGCGGCGGCGCTTCTCCACGGCTTATTACGAGGTACACACGAGCCGCTGGAAGCGGGGGTTCCGCGAGAGTATCAGGTTCGGCGGGTGAGGCGAGGGCGGGTGAGGCGGGGGCGGGTGAGGCGGGGCCCAAAGTGGGTTCGTTTGGCAAATTCCGGGGTGCGGGTTTGGTGGGTGTCGCGGGGGCGAGTTTGCCGGGGACGAGTGAGGCGGTGGCAGAAGTGGGTTCGTTTGGCAGATTCCGGGGTGCGAGCTTCGCGGGTGTCGCGGGGGCGGGTGTTCCGGAGGTGCGTGAGGCGGTGGCAGAAGTGGGTTCGTTTGGCAGATTCCGGGGTGCGAGTTTGGCGGATGTCGCGGGGGCGGGTGTGCCGGAGACGGGTGAGGCGGCGGCAAAAGTGGGTTCGTTTGGCAGATTCGGGAGTGCGAGTTTGGTGGGTGTCGCGGGGGCGGTGGGTGTGGCAGGTGTGGGGGCGGCGGCAGAGTCGGGTGAAGGGGTGCAAAGTGGGTTCGTTTGGTGGTGGTGGAGTGTTTCGGAGGATGTGGATGTTCTTGAAAGCGCGCTGGCGGATGTGGTGGAGGCGGGCCTCATAGCGATGCAGGAGGGCGAGGGCGGGCGAGGAGGCCAGGTCGGTGAAAGCGCCGGTGATGCGGCCGACTTCGTCGCCGGGCTCGCGGGCGTTGATGGCGTCGTCGTGGAGGCGGGTTTCGATGGCCCAGGCGCGGCGCATGCGCCAGAAAGCGGAGGCCATTTCCTCGACGACGCTGAGTTCGACGTCGTCGGCGGGGCGGTAGCGGTCGAGGTGCTGGGCCAGGAGGATGTCGAAGTTCTCGCGGCACTCGTTGGACAGGACGACGCACTTGGCGAGCAGGCCGTGGCGGATGGCGTTGAGCGAAGAAGCTTGTTTTCCGGCGGGTGTGATGGGGCCTCGAGAGCGGGCGCCGTTGGCGCGGGAAGAAAGGATGCGTTTTAGGGAAGACATAGTATCTATCCTCTGCCCTCACAATACATCGAGGTTCCCCGGAAGGGAGCCGGACCGGGCATGGCATAAGTGAGGCGGGGTAGCTGGATCAGTTTTGGAATCAATCAGATAAGTGTAACCGGAGGGTGCTTAAAAAACACCTGCAGGTGTTGTGACTGAGTTGCGACCGGGTGCCGGGTTGCGCATCGCCGTCGTCGGCGGCGGTTGCTCCGGCTTCAGCTACTCGATGGCCTTCGAGAACAGCCCCAGCATGCTCGACAAGACGTACACCTTCGACGGGCTTCAGGTCTTCATCGACCAGGCCAGCATGCTGTACCTCGACGGTGCCAGCGTCGATTACGTGGAGACCTTGGAAGGGCAGGGTTTCAAATTCGACAACCCCAACGTGAGGTCCACCTGCGGTTGCGGCAGTTCGTTCAACGCGTGACGCACGGGTCGGATATATCCTAGAAGTCAAGCCGATTTTTCACTGAATCCGAAGGTGGCAGTACTGTCACCGGGAGGGCGTAGTGTCCGAGTTCTTCGCATCCCCGATGACGAATTCCAACTGGTTTATTGTCAGCAAGTTATCGTCAGAAGACAGCAACTCGGCCAGCAGTCGCCAGCGGCCCCCGGCATCCGGATGCGCTAGGATTCGGTCGGAATGAAAATGTCGACCAACGTAGAATCAATGATTTACACGCAAAGGGCTATGCACTTGACTCAGGTAGCTCCTACAGGTTGTGGTCGCTTCCGCCTGCGGTTCGAGGCCTGTTGGACCATCGTGAGATAGGGTGCCGGATCCGTTGCCATGGCCTGCTGTACCAGTCGGTAGAACAGCATGCCTCGGTTTCTGGATCTCCGCCGGTTGAAGCGGAACGTAAACTCGTCCATGTAGTGGGCCAGATGAGCACGGCCGGCTGCCTCCTGGTGGGTGCCCAGCAGCCACCGTTTGAGTAGCGAGATCACGCAGTGGACGCGGGGCAGCAGCTTGCTGGCTTCCTTCCGGCACCCCCGCAGCACGGTCACCTCGTGATCGTAGCCCTTCTTGTCGAGCTACGCGTAGCCCTGCCAGCCGTCGGTATGCACCGTGCTGCCCGGCTCGATGGAGTCCTCCACAAACGGCTCCAGGCTCCCGGTCGTGGCGTCCTGAATGGGGCGCAAAGGGCTGTGCACTTGACTCAGGCAGCCCCAACATCTTGGGGTGCCGCGCACACCGTCACGCCCCCATTCCAGATGCGCGAGAGGGGGCGGCATCGCGCCATACGGGCCTTCCAGCGGCACTATTGGCGGGAGAGTGCCGTGCAGAGGCCCTCCCCTGCTTGCGGCCTCGCCGTGCGCGTACTACGGCCCGCCGTGCCTGTTTTGGCCATCCGATTCCTTGCGGACACGGCGGGGCCGCACCCCCTCTTCAAGAATCTCCGGATGTCCACTCAACGGTCCAGACGGTCGTCACCGCATGCTCAACGGACAGACGGAAGAGCGGGGCTGGCCCAGAGGGCGCCCCCCCGCGCGGGGTGAACCCCGCCCTCCGGTTCCGGACAGGTCAAGGCGGTGGCGGATGAATCTCACGAGGATTGCAGTTTTGGCGGCAGTTTCGAGAAATTCCGGGAGGGTATTGCGGAGGGCGACGGCGATGACGTGTTCGGAGGGAGCCAATCCTGGCCGAACGGTCCGGATCCAGGAGCCGAAGAATCGCCAGACCATCTCGGGTGTGGTCGCGCAACCCGGATGTGGCGATGGCAGGCCGCGATCTTTCGGCGCACGGCGTTCGGGGTGCCCGGCCGGGCATCCGATTTGTGGTGGTTGGCGCGGAGGGGCGGCAGTCGAGCTCTCCGGATTGGCGCTGTTCAGGTGTTCCCGGTGATGGAAGGGGGCCTTGAGCGGGCGCATCCGGGGCGCAATCGGGAACAGCCGGGCTGACCGGTCGGCCCAAAACCGGGGGAGAGTCGTTGGACATGGAAGAAGTCGTTACAATCAAAGCGGTTGCGCGGCGGCTCGCCGCCGGCGGTTTCGTCTTAGGCCGACGAGGACCGGTGTTGGTCCAGGTCAGCCTTAACAGGAGTTAGGCTAACAGACGCTGGAAGGCGGAGAAGGGAGGGTTATGAAACCCGCAGCGTTAGTGGCAGTGATCTTTCTAGCCCTGGTCGTGCTGGGGCACCTCTTCCGTGTTGCGCTCCGTTTACAGGTGACAGTAGGCGGCACCGACGTACCGATGTGGACGAGCGTGGCTGCATGCATTTTCACCGGCGGTCTGGCAATCATGCTATGGCGGGAGAGTCGTCGGTAGCGGCGGACGCGATGGCAGTTGCGGCACTGGGGCTGGCGTGGACCGGTGCAGGGCGTGATCCCGCCGCCGGCTCCGCCGAGAGGGAGAACCATCCCCCGAACCCACGGGCCTGAGCCGGGGCGTGCCCGCCGTATCCTTGTAGTTTACCGTGCGTCTTCCAGGGGCAGTCCGACGACGCCTGTCATCGGCGGCATCATCTGAACGGCGGGATTCACTTGGGTGGCGACCCGCCAGGCGCGGTCGGCCAGTTCGACGGCGGGCGGCTGGCGCTGCTCTTCCTCGGCGTGGTAGTGGCGCACCAGGGTGTCCACGGCGTCCTGCACGTCCAGGTCGTGCGGCGCGGCGTGCCAGCGTGGCCGGCTCTGGACGCAAGCAAGAATGCCGGCCTGTGTCTGAACCCCGGCGCAGCTTTCAAACCTGCCTCTACTGCTAAAGCTGGTTCTATGCAGGATTCGGGCGCCCCCTGCTCCGTTGGGCTGACTGGCAACGAGCATTCTCTGCAACTCCTAGCTGAGTTGTACACGTCACCCGCAGCTACAGTCGCCTCGGAGCGCGGCGGAGTTTGTTGACTCGGCTTTCGCCTGGTCCCTCCAAAGGCCGATTCATCCGATGCAACTGAAGGATCTGTCCGGCGGAGGCTCTCGACCAACATCACGTCGCCGAGAAGCGCCGTTCGCCCGAACAGCGGCCAGCGACTGTCCGGCAACAGGTCCTGCGCCGGCGGGCACTTGGGGCACCGCGCACGGCGGTAGCACCCGGTTCGGTTTCTCGACCGGTGTCGAATTCACAGCGCCTTGGGCCATTTGGCGAATCTGGTAGGAACAGCGGTCTGCTAACCGTCCCTAGTTTTCTCGGGCGGTTACTGCGCACGACAGGCATCCGGTGGCGACCCGCAGTCGTTCAACTACCAGGCGCCGCAGAGGATACGGATCTTGGCATCGTAGGCCCTCACTTCGTCCTTCACGTAGTCTTCCATGTCGTCCATGTATGTGTTGCACGGAGAAGGTAAGGACGCGCGATCCCAAAACTCATAAGCTCTTGGTTGAGGACGAAGGTGATAGCACTATCACCGGAAAGGCGTACTGTCCGAGTTCTTCGCATCCTCGACGACGAATTCCAACTGGTTTATTGTCAGCGAGTTGCCGTCAGACGACCGCACCTCGGCCAGTAGCCGCCAGCGGCCCCCGGTATCCGGATGCGCTAGTACGGCTTCCGCCTCCAAAACGCTATCGGGACCGACGTCAACCACTTGACCGCCTTTCGCCCGGACGCGTCCGTCCGGCCCCTCCAGTCTCCAACTCAATCGGGCCCCCGGAAACGCCTTGGCAAGATCGTTGACCACCCAGAGGCCGCACCGAAATGTCTCCCCCGGACCCCACCGGTCGCGGTCGTATTCCAAGCTCACCAGCACCGGTGAGAAGCTTCTCTTGACGGTTTCGTACACTTTCGTCGGAACGCGATAGAAATCGACCGCGGCCATGGTCACCGAGGGCCAGATGTCGATGGCGTGGAAGTGCAGGACGCCGCCCGCCGGGTTGTACTTGAGCCGGCGCGACCGCTCGAGCGCCAACTGGAACAGCCGCGCCACGTACTCCTGCGTGTGCGGAATGTACTCTTCGAGGGTTCTCGTTCCGGGTTCGCCCCAGGCTCGCATCGCCTCCGGAATCTGCAACTTCCGAAAGACCCATTCGCCGGCGTGGTCCTTGATCGGCCAGTGGTTCGGCAGAAACTTGACCAGAGTCTCATAGTTCGGCAGCGAGGTGGCGCCGAGTTCCGAGACGAAGGCCTCCTTCATCCGTGCGTACTCCCAGATGCTTCCGCCGTACCAGCCGTGGTAGACGTGCGCGTCGCCATAGCGCCCCGTCGATCGCACCACCGCGCGCCGTTGCGGGTCGAGCGCGAACGGCCGCGGCGCCAGGTGCTTGGTCAGGTCGCGGTAGTTCTCCAGGTCCTCTTCGTCGCTGGTGGCCCACAACGCCACCGAGGGGTGGTTGCGGGCGTAACGGATATGGTTGTCGTAGAGCGCCGCCGCGCGAAGCGAGAAGTCGCGGTCGTGCGGATACCAGGCCTCGAGGTAGTCCTGCCAGACCAGCACTCCCCGCTCGTCCGCCAGGTCGTAGAACTCGGGGTTGGTGAAGTGGCAGTGCAGGCGGATCATGTTGACGTTCATGCCGAGCATCAGTTGGAAATCGCGCTGGTAGGCGGCGCGGTTCATTTCCGACAAGAACAGGTTGTAGTAGTAGTTGGTCCCGCGGATAAAGATCCGCCGGCGGTTCAGATAGAAAATCCAGCCGATCTTTTCGATCTCGCGAATACCGACCGCCAGCGTCCGGCCGTCGACCGCCTTTCCCGCCCCGTCGAGCAGGCGCACGTCCAACGTGTAAAGGTTGGGCTTTCCGTGGTCCCAGGTCCACCAGAGTCGGGGTTGGTCGAGATGGAAAACGAACCGCGAGCCGCTGCCCCGGATGCGATAGCGCTCGGGAGACGAGAAATTGCGCGGCCCCAAGGTCAGCTCCCACGACCCTGGCCCATCGGCCTCGACTTGCACTTCGACCTCGGCGCCATC
>Ga0315277_10004751_pt1 | contig 18002 bp, 6 predicted proteins | sample YL17G05_15_MG_FD_203695 | JGI IMG/M metagenome (GOLD analysis project Ga0315277, IMG submission 203695) | Sediment microbial communities from Yellowstone Lake, YNP, Wyoming, USA - YL17G05_15 | ecosystem: Environmental > Aquatic > Freshwater > Lake > Sediment | place: USA: Wyoming | collected...
GCATTTTGGGGGGGATGAGAGGACTATGAACCAACCCACCACCAACCATCAACCAGTTTTGCCCCGATCAGTCGGGGCAAAATAAAAGAGGGTGTTAAGCTCTGTATGGGTAGAGGGGGGCTAGAAACTACCCGAAGTTACAGGGCACACCCTCGTTTTTTCTTAATCTCTACCTCAATATATTTCACTGACAAATTTTGGCAATCAGGTATATACCTTATTTTATATTGAGGTTTTCTGCATTAGTTCAGGCACCCTCTCTTAGGGGCTGGACCTCCTTTGAAAAGATAACTTACCAGATAAACTACGTCAGCTATGTTGATGCTGCAATCTCCATTAGCATCTGCAAGGTTGGGAATCTGAGGAGCTTGTCCGCCCTTGAACAGGTGATTTATAATAAACACCACGTCAGATATGGATACAGCCCGATCTCTATTTACATCACCATAAGGATAGATTGAAGAGGAGTTGAGAGAGAAATTCAACCCCGGAGATTCAACCTGATTCAAATCCAGATTAGCCCATTCAGAGCTATTAACGCCGGGATAAGTAACATTCAAAGAGTAAAGGTCCGGGCTCAAATCCTCGATACTGTAACTGCCGTCAAATAATGTAGGGAAGATGCCTTTCAACTGATTTCCGCTGTAAGCAAAGATAAAAGCTCCCTCTGCTGGCATCTGATTTAAAGTTACCCTTCCACCCGTAGAGCTAAGCACATTTGCCTCTCGTGCTTTTAGAGCGAAATCGATATTGCTGGCATCCGGCGTAACCGGGGTAGCATCCTTGATCGAATGAACGTTGTCGTAAAACTCACCTAAATACTTAGGTGCATGGGCAAAGAGTATAAAAGGTATTTTGGGCAGATGAGCTAACTCATAAGTTCCATCTTCATTCGAGAAGGTAGTGCGGACAAAAGGTGGAAGATTGGTATCCGGGAAAGCAATGCCTAAGACCAGAGCTTTTGGAATCGGTAAGCCGGTGCTGTCATCTGTCACCTTTCCTGCGATTACCCCATCAGGAAGAGGCGGATATTTTTTAAGATGGAAGTTAATACCGGGTGTCACCTCTCCGGGCTTGACTAATACTGAATCGGGATACTTTGCCGGGAAATAATCTCTGGCATAAGCGATCAACCTGTAAAAGCCAGGATCAAGCCCTTTAATATGATAAAAGCCTGTAGAGTCGCTTGTAGCAAAACCGGAGCAGTGGCCATCCATTTTGCGAGCGAAGATGAAGGCTTTATGGACAGGCTCACCGGTATTCGCATCCTGGACTAAACCGGCTATACCTCCTGTAAGTTTTGGCACTAAAGCGAAATTTATTCCTCTGACAATCGAATCTGGGGGTACAATAACCGGCTCAGGGTATTGCTCCGGAAAATAGTTAAGCGCTTTGGCTATAACTACGTATTTTCCAGACACTAACCCTTTTATCAGGTAGTGACCTAAAGAGTCAGTCTTAGCGTAGCCATGTAAAAGTGGATAATCCAGATTGAACGTGAAAACGCAAGCTCCCATTATAGGATTTCCAGTAACTTTGTCCATTACCCTGCCAGCTATGCCTCCCATGCCCGGGAATCCTATTCTGGGCAGCGAAAAATCGATATTGGGCGTATCCTGACCTTTGGTTACATGAACCGGGGTAGCGTCCTGCTTATTCTTGACATTATTATACCATCTCGGCTCATAACCCATGGCCCCTGCCATGACCAGATAATCCCCCTCTAAAAGATGATGCACCCTATAATGTCCCGTGGAATCAGCCACCCCCATCCCAGCCGGCATATCTGGATGAGCTAAAGAGAAAACTACCACCATAGCCCCTGGTATTGGGGAATAAGTAGTGTCTGTTACAACGCCAGAAATTGACCCGGCTAAACTGTCCATCTGGGCGTAACCTTTTCCCAACGGAACCAGAAGGAGCGCCCCCAACAAAACAAAAAGGAACTTAGAACGCATAAGACCTCCTTTGGAGTAAGGGTTATTATCTATAATCTACTTTTTTTGACACAAATTTGAATAAAAGGTTAAAAAATATATTGCTTGTGGTTTGTCAAAATATTCGAATCTTTCAAAGAATAACCTAATCTATTTTCCCTTTTTGTCAAGTTTTTTTTGCAGGTTAGCGAGGGAAAGAATGGTCGTCTTTTTTCTTCTGAGTTATTATTATACCCAGGTTTTGTCTCGACACGGCTACCTTTTAGTATGCAGATCCGTTATGCCTTTACGAATGGCATATTTGACCAGTCGAGCTACCTCATGGATGTCCAGTTTTTCCATTATATGTGAGCGATGTGCATCCACAGTCTTAACGCTGATAAAGAGTTTGGCCGCAATCTCTTTATTGGTATATCCCTCTGCAATCAACTGAACAATCTCTCTCTCCCTGGCGGTTAAAAGCTCTAAAGGCTCTTTTTCCCCCTTTTCAGTCTTTCGCAGATAGGCATCTATCACTGTGTGCGAGATAGAAGGGCTTAGATAATACTGGTCATTATTCACCGCCCGGATGGCAGTAACCAGCTCTTCGACTGCCACGTCTTTTAACACATAGCCTGAGGCACCGGAATGGAGTGCCTGCAGCACATATTCGTCGTCCTGGTACATAGTCAGAATCAGCACCTTTACTTCAGGTAGGTTCTTTTTAATCTGCCGGGTGGCTTCAAATCCGTTTAAATTAGGCATTCCAATATCCATCAGCACCACATCCGGTTTCAGTTTAAAAGTCTCTTTCAGAGTTTCCGGACCATCGGCAGTCTCTCCGACTACCTCAAAGTCCGGCTGAGGGGCAAGCAAAGAACGAATCCCCTGTCTCAAGATCTTATGATCATCCGCAATCAATATTTTTATTTTGCTCATTTTTTCTCCTTATCCTTACAAGGAAATATAATAACTACTCTGGTACCTTTTCCTCTCCTTGAGCTTATTCCGAATTTTCCTCCTAAAAGCTCTGTTTTCTCCTTTAATCTAAACAAACCGAATCCACTTGTAAAGTGGAAAATTTCCGGGTTAAACCCGATGCCGTTATCCTGGATTACTATGCGCAGATAATCATTTTTTTTATCAAGGGATACGTTTACCCGACTTGCCTCTGAATGTTTTGCCACATTAGTCAGGCATTCCTGAATTGTCCGGTAAATAGCAGTTTCAAATTCTGGAAGGAATTTACAATCCAGCTCCTGTAGTTTTAAGGCTACTTTGATATTAGTTCTCCGGCTGAAGCCATCCACATACCAGCGTATGGCTGAGGTAAGCCCGAAATCGTCCAAAATTGGTGGACGCAGGTCCATAGTCAAATTGCGAACGTTTTCCAGCGCTTGTTTAACTAATCCTTCTCCCTCTTTCAGTCTGATTCTGGTTTGAGCAAACTGTTCAGGAAGCTCCTGCAGGCTCATCTTCAAGTCTAACTGCAGTGCACTCAAATCCTGACCTATGACATCATGCATTTTGCCGGCGATATTTTTCCTCTCCTCCTCCTGGGCATTTATGATCTGGAGGGAGAGCTTTTCTAATTCCTCTGAGTGTTTTTTCGAAACCTCCATCAGATTGGCGTTTTCTACTGCCACGGAAAGCAGATTGGCAATAGCCCGGCTTAGTTTTATCTCAGGTTCTGTGAACTCATGTTTTTCTCTGATGCTGTTTAAGGCTAAAACCCCAAGAAGTCTGCCTCTTAAAATGAAAGGAATTGAAAGGACTGATTTAATTCCTCTTTTTCGGAAATAGTTCTTTTCTTTTGAAGTGAGAGAAGATTTAGCAACATCCGGGACACAGAATATTTGATCGTTCCTGACTTGGTCAATAATATATGGAAAATCCCTTACACTTTTAGGAAAAATCTTAAGCTCAGGCGGTTGCTTGACACGGGAGAAGTGAATAAACAAGGGGAAATCACCAGTCTTCTGATCTATAATCATCGCCGCTACTCGGTCTATTCCCAGCAACTCGACAGTCTTTTGGGTGACTATCTCAAAAAGCTTCTTCAGGTCTAAGGTCTGGGATAAAGCTTTACTGATCTCAAAAAGAATGGCTTGTTCCTTGAACTGTTTTTCCAAAGCCTTGCCCTGCTCTTGAATTTTTAAACTATTTTCCTGAAAGTCCTGCATCAATCTGGCATTTTCAACTGCCACAGAAAGCTGGTTAGCTATGGCTTGACATAGTCTTGCATCAGATTCTGTAAACTTGTGTTGTTTTCTAACCCTGCTTAAGGATAAGAGTCCAAGGAACCTGCCTGTCAAACTTAAAGGAACTACAAGTAAAGATTTGATTTCCTTTTTGTTAAAAATTTTCTTTTCTTTTGAAGATAAACTAGATTGAGATATATCTGGAGTATGAAATCTATGTTTATTTTTCAAGTGCCTGAATATGACCGGAAAGTCTTTTATGCTTCCGCGAATACTTTCTTCAGGAGGCTGGTGCCGACCATCGGCATAGATTGAAACAAGGAGGGCTGCTCCTTTGACTTCATCAACTAATACTACCCCGCAACGGTCTATTTCTAAAAGATCTGCGGTTTTTTTAGTCACAATCTCGAAGAGCTTCTTCAGGTCTAAGGTCTGGGATAAAGCCTTGCTTAGCTCTAAAAGAATAGTTTGTTCTCTGAACTGTTTCTTTAATATATCTGCCTGCTCATGTATTTTTATGACTTTCTCCTGAAGGTCCTGCATCAATCTGGCATTCTCTACTGCCACAGACAGCTGGTTGGCAATGGCTTGACTTAGCGTTATTTCAGATTCAGAAAATTCATGTGGGTCTTTTGTTGTATTTAAGCCAAAGACTCCCATGATCTCGCCTTTCAGAATAAAAGGGATATTTAGTAAGGATTTTAAACCTTCTTTTTCACAAGCTTTTTTTTCTCTTGCGGACAGTATGGATTTAGCTATGTCCGAGGTATAAAATATATGTTTGTTCATTAGCTGAGAAAATAAGATCGGAAAATCTTTTAGGTTCCCTTGGAGACCTTTTTGTTTTGGCAGATACCTGCCTTCAGAATAAGCGATGTATGAAAGAGTATTACCTGTTGCCGCGTCAAATATCATCGCAACACAACGGTCTATACCTAATAGCTCAGTGGTTTTTTTAGTAACTATCTCGAAAAGCTTCTTCAGGACTAACGTCTGGGATAAGGCTTTACTGATCTCTAAAAGAATGCGTTGCTCATCGAATTGCTTTTCCAGAACCTCGGTTTGTTTTTGAATTTTTATGTTTTTCTCTTGAATGTCCTGCATCAATCTGGCATTCTCTACTGTCAGAGAAAGCTGATTGGCTATGGCTTGTCCTGCACTTATCTCGGATTCAGTGAATTTGTGTTGCGTATGGAGAGTGCTCAAAGCCAAAAGCCCTAAGGTTTTTTCTGCTAAGTAAAAAGGAATCACCAGGAGAGATTTAATTCCTTCCTTTTCAAAAGTCTTCTTTTCTTTTGAAGAGAGGTTCGACCGGGATACGTCTGTAGCACAAAATAGACGTGGTTTCCTCAATAGGTGGCTTACCAGAATCGGGAAGTCATCCTTGCTTCTCTGGATGCCTTCATATTCTAATTGATACTTACCCCTGGAGTAGACTTTATAGAAGATGGAGGCTCCTTTGGTCTCATCCATTAACATAATCGAGCAGCGTTCTACTTCTAATAACTCGGTGGTCTTTCGAGTAACTATCTCAAAGAGTTTCTTAATGTCCAAGGTCTGAGACAAAGCTTTACTGATCTCCAAAAGTATTTTTTGTTCCCGGTATTGTTTTCCCAAAGCTTCTGTCTGCTGCCGGAGGGTGATGCTTTTTTCCTGCAGATTCTGCATAAGTTTGACGTTTTGAATAGCCATGGAGGTAAGATTGGCTATGGTCTGGCAGAATTTGATTTCCGAATCGCTGAAATGGTGGTAATCTTTAAGAGCGCTGAGCTGAAGACTTCCGGATATTTTTTTGCCAGAATAAAAGGGTATAGTCAAGGTAGATTTCACCCCCAGATCTTTGATGTATTTGCGGGTTCTAGGCAAAAGAGGATTTGAGTTGATATCCTCAGTCAGGAGAAATCCTTTTTTCAAAAGTAGCTCAAGTACCTGAGGGAAACTGTTCACCTGAAATTTTTTTCCCAGGTCGGCAGAATCATGCGTGCCTTTTCCCGAAGGCTCTCCAGACGAATGAAATACCGATCTTATAACTGCCTCTCTTTGCTCAGGATCAAACTGGAGTATGGTGCATCTGTCCAATCCGAGAGCTTCGCAGGTTTTTCGAGTGATTATATTAAATACCTCCTGCAAATTTGAACTCTGGAACAAGGATTTACTAATATCTAACACTAGATTTTGCTGCTGATATCTGATTCTTAGATCTTCACTTCGTCTTTCCAGCAGTTGATGATTTTCCTTTAATTCCTTGACCAGAGTGGCATTCTTGATGGCAATTCCTATCTGGTTGGCTATGGTCTGGCAAAGACTTATGTCAAAGGAAGAGAAAGGTAAAGATTTTTCCACTCTTGCCAGATGAAAAGCCCCTAAAGGTTTTTTTTCAACGATAATCGGAACTGCCAGAAAGACCTTCATGTGCAACTGCTTGAGAAGTCTTCTTTCCTTTGAGGAAAGAAATGATACTGGCTGGTCCTGAACTATCTGGATTACTTTTCTCTCCCGCAATTTCCTGGCAATGACCGGGTAATGCGTCACGATGAATTTTTCACCTGCTGTCGAAGGATAAGAAGAGACTCTCCGATAGGTGGAATGAGTGATGGTATAGGTACCGTTTGTATCAAGGAGCCCTATGGAGCAGCGGTCAGCATTCAGTGCCTGGGCGGTCATCTGGCAGGCCATTTTGAGGATTTCTTTTAAGTCCAGGGTGCAGGAAACTGCCTGACTTATTTTCAGAACTACTTCTAATTCTCTGGCTTTTAAGCTGTGAATATCTTTGTCCATTTTTTTCAATAAGTACAAATTATATAATCACTTGAAGCCAAATTGTCAATACAAAAAGGTGAAATTGGTCAATCTTAAGGCTGATCCTATAGTTTCTCCGAGCAGGCAACTGAGAGATATCATAAAAAAAGGGAGCGAATAATTTTCACTCCCTTTATCGAGAAATCAAGCTTTATTTTAACAGACACATCTTTCTGGTCTGGCTATAACTCCCTGCGCTCAGCCTGTAGAAATAGATACCTGAGGCGACTTTATCTTCAGAGCCATTAGTTCCATTCCAGCTCACAGTGTAAGTTCCAGCTGAGAGATTAGCATCTACCAGGGTCTTAACCAACTGACCGGACAGGTTATAAATCTTCAAGCACACTTTAGAATCCTCAGCTAGAGCGAAGCTGATGTTGGTGGTCGGGTTAAATGGGTTGGGATAGTTGGCATTCAGTGCATAAGCAGTCGGGATCGCCCGGTTGACCACGGTGGTTTTCACTGGACGGCTGAAGTTGTCAACTGCCTCGACTGATACTAACTTTCCTTTGGCAGTGAGAAGCTGACCAGTTATGCCAGTATTGGAGTTCATGTAGACCAACACCTTGGTCTGGTTGTTTACCACACCCTGCTCGTTCTTCATGTCGGTGCTAACTTTCACCGCGCCCTCGAATACGAACAGAGCTGCACCCAGATTGGCATTGGTAGAGACTTTATCACCTATCATATAGATGGTGGCTAAGTCTGAACCCGGTGTCGGCTTGGGTATCGGGGTAGCATCGTGAGTCATTATCCTCAGCATCAGAACAAAGTCGCTCAAGGAGAGTGGGTATCCATCAGCATTGATGTCGGTATTGGCAATCTGAACCGGTGGATCGAGGGTGAATACGCTGGTGCCGTAGATGAAGTAACTGGAGAACATGACCGCGTCAGCAACTTCATAAGCTATCAAATTGAGATTAATGTCTCCTCTGACCTTCACGCCCGTAGTGCAAACCTGGATTCCTCCGCAGTCCTCGAAGCAGACCCGGTTTAAAACCTCGTTTCCAGCGTGGAACTGCGTGTCGCAATCGGCATAACTGAATTGATCCGGGTTAGAAGATACATACAACTTGTATCCGCTTACATCTGAGAATGAACTCTGAGTGCAGTTTCCTTGATCCCATTCGAAACAAACGTTGGCGAAGAATCCTCTCAGGTTATTATTAGTGGCAACCTGGAATTTGACTCTGGCCACCTCTATATAATCCGAGCTGGGCTCAATGGGGACCCCTGCCTGCGTATTCTTCAAGTCGTAGATGCCTAAGAGAAGAAGTTTGTACTTACAGCATCCACACATAGGACAAGGGAGCTGTCTGTAGGTGAAGTACTCCCAGCCAGAAGGTAGCCCGCTGCCACGGGTGACCTTCATGAAGAAAAGAACAGTAGGATCAAACTCGATTCTTAAATCGAATCCACCTATTTGAACTGAGGTCCTGAGCAGAATCGGTATTGAGACTGTATCTCCGGGGTTGGCGCAGCTATCTTCTCCGATCTTCACGAAGATATCGCAGGCGCAGTTCTGCACTATTACCGAAACCGTATCAATCACAGAACGTCCGCAGTGGTCTGTGACTTTAAAGATTACTGGATGAGGATTGGAAAGAGTGTCAGAAGATCCCGGTACCCAGGTCCAGCTACCAGACAAAGGCGGTTTTCCATTAAGGGTGATGAAATTGCCCACTCCTGAAAGCTTCTCTAAAGTGATATTATAGTTGTTATCCGGATCGGTTCCGGTCACGGTCAACCTTGCCGTATCACCCAAGCAAGCAGTTATGGACCGGGGTAGACTTAGTGTCGGCGGGCTATTAATGGTGACTGTCCAGGTGGCTGTATCATAATCTACAGCTCCACACCCATTGGTTACCTTGTAAACATAAGAATAGGTTCCAGACGAGCTAATATAGAATTTAACGCAAGCTGAGACATTAGTTATCCCGGTCTTGGGTGAGGGAATCCCTGGCCCTTCCAAGATAAGAGTGTCTCCCACATCTGGATCGTTAGCTGTCACACAGAATCTTATGGTATCCGGGGAGCAGAGAGATTTACTTGAATCCGGCGCAATTACAACTGGAGGATGGTTGATGCTTACGTTCCAGACAGCGGTATCATAATCCACTGCCCCGCAAGCATCTGTTACCTTATAGATATAAGTATAGGTGCCAGCAGTGGAGATGTAGAATTTCACCTGTGCAGATAAGGGTGAAACTCCTTTCTTGGAGGGTGTTATTCCCGGACCTTCCAAGGTTATAGAATCAGATTGAGCATCTGTGCCTGTGACCGTAAATCTTATGGTGTCAGGCTGACAGAGTTTTTTGGTCGAATCCGGAGCATTTACGATTGGAGGAGTGTTCATGGTAATCACCCAGGTTGCAGTATCAGCATCTGAGGCACCGCACTTGTCACTTACTGTATAGATATAATTATAAGTCCCGGCTGAACTGACATAAATCTTAATATTGGTTGACAAAGGTGAAAGTCCTTTTATCGGGGTGGCTATACCCGGACCTGACAGGGTTAGCGTGTCTCCGGAATTTGGATCCGTGGCAGTGACTTTGAACCTGATAGTATCGGGTCCACAGAAGAATTTACTTGAATCCGGGACAGTTACAACAGGTGGTGAGTTAACAGTTACTATCCAGGTAGCAGTATCGTAGACTGCAAATCCACAGTGGTTAGTTACCTGGTAAACATAGTTATAAGTTCCACCTGAACTGATATAAAATTTAACATCTGCATGAACAGGGGAGACCCCTTTAATTGGAACAGGTATCCCTGGACCTGATAAAGTTATGGTATCACCTGCATCCGGGTCAGTGGCTGTTACCCTGAACCTGATGGTATCAGGCCCGCAGAAGAACTTGGATGAATCCGGGACAATAACAGTTGGCGGATTATTCATAGTTATAGTCCAGGTAGCAGTATCTGCGTCTGAAGCACCACACTTGTCACTTACTGTATAGATATAATTATAAGTCCCCGCAGAACTGACATAAATCTTAATGTTAGCTGACAGAGGAGAAAGTCCTTTTATCGGTGAAGGTATACCTGGACCTGATAGGGTTAAGGTGTCACCTGAGTTCGGATCAGTAGCTGTAACTGTGAACCTTATAGTATCAGGTCCACAGAAGGACTTGGAGGAATCCGGAGCGGTTACTGTCGGAGGATTATTCATGGTTATCGTCCAGGTGGCAGTATCCGCATCTGAAGCACCGCACTTGTCACTTACTGTATAGATATAATTATAGGTTCCAGCAGAACTGACATAAATCTTAATGTTAGCTGACAGAGGAGAAAGTCCTTTTATCGGAGAAGGAATCCCTGGACCGGACAGGGTTAAAGTATCCCCAGAATTCGGATCAGTAGCTGTGACTGTGAATCTTATGGTATCTGGCCCACAGAAAGATTTAGTCGAATCGGGTGCAGTGGCTACAGGCGGTGAATTCATGGTAATAGTCCAGGAGGCAGTATCATAGACTGCCGACCCGCAATGGTTGGTTACCTGGTAAACATAGTTATAAGTTCCACCTGAGCTGATATAAAATTTAACATCTGCATGAACAGGGGAGACCCCTTTAATTGGAACAGGTATCCCTGGACCTGATAAAGTTATGGTATCACCTGCATCCGGGTCAGTGGCTGTTACCCTGAACCTGATGGTGTCAGGTCCGCAGAAGAACTTGGATGAATCTGGGGCAATAACAGTTGGCGGATTATTCATAGTTATAGTCCAGGTAGCGGTATCCGCATCTGAAGCACCGCACTTGTCACTTACTGTATAGATATAATTATAAGTCCCGGCTGAACTAACATAGATTTTGATGTTAGCAGACAGCGGTGAAAGTCCCTTGATCGGCGTAGTTATGCCAGGACCGGATAAGGTCAAAGTATCACCAGAATTCGGATCAGTGGCGGTAACTGTGAATCTGATAGTATCAGGTCCACAGAAGAACTTGGATGAATCTGGGGCGGTAACTGTAGGTGCCGAGTTAATAGTAATTGTCCACGTGGCTGTATCATAGTCCACTGCACCACAAGCATCAGTTACCTTATAGATGAAATTGTAAGTGCCAGAGGAAGCAGGTGCCCACTTCTGGGTTCCGCTTAAAGGCGAAATTCCATTGACTGTAGCAAAACTGCCAGGGCCTGAGGTTTTCTCCAAAGTTAAATTCTGTCCAGTGTTCGGGTCTGTGGCATTGACCGTGAAATTAACACTATCACCCAGACTGCAGACGAATTTGTTGTTGTCCGGTGCTGTGACCACAGGCGGTGAGTTCATAGTGATAGTCCAGGTAGCAGTATCCGCATCTGAGGCGCCGCACTTATCGTTTACAGTATAGATATAGTTATAAGTTCCGGCTGAACTGACATAAATCTTAATATTGGTTGACAAAGGTGAAAGTCCCTTGATGGGTGAAGGTATCCCTGGACCTGATAGGGTCAAGGTATCACCAGAATTCGGATCAGTGGCGGTAACTGTAAACCTTATAGTATCAGGTCCACAGAAGAACTTGCTAGAATCAGGTGCAGTGACAGTAGGAGCTGAATTCATAGTTATCGTCCAGGTAGCAGTATCCGCATCTGAGGCACCGCACTTATCGTTTACAGCATAGACATAGTTATAAGTTCCGGCTGAACTGACATAAATCTTAATATTGGCAGACAAAGGAGAAAGTCCCTTGATCGGCGTAGTTATCCCAGGACCTGATAGGGTTAAGGTGTCACCAGAGTTCGGATCAGTGGCTGTAACTGTGAATCTTATGGTATCTGGTCCGCAGAAGAACTTGCTAGAATCAGGTGCAGTGACAGTAGGTGCTGAATTCATAGTTATCGTCCAGGTAGCGGTATCCGCATCTGAGGCACCGCACTTATCAGTTACAGTATAGGTATAGTTATAAGTTCCTGCTGAACTGACATAAATCTTAATATTGGTTGACAAAGGTGAAAGTCCTTTGATTGGTGAAGGAATCCCTGGACCTGATAGGGTTAAGGTGTCACCAGAGTTCGGATCAGTAGCTGTGACTGTGAATCTTATGGTATCAGGCCCACAGAAGGACTTGGATGAATCAGGTGCAGTGACCGTCGGCGGAGTATTCATATTGATGACATAAGTGGCAGTGTCAAAATCATACCTGCCGCACTTATCCATTGCTTTGAAGATGAAATTATAAGTCCCGCTGGCGGTCACATAATATTTCAACGTTCCAGATAAAGGCGGATTACCCTTGACTGTATCCGGATAGAAAGTCCCCGGTCCAGAATACTTGTATAATTTCAAAGTATCATAAGGATTGGCATCAGTGGCTGTAACGGTGAACCGGATGGTGTCGGGACCACATAAGGTCTTGCTGGAATCAGGAGCGGTTACCACTGGAGTGGTGGCATCCTTAATCACAAACCAGGAGGCAGTATCATAATCCACTGCCCCACACTTGTCAGTTACCTTGAAGATAAAGGTATAAGTTCCAGTGGCGGTAACATAATACTTCAAGGTTCCATTTACAGGAGAAGGTCCGATAACAGTAGAGAAAATACCAGGGCTGGAGACTAATTCTAACTTTAAAGTATCATTGGGATCAGTATCTGTAGCACTAACATTAAACCTGATGGTATCAGGATTGCATAAGAACTTGCTTGAATCCGGAGCTGAGACTACTGGTGGGGTATTGAAAGTTATCACCCAGGTAGCTGTGTCATAATCTACTACACCACAAGCATCAGTTACTTTATAAATGAAGTTATAGGTGCCGGCAATTGTAGGTGCCCACTTCTGGGTTCCGCTTAAAGGCGAAACTCCATTGACTGTAGCAAAACTGCCTGGACCTGAGGTCTTCTCTAAGGTCAAATTCTGCCCGGTGTTCGGGTCTGTGGCATTAACCATGAAATTAACGCTGTCCCCAGGATTGCACTTAAGCTTGTTACCATCTGGTGCGATCACAGTTGGGGGTGAATTTAGGGTGATAGTATAATAAGTGGTATCATAATTAGTTGCCCCATGGTTGTCAGTAACCTTGAAAATGAATTTATATATTCCACTCGTATCAGGAACAAAACACATTGTATCGTTGATGGGAGTCAAGCCGGTCTTTGGAGTATAACTGCCAGCACCAAAGATATTGGTCACAGTTATAGTATCCTGCGGGTCAGGATCAGAAGCGAAAATTGAAAGACAGACCGAATTTCCAACACAGGCTAATGAAACAGGATCGTTAGGCAATATAATGTTTGGATTATGGTTAACTGCTTCCACGCACTTGGTGGAAAACTGCACTCCATTACCTTCGTAGGCGAAGGTTCCGCTATATCTCGGACCATAGTTGCCAAAAGTTTCAAAGGGATCGCACGGGTAACTAACGGTTGCGCTGATGAGCCCGAGCTTATTATATGCCCGTAGTACGTCGTCCTTTTTACTAAAGATCGTAACGTTTGGCCGATTACTATTCCCGGCTTGAGACTGGTAGGGGTCGGAAATCCCGGGAAAATAATCATAAAATCCGGGAATGGTCGTGAGCGGTTTTCCGTTTGCTCCGAGGCAAATCATGTCAGCTGTAAAATAATCGTTGTGACCAGAGGACCAGATGTTAAAATCAACTGCGCATCCGGCAATTTTAAACTTCATAAAAGCGTCTATGCTTCCATCCCCTTCATGCCACTCACGCGTGGATACATCCCACCAGATCTCATATAAGTTACCTCCCCATGGCTTCCAGCCCCAGCGATCGTTCTCTCTATAGCAGTTACCAGGGCTTGTTGCATTGGAAAGGTCAAAGTTATCAGTAAAGACGTTTACATTGAGGGTTGGTGGCTGATCCATGCGAACTAGAATACAGCCGTGATACTGTTCCCAGGAATTTTCAGAGAAAACACGGTTCGCAACCTGCCATAAGCCATTAGCATACCAGATAAACACTTTGCCGGTGTCTGGAGGACACTTGAGTGAGCCAGGCTCTCCCATAAAATAAGTCGTGTCGATCTGGGTATAGTTAGGCGGAGGTCCAGGTGGGATATTTGAAGGCGGCCAATAGTAGGCGTTTGCAACTGTGTAAGCAAATAGGATGAATATGGCAAGACTTGATAGCTTTAGCCATTTTTTCATGTTGTTTTCCCCTTGTCTTTATGTTTATAATGTTTATATATTAATCTGCATCGTGAATTATCGCAATTTAAGTGCCCGTTTGAAAGGTAAATTGAGAGATTTTCCCACCTGCATATCCAGTTGATAATTAAGAAGATAATGATTATTTTGTAAGCCATCAAAATTTCAGAATATTCATTATGCATTTCTAATCACAAAAGCTGAAAAATGTTTCAAGTCAATGCCTAACAATGGTTGTTCAAAATTTTAGCAAACTTGATTATACTTTTAGCCTCTTGAAAAAAAAGACAAAAACAGAACCTTGATTTTCTGGAAATCTTTTTGAAGAAATTCTATGTGTGTTAGAAGGGGTAAATCTTTCTAACTATATCAGTTACAATATAAACTCCCATATTTTTTTGTCAAGGATTATTTTCGTTTTTCTAAATTTTTTTAGATTAGCTTTATTGGACTATAAGCTGTTAGAAACCATAAACTTAGGAATGTCTCCGAAAGTGTTCCAATATAAAAATCGACTTTCTTAGAAGATGGTTCTGAGTCTAAAAGTTGAAACTGGATTCAAATTTCAAAAAATTACTGTAAATACCTTAGATAAATGGCAAAAGGTTTTTCAGGTGTAGAATTCCATTCGAATTGTAAATGAAATAATACTTGACAAAATTTATACTTTGGCTTAATTTGGTTTATGAGAAATCGGAACAGATTTTTGCCACCTTTGTTCTTGGTAAATTTAAAAAACTTAAAGCTTTCCTTCATTTGGTATAATTTTGTAAACAAAACAAGGAGGTTTAAATGAGGAAGTGCGGGATATTTTTTGGGATATTGTTATTGGCCATTGTTCCTGTTTTGGCCAGGGCTCAAGACCTGGGGGTTCCGGATACCTGTAAGGTCGATACTACCACGGTTACAGCTCAGGGGCAGCATTTCATTCTGCAAATAAGAGTTTACAACGATTTTGCCATAGGCGGGCTTTCTATTCCCTTGAAATTCTCTGGCAGTTCAGTGGTTTGTGATTCGGGGTCTTTTGTCGGTACCAGAGGTTCAACCGCAACCAAAGAGGTCAGCGGCTTCACTATAGACAATTTGCAACAGTCCATAATTGTTTATGCGGTCTGGCTTTCAGGCAACCTTGCACCTGGAGAAGGTCCTGTAGCCAAACTTTTCTTCACGGTAAGAAATGATGCAGTCAGTGAAACGGTTTACGTGGATACCTTCACCGCATCAGGGGGAGTTGAAATAGAATTCAGTTCGACAGCGGGTATAGGTTACAAGCCGGTTTTCCAAAAGGGCAGGATCAGAGTCCAGCTTCCGGCGCCGGTAAAACATAATCCGGACATCATAGTGCCGGGTATGCAACAGGTCCTGTGTGACTCGTCCGGATGCGATACCCTGCGCTTTGAGGTTCATGCTACTGACGTGGACATAGCTGATATATTGACTATTATCAAGCATGGAGTAGGTAATTTTTCCACTGTTTCCCATCCAACACCTGATACCGGATTTTTCACCTGGGTGCCGGTTCCTGCAGATACTCAAAACTCTCCTTATACGGACACTTTCATCGTTAATGATGGAGCAGGTTTAGCTGATACCGGCACGGTTATGATCAAGGTCAAACCCCGGCAGGTAGTTCCTCCTTCTGCCAAGAATGGTGACGTCAACGGAGATGGAAAAGTTAACACCGAGGACGTGATTTTTCTCGTCAATTTTCTTTTTAAAGACGGTCCTCCACCCAAACCACCTGCAGCCGGAGATATCAATGCCGATTGTTTCACCACTGTGGCAGATATAATTTATTTGCTTAATTATTTATTCAGAGGAGGTCCTGCTCCCAAGGTATGGTGTAATCCGGGGGATATAAACCACGACGGTTATGTGGATTTGCCAGATGTGATATACTTCATCAATTATCTTTTCAAGAGCGGTCCAGCTCCTTTATCTATGAAATCCTCGGACGTGAATGCTGATTGCAGTGTGGATATCGTCGATTTGATTTATTTGATTAATTTCCTGTTCCGCGGGGGCCCCATACCGCAACCAGGCTGCGTGGGACCATTCTATAAGTCCGCACCTGTGGCCTTGGCAGAGGTGGAATTGTCCAGGTTGAGTGTAACCGACGACGTTATCGAGATACCGGTCAATTCGAATTTTGGATTGCCTGTGGCTGGCGTTCAGATTTTGGTTGAGTTTGACCCGGCGCAATTCGAACCTCTGGATCCGGTTTTGACTGAGAGGAGCAAGACGCTTTCAGTGTTCTCCTCTTACAAGGATAAATATCAGATAATCGGGTTGCTCGATTTACAGGCACAAAACTCGATTCAGTCCGGGACCGGTTCAATTGTTATCCTCAGATTCAAACCAAAGTTGGCTAATTATGACTTAAATCGCCTGAAGATCTCTGAGGCAATTCTGGTAGACAGAGAAGCAAATACGCTTAATACGACCATTAAACCTAACAGCTCCTCAACTCCGAATCTGAGATGAAATAATCTGAAGTGATTTTTGAGTGCAATAAATAGCCTCCTCGGAAATTTAAACGTGGAGGCTATTTTATTATCATGCCCTTTTTTGGATAGCTGAATACTCGAGCTTTCCGGTAGTGACAAAATTTTTATAACCTGAGCATAAAAAAACAGAGCAGAATGCCTTCTCGCACCCTGCCCTGCTGGAACTGAAAGAATTAATGGGCCTTCTGCCCGTTTATTTATATCGGCTGATGGAAAAAGAACTTTAGATATTATTAAAACAAAAAGCCCCTTTGAGGGGCTTTTTTGTCGAGAGGCAATATTTATCTCTTTTTAGCCTTCATTGGCTCGCCACAACACATCAGTGAACTTGTCCCGATTCCAGCCCTGCTAACGGTTACTTCCATCCCGCAGGGGACACAGTAATATACCTTTCTCGCCCTATTGGGAGCCACCTTTTTCCTTGTTGCTTTTTTCTTCGCGGGCATTTTTTCACCTCCTTCGAGTTAGTTTTGCAAAAAAGTATGAATTTCGAAGTCATTATAGATTATAGGGATAAGACAATCAAGGGAAATCTTCGTATAAGACCTAATTTGTTTAAAGGGAGATTTAACCGACGGATTAAATCTTTGATTAAATCCGGGTAATTTTACTTTTTGTAACCCTTTCAATCTTTATTTATTTTGAATATGACCAATGAACTACATACAGAATGTGCTGGCAAAAAGCAAATTCCAATTGATTTTTCGGATTTTTTATGTAGATTAGTATAGAGTTTTATAGGCTTATTTAGCCTGCGAGTTTGATTAATCTCATTTTTAAACTGAAGGTTTAGTATGAACTTGCCTCTGATCCAAATCTTCTTCTCCCTGATTTTACTGTTGCTCTGGTTTTTTCTGGTTAATTTGAAAGAAAGATATCTGGAATTAAACCTCAAGGGCTGGGGTGAAATGAGCCTGGGGGTTTTCTTAATTTTCCTGGGGAGCCTGCTGGAATTAGGAGAAAATATACCAGCACTTCAGAGTTATCTATTTTCAGGGAATACACCCTGGGGAGAGTTTGGCAAAATCGCTTTCTATGTAATAGGGATTGTCCTGGTAAGCTATAGCCCTTTAAACTGGTTACCTTCAATTTTAGAGGCAAGGAAAAAATTCAAGAAAGAAAACTTAAAAGCTACTGAGATTAGTTCCTTTTTAGCAGAATTAGATAAATCCAGCTCCCAGGTCGAGAACAAGGATAAAATCATTTCAATTCTGGATTTTACTCTTGCCTATCTATCTAAAGAACTGAAGGCAGATTCGGGGGCTGTTTTTCTTATACCACCAACTGATAAGGAGTTAATCTTAGTCCAGTCTCTGGGATTATCTGATGAAACCTTAGAGAATCTCAAAAACACAAGAGTTGACTCAAAGATTTTTTCACTTTGCCTGAAGGATAAGAGGATTGAAACCGCAGGCGAACTATTAAACTCTGATCAAAAATTAGCTATTTTGCTCAAGGAGGATAATATCGAATCAGGGATTTG
>Ga0315277_10004752_pt1 | contig 18001 bp, 17 predicted proteins | sample YL17G05_15_MG_FD_203695 | JGI IMG/M metagenome (GOLD analysis project Ga0315277, IMG submission 203695) | Sediment microbial communities from Yellowstone Lake, YNP, Wyoming, USA - YL17G05_15 | ecosystem: Environmental > Aquatic > Freshwater > Lake > Sediment | place: USA: Wyoming | collected...
TGATAATCGGGCTTCCCCCAAAAAGCAAGGATAGAAAAATCGCAGTTAAAGATGGTTTCAAAGTATTTTCTCCTGAAGATGCAGTCAAAAAAGGAGAAATAATTTCAGTCTTAGCTCCTGATCATAAGCATAAAGAGCTTTATGAGCAAAGCATCAAGAAAAACCTATCCTCAAGGAAAACCTTGATCTTTGCCCACGCCTACAGTATCTATTTCGAGCTGATAAAACCCCCTGAATATGTAGATGTAATACTCGTAGCTCCTCATGGTCCGGGAGTTTTAGTTCGAAAACTTTTCTCAGAAGGAAAAGGCGTCACATCCTTTATTGCAGTAGAACAGGATTATTCCGGAAAGGCTCTGGATAAAGCCCTTGCCTATGCTAAGGGAATCGGCTCGACTAAGGCTGGGGCAATTTTGACTACTTTCAAGGACGAAGCTATCGGAGACCTATTTGGTGAGCAGGCGGTTTTATGCGGAGGACTTGCTGAGCTTTTGAAATCAGGATTTGAGACGTTGGTTGAGTCCGGTTTGTCGCCTGAAAATGCCTATTTGGAGTGCGTGCATCAATTGGACTTAATAGTCGAACTTGTCAAGAAATACGGGATAGCCGGAATGTTTGATAGAATCAGCCAGACCGCGGAATTCGGCTCTTATGTCTCAGGTAAGAAGGTGGTAAATAAAAACCAGATGAAAAATGTTCTATCTGAGATTAAAAACGGGAATTTTGCCAGAAAATGGATGAAGGAATATGAAAAAGGGATGAAAAACTATAAAAGGATGAAAAAATACTGGGAAAGCCATCTACTGCAGAAAACCTGGGAGAGATTGAATAAATTTTTACCGTAGGGACAGAACAATGTTCTGTTCCTACAACTTCAACTACAACAAAAACCTTGCTTTTTAACGAAAATGATTTAAGTTTTCAAAATGGAAATAACTGAGGACACAATCGTTTACCGTTATTACGGAACTGAGCTGAGGATGGTGTTTTACCTTGCCGGGTTATTTTTTCTTCTGTTTTCAATATTCAGCTTCAAGTCCTCTTTCACTTTTAGCCTTATTTCCTTTTTGATCTTCATTTTAATCTCCTTTTTAACTTATTTAGATTATAGGCGACATCTCTTGATCTTAGACCGGGAAGAACTCAGCCTGAATACACTTTTCAGATCTAAGGTGAAAAGTTTATCCTGGCAGAGCATCCAGAAAATCACCACCCAGGAATATGGGATTTTCGATCTCTTAAAAACCACCTACATAATTTCAGAAGGAAAAAAGATCAGGGTCTTCTCCTTTATGGAGGACTATTACCATTTTTTAAAAGACATTCATAACCAATCCAAAAATGCTCAGATCGACAAGCTCACTTCAGACCTGCTCACCGGACAGGCTGATTTTTAAACTTATGGAGTGGATATGCTGAAAATTATTTCCAGATTTTTTCTCTGTTTAACAATCGTTTTCTTATCTTACCTTGAGCCTGCCTTTGCCGAAGAAATCAAGCCAGATATGGACTCTATAATCGTCCGCGGAGTGGATTTCATCCGCTGGGATAAGTTCGATCAGGGGATCGCGGAATTCAAAAAGGTAATCGAGTTATACCCGGACGAGCCGGCAGGGTACTTTTTTGTAGGAGCTTCTCTGCAGGGGTTGATCGATGACTATAGAAATGAAACATATAACGATGAGTTCGAGAGATACATCAACCTGGCTATTAAAAAAGGGAATGCTAAGGTAGAAGAAAACCCGAACTCGGCTTTAGAACATTTTTACTTAGGAGGGGCTTTAGGCTACAGAGGAATCTACCGCTCTTTCAGGGGAAACTGGTGGGGTGCATTTATGGACGGGGGAAAAGCCTATTCTCATCTGAAAGAGACTCTGGAACTCGACCCGGAGCTTTGCGATGCCTATTACGGAGTAGGGGCTTATCATTACTGGAAAAGCGCCAAATCCAAGCTTTTCTGGTGGCTTCCTTTTTTCGGAGACGAAAGGAAAAAAGGAATTCAGGAGACGATGATCGCCATCCAGAAAGGAAAGTATGCTAACAATGAAGCAGCTAATTCTCTTCTGAGAATCTACCTGGAGGAAAAAGATTATTCTGCGGTCTTAAAATGGGGTGAGGAGGTAAAAAAGATAAACCCGGATAACCCTTTCCGGTTGTGGAACACCGCTTATGCTTATATGGGTCTAAAACACTGGGATGAAGCGCAAAATACACTCTTGTATCTTTTGAATGTTTTAAAATCCTCCCCCTATTATGCTCCAGCCGGTGAATACGAATGCCGCTACTGGCTGGCTTTTACCAATTTTAACCTGGGAAATCTTCAATCTGCTCAGCAGGAGTTAAATCGAGCTATCCAGCTTGAGCCTGAAGTCAAGGGGAACGATTATGCAGAGCCATTTCTGGATAAAGTTAAGGGCCTGCAGAAGGAGATCTCTCAAAAGCTGAAAACTAAATGAAATCCTCATTTCTTATTTTTTTATTCATAGGCCTTATCATTTCTACTTCTGTTGTTTTTCCTTCTGATCCGGCTGATTCCCTGCGGGACGACCCTTCTGTACGGTCATCGGACTCTTCTTTCTACATAAACCTGATAAATGAAGGGATAAATGCCACCCTTAATGAAAACTATCTTTATGCTGAGGGCAGATTCAAACAGATCATAAGAGAAAAGCCTGAAGACCCGGCTGGATATTTTTTCCTGGGCGCTTTGTACCAGGCAGAGATGATGGACTATGAGGGTGATTTCAAAGAGGAGGAGTTCTATTCAAATCTTGAGACCTCAATTAATTTAGCCAGGAAGAGGATAAAATCTGGGAAGGAAACCCCCTGGGATTATCTGTACCTGGGTAATTCGTATGGGTATTTAGGAGTATATAAGGCACGAAAAGGCGGCTGGTGGCCTGCTTTTAAGAACGCTTTAAAAGCGAAATCTGCTTTCAAAAAAGCGGTTGAGCTGAATCCCAAATTTTACGATGCCTATGTGGGTCTGGGCTCATATCATTACTGGACCAGCTATTTTACCAAATCTTTTGCCTGGCTTCCCTTTTTTGCAGATGAAAGGGAAAAAGGGGTAGAGGAGTTAAAGTTAGCTGCTAAAGAAAGCCTCTTCTCCAAGGTGGCAGCCCTGAACGCTTTGATCTGGATCTATATTAAGGAAAAAAACTACTCGCCAGCTATCGCCTTGGCCGATAGTCTCCAAAGAGAATATCCGGACGGAAAGATCTTCTTGTGGGCTTTAGCCACAGCTCACTATGAGAAATATGACTGGCATAAAACCATTGAATTCTATAGGCTGATAAAAAAGAAACTGAATAATAATCCTGCTGAAAACTATTACAACCTGATAGAATGCCAGTACCGGATCGCGGATTCTTATTTTAACTCCGGCGATTTTACAGAATGTATCTCGACTTGCAGGGAGGCTTTAGGTTATGATCTGGACAAAAAGACGAGAGAAAGGCAAAGAGAGAAGCTTAGTAAGATCAAGGAGCTATTAGACAAGTCCCTGAGAATCATTGGAAAGAAATGAATGGTAGCGTTGCCACTCCCGCCCTACGGGGGCTTGCTCTGGCAACGAATGAACGTCCTCACGGGAGTGAGGACGCTACGTTCTTAAAAATCACCGGGAGGAAGTGAACCTTCCACAACCCTAATCTCTTCTGGATGTTTCATGTTCATGTCTATGATGAGTATCTGGCCAATGAACGTGAATATGAGATATTTCAAGGTGAGTGTGTTCATGAGAATGTGGTTCGGTAAAAGTTCCTGAATGCTCATGCAGATGATGTATATCGCTATGCTTGTGTGAATGAATGTGAGTTATCGTTTTATGAAGATGCAGATGTGAATGTTTTTCACTAATTATCAACCATACGCCGGCTATCATAAAACCCGAGGCAGGGAACATCACCCATCCAATCCATTCCCTGAGTATGATAAGCGAAGCCATAGCCCCGATAAAAGGGGCAAAACTGAAGAATGCCCCGGTTCTTGAAGAGCCCAAACCCTCAAGCGCTTTAATAAAAAATACCAGACTAATACCATAACTGAATGCTCCCAGCAATAGAGCAAATGCAATCTTGAAGTCTAATAATATCTTTATTCCAAGAATTAATGCAAGTGAGAGGGATATTATCCCGGCGACAAATCCTTTGATTCTGGCAATCTGTATAGGATCTTTATCAGAAATATTACGGGTTAAGTTATTGTCTATTCCCCAGCAAACCATTGCAAAGAGAATCAATAACGGGCCGACCGGGCTGAACTTGCCTCCACCAAGGTCCCAGGTTAAAAACAATCCTGCAATAGTCATGCATACCAATGCCAACCATAAACGTTTTCCTGCATTCTCCTTGAAAATGAAAACAGCAATTATAGTAGTGGCGAGTCCTTCCAGATTAAGCAGTAACGACGCAGAGAAACCTGAAACAAGGGTTAACCCCATCATCATACTTATTGGTCCTATTATTCCGCCTGTAAGTATTGCTCCGGTTAACCAAGGAAGATCCTTTTTCTCCAATGATGCCACCTTATTATAGGAGTCAGACATCCGTTTCTTTCTTCCCATAGAATACAGGGTAAGACCAACAAATGCACCAAGATAAAAAAGTCCAGCCAAAGCCACCGGGGGTATGTCTTTGACAAGTAGCTTGGCAAGAGGCGTGCTAATGCCAAATAAGGAAGCAGATATTGTAATGAATAAAAAAGGTCTTTTATACAATTAATTTCACCTTTAATTAATTTCTCGTGTTCGCCAGTCCCTTGTCCTGGTTCACCAATGGCTAATCGACTCAGGAACTCGACAAGCAAACAAAATTTTTGTTTGACCCTTTTTATCTTCACGATCCAGTCTTTGGGCCCCTGTTGCACATATTCCCATTCATATTTGCCGGTCTGCTCTGCTTCGAACTGGTAATGAAGCGGCTTGGGGTCATGATCGTTGATAATCTTTAAAACCTGACCGGGTTTTAGGCCCTCCCAGATTTCAAAAATCTTCTCGTGCCTTTCAAATGGCGGCAGAGGTCTTAAATCTAGCTCAACGATTTCTTCCTTTTCATTCATGATTTATCCTCAGGTAGGAAGCTCTGGAGTATAAACCTTCAGGTTTATCTGTCTGTTTTAACTGGAAAGTAAAACTAACGTTTTACACTCCATTGATTTCTTGCCCTTTCAATCTCTTAATCTTTTTTCAAAATACTCTTTCATGGCCATAGCATTATTGAGTCTCTCTTCTTTTTAACCAAAAAGCAGAGTCACGGTTCCCCTCTTTGCTTTGCCCTGAATCAGGTCCAGAGATTCCTTTTTGTCCTTCAGCTCCGAAAAATACCTACGCTTGAACTCAAGCAGAGAAGGGCGGAGCTAAACTCCGCCCCTACGCGGCTCTTTGATTCTTTAAACCCTTGAACTTTTTTTACTCCGGCCCGATTTCTTTTTTGAAAGCCTCGGTTAATTTCGCACCCCAGTTGTCCAGAGCGATTAATTTGCCAAAGAAAAATCTCAGGACTGGCGGTTCCTCTACGAATTTTAATCCCTTAACTAAATCCCGTTTTTTCTGTAGCCAGATCAGACGGTCAACCACGTATTCGATCTGGGACATGGTGTAAACCCTTCTGGGAATTGCCAGCCGGGCTAATTCTAAATCTGAAGGAATCTCCTGTTTTGTGTCCGGGTCCCGGTCTACTGAGATAGTGCCCCTTTCCATACTTCTTACCCCTGAGGCGATATAAACTGCCGCAGAGAGAGCACCGGCTGGATATTGATACCAGGGTATGTGGGGTAAAAACAACTTGGCATCCAGATGGCAGGCAAGACCTCCTGGTGGGGTAACCACCGGGATTTTATTTTCGATAAGCCTCTCTGCGAAATATTTTACAAACTCAGCCGCACTTCCAGCCACGTTCACATCTGTCATCTCCCTTAATCCAACTGCCATAGCCTCGATCTCTTTTGTGGACATCCCTCCATAGGTCAAAAATCCCTCGTAAACTGGAAGCCAGGGCTTTAGCTCCTCATAATATTTCTTGTTGTTGGTGGCGATGAACCCGCCTCTCACGCAACTGCTTTTTCTCCCTGAGAGATAGAAAATATCCACATAGCTCATCAATTCAGTGATAATCTCCTGAATCGACTTATTCTCATACCCTTTTTCTCTTTTCTTTATAAAGTAGGCATTCTCCGAGATCAAGCTTCCGTCGAAAACCAGGAAGATATTATTTTCTGCAGCGATCTTCTTTACTTCTCTTAAGTTCTCCATTGAAAAAGGCTGTCCTCCCAGTAGATTGGTGGTCGCCTCCATTCTGATAAAGGATATCTTATCCCTGCCGTACTTTTTTATTACGTCCCTGAACTTCTGTAAATCTAAATTCCCCTTAAAAGGGTTGGTGCTCTGGGTATTCAATGCCTCATCTCTGTAGATCTCCAGCACTCTCCCGCCAGCTAATTCAAAATGGGCTCTGGTGGTGGTGAAATGGTAGTTCATCGGGATGACGTCACCCGGCTTGACAAATACCTTGGCTAAAAGATGCTCGGCTGCCCTTCCCTGATGAACAGGCAGAACGTAGTCAAACCCCAGGACATCCTTTATGGAGCTGGCTAACTTATAAAAGCTCTCGCAGCCGGCATAGGCATCATCTGAGACCATCATCGCAGCCAGCTGGTTATCGCTCATGGCATTGGTTCCGCTGTCAGTAAGCATATCCAGGAAGATGTCCCTTGTCCGAAGGGAGAAGGTATTATACCCTCCCTCCTCAATAGCCTTAAGCCGCCTCTCGACCGGCACTAGAAAAGCCTTCTGCACAATCCTGACCTTGTGCATCTCAACTGGAATCTCTTTCCCGTTGGAAAGTTTCACGATCATTAAAACCTCCTTAATTGGTTTGAAGTTTTAGTATTCTGATATAAGTTTGAGAATTTATTCACTTGAATAATTTACCTTTTCCTTTTAAAAAATCAACCATAATATTTGGATTTTTACAAGACCAAAAAGCTCTTATTTTTGGTAGCGGAACTCTTTAGAGTTCCATTTCCCCCTGGTAGGTCAGACATTCTTGTGGCTACGTGGATACGGGCGTACGCCACAGGCTTTGCTCTCTGATCGAACAGACAGGAATGTCTGTTCTACCGATTTTTTCGTAGTGCTAGGCTTCAGCCTCGCTGTTTTTTTTCACCTCAGGCGAACCTGATCCCGCCAACGGCGGGACGCCCTACTAACTTCCCTCTCATTTCCAAGGAGAGGGCAAGGGTGAGGTTTAAATACTGGTATGGAGGTCTGAAGACCTCCGCTACATTTTAAATTAATTTTCTCCCCAACTCAAAAGCCCTTTGCATTATCTTCTTATCTTCTGTAACTTTCCCTTTCTCAAAAAAACTATGTGCATACAGAATCTTATCTACATATTTCACATTCGCCCATTTAAAAAAACCTAAAAGAGGAATCAGGGCACAGTCGAACCTCTGCTTTTCACCTGCGACTAAAATAATGATCCCCTTTCTTTTCTTTTTCAGTCTCGACTTGAAAGAATATCTGTTTTTCTTCTTAACCAGAGGTGTCAGGCAGTTGCATCTATCCAGAAACAGCTTCATCTGAGCAGAGACCGTGTCAAAGTAGATCGGCGAGCCTAAGACCAACACATCTGAGCTTTTAAGTTTAGCATAGACTTTTTCCATATCGTCCTTAATAATACAAAATTTCGGCTCAGGATTTTTGCCGCAGGACCTGCAAGAGGAGATTTTTAATTTATCCAAATATATAATCTCTGTTTTACCTCCTTTACTTCCAGTCCCTTTCAAAACCTGTTGAATCAATAAATCCACATTCCCGTTTTTAATCGGGCTACCTGAAATCCCTAATACTTTCATATCCTTAAATTGCAATAAGGAACGGGCGGAGACCCCCGTAGGGGATTTCGCTAAACTCAACAAGCTCCGCCCCTACGGAAGTCTTTCCCTAATACCTACCACCTATAACCAAAGTCCTACTTCGACACCTTCTTCAGCGGTGCGCCACAGCACTTTCCTGCCTTGCTGGACTTATACCCACACTTTACGCACTTGTAGGAAGCTTTCTTCTTGGCTGGCATTTTTCTCACCTCCTTTAGCTCGTATAACAGAAAAGTTCATTTTTTTAATAGAAGAAATGGAGTGTAAAGCTTCAGCTTTACCTTCAACTTATTGGCAAACCTAAAGGTTTGCTTTCCAAAAACCACTTTTTTCCGCTATCTCAAAGAGCTCTCTTAAATCTTCTGAGAAAGGATTATCATCCTTGGAGAATCAAGAGAATAGGGTGATTTGTCTTTTTTCCCATAAGTCTGAATCACCTTCAAGCCGACTTTTTCCAGAAGGTAAACCAATTCCTGGAGAGTATAAAGCCTGAGCTCAAACCATTTAGTCCTCTCGCCTTTTTTGTCTATGATAGTTTTATAATTTTTCAGCCGGTTGGTCATCAAATCCAGGCTATTCTCTTCTAAAACCAGAGTCCCATCCTCTAACCTATCCCAGTCTTTTGGCTGCCAATGTTTCACCACGAAATCCCGGTTTATAATATCCAGGAGAAATTTACCTTCTTTTTTTAAGGAATTGGACACGCCTTTTAAAACTTCGAAGTTCTCCTCATCCGAGAAAAATCCAAAACTGGTGAAATAGGAGATGACTCCGGCAAAGTGGTTCTCAAAAGGGATTTTCCTCATATCCCCGACCAAAAATTCAATCTGAAGATTCTCCTCCTTAGCCTTTTCCTCTGCCATCTGGATAAACTTTTCAGTGTAATCCAAGCCAGTCATATCATACCCCATTTTTGCCAGAGGGATAGTATGCCGACCGTAACCGCAGGCTAAATCCAGAATTTTGCTTCCCAGAGAAAGATTTAAAACCTCTACAATAAAATTCACATCTGTCCTGGTCCTTTCCTCGGTTAGAAAAGGCAGATAGATTTCCAGGTAATCCTCTTTGAAAAACTCATCATACCAAGCCATAACTTTTCTCCAATCTGTTAGCCCTATCTCCACTTTTAAGTGTCCGCCAGGTCCCCTGACCTGGTTCGCCTTTGGCGAATCGGGTCAGTCCTGCCGTTGGCGGGACGACAGCCACCTGTGCTTGCCAGGTCCCCGACCTGGTTAGGAAATCGTTCTTAGTCTGTTAAACCAATCTCAACTTGCTCAGATCTCAAAGGTGGAGAACTATTCAAAATTCCTTCTATGTAATATCTTCCACCTAAAACCCACCTTCTCTGGTTATCTTTAGTATCCCATTCTGCCTTGAAGGTCCAGACTTCTTTTGGATAGATGGAAAGTCTAAGCTCAGCTTTCTCGAAGTTTTTATCATAAGACCATCTCCAGACCTCCCATCCTTTTCTGTAAATCTTAAAATCGAAAAGCTGGTTTGAGTCGAAATTCAATCTGACCACGTCTTCGGAGATATTCTCGATCTCTAATTTCAAATCCACAGGCCCACCTAAAGGGTAGCCTCTATCCTGGGTTAAGACCCGGATTCTTATTCTTTTGTAAGGGTTTTCTTCTGGAGGGTTAGTCTGTGAAGGATGATAAAGTGGTGTGCATTCAAAGATTGAAAACAAGAAGAGCAAAAAGCAGATTCTAACTGGTTTGAGCAATTTCTTCTCCTTTGGAAAAGTTAGAAAAATGCTCTAAATCTTTTTTCCTGCTTTTCGAAAGGTACATCTCCAAGATAAGAAAAATTAAAGCCAGCCACAAGAAATTTTTGCTCAGTTCTTTTCCATACCTGGTCTTCAGTACCTCCTTTTCCAAATCCTGGTCCTGTCTAATGACCAGTAGATTAGGGCTATCTTTCAGATCATTTTTTAACTCTGAGTCTGTAAATGGATCAAAATCTGAATCCCGGACATCGAGATTTACTGAAAGCTGGTCAATGACCTCATCCCCGGATTGAAGCTTATAGATCCCCGGTTTTTTCACCTCGTCAAGTTTCAAGACAAGTTTATCTTTGAAAGGCTCCGGGATTAAAGTGACTTTAAAATTATCCGGGTCTACCAGCTCTACTTTCTCGATTTTTGGAGACTCAAACTCCTTTCTGATTTTCTCGCCTACTAAAAATTCTTCTGAGGGAAAAAGGCTGGAGCAAAGATACTCAACTGAACGGCGCATAAAAGGGACGAAAATCGTATGCTCTCCTAAATCCGAGAACTCCGGCTCATACGAGCTAAAAAAAGCTAATACTTTGCCTGAGCCGGAAGAGCTTTCGAGCGAAGCCGGAGCACCAGAGCTGAAATTTGCCAGGACCTTACTCTTTTTTCCGGGAGTAACCTCATAGATGGAGAAAAACTTAAGCTGCGGGAATTTTGTTTTATCCAGCTCCTTATAAGGCTGAAACACTGGGTGAAAAAGGTCTATCTTCTCTAAGGTCAAAAAACCCTGTCCTTTCCCTGAAAAATCTGATTTACCTTTCAAGGTAGAATTAAGATACTTTCTGCAGACTTCAGCATAAACATCTTCTTCGCCTTTGCCAAAGAAGAACAAAACCCCTCCGCCAGAGTTCAAAAATTTATCTAACCTTTTTAAATCCTCTGAACCTATTCCTGAAAGGCTGGAAAAGACTATCACCTGATAATTTGAAAGCTCAGCCCTGGAAAACGATTTCGAGTCGATCTGAGTAAGCTCGATCTGGTTTTTCCCTTGGCCTTTCGGATTTAAGGCTAATCTTAAATAATCTTCTTTTCCACCTTTGTCTCCCACTAAAAGAACCCCAATCTTTTCCGGGAGGTTAAAAGCAAAAAATCTTTTGTTATCTGCCAAAAGGTTGTCATCTGAAATCTCCACATAACCTGAATGCAGCCCGGTCTCAATGGCCTGCTGAGTGAAATCAAATTTCTTCTCCTCTCCTCCTTTGAGGTCCAGACTTGTCTGGCTCACTCTCTTCCCATCCAGGTACAGGCTTAGAAGTAGATTCTGGGCTGGTTTCTGGCTATAATTGGCAACAATTCCCTTTATCACGAAGGGAGTCTCTTTTTCTAAAGCTCCTTCTACTTCAACTTTTTTAATCCCCCAGTTCTCTTTCTGTTCATCTGACAATCTGACAATGAAAAGTTTTATTCCCTTATCTTTGAAAAACTTATTCCGTCTTTGCAGCAAAGGAAGCTCTCTGTCTTTTAATTCCGTGAACAAATAAATCTCTTTATTCTCATTTTTAGATTGAGCCAAAAGGTCAAACCCTGCTTTTAAGCCTTGATCTAAATCTGCTGGCTCAAAAGTAAATTCTGTCTCTCGTAGAGCTCTGGAGATAAGGGATGAGTCAAAAGTGGAATAGGATAAAAATTCCCGAGGTATAGAATTATAGGTGACAAGGTAAAGCTCATCTCCTTCTTTATAAGTTTTTAAAAGTTCTTCACCTTTTTTCAATGCCAGTGATAGAAGGCTCCCCTTCTTTGTCTCGTATCCCATCCGGTAGGAATTATCTATCAAAAAAAGTATGGAGCTTTTGGCTTTTGCACCTAATTTCGAGGCTAACCCGGTTCTGGCACTTGGTCTGGCAAAAGCTAAGACTACAAAAAAGATTATTAAGGAACGAATCAAAAGAAGAATCAGGCTTTTGATTTTAATCGCCCTTAACCGGGTCTTCTCTAAGGATTTCAGGAATATTAAGGACGAGAAGTCTATCTTCTTGACTCTCTGCCTGGAAAAAAGATGAATTAAGATCGGTATGGCAACAGCCAAAAGAGCCCAGAGGAGTGTGGGGTATAGAAAACTGAACATCTATTCCACCGATTTAAGCCTTTCCTGAGCCAGGTTTTTCTCTTTCAGGCCTGAGGGGAGCAACAGCACCTGCTGGAAATAGGCTTTTGCTGTATCTTTTTCCCCTTTTTGCTGGTAAGCTTCGCCCAGTTTAAGATAGATTTCCCCTAAGTATGCAGGCCTGTCTTCTATAAACTCTGCTAACTTCAGAGGAACAAGGGCTGAATCAATTGCTCCTAAGGATAGATATATCTCACCTATTTTAAGATAAGGGTTGGAGGAGATTGTTTTTTCAGAGGAAAGATAATAATTGGAGTACTGCAGGGCAGAATACAGGTTCTGCTGCTTTTTGGCAGTGTCTTTTTTCTCTGAATAGACCTTTGCCAGACCCGTATAGATTCCCAACAGGTCCAGAGCAGAGGGGTTCAGCTTTTTGGCTTTTTCAAAATCCTCTTTTGCCTTATCTAATTGGCCCTCATCTAAAAGGATTTCCCCTAATTTGGTCCAGGGCGAAGCATAATTTGTATCGAGTTTGATAGCTTTTAGATATTCGGTTTGAGCTGAGTCCTTTTGACCCTGAAGAAGATACAGGTTTCCCATGATAAAATGGTCACCTGGATTAAGGGTATCGATCAGAGACATCTGCCCATAGTAGGTCTGAGCACCTTTATAATCCCCCAAGGAGAAATAGGCTCCTGCGAGCTTATTCATTATCCTCAGTATATTATTTTTTTCCGAATAACCAGCATAGACGGCGAGCACATCCTTATAAGGATCGATCGCCTCGCTGTAATACCGGTAATTCACCTTCCTGTCTGCTAAAGATTCTAAATTATCCTCGATCGGCTTATACCGATCAAGAAAAGAAAGCCAGTCTTTTTCCATCTGGACAAGAGTCTTGGAATAGACTTCTTTAAAGGCTTGGTCGAAAGTAAGGTCTGTAGCACGGATGTAGAATTTCCTGAAGTTGTCCATATTATAGGCATCGATAAGATAGCTAATAAAAGAAGACGCCTCAATCAAAGCTATGTCAACTGGAGCCTGACGGTAATCTTTGCTGATTTTGAGCCTGGATAAAGGAATAAGCTCTCCTTTGTCTTTAAGCTTCTTAGCATAATAGTAGCCCATGCCAAGATATCCGGAAGCACCTTCAGCCACAAAAGCAGGGGCATAACCCCAGTACTCATACAAAAGTAAAAGCAGAGGTCCGGGAAAATCCACACTTTCCTTATCCTTATCAAAAAGCACATAAATTTTATGCTTGCTGGGATCCAGACTCAAATTCAACCTCGGATCCCAGATCGCCCCAGGGATCTCGCAGGGACAAATGAAGTAATCGATCTTCAATGTCTGGGGATAGGAGAAACTAAAGTAATGTTTAATCTTTTTGTAATCTAACTCTAAGTAGTTTCTATTCATATTAAAAAAATAATCTGCCAAGGAGTTCTCCATATAAGTTATGGCGAAATGCACTACCTTGTTGTTGTATAACCAGAGGGAATCAGTCAAAAGGTAATTGCAGGAATCCTCTTTTTCGAGATAGCCTGATGGGGTAAGCTCCAGATTGAAAACCCGCTTATCTTTTAACTTAATCTCCTTAATTGAATAGGTGTGACCGATTCCGATTAAAGGCTCCTTGAAAATCCTCTCCAGGTCCGGGGCTAAGGTCAAAAGGGTAAGGCTGAGGCTTAAACTGGTGGTGTCAATTTTCTGAAAACCTAAATTCAAGGTGAAATTCCCCATAAAAAGGGTTGATTTGACCCCTTCCTTTACTTCGATCTTCTTTTCATCTACTGTCACGAAGCTGGTAGAATCTCCCTTGATCCCTTCTTTCAGCTTCAGCTCTGCCTGAAGATAAGCCGCAGCAAAGGAACTGGACAAATTTAAACCTGAAATGAGAAGAACGAAAAGGATCATGGTTTTAATTTTCATAAGGTCATCCTTTATATAAGCTCCTTAAAGTGGCTAAGTTTTTCTTATCCCAGTCATCTTCTTTGGGAGTCTCTAAGATTTTTGGAATTTTTTCAAACCTTTTATCATTTAAGATCAGCCTGAAAGCCTCCAGCCCTATAAACCCTTTTCCAATATGCTCGTGCCGGTCAACCCTGGTTTCGAAATCTTTTTTGGAGTCGTTGATATGGAATGCTTTTAATCTGCCCAGACCGATCACCTTATCAAACAGCTTAAAGGTAGCCTCATAGACTTTTTTATCCCGGATATCATAACCGGCTTCAAAGGTATGTGCAGTATCATAGCAAACCCCGACTCTCTGGTTCTCTTCAGTTAAACCTATGATCTGAGCTATCTGTTCGAATTTAAACCCTATACTGCTCCCCTGTCCAGCAGTGGTTTCCAGACATATTTTTACCTTAAAGTTTTTGCTTTTAGAGTGAACCCAGGATAAAGAATCCGCTATCCTTTTTATCCCTACTTTTTCATCCGGATTTGACCCAGGATGCATAACTAAATAGGGAAGACCCAACTTTTCAGCGCGGGTTAACTCCAAGAGCAATGTCTCCCTTGATTTCTGCAGAAGCTCTTTATCACTTGTGCCAGTATTTATCAGGTATGAATCATGCCCAACTACCGGGCTGATCCCGGTATCCTTCTGAGCCTGCTTGAACTTTTCCACATCTTCATCTGTCAGTTCTTTAGCCTTCCACTGGTTGGCGCTCTTGGTGAAAATCTGAATGGTGGTGCAACCGACCTCTTTCCCGAAATAGAGGGAATTAAAAAATCCCTCAGCTATCGACATATGCGCCCCAATTAGAGGCATAAGCTCTCCATCAATTCTGGAGTGTAAAGCTTTAGCTTTACTTTTATTATTGGTAAACCTGAAGGTTTACACTCCAATTTCATCCAGAATCTCACCACAGCCTCTGCCTTTTGTTAAGATAAGAAAACAAAGCCTTATCATACGGGACTGAGGTGTCTAATAGAACATAATCGATCAGGCTCTCCCTGCATTCCAGCGTGTATTTGTCCACAAGCTCTTTCAGCCTATCCTGATATTCTTTTCTTATCTGCCAGGGTGAGGTCATTATCTCTTCATTAGTCTCCAAGTCTTTAAAAACTGCCTCATTCTCAAAGGCAAAACTTCTCTCCTTTGGGTCCAATATATGAAATACGATAACCTCATGCTTTTTATGTCTGAAATGCTTCAAGCCAGAAATTATCTCCTCCGGCTGGTCAAAAAGGTCAGATAAAAGGATAATCAGCCCCCTCCTTTTTATCCTCTCCGCCATCTGGTGCAAAGCTGAGCTTATGTTAGTAGGTTCAGAGGGGGAAAGCTTATCCAACTCCCTTAAGAGATTATGCAGATGGCTCAAAGTCGATTTTGGAGGGATATATTTCTTAATCTTCTGGTCAAATATCACCAAACCGACTGAATCCCTCTGCTTGAGCATAAGATAGGACAAAGCCGCACAGAGATAGGAGCTATATTCTAATTTGCTTATCCCGTTAGAGGAATAACCCATTGAACCTGAGATATCCAGAAGAAGATAAGCTTTTAGATTGGTCTCTTCCTCAAATTCCTTAACAAAATACCTGTCAGTTTTTCCATAAACCTTCCAGTCGATATTTCTCAGAGGGTCACCCGGCATATATTGCCGATGTTCAGCGAATTCGACTGAAAAACCATGATAAGGACTGCGATGCAGTCCGGCTATAAACCCCTCCACCACCAAGCGCGCCTTAATCTCCATCCCGGAGAGCTTGGAAACAACCTCCGGCCTTAAAAACCTGCGATGGTCTTCCATTATTTTCTTTGTAGTTTCAATACTATAAATTGACCATTTTTAATCGAAGAGACCACTTTAAATTTTGTGCAAAATCGAATAACCTCCTCGATGGGCAAATTTTTCCATCTATTTCCAATTTTGGCTATAACAGATTCCAAATCTTTAATATATTTGTAATCCGCATATCCCATTAAATCCTCCTTTTCTCAATCATAACCATTTATTGAGCTTCTTTCTGCTGGAGGTCTGAAGACCTCCGCTACATTCCCACGTATGGTCAGACGTCCCTGTGGCTACGCCAGACTTTGCTCTCTGACCTTGGGGAACAGACAAGAATGTCTGTTCTACTTTTTGTAGCGGAAGGCTTTAGCCTTCCAAATGTTTACCCTTCTTTCTCCAGCTCATCTATCTCTTTTTCCACCTCTTTGAGTTCTTCTTCCAAGTCCTTTTTATAATCCTCTAACATTTTGAGATATTCCTCTTTTTTGGGTCCGCCAGTGGCGGATCCATGGTCCTCGGAAATGGAAGCCAAAGGGCGGAAACCCGAAATCAAACCCAAAATCCCTGAATCTGAATCCCTTTCTCATATTTTGCTCCTTCTTAGTGGTCAGGCAGGATGCCTGTTCCACCTGGATCTTTTTGCTCCTTGCTACTGGCTCCCTGCTACTTGCTAAAACGAAAACCTTATCCCGAATTGATTAACTGGCCTATCAACAAAAGTCCCGATCAACCTTTGATAATTGAAACTGAACCCGGACTTGACGTCTTTAACCAAGCCGAATTCGAAATAATGACAGGTTCTCCCTATTTCCTGTAGATTGCGGTCGATATCTCCGGTTATCTCTAAGGTGAACCAGGTGCCTAATTTAAAACTATTAATCAAAACTATCTGCAAGGTCTGGCCTGCATTCTGGCTATTATCATAAGAGTTCTGGTAAAGGACGATATTATTAGAGATAGCTTTCAGGCCAAAAGTCTTGCTCATACAAAAGGACGGCAGAAAAATCAGCATAAAAAAAGGAATTGTTAAAATTATTCTTCTCACTCCTCCCTCCTGTGGAAGTGTGAAATGATGGTCGGGCAGGGTGCCCGACCTACGAGTTGACAGAGGGTCGGTAATAAGATCGTAGGCGGGGCTCCCAGCCCCGCAAAGAGTATAAAGATTCTGCCTTACTCTATGCCTGAAGACAAAACTAAAGTTTTGCACTCCTATTTATTTTTTTAGAATGTAGAGACGCATGGCATGCGTCTCTTTTTTTCATTTTGATCCCTGGATACTCTAATATTTAATCTGAATCTTTAATATCCTCAAGCAGTTTCTGGATAATCTCTAAAGTTCCCACTCCATCTGCTTCAGCATTGAAGCTGGTAACAATCCTGTGGCGCAATACCGGCAGGGCAACAGCTCTGATATCCTCGCAGGAAGGGGTATATCTTCCGTCTAAGACGGCTCTGGTTTTTGCACCCAGGACCATATATTGCGATGCCCTAGGACCTGCTCCCCAGGAAACCCAGTTATTTATATATTCTAAGGGCTGATCATTTGAATGTGGGCGAGTATGCCGTGCAAGCTTGACTGCGTAATCTATCACATGGTCTGACACCGGCACTTTTCTGACAAGCTTCTGCAACCTGACTATCTCCTCTGCTCCCATAACCTTTTCCAAGTCCCAAAAGTAGGCTGAGGTGGTGGTCTTAACAATTAGATTTTCCTCTTCTGTAGAAGGATAGTTTATGTAGATATTGAACATAAACCGGTCCAACTGTGCCTCAGGTAGAGGATAGGTTCCCTCCTGTTCAATCGGGTTCTGGGTGGCTAAAACAAAGAACGGCTCAGTGAGTTTGTAGGTCTGACCCCCGGCTGTAACCTCATGTTCCTGCATCGCCTGTAGCAAAGCTGACTGGGTCTTTGGAGGGGTCCGGTTTATTTCGTCTGCCAGGATGATATTAGCGAATACAGGTCCGTGCATAAACTTGAAAGTTCTTTCTCCAGTAGTGATATTTTCCTGTATTATCTCTGTACCAGTGATATCCGAGGGCATCAAATCCGGGGTAAATTGTATACGACTGAATTTCAAGTCTAAGACCCTGGAGATGGTGCTGATCAACAGGGTCTTGGCAAGACCCGGCACTCCTATCAAAAGACAGTGTCCATTAGATAAAAGGGCAATCAGTAGCTCATCTATCACCTGATCCTGCCCAATGATAACCTTCCTGATCTCTTTCTTTATTCTGTCCCTTGCCTCTCCTAACTTCTCTACTGCTAAAAGATCTTCTTTGCTCGACTTTTCTTCAGGCATCAAACCTCCGATTCATCTCCATGGTAGCGTCCTCACTCTGTGAGGACGATCGTCCGTTACCAGAGCAAGCTCCCGTAGGGCAGAGTGGCAACGCTACATCTCTTGCTCCTTGCAATCTATATTAATACGCAGGAAACTCAGAGTCAACCTAAATCTGGAAAGGAAAAAGGAAGAAGAAACATAAAAAAAGATTCCAGTGTGATTGGAATTAATAGGTAGCCGCAAGCTTCAGCTTGCGCAGGCTCTTAATAGGGACATG
>Ga0315277_10004753_pt1 | contig 17999 bp, 19 predicted proteins | sample YL17G05_15_MG_FD_203695 | JGI IMG/M metagenome (GOLD analysis project Ga0315277, IMG submission 203695) | Sediment microbial communities from Yellowstone Lake, YNP, Wyoming, USA - YL17G05_15 | ecosystem: Environmental > Aquatic > Freshwater > Lake > Sediment | place: USA: Wyoming | collected...
CGTTTTTTGTAACCCTGGTAAACTCGTTTTAATCGCAGTCTTTCGCTATTTGCCATTCTGCCCATGACTCCCCTACTTACTGCTCAGGCCTACCTGTCAGACAGCACACTGGTCTGACGAAACCCCTTCATAAGACTAAACACCAGCCAGCCTATAACCGCTCAAAAGCTGCTAAAATAGACCTATGCTCAAGCACAGAGTTGTTACTGCTGCTATAGGTATACCAATCGTTATTCTTGCCATATGGTTTGGCAACCCCTGGCCCTGGTTTACTCTTCTCATAGCGGCAGCAGCGCTAGCCGGCACCTACGAGTTCTACCAGATAGCCAATTTTGACAGGAGAGAACCACTGCTTTATTTGGGTTTGCTATGGTCGCTGGCGCTCGTCCTGAGCCCTCATTACAAAAACCCTGACGTTTTACCTACGGTTATTACTGCCGCCATGTTGATTTCCTTGACTTGCCTATTACTCCGCCCATCGAGAGAAAAGGCATTCCGTGACTGGGCATGGACAATAGTCGGTGCTCTCTACGTGGGGTGGATGCTCAGTTACTGGCTGAATTTGCGCAGTTTAGCAGATGGCCGAAACTGGGTTTACTTAGCTATGCTTACCACATTTGCCAATGATACTGGCGCCTTTTTTATTGGAAGGGCAGGGGGCAAACATAAGCTGGCACCCGCGATAAGCCCGGCTAAAACTCGGGAAGGAGCGATAGGGGGCTTAATATGCGCCATTCTGGCCGCTATTGTGATAGCGACGGTTCTTAAGCTGATTTCTTCTAATCTGGGGACTGCTTTCGTTTTTGAGTACTGGCAAATTATACTCCTGGGCTTTCTCGTCGGCCTCTCTGCTCAACTTGGCGATTTGATTGAATCCCTGCTCAAGCGCAATATGGGAGTGAAAGAATCAGGTAATCTGCTACCGGGACATGGTGGCATCCTTGACCGCTTCGATAGCCTCATCTTTGTCGGGGCAGTGATATACTATTACGTGATATGGGTGGTGTGAAAAAAGTAGCCGTCCTGGGCTCCACGGGCTCCATAGGGCGGCAGGCTCTGGATGTAATCCGTGCCCTGCCTGGCGAATTGGAAATAGTAGCTCTGACGGGGAACAAAAATCTTGAACTTCTGGAAAGACAAATCCGAGAATTTCGGCCCAAAATGTTTTGTCCGTCAGTCAAGCCTGACATCAGTTATGGCGGGGAATTTTTGGCTGCGGAAGAAATAGTCAATCATCCTGAGGTCGACTTCGTTATCGTAGCCACAGCGGGTAAGGCCGGACTGAGCCCTACTCTGGCAGCTTTACGGGCCGGCAAGACAGTTGCCCTGGCTAACAAGGAAGTACTGGTGATGGCTGGTGAAATTGTCGTTCATGAAGCCCGTCTCCATCACGCTCAGATTCTGCCTATTGATAGTGAGCATAGTGCCATCTGGCAATGTTTGCAGGGGGAAGAAAGCAAACCGCAGAAGCTTCTTCTCACTGCCTCTGGGGGGCCCTTCTATCACTACTCACAGTCACAATTGGCTAAGGTAACTCCGGAGCAAGCCCTGCGACACCCCGTATGGAAGATGGGAAAGAAGGTAACCATAGATTCAGCAACGCTTATGAATAAAGGATTGGAGGTCATCGAAGCCCATTGGCTTTTCTCTTTCCCCTTTGATAGTATTGAAATACTAATTCATCCCCAGTCTATCGTTCATTCCATGGTGGAGTTTATAGATGGTTCCCTGAAAGCTCAGCTTGGCCCACCTGATATGAGACTGCCCATTCAATATGCTCTCTCCTATCCCCGGCGGTGGTCCAATTCGGAACTACCCCGCCTTGATTGGGATAGAATCAACTCTCTGAACTTTGAGCCTGTAGACCATGATAAATTTCCTTGTCTCAAACTGGCTGTGGAGGCTGGCAAATCAGGAGGAACTTATCCTGCGGCGCTTTGCGCCGCGGATGAAGCGGCCGTAGAGCTTTTTCTCAGCCATAGAATAGGTTTTACCGATATAGCCAAGATTGTGCAAAAAACGCTGGAACAACATCAGAACATCAGCCAGCCATCTCTGGAGGAAATACTGGCTGCTGACGACTGGGCACGTGCATACGCTACACGCCTTTCCCTTGGTCGCTGCGAGGAGCCTGAGCGAAGAAGCAATCCCTGAATAGGGAGATAAAAGATGAGTGTGGCCGGAATCATTATCCTTTTCCTAGTGGCTCTATTCGTCGCAATTTGTCTTCACGAATTGGGTCATTTCATTGCTTCCAAGCGTGCCGGAGTAAAGGTGGAAGAGTTCGGCATAGGCATTCCCCCACGACTTTTTGGGATTAAACGAGGCGAGACAATATACTCAGTCAATGCCATACCTGTGGGAGCCTTTGTCAAGGCTGCTGGAGAAAATGACCCCACAGTGCCTCGAAGCCTGGCTGGCAAAGGACCATGGACCAGGTTAGGCATCTATGCCGCCGGTCCACTGGTCAACATCTTCTTTGCCTTTGTTCTCCTCAGCGCTTTTTTTGCGCTACCTGAAGGTACGATTGTCAGCAATGGACTAATCGTGCGTGCGATAGCGGGGAATTCTTCTGCGGAAGAAGCAGGCATCGAGCCTGGGGATATAATCCTGGAGGTAAACGGGCAACCTGTTCATACACAGGGAGATGTGCAGAATATAGTGAATTCAGTCGAACAAGGGGCAGAAATAATTTCGCTTCTGCAAAGGAATGGCCAGAATATAACAAAAATGGTGAAGCCTAAGTTCGACCCCGAGTCGCGACTGCTAAAAATCGGCGTCTACCTTTGGTGGGATATGGTGAGTCAAGTGGGGGAAGGCTCGCCGTCTTACGAAGCTGGCGTCAGACCCGGTGATGCCATCCACAGCATCAATGGCCAGCTTATATACAACCAAGAGAGCATGTCCGGTGCCCTGCATTCCATTGGGGAGGGTGAAGAAATAAACATGGTTCTGCTTCGCGACGGCGAGACGGTTTCAATCTCTCTGACTAATGACGGCTACGTGACTTTGCCCGGTGTGGAGATGCGATGGGTAAATGGGACTCATATCGAACAGGAGCGACTTCCCGTGTGGGGGGCAGTCTATTCAGGAGCTACATACATCATTCATATGCCTGTGCTCATAATAAAGGCCATGCCTCAAATCATAAAATCTCCCGATACGGCCCTAGTGGGGCCAATAGGTGCTGGTCAGTTGACGGTCGAAATAGTGCGCTCCTCCGGCCTCAGCAGCATGCTATTTATGGCCGGCATGATCAGCCTGGGTCTCGGGATATTTAACCTCTTTCCCATCCCTCCTCTAGATGGAGGAGGGATGCTGGTAGCGTTCATTGAAGGGTGCAGGCGTGGGAAGCGTCTTCCCACTCGAACAGTGCGCCTGGCCTACACTATCGGCACTGCTTTTCTGATTGCACTCGTAATTCTAATAACTTTTGTAGATATCTGGCGTATACCAAGGGGCTTTGGAATATGACACGTCGAACCTCCAGACCATTGAGAATTGGAAAGGTGACCGTTGGCGGCGACGCCCCCATTGTGGTGCAGTCCATGACCAAGACTGATACCCGTGATATTCCGGCCACCATAAACCAGATTAAGGAGTTAAAGGATTGCGGCTGTGAAATTGTGCGGCTGGCAGTTCCTGACAACGAAGCTGCTGAAAACCTAGCAGCGATAAAAAAGAGCGTTTCTCTACCGCTTATTGCTGACATACACTTTGACTATCGCCTGGCTCTGGCTGCGCTAAAGGCGGGTGTTGACGGGCTCCGCCTTAATCCCGGCAACATAGGAGACAAAGAGCAAGTTGCCAGGGTAGTAGCTACTGCCAAGGAAAAAGAGGTTCCTATTCGCATTGGGGTAAATGCTGGCAGTTTACCCGCCAATTTTCAACCCAAGGCTCCACTGGCTAAGCGCATGGTCAACATGGCATTGGAGCAGATAAGGATCATGGAAAGCATGGACTTCAATTTAATCAAGGTTTCTCTCAAGGCCTTTGATGTTCCTACTACCATTCAGGCTTATCAAATGATTGCCAATAAAATGCCCTATCCACTACATCTGGGCATCACTGAGGCCGGGCTTCCCCAGACGGGAGCCGTACGGAGCGCTGTAGGCATCGGCATACTTCTCTACCAGGGGATTGGCGATACCATACGCGTTTCTCTCACCGCTCACCCCTGCGAAGAAGTATTTGTGGCTTACGAAATTCTCAAAAGCCTGGGGCTTCGTCAGCGGGGTCCAACTTTAGTAAGCTGCCCTTCCTGCGGCCGGGCTGAAGTTGATATCATTGCCCTGGCTGAGGCAGTGAGCAAGCGCCTGGAAAAGTTAAGCAAACCAGTTAAAGTGGCAGTCATGGGCTGCGTGGTCAATGGCCCTGGCGAAGCTAGAGATGCCGATGTCGGCATTGCCTGCGGCAAAGGGAAAGGTGCTATATTTAGGAAGGGGAAGGTAGTAAGCACGGCGAGTGAGGATAATCTATTAAGAGCCTTAATAGCAGAAATAGAGAAATTTTGAGAAAAGGAGGGAGAAATGTTATGTAGAAATTGTGGCAAGGGATTAATAGGTACACCAGAAATCTGTCCTAATTGTGGTGCCAAGGTAGCCATAACAAAATACCCCATCAGTATTGAGGTAGAGCGCTCAGAGAGGCTCTCGCGCTTAACCACCTTTTTCCGATTCTTCATGGTTATACCTCAAACTATTGTCCTAGGCTTGCTTGGTATAGCCGCAGCGGTTGTGGTTTTTATTTCGTGGTGGGCTATCTTGTTCATTGGCAGATACCCTAAGTGGGCTTTCGATTTTGTCTCAGGCTATTTTCGTTGGAGTGCAAGAGTAAACGGTTATTCTCTTTTATTAACCGATAAATATCCACCATTTAGTTTAGATTAATTGTTTAAGGCCGGTGTTTTTCTGAATAAAGATGCGTTTTTCTAAACTTTTTGGCAAGACATTACGGCAGGCACCAGCAGAAGCCGAGAGCATAAGCCATCAGCTATTGCTCAGGGCGGGCATGATTGCTCAGGAGGCAGCTGGGATTTATTCTTACCTGCCTTTGGGCTGGCGTGTTCTGAGAAAGATAGAAAGCATAATCAGAGAGGAAATGGATAAGGCCGGCGGGCAGGAATTGATGCTGCCTGTGTTGCAGCCTTTTGAACTGTGGCAGCAATCAGGCAGGGATGTATCTTTCGGCAAGTCTCTATTCACCTTGACCGACCGCAAGGAACACAGGCTGGCTCTGGGACCCACCCACGAGGAAGTCACCGCTGACCTTGTCCACCGCTATGTGCAAAGCTACCGCGACCTTCCTGTGCTCCTCTATCAAATACAGACCAAGCTTCGCGACGAGCCGCGACCCCGCGGCGGCTTGTTAAGAGTTCGCGAGTTTATCATGAAGGACCTCTACAGCTTTGATGCCGACGAGGCTGGCCTCGATGAGAGTTACCAAAAGATGTGTCGGGCTTATAAGAATATCTATGCCCGCCTTGGTTTGCCGGCATTGATGGTAGAGGCTGACAGCGGCGCCATAGGAGGCAAGGATTCCCATGAATTCATGGTCATCACAGCGACTGGCGAAGACGAGGTTATTTATTGTTCCAATTGTGGCTACGCCGCCAATGCGGAGAAAGCTCAATTCGTCAAAACTGCCGTTCTGAGCGAAGCGAAGAATCTTCTTCCTTTACAAGAGATAGCCACGCCGGAGACAAAAACCATAGAAGAGGTCGCTGATTTTGTTGGTGTGCCAGAAAATCAAACTCTTAAAGCGGTGTTTTACTTTGCCGACGGAGAATTTATCTTCGTTATCATCCGGGGCGATCTGGAAGTCAACGAAACGAAGTTAAGAAACGCTTTAAAGTGCTCTGAGCTTCGCCTGGCTACGGAAGACGAAGTAATTGGAGTTGGACTTGTGGCTGGTTTTGCCTCGCCCATAGGCGTAAAGGGAATAAAAGTCGTGGCTGATGATTCCATAACCCTTGGTTCCAATTTCATTGCTGGCGCCAATAAACCGGGATATCACTTCAAGAATGCTAACTATCCCAGGGATTTCCAGGTTGACCACACAGCCGATATCGCCCTGGCTCGATCTGGAGATAACTGCCCCAAGTGTCCAGGCAAGTTATCCTCGGCCCGGGGCATTGAAGTGGGACATGTGTTCAAGTTGGGCACCTTCATCAGTGAGCGATTCGGGGCATCTTTCCTGAATAATGATGGCAAATCCCAACCCATTGTCATGGGCAGCTATGGCATTGGACTGGGGCGATTGTTAGCAGCCATCGTAGAACAAAGTCACGATGACAAAGGCATTATCTGGCCGCTCTCCGTAGCTCCTTATCCAGTCTATCTATGTCCTTTATCGCTGGACAAATCCGAAATCCTCCCTACGGCGGAGAAGATTCATCAAGAATTACAGAAGGAAGGCATTGAAGTGCTTTTCGATGACCGTGTCGATTCTCCCGGCGTTAAATTCAACGATGCTGACCTCTTAGGAATACCACTGCGATTGACCTTGTCGCCGCGCACCCTGCGAAGCCAGAGTGTAGAGGCAAAATGGCGCCTGAAGAAGGAAGCTCAGCTTTTGCCTTTAGATGATTTGGTGGCACGGGTGAAGAAGCTTCTAAATGAGGGTGTAAGAACCGAGCCTTGATTGACCCTAATTTGCCCTTAACTCAACTTCTCAGAGTAGCGCCCAGTTCTTGATGTAGCCTAGCGAGCATCTGTTTTTGAGTCTGGTCAACTTCCTCGTCAGTCAAGGTATGCTTGTGCGATTGGTAGACAATCCTTATGGCGAAAGATTTCTTGCCCTCGGCTATTTGCTTGCCTCGATAAAGGTCAAAGAGAGTTACCTCTGTCACTAGCGGAAAGTTTTGGATTATCTCTTCCACTCTTCCATAGCTCACTTGCTCATCTATTACTAAAGCGATGTCCCGGGTTACGCTGGGAAACCGTGGGATAGATTGGTATTCCTTTATCCTCGTAAGCTTGGCCAACAGTTTCTCCAGGTCAACCTCTATAAGGCAAATAGCATTAGAAAGCTCAAAGGCTTGCGTTACCCTGGGATGCACGTCCCCTACAATACCTACTTTGTCCTCTTCAACGATTATGTTAGCCCCTCTTCCCGGGAATAGAGTTTCATCATCGCCAATATCAAAGCTCACTTTCAGCCCCAACTGGTTCAGGATATTTCCCACTACCCCCTTGGCGTCAAAGAAATCGAACGGCTCTTTATCAGCTTGCCAGGATAATTCTGCCCTTGCGCCGCTGAGCACAGCACAAAACATCTCTTTTTCCTGGGGCAGCTCCCTTTCCTTTTGAGATTGCTTCCCCCTCGTTTCACCAGGGGTCGCAATGACGGGAGGGTGCTGGGGCAAGAATACCTTGCCAATTTCAAAGAGCCTTATGCCGGCTTGCTCAAACTTTTGGTTGTGTGCCAAGGTGGACAGAAGACCAGCCCGCAAGCTGGTACGAAGGTATTCTTGTTCCCTCGTCATAGGATTAGCCACTTTTAACGGTGGAATTTTCAGCTCAAGCTTCGGGGAAATCTTCTGCAACTTTTCCAGACTGACTAAAGAATAAGTTAATATCTCTTGAAAGCCCAAGCCGGTCAGGGTGTTGCGTAATTTATCCCTGAGATTGCTCCGCCGGGCTATCGGCGACAACTTTGATTCTTGCCGAGGCAAAGGAGAGCCAAGCCTGGTAGTTGGGACTTTTTCATAACCAATGATGCGGACTATCTCCTCCACGATGTCGGCAGAGCATTTAATGTCGCTACGCCAATAAGGTGCGGACACCAGAATTTGTGAGCCTGAATCACCCTCCTGGCATTCAAAACCGAGGGCTTTCAATACCCCGAGAATTTCATCAATGTTGACCTTCAAGCCTGAAAGCCGCTTCACCTCCCGGGTGGTAAGTGATATAAGCTTTGGTTCTGACTTCCCGGGATAAACATCGATTATGCCCCTGGCTGCTCTGCCACCGGCGAGCTCCAGTAGCAGTTGAGTGGCCCGTCTCAAGGGTGGTAACGGAAGCCCACTATTGAGCCCTTTGTCAAAGCGGATCGAGGCTTCGCTTTGGAATTGCAGATGGCTACAGCCTCGACGAATGCTAGCCTGATTAAAATTCGCCGACTCCAGAAGAATCGCGTCAGTTTTGTCCGTCACTTCGGAATTCAGACCACCCATGATTCCGGCAACAGCAACAGCTTCTTCTTTGTCGGCAATAACCAATATGCCCGAGTTAAGAGTACGCTCTGAACCATCGAGGGTGGTTATGGTTTCACCATTCCCGGCTCTGCGAACGATAATCTGTCGACCCTTAAGCTTGTGATAATCGAAGGCGTGAAGGGGCTGACCATATTCCAGCATCACATAATTAGTAACGTCAACCACGTTGTTAATGGGGCGCATGCCACAGTTATTCAGTCGTTGCTGGAGCCAGCTTGGGGAGGGACCTAACTTGATTCCGGTAACCAGGCTAGCACAGTACCTGGGACATAGGTCTGAATCGACTATGTCAACAGAGGCGAAGGAATCTGTTGATTTCTCCATTTCTTCGTAATGAACTTCGGGCAAACAGAGTGGCTCACCAGTTAGGGCAGCAATTTCTCGGGCAATACCGATCACAGACAAGCAATCAGGGCGGTTAGGTGTTACATCTAACTCCAAAATCACATCGCCCAGATAGGCACCGAGAGGTACACCTATGGGCGCCTCCGCAGGCAATACTAAAATGCCCTCGTGACTCTCAGAAATCCCTAGCTCCTTTTCGGAGCAGACCATGCCCTCGGAAACGACGCCGCGAATTTTAGCCGGCTCCAGCACTACAGCTTCTCCAGTGTGCGGATCTATGAGGCGGGCTCCTACATGGGCAAAACTCACCCTCTGACCAAGGCTGATATTGGGGGCACCACAAACCGTGGTGACCTGCTCAGTGCCGAGGTCAACCGTAGCTAGCTTAAGGCGGTCAGCGTTAGGGTGAGGACTTAATGCTATTACCTCCCCTATTACGACGTTATCCCAGGTGCCACCTGTAGCCTGTATGCCTTTGACCTCCAGGCCAGCCATAGTCAGCCTTTCGGCTAGTTCTCCGGCAGTGAGTTTTATGTCAACATAATCTGTGAGCCACTTGAGGGAAACTTTCATGTCATCACCTTAAGATTCAGAACTGCCTCAAAAACCTGAGGTCATTGCTATAGAATAGTCGGATGTCGTCAATACCGTAGCGCAGCATAGGTATACGCTCAACTCCCAACCCGAAGGCAAAACCACTGTAAACCTTGGGGTTGATATCTACTCGCGCCAGAACATCGGGATGCACCATCCCCGCCCCCAGTATTTCAAGCCAGCCGCTGTAACCACACAGCCGGCAGCCAGTTCCATTGCAAGCTAAACACCCGATGGCTACCTCTACTCCGGGTTCCACAAAAGGAAAGTAGTCGCAGCGAAAGCGCACTTTCCTTTCCTCTCCAAAAATACAGCGGCAAAATTCAAACAAGGTCCCTTTCAAATCAGCTAGGGTAATGCCTTTATCCACAGCCAAACCTTCGACTTGATAAAACATTGATTCGTGAGTAGCGTCAGTCGCCTCATATCTATAAGCTCGCCCCGGTACTATGGCCCTTATTGGCGGACGTTCCATCTCCATCAACCTAATTTGCATCGGGGAAGTGTGTGTGCGCAAAAGTCTGGCTTTCTCCCCCATGCTTGCATCTATCCACAGGGTGGCAAACATATCTCGCGCCGGATGATGCTGAGGAATATTCAAGGCTTCAAAGTTATAGTAGTCCCACTCCACGTCAGGTCCTTCAATTACCTGGAAGCCCATGTTTTGGAAAACGTCGCAAATTCCCTTAAGTGTTTGAGTGGTGGGGTGAAGTCGCCCTGTCGGCAGAGGCCGACCAGGTAAGGTAACGTCTAATCTCTGGGATTCCCGAGGAGAAATCAAAAGGGCTTCCTGAAGTAATTTTCCTTTCTCTTCCAGGCTCGACTCTAAAGCTCTCTTGATTTCGTTAGCTTGGGCGCCAACCTCGCGTCGTTCTTCCAGGGGCAAAGCGGCCAAGGAACGTAGTATTTGAGTTAAACTGCTTTTCTTACCCAGATAGCGAACGCGCCACAATTCCAGTTCTCGAGGATTGTCAATTCTGCTTAGCTCCTCGAGAGCTTGAGCATGAAGACCTTTGAGTTGTTCCAGCATTGACTGTCACGCAATGTTATCCCTGTTCAAGAATCCTGGAATTTCCAGGTATAAAGTCATTACACGGGAGGTGAGTTAGTCTCAGTTACCGAAGCTATCACTGCAGCAAAACCTTCAGGATCTTTGACTGCCATCTCAGCTAACATCTTACGGTTGATTCCTATACTTGACCTTTGTAACCTGGCCATCAATTGACTGTAAGTAAGACCTCCGGCCCGTGCTGCAGCATTAATGCGAGCGATCCATAGCCTCCTGAAGTCGCCTTTCCGCTCACGCCGATGACGATAAGAATAATCCAAAGCGTGAAGCATGGACTGATTAGCTATGATATAAAGCTTGTGCCTGGCAGCTCGATGTCCTTTAGTCAGCTCAAGCACCTTCTTATGTCGTCTATGTGTGGTTTTTCCGCTCCTGGCTCGTGGCAAGTTCTTCCTCCTTTAATCCTTGGGTGTTATCCTCTTCTCTTCAGCAATAAATATCTATGCGTAAGGTAAAAGCCTCCTTATTCTCTTCTCATCCGCCGACGAAACTGGTATCATTTCATCGTAGAGGCGCTTAGTTCTGGGAGCCTTTTTTCGCCTAAAATGGCTCTTGCCGCATTTAGTGCGCATTAGCTTGCCGCTACCTGTTACATGAAAACGGCTCTTTGCCCCTTTATGGGTCTTGAGTTTTGGCATCTGTTCCTTTCTCCTTAGATTTCTTCTGGGAAACCGGGGATAAGACCAAGGCTATACTATTCCCCTCCTTAACAGAGTTGCTTACTAACGCTATTTCCTGGAAGGCGTCAGTTACTTTATGCAGCACCTTCCAGCCTAGTTCAGGATAAATAACTTCGCGTCCTCTAAACCTTAGCACTAACCGTACTTTATTGCCCTCCTCCAATAATTTCTTCGTGGTCTTAATTTTTGCCTGCAAATCATGCTCTTCTATCTTCGGTCTTAAACGGACCTCCTTGAGTAAGCCAACCCTCTGGCCTCTCTTCGCCTTGCGTTCCTTTTTAGTTTGTTCATACTTATATTTACCATAATCAAGAAGTCGGCATACTGGCGGGGTCATCGTTGATGCTACCTGCACCAAATCGAGGCCGCTCTCATAAGCAATTTGCAATGCTTTCGGTAGAGGCACCACGCCCAACTGTTCCCCACCTTCCCCTATGAGGCGCACTTCCTTGGCCCTGATTCTCCTATTGGTTAATAATTCTTTAACTATGCTCTTTCTACCCCCTGGAACAGTATTTTCAGGACTTGGCTTCTATAGTTGCTCTTATTCTATTCTTAACTTGTACCACAGTTTCTGACCCCAGATCCTCGCCGTTCCTTAAGCGAAGTGACACACTAGATGAAGCCATTTCTTTATCACCAACTATAAGCATATATGGGACTTTCTCCAGTTGGGCTTCTCTTATCTTCAAATTCATCCTCTCAGAGCGGTCGTCAACCTGAGCCCGGATACCATCACTTTCAAAATCGCTCTCTACCTTATGTGCATAGCCAACATGGCGATCTGCTATCGGAATTATTACTGTTTGAACCGGCGATAACCATACCGGGAAGGCACCAGCATAATGTTCTATGAGGCAAGCTAAAAAACGCTCCATGCTACCTAAAACTGTACGGTGTATCATCACCACATTATGCTCAAGGCTATCCTCACCAATATAACAGACATTAAAGCGTTGTGGCAAATTGAAGTCGACCTGGATGGTAGGACCTTGCCAAACATGCCCGACAGCGTCCTTAAGCTTAATATCGATTTTAGGTCCGTAGAAAACCCCTTCGCCAGGGTCCACTTCATAATGCAAGTCAAGTTTCTCTAGAACGTGTTTCAAAGACCCTGTGGCCTCTTCCCACATTGAAATTGTGCCAGCATATTTGTCAGGACGTGTCGATAACAACAGCTCGTACTCATTGAAGCCAAAGCTAGACATCATGAATTGTGCTAACTTCACAACTTCTCGTACTTCTTCTTCAACTTGATCAGGTCGGCAAAAAATGTGAGCATCGTCTTGAGTAAATCCCCTGACCCTGGCAAGACCATATAATACGCCAGTTCGCTCATACCTATATACTGTGCCTAATTCAGCATATCTCAAAGGCAAATTGCGATAGCTGCGCAACTGGCTTTTATAAATCAAAATATGGCCCAGGCAATTCATGGGCTTCAGCATATACTGCTGTCCCTCAATTTCCATCGGTGAAAACAGATAATCCCGATAGAATTCCCAATGCCCGCTAGTTTTCCACAAATCTAGTTTGGCTATGTGAGGAGTGTAAACGATGTCATAGCCTCGTTTGACGTGCTCTGCCTTCCAAAAGTCCTCGATGATTCGTCGAATCAAAGCACCTTTGGGGTGCCAGCAAATCAAGCCCGGACCAATTTCCTCGTGAATACTGAAGAGGTCAAGTTCCTTGCCCAGCTTCCTATGGTCGCGTTTAGCAGCTTCAGCTTGCAATGATGAATAATTGTCAAGCTCCTTTTGGTTCTCAAAAGCTACACCATAAATTCTTTGCAGCATTGGTCGCTTCTCATCACCACGCCAGTATGCTCCGGCCAGATGAGTAAGCTTGAATGCTTTGACGTCTCCTGTAGAAGCTAGGTGAGGGCCCCGACATAAATCGGTGAAGGAACCTTGTTTATAGATAGTTACACTAGTCTCCGCGATTTCGTCAATAAGTTCCAGTTTATAGGGCTGGCCAGCAAAGAGCTTGCGCGCTTCATCCTTACTCATTTCTTGGCTGACAAATGGTACGTCCTGACTGATAACCTCCCTCATCTTGCTCTCAATTACAGGCAAATCCTCGGGCGTTAATGGGCGTGGCAACTCAAAGTCATAATAGAAGCCATTCTCAATGGTCGGTCCGATGCCAAACTTAGCCTCGGGAAAAAGAGATTGTACCCCCTCAGCCATGACGTGAGCCGCGGAGTGGCGCATCCGTTCCAGGTGCTCATCCCTTTCTTTTAACTTCATCTCAAACCTTCCATCATAAATCTGGAAATCAAACGTAATTTCATCAAAAAATGGGCGGTACTGGACTTGAACCAGTGACCTCTGCGATGTCAACGCAGCGCTCTAACCTCTGAGCTAATCGCCCATCCGACGATTTTATCAAACATAACTAAACAGGGCAAACCTTTGATAACATGGCAGAGATATGAGATCACTTATCATTGGGTGGCTGGAAATTGAACATTGAAAAAACACGACGCTTGCCAGGGTTATTCTTTACCCCGTAGCCTTACACCGCCGGTGACGTTGATCTGTACAGTTTGACCGCAATTAGGGCAGGTTACTTCTATGACAAGAGGCCTTCCCATCACCCTTTCTATAAGAGATGTTACTATAGAATCTATATTATCCAGCCTCTCATCCAACATATCGAGGCGCTTGATTAACTGACCTATATCCCGGTCTTGGTTGACCTGTTTGCCTAGCTTAGCTCTATCTTGTGAAACCAATTTATAGACTCTTCTCTACAACTCCTAACGATTCTAGCTCAGTTTTATCCTCTTTCATCAACTTTTCTATTTGTTCAGAGACGGTGCGTTCCAGATACTTACGGAAAGCTTCCCGTGCTGCTGGTGATGACCTTACCGCATCCTTTACTCGCTGCCATTCACTCGCGATCACTTCATTCACCTGCTCAACACTTAGGGGCTGTTTTGCCTGCCACAATTCCTCTATCCTATCCAAAACTCTGCTTATCATAGCCCTCCTAATACGGTCAAAAGAAAGCATCTCCTCCGGACTATATGGCTGCCCTTCTTTCTTTTCCTCTTTTCTTTCGGTCATGGTGCACTACCTCCGATTAGATTTATTTGACGTACTATCATAAGCTTAGCAACACAACTTGTCAAGGTATTGTGGCGGCTGACCACATGGGTAACAGTGGGCTTCGAATTCTGTCATTTCTTCTTCCATATACCCAGTGGAAACAACATAGCCAGGTAATTGCCGAAGAACGAGGCAAAAATAAGACTTTAGCGGCAAGAAGGCATTATGATAGAAGTGCCAGAATACAGAACAGTGATCCTTGAAATGTCGGGTATTTTCAAAGGCACAATGGTTCCACTTTCGCTGACCACATACACCTATCTACTTCTTCCGGGAAGCAGAAGCAGGCTCACAAATGTCTATCAACCTTTGTGTCAATTATGTCCCACTTTGGCGGACAATACACACTCACTCCTCTAGTCTGAAGATCCCATCTATTCGCTCGGCTCTTCTCCTTCGAGTTAAATTTCTGACTATGACATCTCGAGCAGTGCAATATATTCGGCTTGAACTAGACTTCAGCCGCTGCCCATTCCTTGTTCAACTAACAACTTTTGCCTTTCGGTTAGCGGTAACGCACATTCCACTTGTTGCACAAAGCCATGACAAAGTTTTTAGTCTCCGTGTTTGACTCCGTATACAAGTCCGCCAGAAAACCATGTAATAGCTCACCACCTGTCATTCCGTCAACGGGCTGGCTTGGACCAGGCAAATTAATGTACACTATCTCTGTCATCTGCTTGTGATACTCTATTGACTGTGGCATAAAATCACCTCCATTCCAAGTATTTTCGATTCACATTGACTTAACTTCTTCCCTTAAATCCATAGCATTGTGGGCACTAGTTGGTATTTTGAGTTGGTAGTCTGCTACTTCTTTTTGCCAATGTCATGAGAAACCGTGCCCCCCGATTGCACGTAACGCACATTCCACTTGTTGCACAAAGCCATGACAAAGTTCTTAGTCTCTGGGGTAGACGTTGTATACAAATCCGTCAGAAAACCATGCAACAACTCACCACCTGTCATTCCGTCGATGGGCTGGCTTGGACCAGGCAAATTAATGTACACTATCTCTGTCATGAGTTTTTGATACTCTATTGACTGTGGCATGAAATCACCTCCTTTCTAATTGTTTTTGGTTCCATCCTTCGATCTCTAAATTCATGTGGTTCTGGACTTAGCTGGTGTTTTGAGTCACTGGTTCAATATTAATACTTCTTATTTTTAGTGTCAATGAGCCCTTCTGCGGGGGGCGCTGTCAACTGAACGTTACAGTATCACCTCCGCGTGTTGATTTTTGACCCCGAATGGTGTACATTATCTCTAAGAAGGGAGGTGTCTGGAAATGCCGGATGTCGAGATTGGCAAGGTAACGGATTTTTTTGCTAAGCCTGTGGTAGCTGGTATAGAGCTAAGCGGCACATTGAAAATAGGCGATAAGATCCATATCAAGGGCAGCACCACAGATATGGAACTGACAGTGGAGTCCATGCAAATTGATCGAGTCGATATCCCCATGGGCAAGCCCAGTGACCTTGTGGGCATAAAAGTTCTTGACAGAGTAAGGCGGGGTGACACAGTTTACAAAGTCACTGAATAGCCTTAAGCAGATTTGCCATTTCAATAGCGCTTACTGCAGCAGCAAAGCCTTTATTGCCCTCTTTAGCTCCCGCTCTCTGGATAGCCTGCTCCAAAGTATCGGCTGTGATTATGCCCTGTATTACCGGTAGGCCAGTATCCAAACTCACTCTGCCAATTCCTCTGTTTACCTCGGAAGCAACATACTCAGAATGGGGAGTGCCGCCACGAATCACCGCGCCCAGGCATACTATGGCATCGTACTTATTACTCTGTGCTAACTTTTTGCTTATGAGCGGGATCTCCAGACAACCCGGAGTCCAGGCAATATCAATGTCACCCTCAGCGACACCGTGGCGCAGTAAAGCGTCTTTTGCTCCATCAAGCAACTTCGTGGTTATCAACTCATTAAAGCGGGAGACAACCACGGCAAACTTAAGACCTTTTCCTATCAAGATACCTTCATACTGATGCTTAGCCATTACTTACCCTCCTATAAAAGAATTCCAAAATCCAAATCCCACGTCAAGTTCCAGGGCCCAAATGCCAAACTACCTCCTTTTGACGTTTGAGCTTTGCCATTTGTCATTTCTCTAGATTCAGAATATGTCCTAGCTTCTTTTGTTTGGTTTCTAAGTAGTGGATATTGTAAGGGGTGGCCGGAGCTATTAGGGGAACAGTCTCTACTATTTTAATTCCATAGCTTTCCAGCCCGATTACTTTCTTAGGATTATTGGTGAGTAATCGAATATTATGTAAACCTATGTCAGCCAAAATCTGGGCGCCCACTCCATAATCTCTCAAATCAGGAGCAAAGCCTAAAGCTATATTAGCCTCCACAGTATCCATTCCTTGATCCTGAAGAGCATAGGCGCAAAGTTTGTTGTGAAACCCGATCCCCCTTCCTTCCTGTCTCATATAAAGAAAAACACCACGATCTTCTTTGGCTATTTTTTGCAGAGCCATCTCAACCTGGGCCCCACAATCGCATCTCAAACTACCAAAGACATCTCCGGTGAGACACTCACTGTGAACACGTACCAAGACTGGCTCGTCACCCGATATGTCGCCTATAACCAGAGCAATATGCTCAGCGGCGTCAACAGCACTTTTGTAAGCCACGGCTGTAAATTCGCCATACTTAGTAGGCAGCTTAGCCTCGGTTACTCTTTGCACCAGTTTTTCATGGCGAAGACGGTAAGCAATCAAATCAACGATGGTTATTATCTTTACGTCGAACTTAGAAGCCATAGCTTCAAGTTGAGGTAGACGCCTCATAGTACCATCGTCATCCATGACCTCGCATATAACGCCAGCGGGATAAAGCCCAGCCAGTCTAACCAGATCAACAATAGCTTCGCTGTGCCCGGCGCGCACTAACACTCCACCATCTTTGGCTCGAATAGGGAATATATGCCCTGGCTGAGCTAGGTCACCCGACCTGGTATTAGGATCGAGCACCGTTTTTATCGTCTGTGCCCGATCAAAGGCTGAGATGCCAGTAGTAACCTTATCCTTGGCCTCAATAGAAACTGTGAAGGCAGTGGAGTAGCGCGAGGTGTTATTAGTAACCATCAGTGGTATTCCTAATTCGTCGAGCCTTTCGCCAATGATAGGTAAGCAAATCAGTCCTCGCCCATATTTAGCCATGAAATTTATCGCTTCAGGGGTGACTTTCTCGGCAGCCATGGCCAGATCCCCTTCATTTTCGCGCGACTCGTCATCGACGATAATGATAAACTTGCCTGCTTTTATATCTTCAATTGCCTCTGAAATGCTAGCCAGCATCAATTCCCCCTACAAATCCATATTCCCTAAGGAACTCAAAACTTAAACCTTGTGTTTTTTTCTCCTTAAGATTTTCCACATATTTAGCTATGACGTCCGCTTCCAAGTTGACTATGTCCCCGGGTCTCTTTCTTCCTAACGTAGTATTTTCCATAGTGTAAGCTACCAGAGATACAATAAAAGAAAAATCATCGAGATTCGCAACGGTGAGGCTAACACCATCAACAGCTATAAAGCCTTTATCTACGATGTAAGGTATCAGTCTAGATGGCGCTGAAATCCTCGTAATACGTGCGGTTTCTTCCTTACTTACATCCATCACTTCTCCAGTATCATCTACATGACCCAACACTAAATGGCCACCCAGGCGTCCCTCCAGTACCATTGCCCTTTCCAGATTTACCTGGTCGCCATAATGAAGTCTCCCAAGATTAGTGCAACGTAACGTCTCGGGCATAACATTAACACTGAAGCCATAATTCTCCAGGGAGACAACAGTTAAGCAAGCACCATTAACAGCTATGCTATCACCAACTTTCATCCCTTCAAGCACCTTATGGGCTTCGAAGGCCAAGCGATCCCAGCTTGTTTCCCTGACTACGCCGATCTCTTCAACTATACCTGTGAACATACTCTAAACCCAAAACCTAGGCCTCTTGTGGTAATTGTTT
>Ga0315277_10004754_pt1 | contig 17998 bp, 16 predicted proteins | sample YL17G05_15_MG_FD_203695 | JGI IMG/M metagenome (GOLD analysis project Ga0315277, IMG submission 203695) | Sediment microbial communities from Yellowstone Lake, YNP, Wyoming, USA - YL17G05_15 | ecosystem: Environmental > Aquatic > Freshwater > Lake > Sediment | place: USA: Wyoming | collected...
TCGCAGGGGCCGCGTCCTGCGAACGCGGTCGGAAGGGACGACGGACCATCTGGGCGTCGGAGAGGGTCAGAGGTACCAGTGAAGCCGGGTAATGCCGGCAGAGGGAAGGGTCCTTGCTTCTGGTGTGCTTGGGAAGGAGGAAAGGAGCGGTGATTGGCGATGAGCCTGGCAACGCCGGATAGAACCCGGGACCTGCAGAGCAAGCTGTACCGAAAGGCGAAGTCGCATCCACCGCCCGTACCGGCCGGTCTGTAGCCGGCCGCGTGTAGCTCAAGTGGCAGCGCATCTATTCGGCCAACCACCGCAGCCAATGCTCGGCCGAGCGCAGTCGCTTAAAGACCGCCGCCGGGTTCAACTGCCCTAATCCCAACTGCCGCGCCCGAACCGAGGTTTCTGCCAGCGAGCAGCCATTGGCGAGGTGGATCAGTAGCACGCGCAGCAGACCCTGAGCGCCAGAAACGCCGCGCGCCCGCCTTAGAGCACCACAGGCTCGCGCCTGCTGTTCCCAGCCCTCGGGCAAGAACTGACACAACACTTCCCAATCATCCAAGCCATCCAGGACCTTCTGCGCCGGCGCCATATGGCATCAGCATGCGGAAATCACAGGGAAAAGCCAATCATTAAGTAAACGCTTATGGGGGCTACGGGCGCATTCCCGTAGCCTCGACCCGATCCAGGTGTGGTACGTTGCCTGGATGCGGTAGAGTGTGGAGGATGCGGCGAACCACTTTACTACCTCTCATTGCGCTCCTGGCGGTCGCGGCTGGCGCGCAACCGCGCAAGGCGGTATTCATCATCACCGACGCCGAGGGTGTCGCGGGGATCTGCCGGCAGTCGTTGACCGAAACCACAAGCTCCGAGCATCAACGCCTGATCACCGGGGAAGTGAACGCGGCCGTCCGCGGTTTCTTTGCCGGCGGCGCGACCGAAGCGGTGGTCTGGGACGGCCACGACGGCAGCCAGACGCTGTCGGCGCTGACCATCGAACCGCGCGCCCGGCTGATCCACGGCTCGCTCGGTGCCTCGATGCTGCTCGAGCGCGGCTGGGCCGGGGTGGCCTTCCTGGGCCAGCACGCGCGCGCCAACCGTTCGCCGGCGGTGATGGCGCACAGCTACAGCTCGCTCGGCATCCAGAAGATGACCCTGAACGGCAAGGAGGCTGGCGAGATCGAGACGCGCGCGGCGCTGGCCGGCTGGTACGGCGTGCCGGTGATCTTCCTGTCGGGCGACCAGGCGGCGGCCGCGGACCTGCTGGCCATCGTCCCGGACGCCGAGACCGCCGTGGTCAAGGAAGCCATCAGCTACTACGCCTGCATTTCGGAGTCCGCGCCGGCGGCGCAGACCTTGATCGAAATCAAAGCCCGCGCCTCGATGGCCAAGATCGGCAAAATCCGGCCGTACAAGATCGACGGGCCGGTCAATCTCGAGATCGAATACACTACCCGCGGCACGCTCTCGCCGCAGGTCTCCTATCCGCCCGGCGTCGAGCGCGCGGGGCCGCGCCTGGTTCGTTACTCCGGCAAGGACTTCATGGAAGCCTGGACGCGCTACGCCGGAAGGTGAAGGCGGCCCCACAGCCTGAAGGCTGTCCCACTGGGCTATATTCATAGAGTGATTCGAAGCGCGATAATCCCCGTCGCCGGTCTGGGCACACGCCTGCTGCCGGCCACCAAGTCCCAGCCGAAAGAAATGCTGCCGGTGGCGCGCAAGCCCATCGTGCAGTACGTGGTCGAGGAGCTTGCCGCCAACGGAGTCCACGATATCCTCTTCGTTACCGGCCGCAACAAGGCCTCGATCGAGAACCATTTCGACAGCGATCCCGAACTGTTCCGCGCGCTCGACGAAACCAACAAGACCGACCTGTTGCAGGAGATCCTGTTCGAGGAGTTGAACGCGAACTTCTTCTACACCCGGCAGCGCAAGCAGCAGGGGCTGGGCGACGCGGTGCTGTGCGGAGAGAGCTTCGCCGGCGAGCAGCCGTTCTTCGTCGCCTTGGGCGACTCGATCCTCGGCCTGCACGCCAAAGCGAAGGCCGTCGCGCGCATGGCGGAGCTTTTTGAAACGCGGCACGCCAGTTGCGTCGTCGCCGTGGAAGAGGTCCCGCGGGAGGAGACCTCGCATTACGGCATCGTGCAAATCGCCGGCGAAACCAACGACTGCATGCGCGTGCTGAACCTGGTCGAAAAACCGGGGCCCGAAGTGGCGCCAAGCAACCTGGCCATCGCCGGCCGCTACGTTTTCTCTCCGCTGGTCTTCGACCTCATCCGCCGCGTGAAGCCCGACCTGAAAGGAGAGATCCAGCTCACCGACGCGATCCAGCTCATGTGCGAGGAAGGCAAGCGCGTGCTGGCTTTGAGGCTGACCGACGAGGAGCGGCGCTACGACATCGGCAACTTCCCGAGCTACTTCGAGACGTTCGTCGAGTTCGCTCTGGCCGATCCGCTTTACGGCGAGGCTTTTCGCAATACGCTGAAGCGGCTGATCGACGGGTAGCCGGGAGCGGGACCGGTGAGCGCGCGGACTCTGTTCTTTCTGCTGGCGCTGGGAGTGCTGGCCGCGCGCCTGTGCCACGTCGAGATCCTGTGGACGGAAGAAGGCCTGCCCCTGGCCGCGGCCGTCCAGATGCTTCACGGCAAGACGCTCTACCGCGACGTCTGGTTCGATAAACCGCCGCTGGCGCCGGCCGTCTCTCTGTTGTGGGGCGCGCGAACCGGCTGGGGGCTGCGTGTTGCGGGCACGGCATACGTCCTGCTGTGTTGCTGGCTGGCCTGGCTGTTCGCGCTGCATAAATGGGGACCGCGCGAGGCCGCCTGGGCGGCGTTCTTCGTCGCGTTTTTCCTGACCTTCTGGATTCCCTCCGCCGTGATGCCGCTGGCGGCCGACCTCTTGCTGGTCGCGCCGCACCTGGCGGCGGTCTATCTGGCGTGGCGCGGCCGGGCGTTTCTGAGCGGCGTGGTTGCCGGCGCCGGGCTCCTGGTGAACGCGAAGGCGATCTTCGTCGTCGCGGCGTGCGCGCTATGGGCCTGCCGCGCCGCGCCGCGGTTCGCGCTCGGCTTTCTGCTGCCGAATCTGCTAGCCGTCGCCTGGCTGTGGATGTCCGGCTCGCTGGGCGGCTACTGGCGCCAGGTCTGGCAACTGGGCTTGCTCTATTCCGGTCACACGTTCGTCGGAAACCCGCTTCGGGAAGGGTTCGTGCGCACGCTGAGCTGGGCCGGATTTCACTCCGCCCTGGCTATCCCGGCGGCATGGTTCTGGTGGAAAGACCGCGACTCCGGCCGGTGGCGGTTCGCCGTCTGGGCGGCGATCTCGCTTGCCGCCGTCGCCGCCGGGTGGCGGTTCTTCCCGCGTTACTACTTCATGCTGCTTCCCGTAGCGGCGCTGGCGGCGGCGCGCGGCTCGGTGTTGTTGGGGCGAAGGCGGCTGGTCGTTTTAGTCCTGCTGCTCGTGCCCCTGGCCCGTTTCGGGCCGCGCTACGCGGCGCTGGCCGCCGATCTGGCCGCGGGCCGCCAGCAGCAGTGGCGCGACATCGAAATGGATCAGGACAGCTTCGCCGCGGCGCGAATCCTCGGCCGGATGGCTGGTCCCGGAGATACCTTGTTCGTCTGGGGCTACCGGCCGGATCTCTACGTCTACACGCGCCTGCCTGCGGCGACGCGGTTCCTGGAATCGCAGCCGCTGAGCGGCGTGCTGGCCGACCGGCACCTGTTCGACACCACCCCGATTCCCGCGCCCTGGACCGCGGCTCACCGCGCCGAACTCGCGCGCAGCCGGCCGTCATTCGTCGTCGACGGCCTGAAGCTGTACAATCCCCGGCTGGCCATCGATGCGTACGACGACCTGCGCCCATGGCTGGCCCAATACCGCGAGGTGGCGCGCACGCGCGGCTGCGTCATTTACCGAACCCAGTAAGTGGGGCGGGCTTCAGCCTAAACCAGTATGGGAGATCCCCCGGCTCTGCCGGGGGATACTTACTCTGCTCTCGGTATTTCTCCATGAACTGTTGCATGGCGTTCTCCTGTGTCGTGGAAATTGGACTTTCAACGACGCCAGTTTGCAGAGGAGAACGCCACTACCTGTCATTTCGTCATTTGCGGCGAAGCCGCGCTGTGCCACTTCACTCTTCGGCGGTCGGATGGATGACTGAGAAATGGGCGCCCTGCGGGTCGCACAGTACCGCGAAGCGGCCGACCTTGGGAACGTCCATGGGCGGCACGACGATCTGGCCTCCCAACTCCGCGGCTTTCTCCGCGCTCGCGTCGCAGTCCTCCACCAGGAAATACGGCATCCAGTGGGGTGGCGCGCCGTGCCACTCCTCGGTCATCTCGAGCATGCCGCCGACCGGCATTTCGCCGGCCATCCACTGAGTGTACTCGACCGGCTCCATGTGGCTGATCCTGGCACCCCAGCCGAAGACCGCGCTGTAGAACTCGCGCGCCTTCGCCCGGTCCGTAGTTGCCAGTTCGGACCAGCACAGCGTGCCCACGACGCCCGCGATGCGAATGCCGATGTGTTTCTTGGGCTGCCAGATGCTGACCACCGCGCCCTGCGGGTCCCGGAGGACGGCCATCCGGCCGGCGTCGGCAACGTCGAACGGACCCATCACCACCTGGCCGCCGGCCGCGGCGACCTTGGCGATCGTTTCATCGACGCTTTCGACGTTGACATAGAGCATCCAGTGCGGCGGGACGCCCTGCTTCAACATGTCGCCGGTCAGCGTGTACATCGCGCCGAGCTGGAGGCCCGCGAGCTTCAGCATGGTGTAGGTTTGGCCCGGCGCCATCGGCATGTCCTCCGCCGTCCAGCCGAACAGACCGCCGTAAAACGCCTTGGCCGCCGTCGCGTCGGTCGTTCCCAATTCCACCCAGCAAAAAGCGCCGGCTGGGTGACGTTCAATACCTGCCATCTTGGTTTTCTCCCGTGGTTGACATACGTTTGAGTTGGCCGCAGGCGGCGTAGACATCGCGGCCGCGTGGCTTGCGAATGAAGCAGGGCATGGAGCGTTTGACAATGTTCTGGAACGACGCGACGCGCTCCGGCGCCGGCGTCTCGAACGGGATGCCCGGGCCCGGATTCAGCGCAATCAGATTCACCTTCGACTTCAGATGCGCGAGCAGGCTCACCAGGCGGCGCGCGTCGGCGTCCGAGTCGTTGACACCGCCGAGCAGCACGTACTCGAATGTCAGGCGCTCCCACGGGCGCAGGGGATAAGTCCGGCAGGCGTCCATTAAGTCTTTTAGATGATACTTGCGGGTGATGGGCATCAACTTTTGCCGCTGCTCCTCGGTGGAGGCGTTGAGCGAGATGGACAACCTGGGGCGAATCGGTTCCTTCCCGAGTTCGGCGATCTTGGGGACGATGCCGGCCGTCGAGAGGGTGATGCGGCGCGGGGACAGTCCGACGCCGGCCGGGTCGGTCAGCAACCGGGTCGCCTTCAGGACGCTGGCGAGGTTCAACAGCGGCTCGCCCATGCCCATCATGACCACGTTGACGCGCGCCTGGCGCGGGTCGAGTTGATGCACGCGGGCAACGTGCAGCACCTGCCCGGCGATCTCGCCCGCCGTCAGGTTCCGCTCGAGCCCCATCCGCGCCGTGAGGCAGAACTTGCAGTCCACCGCGCAGCCGACCTGGGTCGAGATGCAGATGGTGTCGCGCGACTGTTCCGGCATCAGAACGGTCTCGATGGTGCGGTTGTCGGCCAGCTTCAGCAGATAGCGGCGCGTTCCATCGGCCGAGTCGAAGCGGCCGGCCTCGTCCGGGAGTCCGAGGGGATGCCGTGCGGCCAGGTCCGTCCGCAACGCCGCCGGGAGTGTCAGAATGCGATCAATTGAGTCGACTCTTTGGCGGTAGACACCGTCATGGACCTGGCGGGCTCGATAGGCCGGCTGACTCGGACCGAGCGCCGCTTGAATCTCGCTAAGTTCCATCCCTAGAATGGGTTGCGGCATCCAACCCCAGTTTAACATGGCTCCGGCGGCGGCCCCTCCAATGCGCTACGATAGAAGTGTAAACGCTCAGGCCCGTGCAACCCAATTCTCAAACCCGGGATATCGAGACGACTGTCTTCTCGAACGGCGTTCGCATCGTCACCGAGCCTATGCCGCATGTGCGATCCGTGTCGGTGGGCGCGTGGATTCGTTCCGGTTCGCGCCTGGAAGAACCAGCCGAGAACGGCATCTCGCATTTCATCGAGCACATGCTGTTCAAGGGCACGGGCCGGCGTTCGGCCGAGGAGATCGCGCGGTCGGTGGATTCGATCGGCGGCAACCTGGACGCGTTCACTTCCAAAGAGCTGGTCAGCTTCAACGCCAAGGTCCTTGACGAGCACCTGCCGCGGGCTTTCGACATCCTCTCGGATCTGATGCTGAACCCGGCCTTTCGCGAAGAGGACATCGAGAAGGAAAAGGGCGTCATCCTCGAAGAGCTGAAGATGGAGATGGACAATCCCGAGTACCTGGTCCACGAGATCTTCTGCTCGAATTTCTGGAAGGACCATCCGCTCGGGAAGCCGATTCTGGGGACTCGCGAGACGCTCCGCTCGTTCACCCGCGAGATGGTCGACAACTATTTCCGGCGCATCTACGTGCCGTCGAACATCATCATCACGGCGGCGGGAAACCTGAAGCACGAGCGGCTGATCGAGCTTGCCCGGCAGTACTTCGAGCCGCTGGCGTGGTCCGGTCCGATGCCGCCGTCGCCGCCGCCCGCCACGCACGCCCGCCTGGTGATGCGCGACAAGAAATCGCTCGAACAGATCCACATTTGCCTGGGAGTCCCGATCTATCCGCTGGCTCACGAGAAACGTTTCGTCTGCTACGTGCTGAACACCATACTGGGCGGCGGCATGAGTTCGCGCCTGTTCCAGAACATCCGCGAGCGTCAGGGGCTGGCCTACTCGGTCTATTCGGAGCTGAATCTGTACCGTGACAGCGGCGCGCTGCTGGTCTCGGCCGGCACGTCGGCGGCCTCGGCGCCGAAGGTGGTCGAGGCGGTGGTCAAGGAGTTTCGCTCGCTCAAGCAAGAGCCCATCCCAGCCGAGGAATTGCGGCGCGCCAAGGACCACCTGAAAGGCTCGCTGATGCTCGGGCTGGAATCGACCTCGAGCCGCATGGCGAACCTCGCGCGGCAGGAGCTGTTCTTCGGCCGGTTCTTCACTCTGGATGAGCTGAGCGAGAGCATCGAGGCGGTCACGGCGGAGGAGGTTGGCGAGGTGGCGCGCGATTGCTTCGATTCCCGCCACATCGCCGTCACCGTGCTGGGCCGTCTGGCCGGGCTCAAGATCACGCGCGACGAACTGGTCTGCTAGAAGGACGCGGGCCCGCGCGGCCCGTGCTCTGCCGGAGGCGGACTGTTACACTGAGACTGGTGCCGATGAAACTCACGCTGCGGTACGCCCTCCTGCTGGCACTCGTCGTTTCCACCGCCCTGGCGGTGGATTTCGGCGCGCTGAAGCCGCAGGGATACGTGAGCGATTTCGCCGGCGTCGTGGACGGTTCAACGAAGCCCGCCCTGGAGCGCTATTGCGCGGCGGTGGAACGCTCGACCGGGGTGCAGATCGCGCTGGTGACGCTGGCCACGCTGGAAGGCGAACCGATCGAGGATGTCGCCAATCTCCTTTTCCGCAAGTGGGGCGTCGGCGCGAAAGGCAAAAACGAGGGCATCCTGTTGTTGCTGGTGGTCGGCGACCGGCGCAGCCGCCTGGAAGTCGGCTACGGGTTGGAACCCATCATTCCCGACGGCTTCGCCGGGGGCCTGCTGCGCCAGATGCGGCCGGCGCTGGCCGCGCAGCACTACGGCGACGCCCTGGCGGTGGCGGCGCAGACGATCGGTTCGAAAGCGGCCGAAGCCAAGGGCGTCACGATCGCCGCCCCCGCGCATGTTCCGCAACGGCGCCCGCGTTCGTCTTCGATTCCGTGGCCGCTCCTGTTGGGCGGCGCGGGGGTGCTGTTCTGGCTGCTGAGCATGGCCGGGCGCGGGCGCTCGGGAGGCTTCCTGCCGGGGTTGATTCTGGGCGGCCTGATGGGGCGCGGGTTGGGCGGCCGCGGCGGCGGCGGATTCGGCGGATACGATTCCGGCGACAGCTTCGGCGGTTTTGGCGGTGGCGACTCGGGCGGCGGAGGCGCTTCCAGCGACTGGTAGACCATGGAACGGACACTCAAGGAACTGGTGGATCGTCTGACGAAGACCTACCAAGACCGGCTGGTCTCGGTGGTGCTGTACGGCTCGGCGGCGGTCGGGGATCATCATGGACGGTTCAGCGACCTCAACGTTTTCTGTGTGCTGAAGCAGTTGACGCCGCGCGAGCTTGGCGAAGGCGAACCCGTGTTTCGCTGGTGGCGCGAGAAGGGCAATCCCTCGCCGCTGCTGATGAGCCAGGACGAGGTGGCGCGCTCGACCGACTGTTTCCCCATCGAGTTCCGCGACATGAAGGAACGCCGGCGCGTGCTGGCGGGCGCGGATGTGGTGGCGGACCTGGCGATCGGCGACGCGTTCTACCGGGCGCAGGTGGAGCACGAGTTGCGCGCCAAGCTTCTGCGCCTGCGCCAGAAGGCCGCGGGGGTGCTGTCGGACAAGGGCCTGCTGCTGCGGCTGTTGGTCGATTCGATATCCACCTTCTGCACCCTCTTCCGTCACGCGCTGGTGCTGGCGGGAGCGGAACCGGCTTACGAGAAGCGCCAGGTGGTCGACGCGGCCGCCGCGCGGTTCGGGATCGAGCCGTCGCCGTTCCATGCGCTGCTGGACCTGCGCGAGCGGAAGACCAAGCCGCGCGACGTCGATCCGCCCCGGCTGTTCGGGCAGTATCTGAAAGAGATCCAAGTGGTGATCGACGCCGTCGACCGCCTGGAGAGGTGAGGAGAGAATGAAGATCGTATTGATCGTGCTGGCCGTTCTGCTGGTGATCGGGCTGCTGTTTGGCGGTAAGCTGGTCGGCATCCGCAACGACCTGGTGGTGCAGCGCGAGGGCATCAACGGCGCCTGGGCGCAGGTGGACGTCTCGCTCCAGCGCCGTGCGGACCTGATTCCGAACCTGGTCTCGACGGTGAAGGGCTACGCGGCGCAGGAGAAGGGCGTCTTCGAATCCATCGCCAACGCGCGGGCGGCTCTGGGGGGCGCGCGCACGCCGCAGGAGAAGATCCAGGCCAACGGGCAACTGGACAGCGCGCTGGCGCGCCTGCTGGTGGTGGTGGAGAACTACCCGAACCTCAAGTCGAACGAGAATTTCATGCGCCTGCAGGATGAGCTGGCCGGAACCGAGAACCGCATAGCGGTCGAGCGCCGCAAGTACAACGAGACCGTGCAGCGCTACAACACGACCATCGATCTGTTCCCCAACAACATCGCGGCGTCGCTGTTCGGCTTCCAGCGCAACGACGCCTACTTCCGGACCGACGCGGGCGCCCGCCAGACGCCGCAAGTGAAATTCTAGGCCCTCGCGCCAGCCCCGGCGAGAAAATGGGGACAGTAACAAATAACCCCATTTCCGGGAAAGGGGCGAGCGCAGATCCCGACCGGAAGAGCGGGGCTGGCCCAGAGGGCGCCCCCCCGCGCGGGGTAAACGCCGCCCTCCGGGTTTTGTGGGCTTCCGGAAAAGGGGTTATTTGTTACTGTCCCCATTTTCTTGTATTCTGGGGGGTTCATCGATGCGACTGGGACAGATACGCTGGAACAACGAGGTGACGGCTGCAATTTTCGACGGCAATTTGGCGCGGCCGGTTCCCGACCACACTTTGTATGACCTGATTCGGCGAAGCGAGATCGACCACCTTCCGCTCACCGAACTGGCGCGCCAGCAGGCCAGCGCGCACAAGCAGGAGACTCCGCCCGTCCTGCCCATTCACCCGCGCGAAGTATGGGGCTGCGGCGGCTCCTACGAAGCCGTCGCGCAGGCGCGCCCGGAGATCTTTTTCAAGGGCACGGCGCGGGTCTGCGTGGGCCCGAACAAGCCGATCGTCATCCGCCCGGACAGCCAGTGCACGGTGCCGGAACCGGAACTGGCCGTTCTTCTCGGCAGCCGCGGCGCGATTCTCGGCTATACGCTGGCCAACGACGTTACGGCGTGGGACATCGCTCGCGAGAACCCGCTGTACCTCACGCAGGCGAAAGTCTACTGCGGCTCCTGCGCGCTCGGTCCGTACTTCGTCACGCCGGACGAGCTGCCAGACCCGTACAGCCTCGAAATCACGTGCGCCGTTCGGCGTGACGGTCGGACGGTCTTCTCCGGCGGTTTCTCCACCTCCCGGCTGAACCGCAAAATCGAGGCGCTGGTCGATTACCTGATCCGCGGCAACCCGGCGCCGTCGGGTTCGGTGCTATTGACCGGCACGGGGATCGTGGTCTCGGCGGATGCCGCACTCGCTCCCGGCGACGTGGTCTCGATTCGCGCCGAAGGCATCGGCGAGCTGTCCAACCCGGTTTCCGCGGTCTGATTGCGCCGGCTAAATCTTCCGCACCGGCAGCGCGCCGCTCTCGGTGGCCTCGACCGGCGTCCTCATCGTGTCGCGCCAGGCGGCGATGACGTTCTCCGGGAATGTGAGCAGCATCTCCTCCATGCGCGCCCGGATCTGCGCCACGATCTCCGAGTTGTCCTCGGCCACATCGGAGCTTTCCTCGGGGTCGGATTCCAGGTCGTAGAGTTCCGGCCGGGGCAGCGGCAGGTTCATGCGTCCGCCCGGAGGGTCGAGTGTCCAGGCGAAGCTGTTATAGCGGGAAACGTGGAGCTTCCAGGGGCCCATCCGGGCGCATTGCAGGTTGATGCCGTCGAAGTACAGCAGCAGGTCGCGCTCGAGTTCGGACGCCTGGCCGGCCATTAAAGGCCAGATGTCGATGCCGTCCGAACGCGGCGCCGCGGCGCCCGCGAGCCGCGCCAGGGTAGGCATTACATCGAGAAACGAACCGAAGCCGCGCGGCTCGATGCCGGCCGGTATCCGGCCTTGGAACCGGGCCAGGCACGGCACGCGCACGCCGCCTTCGTAGGTCTCGCCCTTGCGCCCGCGGAGCACGCCGGTGTTGCCCTGGTACCACGGGCCGTTGTCGCTGGTGAACATCAGCAGCGTGTTGTCGTCCAGCCCCTTTTCGGCAATCGTCCGCATCACCTCGCCGACGCTCCAGTCCAGCTCCTGCACTACGTCGCCGTACCTGCCAAGCTTGGACTTCTTCCGGAAGCGCTGTGAAGTCGCCAGAGGGATGTGCGGCGCCGAGTGAGCCAAGTACAGGAAGAAGGGCGCATCCGCCGGCGAAGAGATGAAGTCGATCGCCTGTTCGGTGTAACGTTGCGTCAACGTATCGAGCTTTGCGTTCGCCTCGACCACCTCCCCATTGCTCAGCAGTGGCAGCGGCCACATATCGTGGCTGTAGGGGATTCCGAAAAACCGGTCGAAGCCCTGGGCGTTCGGCATGTACTCGGGCCGGGAACCGAGGTGCCACTTGCCAGCGCACATGGTCCGGTAGCCCTGGCTTTTCAGCATTTTCGGGACCGTGGTTTCCGTGTTGGAGAGGCCGACGGTGGCTTCCGGAAACAGCACCCCCGACAAACCGCACCGCACGGGGTACCGCCCGGTCAGCAATGCCGCGCGGGAGGGCGTGCACACCGGGCTCCCGGCGTAAAAATGTCGAAACTGCGCGCCATCCGCTGCTACGCGGTTTAGATTTGGCGTTGGGATTTTCGAACCGTAGCAACCCAGGTCGCCGAAACCCAGATCGTCGGCCAGGATCAGAACGATGTTCGGCGCGCGAGTCTCGGCGCGCCCGCCGACGCCGCCGAACAGTGCTCCGGCCGCCGCTCCCAGGAAACTCCGTCGATCGATTTCAGAACGTGCCATGAACCGTGTCCCAGACGAGTACTGTACACCCAAGTTAAGAGGTATGCAACTCCTTCACCGGGATTGTCAGCGATTTCGTAAAGCGGGGTGGCGAGGGGAGATAACCGCGTGCAGATAGGGGACTTCGCGGCGACAGCGCGGCCTCCATCCGCTCGACGATCTTCAGGAGTTCGGCAGCTCTGTTCCGGAGTCGTTCGCGCTCGGAGACATGTCTCTGTGCGGACAGGGGAGATCTCTCACCTTCAGGCGCGAGTATCCAGTGTCCACTCGACTTTCGGAGATACCCGGCCTTCAGGCAGTCGATGGAATAGAAGCGGACGACACTTCAATCCGTACCCGGCTTCCGGCGCGAATCGCGCCGGAAGCCGGGTACGGATTGGCTGGTCAACGGGAACCGCCGTAGCCTCGCCTACTTGCGAATCAGGAACACGGCTACCTCGGCCAGCAGATTCGGCAGCGCGGTCAGTTCGCGGTGGCCAGCCAGGAAGATGCGGCGTTCGATGGTCCAGTCTTCGCGGCGCGCGAGTTCCTCGAAGTCGAGGACCGTCAGGAAGTGAATGTTGGGCGAGGAATACCACTCGTGGGGAAACAACGCCGTCCGCGGCGAGCGGCCGCTGGCCAGGTGCGCCAGCCGCACGCGCCAGTGGCCGAAATTCGGAAACGCGACGATGGCGCGCCGGCCGACGCGCAGGATGTCGGAGAGCACCTTGAGCGGCTGGCGCGTCTCCTGAAGCGTCTGGCTGAGGATCACGTAATCGAACGCCTGGTCGGGATAGTCGGCCAGGCCCTGGTCGATGTCGCCCTGGTACACCGAGACGCCGCGCACGATGGCGCGCTGCACGCGGCCGCTGGAAATCTCGATGCCGCGCCCTTCCACGTTCTTGTTTCCGGCCAGCCAGGCCAGCAGATCGCCGTCGCCGCAACCCAGGTCGAGCACCTTCGTGTCGGGCTCGATCAGTTCGCTGATGATGGCGTAATCGGAGCGGCCGAGGACCTCGCGAACGAAACCGCGCCGCGGTTTCTCGAGCGTCACTGTATGCCCTCCTCGCGGGCCACGCGGGCCAGGAACCCCCGCACCATTTCGGTCTGCTCGCCAACGTCCACCAGAAACGCGTCGTGGCCGTAATTGGAGTTCAACTCGCAGTAAGCGACATCCTTGTTGCGGCTGCGCAAGGCGTTCACGATCTCCAGCGACTGGTAACTGGGATACAGCCAGTCGGAGGTGAAGCTGATGACCAAAAAGCGCGCCGTGGCGCCCTCCAGCGCCTGGGCGAGCGAAGCGTGCCCGTTCGCCAGGTCGAAGTAATCCATGGCCTTGGTGATGTACAGGTACGAGTTGGCGTCGAAACGGTAGACAAACTGGGAGCCGCGGTAACGCAGGTAGCTCTCCACCTCGAACTCGGCTTCGAAATCGAAACCGAACTCGTCGCGATTGCGCAGGCGGCGGCCGAACTTCTCGCGCATCGAATCGTCCGACATGTAAGTGATGTGCCCGACCATGCGCGCCACCGACAATCCGCGCGCCGGCGGGCTCTTGTCGTAGTAGTCGCCGCCGGCCCAATCCGGATCGGCCATCACCGCCTGCCGGCCGACCTCGTCAAAGGCGATCTGCTGCGCGCTGTGCCGCGCCGTCGTGGCAATCGGCATCGCCGAGGCGACCATCTCGGGATGGGCAACCGCCCATTCCAGCGCCTGCATGCCGCCCATCGAACCGCCGGTGACGGTGAGCAGCCGCTGGATCCCCAGGTGTTCCACCAGCATCTTCTGCAACCGCACCATGTCGCCAACGGTGATGATGGGGAACGACATCGCGTAAGGCTTGCCGGTGGCGGGATTGACGGACGACGGGCCCGTGGTGCCGCGGCAACCGCCCAGCACGTTCGAACAGAGGACGAAGTACTTGTTCGTATCGAACGCCTTGCCGGGCCCGATCATGTTGTCCCACCAGCCGGGCTTGCCGGTCTCCGGGCTGATGCCGGCGGCGTGCGCGTCGCCGGAGAAGGCGTGCGAGACCAGAATCGCGTTCGAGCGGGCCGGGTTCAGCACGCCGTAGGCCTGGTAGGCCACATCCACGGGCGCCAGCGTCGAGCCGCCGTCGAGCGAGATCGAATCGAAACGCACGGACTTGGTTTGGACGATCATGAGCGAACGGGACTTGTACCGATCATAGCAAAAGCGGCTCGCGGGGCAGTATCATGGGTCAGCCATGACAACCACGCGCCGCACGTTTCTTGGAGCCACTGCCGCCGCCGCCGCGCCCGCTCGCGCCGCCACCGGCGCCCCGCTGGACGCAGTCCGCATCGCTCGCCGCCACTCCTTCACGCGCCATCTGCCGGCGCCCGATTTCTTCGAGGGGCTACTCATGGGCAACGGCGACATCGGCGTGTGCGTGGTCGCGCGCCCCGACGCGTTGGGCTTCCACATCGGCAAGCTCGACGTGTGGGACATCCGCGTCAGCGAGGACCACGCCCGCCATATCCTGCCGTTCGACAAAGTGCTCGAACTCTGGAAGCGCGCGGGCGAAGAAGCCAAGCGCCAGGGCAAGCCCGACATGACGCATCTGGAAAGCAACATCCCGTTTTTCCGCGAGTACTACGACAAGGTCCGCAGTTCCTATGCCCAGCCGTGGCCGCGCCCGTGGCCCTGCGGAACCCTCTGGCTGCATTGGGACTCGCGCTGGGTGCGGGTCGTGCGACAGCGGCTCGACCCGTCGAATGGCCTCTATACACTCGACCTGGCGGTCGAGGGGGCGCCCCGCTGCCGCATCCACTCCTTCGTGAACTGGAATGCCGGCCACATTCTGATCTGGTCGGACGGCGCGGCGCCGGTCGCTTCGGTGGCCTACTACCCGCACATCGACACGAAGGTGAAGCTGCCCGACCCGCGGCTGGAATCGACCGACAGCGAGTTCTCCTGCTTCCAGCCGCTGCCCGCCACCGCGCCCACGCCCGAGCAACCCGACCCGCCGCCGGGCGACAGGGATTCGAACTTCGCGCTCTCGGGTGTGCTGACGGGAGAATGGCGGAAGGCCGGCGCGCCGATGCGGCCGAACCGGCCGAACGTTTGCTTCGCGCGCTCCGGAAGCGCGCCGTTGCGCCTGGATCTGACGCTGCTCACTCCGCGCGACGACAGCGGCAATGTCAACCGCGCGCGCACGGAAGCGCAACGCCTGGCCGCGACGCCGGCGCCGAAGCTCCAGGCCGAGACGGCGAAGGCCTGGGCCGGATTCTGGTCGCGCTCGGAGGTCGAGCTGGAAGACCGGGAACTCGAGCGGCTCTGGTATCACAACCAGTACTTTCTGGCCTGCTGCCTGCGCGAGGGGAAAGTCGCGCCGGGGCTGTTCGGCAACTGGTCGGCTGGCTCGATCGGCACGGCCTGGCACGGCGACTACCACATGAACTACAACACCCAGCAGGTCTTCTGGGGCGTATTCAGTTCCAACCACGTCGACCAGCACCTGCCCTACGTCGAGCTGGTGGAAAAGCTCATGCCGATGGCCGGCCGCGACGCGCGGGAGATCTTCGGAATGCCGGGCGCCTACTTTCCGCACTCGGCCTATCCCGTGCCGAGCCAGGTGAACGCGTACCCCGTGCCGCCCTGGGGACTGGAGATCTGCGAGACGCCCTGGACCGTGCAAAGCCTCTGGTGGCACTACCTCTACACGCTCGACCAGGAGTTCCTGCGGCGGGCTTACCCGATGCTGCGCGCCGCCGCGCGCTTCCTGGCCGCCTTCATGAAGAAGGGCGGCGACGGCAAGTACCACATCATCCCGACGGTGTCGCCCGAGAACTGGGGCTGCACGGTCGACTTCCGGCTGAACCGCGACTCGATCATCGATCTGGCCCTGGCCGAGTTCGTCTTCGAGGCCTCGGAGGAGGCGTCGAAGATCCTCGGCGTCGACGCGGACGAACGCAATCGCTGGCGCGAGATCCGGCTCGCTACCGCGCCCTACCCGCAAGGCCGCGGCCCGCACGGCGAGGTATGGCTGGACGTCGCCGGTGCGCCGCAGGAACACGTCTACAACGTGCCGGTCACGCTTTCGCCGGTGTTTCCGGCCGAGCGCGTGGGCCTGGGCCGCCGCGAGGAGTTGCTCGAGCTGGCGCACAACACGGCGCGCGCGGTGCGCCTGGAAGGCGGCAACGACCTGGTCTGGCAACCGCTGGTGCGCGCGCGCCTCGGCCTGCTGGATTTCGAATGGTTCAAGCGCGAGGTGCGCTATTGCCTGCTGCCCAACGGCGTCGCCAACGACCGCACGCGGCAAATCGGCGGGCGCTACTCCGACCAGACCTCGCCCGACTTCATGATGCGCATGGGCGTGTGGACCGAGAACCTCTCCCTGCCCGCCGTCGTCAACGAGTGCCTGATGCAGAGCTGCACCGGCGTCATCCGGCTCTTTCCGAACGCCAAGGGTCTGGGCCGCGCGCGCTTCGCCCGTCTTCGCGCCGCCGGCGCGTTTCTGGTAAGCGCCGCCTGGAACGGCAAGACCGCCTCGGACGTGCGAATCTTCAGCGAACGCGGCGCCACGGCGCGCCTGCTGAATCCTTGGGACGGCGCGAAGGTGGCGGTGCGTTCGGATTCGGCGGAAATCCCCGTTCAGGCGGAGGGCAACCTGCTGCGCTTTGAAACACGCGCCGGCGCGACCTACGCAATCGAGCGCGTCAGCGGTTGACGATTCCGCGAATCACGAGGCAGCAGACCCAGCCGGCGAAGGCCGATGCCGGAATGGTGAAGATCCAGGCCCACACGATGCTGGTCGCGACATTCCACCGCACGGCCTTGGTGCGCTGGATCGAGCCGACCCCCGCGATGGCGCCCGCGACCGTGTGCGTGGTCGATACCGGCATGTGGAGCACCGTCGAGAACAGAATCGAAATCGCCGCCGCCGTCTCGGCGCAGAAACCGTGGCGCGGCTTCAGGCGCGTCAGGCGCGCGCCCATGGTGTGCATGATGCGCCAGCCGCCGCTCAGCGTTCCCAGCGCGATGGCCGCGCAGGCCGCGAACTTTACCCAGGTCGGCACGACGAACGTATTCAGGTAGCCAGCCGCCACCAGGACGCCGGTGATGATGCCCATGGTCTTCTGCGCGTCGTTGGTGCCGTGCGAGTAACTGAAAATGGCCGCCGAGACCAGTTGCAGCTTGCGAAAGTACCAGTCCATCTTGGCCGGGGTCGAGCGGCGGAACATCCAGTAGACGCCAATCATGAGCCCCCAGGCGAGCAGCATGCCGAGCGCCGGCGCGATCACGATGAACGCGATCGTCCAGGTCCAGCCCTTCAGGAGGATGGCTTTGAAGCCTGCCGCCGCGATGGCCGCCCCGGCATAGCCGCCAAACAGCGCGTGCGAGGAGCTGGTGGGAAGTCCCCACCACCAGGTCAGCAGGTCCCACACGATGGCGCCGACAAGCCCCGCCAGAATCACGTACTCGTCGACGAAACGCAGATCGACCAGACCGCTTCCCACGGTCTTGGCGACCCCCATCCCGAGGCTGAAGACCGCAATGAAGTTCCAGACCGCCGCCCACAGAACCGCCTGGAACGGCGTGAGCACCTGCGTGGCGACGATGGTGGCCACCGAGTTGGCCGCGTCATGGAAGCCGTTGATAAAATCGAACAGCAAGGCGACGGCGATGATGAGAATGACCAGCAGAAGGGCGGCGCTCATGCGAATTGGCTAGCTGTTCTTGACCACCACGTTTTGCAGGGCGTCGGCCACGTCCTCGCACCGGTCGGCCGTGTCTTCCAGAATCTCGTAAACTTCCTTGAGCTTCATCAGGTGGATCGGGTTCTGCTCGTTTAGGAACAGGTCGGAGACCGCGCGGCGGTATACCTGGTCCGCGGTCTCCTCCAGCCGGTTGATCTCGATGCAGTGGTCGATCACGCGCCCGTTCTTCTCGAGCGACTCGAAGGCCCTGCTGAGCGCCTTGGCGCAGGCCTGAATGATATCGCTCAGCTCGACCACCGCCGGCGGAATCGGATCGATGCGGTAGGCGGTGATCCGGTGCGCCGCGTCCTCGATGCAGTCCAGCACGTCGTCCATGTGGGACGCCAGCACGTGGATGTCCTCGGGATCGATCGGCGTGATGAAGGTCTGGTTCAGCTTGGTGAAAACTTCGTGAATGATCTCGTCGCCCTGTTGCTCGAGCTGCTTGATCTTGGGCACGGACTCGGACAGCTTACCGTTTCC
>Ga0315277_10004755_pt1 | contig 17996 bp, 15 predicted proteins | sample YL17G05_15_MG_FD_203695 | JGI IMG/M metagenome (GOLD analysis project Ga0315277, IMG submission 203695) | Sediment microbial communities from Yellowstone Lake, YNP, Wyoming, USA - YL17G05_15 | ecosystem: Environmental > Aquatic > Freshwater > Lake > Sediment | place: USA: Wyoming | collected...
ATGGCTCCGGAACGGATCAAGGTTTCCGCAATTTCCAGTGCCTGCTCTCCGTAATCCGGCTGGGAAATGAGCAGATTATTTATATCCACTCCCAGCTTTCGGGCATATTTCGGATCCATGGCGTGCTCAGCGTCAATAAAAGCGGCAATCCCTCCCTTTTTCTGCGCTTCCGCCACCACATGCAGTGAAACGGTCGTCTTTCCGCCGCCTTCGGGCCCAAAGATTTCAACCACCCTTCCGCGGGGCAGTCCGCCCACGCCCAGAGCCAGATCCAGCGAAAGAACGCCGGTGGGAATAGTTTCTACCGCCAGTTTGGTGGCTTCCCCCATCTTCATGATGGAACCTTTACCAAAATTCTTTTCAATTTGAGAAATAGCAATACCTAAGGCTTTCTCTTTGCCTTCGTTCATAGTTTTACCTCCTTGATCTTTTCGTAAACCGGTCCCTTCGGGGTAAGCGTGCTTTTCATGACCGAGATCGAATCAACCCAGGCTTCCCCCAATTTTGCATCCTTAAAACTTTCCATTTTTTCTTTCAGCTTATCAACTCCTTTTCTTTCTTTTACTCTACCAACCGTGATATGTGAAGTGAATTCCCTTTCTTCTTCCCGGTAACCGGCTTGAGAAAAGCTCTTCTCAAGCGAATTGGCCAATGCTTTCAGCTTATCCCCTCCTTCAGTTATTCCAACCCAGATAACCCGAGGCGACTTTCCGGGCGGGAAAGTCCCCATCCCTTCTAATTTAACTTTAAAACTTTTTGTTCCTGCCGCGGCCCTGGCTGCCAGCCCGGTTATATTTTCCAGCTCCCGCTCTTCCACCCAGCCTAAAAACTTCAGCGTCGCGTGCAAATTATTGGCCTCAACCCACTTTACGGCGGCGCCGTCATCTTTGAGCTCATTGACCATTTCGACTATGTTCTTTTTAATCTCATCCGGCAGCTCCACCGAAATAAAGATCCTTATTTTAATACTTCTTCACCCCCAAGATGCAACCAGAGCAGTCCGAGGGCGGCCTGGGCGGCTTTTTCCCTTATCTCGGCCCGGGTTCCCTGCAGATTAAGCTCTTTCCATTCCGCTTCACGGTTGGAAGCCAGCGCGATATAAACTTTTCCTACCGGTGCGGGAGGGATCGGAGTTGGCCCTGCCACTCCGGTGGCGGAAATGCCGATATCGGTCCGGAAGCGCTTCCTGATCTCTTCGGCCAGGGAGATGGCCACTTCTTTGCTGACCGCGCCGTACTGGTTGATGAGAGCGGCCGGAACCCCGACCTGGACCACTTTAATTCGCGGCGAGTAGCAAACTATTCCGCCGATAAAGTATTCCGAACTTCCGGGGACGTTGGTCAGCCGGTTGGAAATGAGGCCGCCGGTGATCGATTCGGCCACCGAGACCGTCTGCTTGCTCTTATTCAGCAGATCCGCGATCTGCTGGTCGGTGGTGCGGCCGATGACCGAGAGGACTTTGGTAAAGAAGTCTTCTAACTTGATTTCGACCGGATTTATAACCGGTTTATTATTTTGATCTGCCAAAGATAGGCCCCTCCTGAGAGCAGGGAGAGCAAGACCGAGAACCAGAGCGCCCAGCCCGCGAGGGGAAGATTAAGCATCAGGGCGACCACCGCAATAATCTGAAAGAAAGTTTTCCATTTCGCGATCGGACTGGCGGCAAAAACTTTTTTGGTGCGGAAACTGGCGATAATCAGTTCGCGCACGGTCAGGATTATTACCGGAATCACCGGCGCCCTTCCCAGGCTGGTTAAACCAATCAGAACCGTTATGACTAAGATCTTATCCGCTAAGGGATCAAGCTGTTTCCCGATCTCGGAAACCTGATGGTACTTTCGGGCAATGTAGCCATCGATCGCATCCGAAAAGGAAAGCAGAAGAAAAATGACCGTTGCCAGGCCATAAAGACCCAGCAGGAGAAAAAGCAAACAGAGAGGGATAAAGGCAATCCTTAAAAGAGTTACCCGATTAGCTAAAGTCAAAGAATTGCGCTAAAAATTTTATCGGTTTTAGTGACATTTGAATGTAAAACATGAATAAATGCTGCCCCCTCATTTCCTAAACGGTCTACCTTCTTCTCTTAGCAGCATCTTATCACAGGAAAGTTAGGTTGGCAAGCCTTTATTGATGGGCGGCCAGTTGTCCGCAAGCCGCCTGAATATCTTCGCCCCGGCGGCGGCGGGCATGGACGTTGATTCTTGCTTCGGAAAGGGCTTCAATAAAACGATTGACGGCTGTAGCTGGCGAAGGTTTATACTTTTTTTCTACGCGGTTGAATGGTATTAGATTTAGATTGACCGAAAGGTTCTGGCATAATCTGATCAGTTTCTGCAGATCTTCTTCCCGATCGTTAATTCCATCCAGCAGGATATATTCCAGCGTGACCCGCCGGGTAGTGTTCTTTATATAATACTTGATTGCGTCCATCAATTTGGCCAGTCCATATTTACGATTGATCGGCATCAAGCTGGAGCGGACCTTATCGTCAGCCGAATTTAAGGAAACCGCCAGGCGCACCTGAAGCCCCTCGCGCGCAAAGGCCCGGATAGCGTCCGGAATGCCGCAGGTCGAAACCGTAATTTTTCTTTGTCCGAAGTTAGGGCCTGCGGTTGAGGTTAAAATGCGGACGCTCTTTAAAACATTATCATAATTCAAAAATGGTTCACCCATCCCCATAAAAACTAAATTGGAAATGTCGGTATTTTCTTCTGCAATTCGGTAAACCTGGCCCAGGATTTCTGAGGGCTTCAAGTTTCGTTTAAACCCCATGCTTCCGGTAGCGCAAAAAGTGCAATCCAGCGGGCAGCCTACCTGGGTAGATAGGCAAATGGTTTTTCTTCCGGATTCATCTTCCAGCAGCACGCTTTCAATCAGGTTCCCATCATTTAATTCCATAAGATATTTTTTTGTCCCATCGGAAGAAACCGAAATTTTCTTAATGGAAAGGATTCGAAGGTTGAATCTTTCAGAAAGCTGCGAGCGAAGCAGCTTCGGGAGATCAGACATCTTTTCGAAATCGAAGGTCAATTTATGATGAACCCAGGAATAAATCTGTTTAGCGCGGAAAGCTGGCAAACCTAATCCTTTAAATTCTTCCTGCAGCTCTTCCAGGCTCAGATCAAGAAGGTTTTTCACTAGCGGTAGTTGATAAACGAAAGCACGATCGGAAGGTTGGCAGCTTTAATATGTTGAATGGCGGTTTGAAGGTCGTCGATTTTCTTGGCCGAAACCCGGATCTCATCCCCCTGGATCTGGGCCTGTACCTTCAAGCCGGAAGCCTTTATCAATTTGGTGATTTCTTTTGCCCGCTCCTGGGGGATCCCTTGTTTGATAGCAACTTCCTGCTTAACCGTTCCACCCAGAGCTTCTTCCACCTTGCCGTACTCAAAGAACTTTAAAGGGACCTGGCGTCGCGCCAGTTTTTCCTGCAGAACGCTCACCACATTTTTCAGCTTGAATTCATCATCGGAAACAAGGTTGATTTTACCTTCGACTTTTTCGATCTTGCTGATGCTCCCCTTGAAGTCAAAACGGGTGGAGATCTCTTTCATTGCCATTTGGATGGCATTATCGATTTCCTGAAGATTTGGTTTAGAAACAATATCGAAGGAATGATCCTGTGCCATAAGTATTATTATATCAAAGCGGCTTTTTCTTTGCCATCCCCGCCCGCCGCGGGAATTTTGAGGGCGTTGCTTTGATTTTATCGATAATGATCAGCGAACGCATTGGGAACTTCTTTATTTCTCTTAGCTTCCCGCCCAGGGTTGCGATTGCATTTTCCGCCTCATCAACTTCATTCTCAACTTTCTCTTCTTTGTAAGCGGCGAAAATCCCTCCGACTTTTACCAGGGGCAGGCAGTATTCGCAGAGCGCGCTCAGACTGGCAACGGCGCGGGAAACTGCCAGATCAAAATCTTCGCGATGCTTTGCCGCAAAGTCTTCAGCGCGACTCCAGACCGCCAAAACATTTTTCAGTTCCAGAGTGTTGATTATGTGGTCGAGAAAATCAACTTTTTTTTTGGTGGCTTCTAGTAATGTCAGCTTGATTCCCGGGCAGGCAATTTTGAGGGGAATCCCCGGAAAGCCGGCCCCGGCGCCGACATCGACCACCGATTCATTAGTTAATTGGACAGTTTGCAGGAGGAGAAGCGAGTCTTCAAAATGTTTTCGGCGAATCTCATCCGGATCGGTGATCGCCGTGAGGTTGAATTTTTTATTCCATTCCAGCAGTTCTTGAAGATAAAGGTTAAAAAGCTTGTCCAATAGAAAAATGCATGATCCCTTCGCCAAAGGCTTTTCCCCCGGCGACACCATAATCGAGGCGAATTGGTCCCAGCGGGGTGTTGATGCGGATGCCGGGGCCCCAGCCGGAGATAAACTGCGAGAAATCGGCTCCGCCTTCGTCCCAGGCGTTTCCCCAATCATAAAAGAACACTCCCTGGAACATTTCACTAAAGTTTAACCGATATTCAACATTGGTTATGAGTTTGCGTCTCCCCTTTTTGGCTTCCGAAGGATAATAACCGCGCACGGTGTTTGCTCCCCCGGCCCAGTAGACTTCCCCGATAGGGATATCTCCAACGCCGATCCCGGTTCCCGCATGCATCGCCAATACCTGGTTTTCAAAGACCGGATAATAATGATTCAAGTCCACTCCCACCTTGGAGAAGCTGGTAGTGGAGCTGGCATATTTCCAGCCCTGTTTCAGATCCAGAGCATAAAAGCGGCCCTCTTTGGGATTAAGCCAGAAATCTCGGGTATCATATGAGAGCCCGACGCCAACCGTATTGGATTGATAGCCTTCGAAGGATGAAGTTCCGTAAGGATCGACCCTTTCACTGCCGAGCGTCCAGGTGATGTTATAGTAATCACGCAGAGGCTTTCCCAGTGAAATATCAAAGCCGTTGTAGACGCCGCTCTGGTCGATAAGAAAGATGTCGCGTCCGATGGTAAGCCATCTCCTGAGAGTTAAAGCGGCATGGTCTCCCAGTTTTTTCTCCCAGAACCAGGGATTGTAGTATTTAACCTGATAAGTGGAAAGCTGCTGTCCGGACTGCCCGCGAAGAAGCAACCCCTGCGCGGTGCCAAAAAGATTGTTGATCGAGAGGTCCACAAAGCCGAACCAGCCTTCGCGCTCGCCGTAGCCGCCGCCAAAATTGATGGTGCTGGTCCGGGTCTCCTTGATCTTTAACTGGAGGACCACTTTGTCCTTGGAACTGCCCGGCACAAAATTGGGCGTCACCTCGGAAAAGAAACCCAGATTGAATACTCTTCTTAAGTCTTTTTTTAGCACATCCTCATTTAAAACCGAACCGGCTTTGGTCTTGAGCTCCCGCAGGATCACGTAGTCCCGGGTGGATTCATTCCCTTCCAGTGAAATAGACTCGACCTGTCCCTCGATGATCTTAAAGTGAAGAATATTGGTGTTTTTATCGGTTTCGACGTCCACCACGCGCGCCAGGATATAACCATCTTTTTTATAGCGCGAATTGATTTTGTCAATGTCATCCTGCATTTTCTTGAAATTTAAGATTTCCCCTTTCTTAGTGCCTAAGAGGGCAGTGATTTCGGCAGCGGAATAAACCGTGTTCCCATCAAAAACGATATCCTCGATCTTGGGGTTTTCAACCAGGTTAAAGATCACTTTAGTCCCTTTGGCAAAAGCTTCGAAGGAAGAAGTGACGTCCGAAAAATACCCCAGCGCGTAGATCGCTTTGAGGTCCCCGTTGATCTTTTCTTCGACGATACTATCCCCGACCCGGCTGAAGACAACGTCCATGATTTCTTTTTCAGGAACGGATCGGTTGCCCCTTATTTCCAGGGCGGTAATGACCGGAAGGACTTCGACCTCCGAGGTTTTAACTCGAGCTGCGCCGGCGACCGAAAGGATCACGGTTGAAAGCATCACCATAAAAAATATTTTTTTCATTTTAAATTTACCATAAAGCAAAGCCAGCCTTGAGAGTGACTTTTTGATACCCGGTGATAAGCTCAGTCAGGCTGGCTGGCTCGCGATAGTATATTATAGACCAAATCGGAGAGATTTTATAGGTCAATTGATAATTAAAGGTGGTTGAAGCGGTGCTGCCTTTGGCCTGCTCGGTTCCCTGAGAGTAGCGGACGTCGACATAAAGGCGGTCAAAGAGGGCTTTGGCAAATCCGACCGTCCAGGCCGGTTTTTCTTCTTCAAAGCCGGCCGGTTCTTTTTTAACTCCCATTGCCTCCCTTAGCTGGGGCCCGAAGTTGTATTCAAGGGTCAGGCTTTCCAGGCCCAGCGTTTTTTCGGCTTCCCGCTCGAGGCTGCGAAAGAGGATGGTCTGTCCCCAGCTGTTCAAATAATCGGCAAGAACCAGGTTGGTGTCCACCTTGGGTTTGCCGGCTTCTTCGGGCTGACCGACGCCAACCAGCGCTTTAATGAAATCGGGCAGCAACATTACCTTCAGGTCCTGTTCGCTGTAAGCGGCGGGAACCATTTCCGGAGGAGACTTGGTCCTGTCTTCCGTAAAGGCCGAAAGCGCAATTTTCAGGCCCTCTTCTTCGGTTTTGGCTCCCATGGTTCCCTGCAGCCTGGCCAGGATATTTATCTTTTTCTTAACATAAGTTCCACTTTGATCCTTTTCCAGATTTTCGACGTTGATGCTCGAAATTATATTGAGACGCGGCATGATTCCAGCCGGACCTTCTTCTCCGCTGAAGCTGGCGATATTATCCTGGATTTTCTCTGCGTCATAAGGAAAATATTTTTTCTGGGTTTCGGGGGAGAGCAGGGTAAACTCGCGATTGAAAATATTAATGGTTCCCCGTTTGATTAGGATCTTCCCCAGCAAAATGGGAGCTTTAAGATTGCCCGAAATTTGTATCCCTTCTCCGGCGATCTCAAGGTTCATCAGGATATTGCTCAAATTTACCGTGCCCACATTTCCCATCGCGGCGTAGACGTTCTTCTCCAAATTGGCTTCCAGATCAAAGCTAAGGGGGAAAACTTTCCCGGCCGGAGCTCCTGCCGGAGAGATAGTGATCAAGGCGTTATCCACTTGCACTTTTCCTTTCAGGATCGGGCCCTGGCTGAGGTCAAAGTTGAAAGGCCCCTGCAGAGAGAGGTCTTCTACGCGCATGCCTCCGGTGTAGAGGTTGGGGAAGGCGATGTAGAGGTGAGCGGGGCTGAAGGCAAGATTAAAATCGACCATGCCTTTTCCGGCAAACATTTTGCCGAGATCGATGGTCCCTGAGAGGCCCAGCGGATTTTCAACGCCGCGAGTCTTGACACCAGCCCAGGTTCCGGTCAGAGCCTCGATCCGGAGAAGGTTGTTTTTAATGGAAGCTTTTCCTTCAAGATTGCTAAGGTTTGAATCCAAGGCTTTAACGTATACGATCCCTTTGGTAACGTTAATCTGTCCATTGATTTTCGGATCTTCCGGACTGCCTCGAACCTCGGCCGAAATTAGCGAAGTGCCCTTGATCCACTGGATGTCATTGGTGAACAGATTGATAAGGCCGACAGCGTCCCCCTTTAGATTTAGATCCAGATCTATTTCCCCCGGAGCTACCGATCCATAAGCGCCGGAGACCAGGTTTTTTTGAAGGAGAGAAAGTTCACGCAGAAAAAAATGGTTGTCTTGTTTGGATAGCGAAAGAGCCGCTTTGTCAAAATTTATCCCGGCAAGAGTGAGATTGTTGCCGGCCGCCGCCAGGGCAATCCTTAAGTTTTCGAGCGGCCCCTCAAAATCGGCATTCAGGTTAAAAGCCCCTTTGAATTCTTTCTTAGGGAAAAGGAGCTGAAGGACGTCCAGAGGCATGTTATTGGCGACCGTATTCAGGTAGAGCTTGTTGTTAAAATTATAGCTGCCGCGGGCAGAAATCGTCCCGCGATCTTTCAAAAGGAGCGCTTTCTCGATCTTTATTTCCTGATTTTTTAGAGCAGCAGAAGCTGAAAATTCGTCAAAGGTGAAATCCCGAAAGTACCCCTTGGTCAGCTGAAGCATGAATTTACCGGAAGGATTCTGGATTTTGCCTTTGAGCTGGAAATCCCCGGCTAGACTTCCTCCCAGATTTTCTGCGGGGGTGGCGGCCAGGCTTTTTTCAAATTCAAGCCGGCTGGCACCCCAGCTTTTCAAAAAATAGCTCTTTTCTCCATTGGCGGAATAAAATAATATATTGCCGCGGCGCAAGAAGGCTTGATAATTGGAAAGTGAAAAGTTGGCCGGATTAATTTTAACGGCTTTCCCTTCCTCTGGCAGGGAGAGCCGGCGCTGCACTTCTCCCTGCAGGTTTCCAAAAAGACGATAAGCGGATGATAGATCCGCCTTCAGAATTTTAAGCTCCAGGTCAATGTCGCTTTCACCCGGATTTTCGGGAACAAAGCTGGCATTTCCTGAAAGAGTATAGAGATCGTTGCCGCTCTTAAATGACACGGGCTGCAGCAATTCAAGCTGGTTGCGGTAAAAACTTAAACTGCCGGAAATACTGTCAAAATAAACTTCATTGAAGCGCAGGCGGTTTGCCAAAAAGGAAGCGGCCAGCATTGGTTGTTCAATCTTTCCGACGAGCTTGAGGTTTATCCCTGCCCGGCCGCTCAAGCGGCCGTATTTTTTGGTCAAAGACTGGAACAGGGAAAGGTCCGCGTTTCCTTCGATCGAAGCGTTGATGGTTTGGTCCTTCCGGGATTCTAGATAAAGAGACAAAGTGGAATCCGGCATCTCGAGGCGGCTGTCTGAAATAAAGAGGGAGCGGTCTTGCCAGCTGAATTTTGCCTGCAGGCGGTTCACCGGAAGGCCGGCGATGGAGCTGTTACTTAGAAAGAGCGTCCCGTTCACTTTCAAATCGAGCAAGGGATCAAAAGAGGTGATGCGTGTTTCCTGGGAAAGAGCGCCGGTGACCTCGACCTCAAGACTGGCCAGGCCCTTTGGATCTTTGACTTCGGGCGGCAGGAAGTAATTAACGATTTTGAGATTTTCCAGGTTTATCTTTTCGCCCGAAAGCTTTAGCCGGGTGGGAGTGCCGATGCCGGTGGTGCCGGAAATACGGAGGATCGAATCATCTTTTCGCACAAAAGCATCCTCGATTTGGATCCGGCCTTCCCCGATGTTAATTTTTCCCTGCGCCTGATCAAAAAGCTGTTCGCCTAGCTGTCCGTTGGATAAAGCGGCTTCGCCGGAGGCGTACAGATTTTTCAAAGGCGCGGCCAAAAACTCAGGCCCCATTTTCCAGCGCAGGTTCCCTTTAAACCTGCTGACGGTGGCCTGCATCCTGCCGAGGATGCCACTGCCCGAAAGCCGCCAACCGCTGGCTTCGGTTTGAAGGTCAAAGGTTAAATCCCGGCTGATTTTTCCGCGGGAAGAGAAAGTGACGTCGCCCGATCTGGCAACCAAGCTTTGCAGATAGAGATCCCCATTAATGATCCGAAAGGAGGCGGATGAATCTTTTACGGGCTGACCAAAAACTGACGCCTGCGTGAAAGCGGCGGAAAGCTTTCCCGTCAAATCGTTGAGCGGCCCGGAAATTTCAAGCAGCCCATCGGTGCGGCCCTCGATGCCGGGACTATCCTGCGCCAAATGGGTCAAGTTAAGATTTGAAAATTTTGCTTTTAGGCTCAAGGAAGGCTCTTTCGGGGAAAGGTCCAAAATGGCTTTGAGGGAGGAGCTGCCTTTATAAAGATTAGTGATGTCTGCTTCCAGGTTCATGAGCTGGTTTTCGAAATTAAAAAGGCCGGCACCATCGAATTTCTGCTGATAGATCTCTGCGCCGGAAATATTGGCTTTTCCTTTAATTACTGGCTGCGGCACGCTTCCAGAAACCGCAAAATCGGCACTGCCGCTCCCTTTGATGTCCAGGTCCCTGGTTTGAGGGAAAGCGGAAGATAATTTTTTTAATTCAACTTCCCTCAGAGAGGCCTTTAAATCAAGATTTTGCTTGGAGAAATCAAAAATGCGGCCATTAATGGTCAGAGGAATATGATCAATTTCGGCCGTGAGATTGCCGAAAGCCAAGCTTTCGTCGGCCAGGTAAAGCTTACCTGATACCTCTTTTAAGTCGTGGGTTTGAAATTGACCGGAGGCGTTGGAAAGATTGACGCTGCCGGTAAAAGAGAGGAGCCAGCCTTTAATTTTTGGGGGGGAAAGCTTCAGTAATAAATCAGCGGTTCCTCCCCGGATATCCAGGTCAGCCAGGGGAACAACATAATTGCCCCATTTTGCTAAATTTATTTTATTAACCGATACGTTCATTTCATATTTGCCGGTTTTAAAATTGAATGAGCCGGAGGCTTTTACCGCTTCGGGCAACCGGGCGGAAAAATTGAACTTTAATTTGTCTTGGTTGCGGAGATCAACTTCTCCGTTGACCTTGTTAATTCCGACTTTAAATTCCCGTTGGGGCTGACGGAAACCGAGCTGATCATAGTAATTGACCCGGCAATTTTTTAGGACCAGCCGGAAGGCTAGGGGGGGAGGGGCGGGAGCTTTTGGGGTGGATGGTTTTGGGAGCAGGGAGAGGACATTCCAGCGATCGGCTTTATTTCTTTCCAGCTTTAATTCCCCGTCAACCAAGGTAATTTTAGTAAGTGAAGCAACGATGTCTCCTTTAGTATAAACAAATTTTAGAGGATTAAAACTGAGAATTAATTTGGGAACCCGGCCGATCTCCGGAATGGAAACTTCTTTTAATATGATTTGTCCGACAAGGATGCCGCCGGCGCTCTGGATGGTGACCCGGCGTTGGAAAAGGTCGGAAAAACTTTTCTCCGCATCGCTTTTAATCCGGCCGTAAACCGTGTCTTTCCATTCCTTTACCGAGAAGGCGGAAGTGAAAAGAGAGATCGCCAGGAGCAGAAAAATAAAGGCCAGCTTCTTCATTTAAAAGATTACCCCGACCAGGATGGCAAAAGCCGGCGACAGGATCAGATCAAACGCCAGCTCGGCTTTCAGTTTGACTTTTTGTGAGGCACTCCCGGGCTCTTCACTCTTCAGCCACCCGTTAAAATACCCGATCAGGATCAAACGGAAGACGATCTTGAACAAAACCATGACCGGGATAAGGTAAAGCCAGCGGTTAAAAATGATAAGAGCGGTGATCAAGGCTCTTTCGATCAAACCATCCCTATCCCAGGCGAACTTATACTTTTCTTGGAGGATAAAATTTTTCAGATAATGGATAAAAAAGGTCCCACCCAGAGCGGAAACAGCGATGGTTCCCCAGAACTGCCACATGCATTAAATATAGCGTATGAATAAAGAAAAAGCAATCCCGACCGCCGGGCCGGGATTGCTTAAAAAACGTTTATGACTAAGTTAGAGCGAAGCGGCAGTAACTGCTCCGGTTATGAGGTTTATCGTGTAGGTGCCGGTTAATCCCTGCGTAAAGGTCATGGAAGCCAGGGCGGTGCCGTTGAAGGTGATCGTGCCCGCATAGGCCGTTCCGGCATAAGTTATACTAAAATTAACGGTCCCGCTGGGATATCCATTTGAAGAATTTAAGGTTACGGCGTTATAAGTCATGCTGACGATCAGCGTTTCGCCGTCGGCGACCGTCGTGTTAATTATGTCGCCGGTTATGGTTCCGCTGGTAGCGGAGAGCCCTTCCATTTTGAGCGGATCAGCCTGGCCGTTCCCCAGGTTGGTTGTGAAAGAGGCAATCCCGGAGTAGCTGAAGGTCCCGTAAATGTACAGTTTGTCTAAGATTAAAGCTCCTCCGATCTGTCCGAGTTCGGTCTGGGTATCGATCAGTACTTCGGGGGAGGCGTAGAGCATGAGATGGGCTTCAATACTTACGCTCTGGGAATCGAAAGTGAGGGAAGAAAGAGTGACTCCCCACCAGCCGTCAGCTTCAGGCGAGAAATAACCGGTGGTTTGCGCTTTAACGGATTGAACGCTCATTGCCGAGAATCCGAGGAGACTGTCAAAGGTCAGAGAACTGCTGACCGCCTGACCTACCGCGGCGGCGGCGGTGCTGGGATCGAGGGTGGCAGTCGGCGAGGAAGCCTGCTGACAGCCAGTAATCAAAACCGCCCCGATTCCGAGTATAAAGAAAAACCATAATACCTTTTTCATCTTTTTTTACCTCCTTTAGAATCCGATATTAATATCAACTACGGCGGAGCTGAGATCCGATTGCTTTGAATTTGAGATCATGACGGCATCCAGGGTAAAGAGGAGCAGGTTGACTTTTGCTCCCACCGTAGTTAATCCCAGGTTCGGGCCCGAGGCGATACCGGCGCGCAGGATCAGCGTCCTCATAAGCATCGGATATTCTATCCCGATATGAGTATTAGTGTCGGTTTTGGTCATTTCGATATCCCCGGCGACTTGAAGGCCGATGCCGGGAATGACGGCGGAAGCTCCAATAGCGGTGGAACTGTCAACGTTGGTAGTTATGTCAGGATGTGTTACTTCAGCATCGTGTGTTACAACTCCGGTATTTTTATCAACAAAAATATTACTGGTCTTAGGCGTGTACTTTATGCTTTCGCCCAGGTCTCGGATCACGGCTCCTACTTTAAAATTAGTTACCATCGGTATGTTGAAGGAAGTCAAAACACCGATATCAAAACCCATGCCGGTCCCGTTTTGAATGGTTTGCACGCCGGTCGATTTTTTGGGATCTGTAAGATCAGCGGTGGCGGTGACGTCCCCCTTCATGTCGGTAATTGATTTAAGGTTTACTCCCACATCCAGGGCTCCGATCGGCAAGCTGGGGATTGAGAAAGTCCTGCCCAGAGTTAGTACGCCGTCATAGCGGCCTTGGGCATTAACCGTTCCACCGGTGCTGAGCGCGGGTTTGTTTACGTATACATTGGCCATAGGGAGGACGCTCAAACCTATCTTCTGAATGTTGAAACCGATAACACCATTCAGGTTACCGTTAAAGGTGAGGTCATTGGCATAGTTATCTAGCAAGAAGGAAGCCGGATCGCCGGCTTTTCCCATCGCCTCAATTAATTTGTCTGGCTTGGAATAAGCGGCACCTAAAGCAATTTTCATTTCGCCGGCTTTTACGCCGCTTTGCATCAGGGCGGCAGGGTTGTAGTAGGCTGCTGCCAGATCAGTGACGCTGGCCACTCCCGCGCCCCCCATTCCCGCAGCTTTGGCTCCGATCAACATTTGAGCTGAAACCGTGGAAACCGATAACCCTAAAATTATAGTAAGCAGGATAACTTTTCTCATGATTTTTCCTCCCTGCCTGCCGGCAGGCAGGCTTGTTAAGTGGATTAAATATATCACAGCGAGTTGATTTGTCAAGCCAGCTGTGCTAAAATTACGCAGTTCATGCCCAAAAAAGCAAAACGGAAACGCGGTTTATTGGTGGTTATTTCCGGCCCCTCCGGAGTGGGAAAGTCAACCGTAGTCCGCCGCCTGTTCAAGATCTATCCTGAGCTTAAGATGTCGACCTCTTCCACTACCAGGCCGCCCCGGCCGGGAGAGGTTCACGGCCAGCACTACTATTTTATCACTCAGGAAGAATTTGATCTTCGCGTCAAGCAAAATCAATTTCTGGAATGGGCAAAAGTGCACGGCTGCTATTACGGCACGCCGCGCCAGTTCATCGAGAACGAGCTGGCAAAAGGGGAGGTGGTGGTGCTGGAGGTGGATGTGCAGGGGGCTTCTTCCATCAAGCATGTGGTTGAAGAAGGCAAACTCAAGGCTTCGGCGGTGTTTGTCTTTTTGATCCCGCCCTCGGTGGACATCCTGGCTTTTCGTTTGAAAAAAAGAAAAACCGAAGACGAGGAGGTGGTAAATTACCGGTTGCGGGCGGCGATCGCCGAACTGCAGGTAATGGAAAAATACGATTACATCGTGGTGAACGATAAAATCGAATCGGCGGCCGACAAGATCAAGGCCATCATTAATGTTGAAAAAGAAAGGACGTTGCTGAATTGACCGAAATGAATATTGATAATTTATTATCCAAGGCCAAAAACAAGTTTCTTCTGTCCAATGCCGCGGCGGGGAGGGCCAAACAGATCACCGATGGGTCTCTGCCTTATGTGGACAATTTTGACCCCACCAATCCGGTGATCACTGCTCTGCGCGAGATCGCGGCCGACAAGATCCGCATCAAGGTTCTAACCGGACCGGTTAAAAAAGCGCAGGAACTGCTGGTATCCGCTGAGGAAGAAAGACCTTCCGCCCTGGAACGCCTGGCGAAAGGCAAAAAAGCGGCCGTATCCAAGAAAAAGGAAAAGAAAAAGAAGAAGTAACCTCGTTTATGCTGCAAGGTAAAACTATTGTTTTAGGTGTAACCGGCTGCATTGCCGCTTATAAATCCGCCACCATCGTTTCGCGACTGAAGGATTTGGGGGCGGAGGTGTGGGTGGCGATGACCAAAGAAGCGACCCAGCTGGTTGGCCCGCTGACTTTTCGCACTCTTTCCGGCAATCCGGTAATTACCGACCTTTTTTCTCAGGGTATGAACCATCTCGGTTCATACCAGGAAATTATAAATACACCTGTGCCTCATGTTTCTCTGGCCGAAAAAGCGGATTTGATCGTGATCGCTCCCTGTACTGCTAACATCATTGGAAAAATGGCGCAGGGGATCGCCGATGATCCTTTGACAACGGTGGTCATGGCCGGGGCCGCCAGGAAGCTGATCGCTCCGGCGATGAACTGCAATATGTGGAGAAATCCGATCGTGGTTAAAAATGTCCAAAGTCTAAAATTGTTGGGATATGAATTAATCGGGCCGGTTGAGGGAAAATTAGCCTGCGGCGAAGAAGATATTGGAAGGATGTCGGAGCCCGAAGAAATCATAGATAAAATCATCCAACTTCTGATTCCGAAGCAGGACCTCAAAGGCAAATCCATTTTGGTGACAGCCGGCGGAACGCGGGAAGCGATCGATCCGGTTCGCTACATTTCGAACCATTCTTCCGGAAAGATGGGGTATGCGATCGCGCAAGCGGCTCGGGAGCGAGGAGCAACGGTAACTTTGATCTCTGCCAATGTGAACTTGTCATCCCCCCTGGATATAAAGCCAGTCAAAGTTGAATCTGCGGCTGGAATGCTGGAAGCGGTTCTCAATTATTCTAATAATGCGGATGCCGTTATCATGGCGGCCGCAGTCGCGGACTATCGTCCGGCAAAGACAAACCCGAATAAAATTAAGCGAGTAGAAAGTAGGATCGAAATTGAAGAAACGGAAGACATTTTAAAGGTAATTGCGAAACAAAAGGAGAGAAAAGGGCGAATTTTGGTTGGGTTTGCCCTGGAAACTGAGAAACTGATCGAAAATGCGAAAATGAAATTAAAAGAGAAAGATCTGGATGTGATCATTGCCAACGATGATTCAACCTTCGGAAGCGACTCGGCAAAGGTTTCGATTATCTACAAAAACGGGAAAGTTGACGATCTGCCTAAGCTTCCCAAGAGCGAAGTTGCCAATAGAATTTTAAATGCCATTTTACGATTATAAGTGCGGTCAATGCGGCAAAACTTTCGAGGTCCTTCACGGCATGAGCGGAATGCCGGCCGACTTGACCTGCGAATTCTGCGGATCAGCTGATATCCGGAGAGTATTTCATCCGGTGGGAATGGTGAGGGGAGGAGGGGATTTTTCGGATACTTCTAGTTCTTCAGGCAGTTCTTGTTCCTCTTGTTCCTCGGGTTCCTGCGGCAGCTGTCACTAATTATTTTCTATTCTGTGTGTTCGCCGGCGCTCTCGGCTTCATGCTCCCCGGATGGTTTTATGGTGTCATCATATATTTTTTCAATATAATGCGTAAAGGTAACATAAGCTTTGACATATTCGCGGCCGGCAGCCACATCCTTTTCATCATATTTCTTTTTGGTTATCAGCTGCCGGAAGCTTTCACTGGCATTTTTCTGGATAGAATCATTTAAAAGTTTCAGCACCGGTTTGATCGAGCCTTTCGCCAGAGCCTTATCGACCGTTTCAACCGCGGGGCTGACCTCGGAACTGGCGGGTTGGATGCCGGTATAAGGAGCTCCTTCGCCGGCGCGGTGGATCCGGACCAGGGTTTCATAGAAGTACATATCTGCCATCTCTCTCACGGCTTTGCTTACTTTTCTGACTGCCATGGTCCTGGCAAAGGCATTTCTAATCGCGGCCTCATCCTCTTTTTGCACCCAGATAAGGACCAGGTTTACGTTCCCGGTCTTGAGCGCCTTTTCCGCCGCTTTGACCACCGGGCCGCCCAGGGTGTCGCAGTGCGCAAAAACCGGAGTCATAAGCAAAAGAAGAAATAAACCGGCTATCATTTTGTCTCTCATATTTTGCCCCCTTTATTGGCATAATTATCGATGGAAAAAATGAACCTGTCAAGAGCTTTGGAAGTTAGAATTAAGTTGAGGTTTCAGTTATAATGGACAGCATGTTCGCCGAAATCCTACTATCGAAAGCCTCCCGCGGCATTGATAAAATCTATCATTATTCCATTCCAGAAACTTTAAAAGATCAAATAAAAATTGGTCACCAGGTTTTAGTCCCTTTTGGCAAAAGGGATGAAGTTGGCTATGTAGTTGGTTTTGTGGAAAAAGCGGAAGTGCCAAGGGTAAAAGATGTCCTGGAAATAACTTCAACTAATCCTCTTTTTTCGGAACAGGCAGTCGAACTGGCAAAGTGGATCGCTGATCACTACAGTTCCTTTCGCATCACCGCGCTACGCCTGGTCATGCCACCCGGGCAGAAAAAGAATGAAGTTAGTAAAAGGGTGAGGGTAAGGAAGCCGGGATTGAAGCCGGAAGCTGGAAGCAGGGAAGATTATAAAATTGGAGAGGGGCTCAAACTAACTTCAGATCAGACGAAAGCGCTCGAATCAATTAAACAGGCGATCGACAACCAGAAACAAGAAAAATTTTTGCTTTACGGCATCACCGGCTCCGGGAAAACGGAGATCTATCTGCAAGTCATTGCTTATTTATTAGAAAGAGGTAAAAGTTCGATCGTAATGGTCCCGGAAATCGGGCTCACGCCGCAATTGGTCCAGCGCTTCCGGGATCGTTTTCAGGACCATATTGCCATCATTCACAGCGAGCTGACGGAAAAACAAAGGCGAGAGGAGTGGGAGCGGATCTCTTCCGGGAAAGCTAGGATCGTTCTTGGAACGCGCTCTGCCATCTTTGCTCCGATCAGGCATCTGGGCTTGATCGTGATCGATGAGGAATATGAAACCACCTATAAGTCCGAAAAAAGCCCCCGCTATCACACTCGAGAGGTGGCTTTAAAACTGGCGGAAATAAATAGGGCAGTGGTGGTTTTGGGTTCGGCTACCCCTGCGGTGGAAACTTATTACAAGGCGGAAAGCGGTGAATACCACAAGCTGGTTTTGCCCAAAAGGATTGACGACCGGCCGCTGCCGCCGGTGGAAATTATCGATATGCGCCATGAGAAAGAATATTTGCTTTCAGAAAAATTAAGAGAAGAGTTAAAGGAAGTCCTTTCCCGCGGGGAGCAGGCGATCCTTTTTATCAACCGGCGGGGATTCTTTACTTTCGCCGTTTGCAAGGAATGCGGCTCAACCATAACCTGCCCTAAATGCTCGGTTTCTCTTTCGTATCATTCAAGCGAGGCGAAACTGCGCTGCGGCCGCTGCGGCTATGTCACCGAAGCTTCCATTATCTGCCCCAACTGCCACAGCGCTTCCATTAGATATTTTGGCATCGGGACTCAGCGCATCGAGAAAGAAGTCGCAGAGGTCTATCCTTCGGCGCGGATCCTCCGCTACGATCGGGATACGGTTAATCGTCGAGGCTCACATGAGGTGTTTTTCTCCGCCTTTGCGGAAGGCAAGGCCAATGTCTTGATCGGGACCCAAATGGTAACCAAGGGGCTTGATGTCGCCAACGTGACATTGGTTGGAGTGGTTTCGGCTGATACCGGGTTATATATTCCTGATTTTAGGGCCGCGGAGCATACCTTTCAGCTCTTGACTCAGGTCGCCGGCCGGGCGGGAAGACATCACCTTCCGGGAAAGGTTTTCATCCAAACTTATTCTCCCGAGCACTACGCCATCCAGGCAGCGGGGAAGCATGATTACG
>Ga0315277_10004756_pt1 | contig 17995 bp, 13 predicted proteins | sample YL17G05_15_MG_FD_203695 | JGI IMG/M metagenome (GOLD analysis project Ga0315277, IMG submission 203695) | Sediment microbial communities from Yellowstone Lake, YNP, Wyoming, USA - YL17G05_15 | ecosystem: Environmental > Aquatic > Freshwater > Lake > Sediment | place: USA: Wyoming | collected...
AGAGGTCACCAACCTGCCGCTCGGCAATTATCGCAACTACCAGAGCCTGATCGACCTCGTCCCAGGCTCCACGCCGGCGGCTTTTCAGAATGCCAGCGTCGACACTCCGGCGCGCGCTCTGACCACCAACATCAATGGTGTCGCGCGCTTCAACAACAACACGCGGCTGGACGGAGCGCTGAACATCATGCCGTGGCTCCCACACCACTCCGTCTACGTCGCTCCCCAGGAGTCCATCCAAACTGTCAACATCTCCACCAACAGCTTCGACGCCGAGCAGGGGCTTGCCGGAGGTGCTGCGATCACCGTTCAGACCAAGGCGGGAACTAACGAGTACCACGGCGTCGCCTTCGAATACCACCGCAACAACGCCTTTGATGCCCGTAACTTCTTCACGCCTGTGGGAAGCAACGCGCCGAAATACCTGCTCAACATGTTCGGTGGAAACTTCGGCGGCCCGATCAAGAAGGACAAGCTCTTCTTCTTCGCCAACTACGACGGCATGAGAGACCGACAGAGCTACTCTTCCTATTACACCATTCCCATTGCCGCAATGAGGAATGGGGACCTGAGCGCTACCGGCACCAACATTTACGATCCCAATACCGGCGACTCCACTGGCAAGGGACGAACCGTCTTTGCGGGCGGCATCATTCCCCCCGCGAGGATCAACAGCGTTGCCCAGAAAATGCTCAGTCTCATGCCAATGCCCAATGTCCCGGGTGCGACATTTGTCAACAACTTCTATACTTCCGGGCCCCGGGTGTTCAACCGGGACATGTACGACTTCAAAGGCGATTGGGTCCGGTCATCCAAGAATGCGATCTGGATAAAATATAGCCTCATGAACTCGCTCGTGACATCCCAATACGCATTTGGGGATGCCGGTGGGCCCGCACTTTCTCCCGATGGCGGCGCGGGCACGGGCACTGTCCGCGTGCACGTGGGCACGATCGGCGGCTACTATGCGATCACGCCCAGGTTCCTCGTCGACGGCACCATTGGTATGACCCGATATGTGAACAGCGTCCGCCAGTGGGATTTCGGAAAGAACTTCGGTCTAGACGTTCTCAAGATTCCCGGCACCAATGGCCCGGATCCCCGCCAGAGCGGCAAGCCCTATTTCATAATCAGCGGATACACTTCCTTGGGCATGACCGATACCTGGGTTCCGGTCGATCGGCATGACTACACTTACACCTTCACTGCCAACGCGAGCTGGAGCAAGGGGAAGCATGACATCCGCTTCGGACCCGACATTAGCCGGTTTGGAATGAACCATTGGCAGCCGGAGTCGAATAATGGGCCCCGGGGAACCTTCACGTTCAACGGTGGCGCGACCGCGCTGAACGGCGGCGCGGCTACCAACCGCTTCAACGGCTTTGCCGATTTCCTGCTCGGCTCACCGCAGCAGGTTCAGAAGTCTCTGCAGTTTTATGACCCGATGTCCACTCGCGAGTGGCAGATCGCCATGTACTTCCGCGATCGCTGGCAGGTCACCAACAACCTAACCCTCAACCTCGGACTCCGCTGGGAACTCTACCCGATCATGAACCGCGGATTTCACGGCATCGAACGTTACGGCCCCGATACAGACAAGATGTACATCGGCGGCTACGGCGGTGTCGACTGGAATGCCGACACCACGGCCAGCAAGAGGCTCTTCGCACCGCGCTTCGGCTTGGCGTACCGCCTGGGCAAGCAGGGCGTACTCCGCATGGGATATGGCATTACCTATGATCCCTATAACCTGGGCCGGCCCATGCGCTCCCCCTTTCCTGTGGTAATCCAGCTCTCGCTCCAGGGGCCCAGCACTTACATCCCCTATGGACCGATCCTCAACGGCATCCCTCCCATTACCGGACCGGATATCACCAAAGGCGTTATCGATATTCCAGGGAATATCACCACCAGAACTCTGGCGAAGGGCGAATTCCACAGAGGCTATGTCCAGTCGTGGAACCTCACCTACGAGCGCCCACTTCCCTTTAACCTAGTCATGAACGTTGGCTATGTCGGAACAAAGAGCATTAACATCGTCAGCGGCCAGTACTGGCCGCTCAACAACGCCCCGATCGGAACGGGCCAGGCGGGACGGCCCCTGTACCAGAAGTTCGGCCGCTCGGCTTCCATCGATCTCCTGCAGCCTTGGAATGGAGCCAACTACCATTCTCTTCAGAGCAGCCTGGAGCGTAGGTTCAGCAAGGGCCTGATGCTGAAAATGGTCTACACCTGGGCTCATTCCATCGACGATAACAGCATTGGTCACGGCATCCCCGAACTCTTTTACCTCAACCGTGCCTCAAGCGACTTCGACCGCAGGCACAACTTCCGGACAGCCTTCATTTACGAGCTGCCCTGGGGGCCGGGCCGGAAGTGGGCCAAGAGCGGTGTTGTCAGTGCCCTCGCCGGCGGCTGGCAGATCAACGGAATCTTCAGCGCCGTGACGGGCACGCCGTTCACGGTGGGCACGAGCAGCGCATCGCTGAACGCCCCCGGCAGCAGCCAATTCGCCGACCAGGTGTTGCCCGAAGTCAAGAAGCTCGGCAACATCGGCGTAGGAGTTCCGTTCTACGATCCACTGGCCTTCAGGCCTGTCACGGCTGTGCGTTTCGGCAACTCCGGCCGCAACACGCTCTACGGACCCGGCATGGTCTACGTCGATTTCGGCATTTTCAGAGCCTTCAGAATTGCGGAGGGCAAGGAACTGCAGTTCCGAGCCGAGTCCTTCAACTTTACCAACACTCCGCACTTTAACAACCCCTCTGCCAGCGCCTCGGACATGTCCTTCAACGCCGACGGGACGCTCAAGTCCTCAGGCAACTTCATGTCCATTACGAGCGCGCAGAGTGACCAACGGACTTTCCGTTTCGGCTTGCGCTTCAGCTTCTAGTCTTCGGGAGTTTAATCCCGTTCGGGCGCAGGGCTTGCCGTCCTGCGCCCGTTCTCTCTATCTCTGGAATTGGAAAGGTCTGAAGACAGGACCGCAGAGACGCAGAGAGCACAGAGAGGCTCCGTGGATCTCTCTGCGTCTCTGCGGTTGCCTTGATCTCGCCTGCCTTGTTCAGAATGACAGGGATTCCTGCAGACGCCGGAACTGTTCGTAGATCTTGCCGTCAGGGTCCTTCCTGATCCGCTGCTTCATCCTCTCTTTGTCTTCGGGATCCATCACAGGGCCCGTGTACTTCATGTTCCCTTTGCCCATCTGGCTGACGTGCTGGCAGCTTGCTTGCCACTTCAGCTCGGCAACATCCGTGATGTCAACCTTGTAGTTGGGCTCGTAGGTGCTGTAGAAGAACCAGTCCCTCACTGTATAGGGCTGAAAGCCCTCATTGATGCGCTGGTACGGGAAGTATAAATGATAGGCCGCCGCACGCGCACCGTCGCAGGTCAGAAGCGCTGACGCCCTGTGATCGGTCTTGTACCACTTCACCCACTTGTCTCCGGGATCCATGCTGAACACCGCATCCGGCCGGTACTTCCGGACAAACCAACAGACCTTTTCGACGATTTCCTTTTGGGGAACATACTCGAGCATGCCATCGTCGTAGCCCAGAATGAATATGTTTTCCTGCGGTATTCCCAAAATCTTGTTCGCTGCATAATCCTCCTGCCTCCGGATCTCGGCAAGCCGCTCGCCGGTCATGTCCAGATCATGGGAGCCCTTGTTGCCGCTCGTGTAAAGAACGATGTAGACCTTGTTGCCGTTCTTCACAAGCTTGGCCATGGTTCCTGCGGAAGAAAGATCATCGTCCTCGTGGGGGCCGAACAGCATCACGGTCTTTCCATGCCATGTAGTGATATCCTCAGGGTTCACCGGATTGCCGGCCCGTTGCCCTCCGACCCTTTGCCCCCAAAGGCCAGCCGGCGCGCACGCCAGCAACAGCGCCGCCAGCAAGAGCATAAACCTGCCTTTCATAGCTGTTACCTCCAAAATAGATGGTTTTGGCGCTCCATTATTGAGCTGCCTTGCCTGGAAAAGACACCTGCGTTCCTACCCTGTAGCACACTCAAAAAGAAAATAAAAGAAGAACTATGCAACAACCTGTAACATCTGTCCGACACCCTGCTATTTTGTGCAGAGTGTCGGTGCTGGAGCTTATGCATGACGCCACACAAGCTTCAGTAGGCGGAAAGAGTTGAAGGCCCGCCGGAGGAACGTCTCGGAAATTACACAAGCATTGGACAAACAGGGGATTCCCGGCACGATCGCGTGAATCGTCAGGGGCAAAGGGGTCAAGAAGCCTCCTTTCGGGCGGTGAACTCAAGCAGAATGCCTCATGAAGGCACGCGTCTCATGGAAGTTTCACCGGGTCTACACTCACGGGTTGGCCCGCAGGACTCCGGTGCTGCCGGCGAGTTGGAGACGCAACTCTTACTTGCCGGCCGCCTGGGTTGTGACAGAATTTCACTCAGCGTGTGTGTTCCTGGGCTCCGCCGTTCGCCGTTCATAAGATGTCCTTTCCCTTTTTGCCCTGGAAGGTAAACCGTCAAAAACAACCTGCCAGGACTTGGCATGCGCTGGCTGGCGGTTGCTCAAAGCTGGCGGATAGAAAATGTTAGACGAGTGTAACCTCGATGCCGGACTCCTTTAGCAGCCGCAGATCGGTTTTGGAGATCTTGTTGTCCGTAATGATATGGTGGATTGCCGCTGGAGGAGCGATCAACGCAAGGCTGCGCCGCCCGAACTTGCTTGAGTCACAAATCACCACGGTCTGACGGGATATCTCCATCATGACCCGGTTTACCTTCGCCTCAAGCATGTTGGGTGTCGTCAGACCAAAGCGCGCGTCGAAACCATCGACTCCCAGAAAGAGAATATCGGCACTCAAGCGTCGCAGACTGTCCTCCGCTAGAGGACCCACCAGAGAAAAGGAGTTCTCACGCAGGATTCCTCCCGTGAGGATCAATTCCATCGAGGTTCCGGCGAGCTCTGCGGCAATGTTGACAGCGTTGGTGATGACCGTCAGATTGCGAAACTTTCGTAAGGCTCTCGCTACCGCCGTCGTCGTAGTTCCCGAGTCCAGCGCCACCGACTCGCCTTCTTTGACCAGGGCGGCTGCGGCCTCGGCAATATGCTGCTTTTCAAGGCGGTGCAGCTTCTCCTTTTCCCGCAGACTTGGATCGAGCAACGCGCCAACCTGGACAGGCAACGCGCCACCGTGGGTGCGCTGCACTAACCCTTGACTATGAAGGATCTCCAAGTCGCCGCGGATCGTCACAGGGGAAGTCGAAAAGCGACGCGCAAGGTCCTTGACCACAACACGCCCTTCTCGGCCGATAACGTCAACAATCGCTCTGCGTCGCTCCTCATTAAGCATCGGTTCTCCCGCTTCTCGCCGGCGGACCCGCAAAGTTGTTGATTTCAAGGACCAGCGAGTGTTTTATCATCCTTTTGTTTTTACTATTTATGTTTTCGTTTGTCAAAAGCGAATTCGATCGCAACTTTGCTAGACAAACGAACGCGATCACAGGCCTCGCCTCAGAATTTGGTTGCGGTGAGGGCCCTGCCGGGGTAATTTGGTTTTTCCTTTTGATTTTTTTCTTATCTTTCATTTAACTCTTCATGAGAGGGAGGCAAAAATGGAATCCGAGAAAAACTTTACGCGGCGTGAGTTCATCCTGACGAGCGCCGCGGCAGGAGCAGCAGCGGCTTTTACCATTGTCAAGCCAGAATCGGTCCGCGGCACAGCGGCGAACGATGCGGTCACCCTGGTCTGGGTCGGGGCCGGAGGGCGCGGTACCGCCGATGCCACAGGGCTCAGGGCCGCCGGTGCCCGTATTGTCGGCATCGCGGATCTTTTCCAGGAGAAGATCGACATCGCACGCAAGACATTTCCCGTCGAGGACTCCAACTGTTTCACTGGCTTCGACGCCTACAAGAAGGTTATGGGGCTCAAGGCCGACGGCGTCATCCTAACCACGCCGCCCGGATTCCGGCCGGACGAATTTGCAGCAGCGGTCTCGGCCGGCAAACACGTTTTCATGGAAAAGCCCCTTGCTGTGGACAGCTGGGGTTGTCACTACGTGCAAAGCACGGCCGATAAGGCCAAAGCGAATAAGCTCAGCGTGGTCGTCGGCCTGCAGCGGCGCTACAGTAAAAATTACCGCGAAGCCCAGAAGCGGATCGCCTCCGGCGCTTTGGGAACCATCGTCGCAGGCCGCGGTTTCTACTTGACTGGCGACGTCTGGAAGGGTCGGACCTGGCCGCGCACCGACTTCCCGAGCGAGTTGCACTGGATGGCCAAGAATTGGTACTACTTCCGCTGTCTTTCGGGTGACCTCATCACGGAGCAGAACATCCACAACCTCGACGCCTGTAACTGGGTGTTGGGCGGCCATCCCCTGCGCTGCGTCGGCTATGGCGGGCGGAAGTGGCGAAAATATATCGGCGACATCTTCGACCACTTCAACGTGACCTTCGAGTATCCCGGCGGTGTCCACCTGACATTCCAGTCGGGGCAGTTCTGCACCTTTCATGACAGCTCGGAGCAAATCCAGGGAACCGATTCCACCTTCACCAACGCCGGCAGGTCAATGAAGATCGAAGGAAAGAATCCCTGGGAGTCGACGGGGGGAGATGATTCCAATAAGAATGAGTATGAAGCATTCCTCGCAAGCGTAAAGAACGGCGAGCCGCGGCTGGACACTGAGCATGCCGTGGACGGGACCTTTGTGACCATCCTGGGACGAGAGGCCGCCTATCGCCGCAAGGAAGTGGAGTGGGACAAGCTCTGGAGAGAAAACCAGAAGCTCGAACGCAAGACCTACAAGGCCGTCTAGGTTTCACCGGTGTTCTCCTGTGAAGGCAGCGGAAGAGCCGGATGACCCGTCCGCTGCCTGGCAGGAGGAGGCGCACTCGATGTATTAACCTTTGAGAATATGTCTTGGGGAGATTATTCATATGACCGATACCATCAATCGTCGAGAGTTTCTTCTCAAATCCTCCTCCATCGCGATCGGTGGAGCATTGCTGAACACCGCCTCACTCCGGCCCAGCGTTGCAGCGGGCGGCATAAGAAAAGGCGCCTGCATCGGCGTTCTGCCTAAGGAGATGACCGTTTTGCAGAAATTCGAAGCGGCGAAACGGGCCGGCTTCGAAGGGATTCAGCCGAACACGATCACTAATCCTGAAGAGCTCCAACAATACAAAGAGGCCGCCGAAAAGACCGGCCTCAAAATCGACTCGATCATGAATTCGGACCACTGGAACTACCCCCTGTCCGACAACGATCCTGAGGTTGTCAGGAGAAGCGTCGAGGGGATGCAAACTTCTATGCACAACGCGCACGATCTGGGAACGGACGCCGTGTTGTTGGTGCCGGGTGTCGTCACCGGCGGAGTGCGCTACGTGGACTGTTACAAGCGGTCGCAGGAGCAGATCAGGAAGATGCTGCCGCTTGCCGAAAAGCTGAAGGTAATCATTGCGATTGAAAATGTCGGCAATCGGTTTCTGCTAAGTCCGCTCGAGTTTACCCGCTACGTCGATGAATTTAACAGCCTCTGGGTGAAGGCTTTCTTCGACATCGGCAACGTCGTCTCGAGCGGCTACCCCCAGGACTGGATCCGAACCCTCGGCAAGCGGATCGTCAGGGTGCACATCAAGAGGTTCGAGCCTGGGACGGACTGGCCGAAGTTCGACGCCAAGGACCGGCGCAGCCAGGGAATCGACTGGCCGGATGTGCGCAAGGCGCTCAGCGAGGTCGGCTACTCCGGATGGGTGACCGCCGAAGTGAGGAGCGGTGATGAGAGCTATCTGAAGGAGCTCAGCGCGCGTCTCGACCGGATCTTTGCGGGCCAGGATCCCGTTTGACTCCGTCGAAACGCATCTACATCTCCGGCAGATCGCCTTGTTCCGCTTGCTCCAAAAAGCCCCTTTGGCTGAGGTGGCGGAACACTACCTTCCGAGCCGGGACACCGTCCGATTTTTGCCTCCGCGTTCTCTGGACCTTGGCACTTTGCTTTATGGTTGCGGCCGCAAAGCTGCGCCGTCTCGCTGTGTGGTCCGTGGCGGGATTGACTCTCACTTTTAATTGCACCCAAATCCCATCGAGCGCTTGAATTGTCGACGACCTGTTACTTATAATGGCGCCTACTTGATCAATGGATGTCTCGCAGGCTGCGCATGTGGCTGTCCGGCGAATGGCGGCCTCAGCCGCTGTCACATGCCTCCAGGTTAGCTGGTTTTTCCTTTGGAGACATGCTGGAAGTTCCCCGTCTAGGCAACTACGAACAATTCATGATTATTCGAGCGGTTTATCCTGGAACCTTTGACCCGGTGACAAACGGCCATATCGATCTCATCCAACGAAGCGCCGCGCTCTTCGACAAGGTCATCGTCGCAATTCTCAAGAATACCGACAAAATCCCTTTGTTCAGTCTCGATGAACGTGTGGAGATGCTGGAAGCGGTGGTCAAGGACATTCCGAATGTCTCGGTCACAACCTTCGGCGGACTGCTGGTCGATTTCGCGGAACGAATCGAGGCTTCGGTCATAGTGCGCGGCATACGCGCTATATCCGATTACGAGTATGAGCTTCAAATGGCACTCATGAACCGGCGCCTTTCCGGCAAAGTGGAGACAGTCTTTATGATGCCGGCTGAAGCGTATTCGTATCTCAGCTCTCGTCTCGTCAAAGAAATCTCGCTGCTTGGCGGATCGGTGCACGGACTTGTTCCGGAGATTGTGGAAAAACGCCTGCAAAGTAAATACAGGCCTCCAGTGGAAGCTTAGGAGAAACTGCGCTCATGTCCTTGCCCGACAGGCTCAAACTCAAAGCCCTGGCTGCATTCTCCCGCTATCGGCTATTCTCAGTTTTGCTCCTGGCACTTGTGGCCGCCGTCCTCTCATTTGGCGGATACCTGATTATCGAAAGAGCGCGCCCACTCGGATTGGCCAATGCCAAGCCTCCCGTGCCCGTCGCCCCGCCGCCTCTCCCAAAACCGCAGTGGACGGAGATAGTGGATACTTTCAAGGCGAAGCAGACGGTAACGGACGCCCTGGTGCGTCACGGTCTCTCGAGCCAGGAAGTCTACGAGATGGTGGCGAACGCGCGGTATGTGTACAACCTCGCTAAAATCAGGGCGGGTCAATATTACTGGCTCTACCTGACTCCTGAAGGGCAATTCCGCTATTTCAACTATCCTGTGGATGAAGAGAAATATCTCACGATCTATCGTGACCAGGAGAATCGTTTTGTTCCGGTGATGAAACCATTCCGCTATGACGTCCGCGTCGAGCCTGTCTTTGGGGTCATCGAGGATAGCCTTTTCATGTCTATGCTGGATGCCGGTGAGCAGGAGGGTCTAGCCTTGGAGTTGGCGGGCATCTTCGGGTGCGATATCGATTTTTATACCGACATTCAGAAAGGGGACTCCTATCGCCTGCTGGTGGAGAAGAGATATCTAGATGGCAAGTTCAGGAATTACGGGGCGATCCTGGCTGCGAGCATTACGGCCCAGAACAGACAGTTTTCCGGCTTCCGCTTTGCGGATGAAAACGGCAAGCCGGCCTACTATGGCTCGGACGGGAAGGCGCTGAAGAAACCCTTCCTAAAGTCTCCGCTGAAATTCGCCCGCATTACCTCGAGGTTTTCCAGGGCGCGCCTGCACCCGATCTTGAAGATCGTGCGCCCGCATTTGGGCGTGGATTATGCAGCGCCGGCCGGAACACCGGTGCAGGCGGTCGGGGCGGGCGTGGTGATTGCTGCAGGTCGGACTGCCGGAAGCGGAAGGATGGTCAGGCTGCGCCATGCCGGCAACTATGAAACGATGTATATGCACCTTTCAAGAATTGCCGTGCGGCCGGGTGCTCGCGTGACCCAGGGCACTGTGATCGGCTATGTGGGCGCCACAGGGCTCGCGACGGGTCCTCACCTGGACTTTCGGGTGTGGCAGCGCGGGAAGCCCATCAATCCGACCAAGGTAATCTTCCCCCCTGCTCCGCCCGTGCCGGCATCTTCCTTCGCTAGATTTGCCGTGCTTCGTGACGGGTTGAGGAGCAGGCTCGAGCAAATAACTTACTGAGGAATGGAGTTGTTATGGCCTTCGTAAACGTGCGTCGCTTCATTTTCGCTCTTGCCTTGCTCGTCCTGTTTTCGGCTCGATCCCGGGCGGCAGACCTCACGGCCTTCGTCGGAGGCGTCATGCCGGGGAAGCCAACTTCCCTTCAGGGCGTTAAAGTAGCCCTGGACAAGAGCCCGGTTTTTGGCTTTCGACTGGCTACGAACTTCGTGCCCATGCTCGGATTGGAGCACACGCTTGCCTTCAGCTCCGACTACCTTTTTCCGAGCAACATCTCCGCGATCACCAGTGCGAAGGGATTTGTCTATAACAGCAACCTTATCATCAATGTTCCGGCGGGTCGCTTCGTACCTTTCGTGACCGCAGGCGTAGGACTGATTCACCAGTACGGATCTCCGAACCTGCCTGTGGGAACCAAGTTTGCCTTCAACTATGGCGGAGGGCTGAAGTTTCCCAGGCTATTCGGTCCGCTCGGTTTGAGATTGGATGCCCGGGGATACACTGCCACGGGCATATTCACTCAACATTTGAACATGTTCGAGGTGACAGGCGGTGTCCTCATCAGCTTTGGCCACTAGAGGGGCACCGAGCTTTTCTTCACATGAGTCACTGTTGTTCACCTTGATATAACACTTCTGAGGCGCCGAGTGCCGGACGCGGGGTGCGCTTCCGCCATGCTGGAACTGGAGGGACTTCATATTTCCTGGATGAGATCGTGGTTGGGGAAGGAGCGGGCAGCGCTGCGCGAGTTCGTGACGGGATTTGCCAGCCGCGCGCTCGGCATTCTTGAACCGGCGGAACGGAAGGCCTTTCTGCAAAGCGAGATCGAGAAGGCCTTTGGTTTTGCCCGCGTGGAGATTCTTCTTCCGCCTGAAGGCTCCGAACGTTTCTCCTCCGAGAGCACACGCGTGCGGGACGTCCTCTCCCGCATTCTCGGAATTCTCGAGGGAACCGGCAAGCCCTACCTCAACGAAGCGATTGCACGGGAAACCGGCGTCTCCGCCATACTGAGAACCATCGGCGCCACTCACGTTTTTCCCATCCAACACAAACGAAGCAAGCTGGGGCTCCTGGTCATCGATAGCGCGCCGAAGGTAAAGCTCGATCCGCACATCGAAGCTACCGTCCAGGAGCTCTGTGCGCAGCTGGCGCTTGTGCTGGAGAATTCAAACCTCCTCAAGGTGAAGCTCGAGCTTCAGAACGAGCTTGCACAGCAGTCGCAGATGGTTCAGCTCGGTGAAATGACTGCCCGGATCGCCCACGAGATCAAGAACCCACTCAGCTCCATCAAGACCATCGTTCAGGTCATGCAGGAAGATTCCGATTTACAGGCCAAATACGCGAGGGATCTGGAGCATATCAACAACGAAATCGATCGCCTCAAAAACTCGATTTCCCAACTGTTGAACTTTGCTCGTCCCAGCCAGCAGGCACGCGAAAAGATTTCCCTGCGCGATGCCGCGGAGTCGGCGTTAAGCTTCCTTGGGCGCGATATCGAGCAGCAGCAGTTCACGATCGAAGACGAGATTCCATCGGATCTCCCCCCGGTTGATGGCAACTCAACCGCGTTGAGGGAGATATTCCTGAACCTGTTCTTGAACGCCTTCCAGGCGGGCGGCCCCGGCACTCACCTTCGCCTGCAGGCCTGGGAAGGTGCCCTTGCCGGCGGGTCCGAAAGATACATCCTGCTGGTGGTGGAAGACGACGGTCCAGGTGTCCCACAGGAGTTGCAGGGCAAGGTGTTCGTCCCCTTCTTCACGACGCGACAGAGAGGAACCGGCCTGGGGTTGGCAATCGTAAAGCGCAACGTGGAGCACATGGGAGGAAGAATTTCCCTCGAAAGCCCCGCGCGTGAAGGACGGGGAACGCGCTTTTTAATGCATCTTCCGTTAACCGATTGACGATTGACGATTAACGATTCAAAATCCATCGTGTTGCAATCGTCAATCGTCAGTTAACCTTACCCCTTTGGAGTGAGGTCATCTTGAGATACAAGATCCTGGTTGTCGATGACGAAGAATCCGCCCGCTATGGCATTCGCAAGGCACTTCAGACCAGGGAGAGTTTCATCCTGGAGGCGCCCGATCTGCGCTCGGCACGATTCACGATCGAAAAGGAAAACCCCGATCTCCTACTGCTCGATGTGAATCTGCCGGACGGCTCCGGGCTCGAGCTTCTCAAGGAGCTGGCCACCCGGCCTCAGCCTCCTGCAGTCATCGTCATCACCGCGCACGGCTCGGAGAGACTTGCCATCGATGCGATTCGCGCCGGTGCATACGAATACCTGTCGAAGCCGTTCGAAGTGGACGAACTCCGTTTGCTGGTGCGGAACGCGCGCGAGCGGGCTCAGCTGGCCGAGGAAAATCGCGCGCTCCGAGAAGAACTGGGACGGGAGGGCAAATTCGGTGCAATGATAGGCCGGAGCGCCGCGATTCAGAAGATCTTTGAGCTCGTCGAACGAGTCGCGCACACGGACGTAACCGTCTTCATCCAGGGGGAGAGCGGCACCGGGAAAGAACTTGTCGCAAGAGAACTGCATCGCCGGAGCGGACGGTCGGACATGCCGTTCGTGGCCATAAACTGCGCGGCGCTGCCCGATTCTTTGATCGAGAGCGAACTGTTCGGCCACGAGAAGGGAGCCTTCACTGGTGCCATTGGCCGCCGCAGGGGGAAGTTCGAGCTTGCCGACGGCGGGACAATTTTCCTCGATGAAATTGGGGACATGGCGCTCGCGACGCAGGCCAAGGTGCTCCGGATTCTGGAGGAGAGGCGGTTCGAACCTCTGGGCTCCCATGAGACACGTGAGGTTGATGTGCGGATCGTCTGCGCGACCCATCGAGACCTCGGCCAGGCGATCACGGTTTCCGAATTCAGGGAAGACCTTTACTATCGCATCCATGTCGTGCGCCTCGAGATCCCGCCGCTGCGAGAGCGCGTTGAAGACGTCGAGCCGTTGATCGAATACTTTGGCCAAATGTTTGCAGAGAAATACCGCATTGCCTGGAGCGGTTTTACTGAATCAGCCAAAGCACGACTGCTGAATTATCCCTGGCCGGGAAATGTGCGCGAGTTGCGCAACCTAGTGGAACGGTCCATAGTATTGAGCATCAAGGGGCCTATCGATGCTGCAGACCTCCCTGCGGAAATTCTGTCGACAGAACCGAAAGAGCAGTCAGGCTCACGGCAGGAGGACCTGTGGCAGTTGCCCTATGAGGAAGCACGCGCCGCATTCGAGCGAAAATACCTCCTGGACGTTTTGGAGCGGAATGATGGAAACATTAGCCAGGCCGCGGCTGCTATGGGCATTCATCGCCAGACGCTTCAATACAAGCTGAAACAACTGGGCATCCGTAAGTCTTGGTCGGAGTAAGATTTCTTTGTGTTTCTTGGCGTTCTTTGCGTCTTGGTGGTGAGGTTCTTAGAAGCACACCGCCAAGACACCAAGAACACAAAGGCCCACCAAGGACTCTCCGAAAAACGGCATTAATCGGTGTAGTAGCACAAAGAAGCGAATAGCTGGGGAAATGCCATGAAGATCACCATCATCGCGAACCCTGTTGCCGGCCGAGGCCGCGCATATAAGATCATTCGCCGTTTGACCCAGCACTGGCCTTACCAGGATTGGGAGTACGAATTCCTCTCCACCCGTTGCCCGGAACACGCCGGCATTCTGGCTTTGGAGCAGCTCCCCAATCCCCCCGACCTTCTGGCTGTTTGCGGAGGAGATGGAACGCTTCACGAAGTCGTCTCCCGTGTCTCCAATCCGCCTTTTCCTGTAGCCCTGCTTCCCGCCGGAACGGCTAACGTTCTTGCCCGCGACCTGGGGCTGCCGCTCGATCCCGTGCGAGCCTTGGAGGTCGCGCTGAAACGAGCCGTTCGGCGCGTGGATCTCGGCATGCTCACGGCGCGCGGTCAGCACGCATTTCTCCTGATGGCAGGAGTCGGCTTCGATGCCTATGTTGCATCGAAGGTTCGTCCGGAAGTCAAGAATAAGCTCGGGATGTTCGCCTATTTTATCTCTACTTTGCATTCTCTTGCCACATATGCGTTTCCTGAGTTTCAGGTTTCGGCGGGCGATGAGCACTTCACAGCCACGAGTTGCCTGATAGCCAACGCGAAAGGCTACGGCGGCGGGCTCATCTTCACTCCCGCAGCGGACATGGTTGACGGTCTCTTTGATGTTCTAGTACTGGAGGGCCGGCCCAAACTCGGCTATCTTCGCTTTCTCTTTAACGCTTGGCGAGGACGTCCCAAGTCGTATTCCTGGATTCGGCAGTTGCGGGCTTCCTCCCTCAAGGTGACGGGACCACGTGGCCTCTGGGTCCAGGCGGACGGCGAGCTTATAGGCACTCTCCCCCTCGAAGTATCAATTGTGCGCCAGGCATTTCCACTCGTGGTGCCTCCTGAAACCCAGATTTATGACTGACGATTTACGATTGACGATTGCGGAACGACTGCGATTTATCAATCGTCAATCGTCAATTGTAAATCATGAATCTCCAATGACATTGGTCTGCCGTTTAGCTATCCTGTCACCCGAATCTTATCAAGGGGGCAACGGTGGTAAAAGAGCAGACCCTGCGGGACCTCCTTACAACGCAGGCACGACGTTTCGAAAGGTGGGTTTTCCTCGAATATGGCGATCAACAGTTTTCTTACGGAGCCGTGGACGAGCGAACCGATCGTGCCGCAACGGGGCTGAACCGCCTGGGATTGAGGCCCGGCGATAGGATCGCTCTGCTCATGGGGAATCGCCCGGAGTTCATCTTCTTCTTTCTTGGTGCGCCTAAGATCGGATTGATCCCCGTTCCCCTCGACCCGTCCTATTCCCGGGACGAAATATGCTCTATCCTCGAACATTCCGGCGCCTTAGCCGTGGTGACCGAAGCTCGATTCCGCGGGCTGAGAGATCTGGTTCCGGGTGTGAGGCACTGGATTGAGATCGACACCCCCTCGTTTGCTGCGCCCCCGTTCCAGAGCCTTACGCGCGGTCCGATTCTCGGCTTTTGGCCCGATCTGGATCCTGAGGAGTCGGCTGTAATCTCTTACAACAAAACCCGCTCCGGATCGTGGAAATCCGTGGTTCTGTCTCATCGGAATCTGGTCAGCAATTGCGTCCAGATGGTGCAACCATTCCGCATCAACGAGACAGATCGCTTTCTCTGCGCCACTCCCCTCACTTCTGTGGCTGCGGCTGTACTCCTCATCCTAGCTCCCTGGGCTTCGGGCGGTGGCTGCATTCTTCGAGAAGCCTACTCGCCCCAAGTACTTCACGACATCAGCGAACGCCGGGCAACGATTATTGCGGGAATGCCGCGCTTGTACGAAATGCTGGCCAGTGCGCCGGAGTTCGGCGAAAGCGACCTTTCATCCTTACGGCTTGCCATCTGCAGCTCGGGTCCTGTCGGTGAGAAGATACTCCTGCAGTTCGAGCAGCAACACGACGCGCTAATCGTGGAAGGCTACGGTCCGGCAGAAGCTACCTGCCTCTGTTGTGCGAACCCTTACACCGGTGTGCGGAAGCCGGGTTCTCTGGGGCTTCCGTTGCCAGGCACGGAGTGCCGCATCATTGATCGGGATGGGCGTGAGTTGTCTCCCGGCGAGCGGGGAGAGATCGTCGTGCGCGGTCCGAGTGTAATGAAGGGATATTACAGAGATCCGGATGCGTCTGCGAATGCGCTAAGGGGCGGCTGGCTGCACACGGGTGATTTCGGCTACACCGACTCCGACGGCTATTACTACCTTTCGGAGGAAAAATCAGCCACGAATTTCACGAAAAATAAATAGAAACCTGCGGATGCAGGGTTGCTTTGGAAAGATGCCCTGCTGAATTGTGGAGAGCTGCTGCCGCTAAGAAATAATGCGCATATCTTTGATGTGCCGCGGCAGCTCCTTGAACTGCTGTCTCCCGCATGGATCCAGAAATTTTTCGAGCAATTCGTGCAATTCGTGGCTGATTTTGATTCGAGAAATTCGTGGCTGAACGATAGAATTGTGGTTTCAACTATCGATTCTTGCACTTAGGACCGCTCTCATGTTTCGAGTTGCGATTGTCGGAAGACCAAACGTCGGAAAATCGACGCTTTTCAACCGGCTGTGCCGAATACGCAAGGCGATCGTAGGCGACGAACCGGGAATCACCCGTGATCGGATCTGCGGCACGGTGAGCCTGGGAGGCCGCTCAATTGAGTTGCTGGACACCGGCGGCATGATTCCTCAGACGCGCGATGTGATCCCGGCTAAAATCCTGGAGCAAGTCGAAATGGCCATCGCGGAGTCCGATCTGCTGCTCTTGGTTGTTGACGGGCGTGCAGGGGTCACGCCTGCTGACGAGCAGCTTCTTCCCATGCTGCGCAGGTCTGGGCGGCCTCTATGGGTGGCCGTAAACAAGCTCGATACGCCGGAGCTGGAATTCTACACGGCGCCTTTCTTTGCAATCGGCGCGGAAGAAGTCTTCCCCGTTTCCGCCGAGCACGACCGGGGAATGGGACTGCTCTTGGATGCAATCGCTGCGCGAGCGGGAGAAAGGGCAGCCGCAGAGGAACTCGAGGAAGCCAAGGCGATCTCCGTGGCCGTCGTGGGACGCCCGAACGTCGGCAAATCCTCGCTGGTAAACCGGCTGCTTGGCGTGGAGCGCACGATTGTCAGCGAGATACCCGGAACGACGCGAGATGCGGTCGACACGCTGCTGGAGCGCGACGGTTCGCGTTACCGCGTCATCGATACCGCCGGTATTCGGCGGAAGGGTAAGACGGAGAAGCGAACCGAAATAGTCAGCGTCGTCATGGCACGAAAGAACCTGGAACGCGCCGATGTAGCCCTGCTCCTTTTGGATGCGGAGGAAGGGGTCACCAAGCTGGACGCCGCAATCGGCGGATATGCTTCCGAATCGGGCTGTTCCGTTATCATCGTGGCCAACAAATGGGACAAAGTTGTGAAGGATCAGCACACGTTGGAAGAGTTCACCGATGCCGTGCATCGCCGTATGAAGTATCTGACCTATGCTCCTCTTCTGACTGTCTCCGCTCTGACGGGTCAGCGGGTGTCCAAACTGTTCGAGATGATCCTAAAGGCGCAGGAGGCGAGGCACTTGAGAATTCCAACAGCCGCCTTGAACAACATCTTTGTCCCCGACGTTGCGGAGCAGTTCACCGCCCACAATCCCTATCAAAAACTCGGCATTCGCTATATAACTCAGGCAAGCGCCAATCCACCAACCTTCGTTATCTTTACTGCGGGGCAGAACCGCCTCCACTTCTCGACCGAGCGCTTCCTCATCAATCAGTTGCGGCTAAAATTCGGCTTCTACGCCGCACCCATTCGAATCGAGCAGCGTCTGAAGAAGCCGCGCGTCCGTGCTGCCCGGAGTGGTGGGGATTGACACGGGTTCGCCCACTCACTAGGATAAAGCGGTTGAAGAATTACCACCGAAGTCTCCGTTAAACGGACATTTTCTCGAATTGCCGGCGTGAACAAGAATGACTTGAGCAAAGCGGTTTATGATGCGCATGGGGGCATGTCCTACGCGGATGCCCAGAAGACTGTCGGCCTGATCCTTGACACCATCAAAGCCCGGCTCACCAGGGGCGAAAAAGTTCTCTTGAGCGGATTCGGCTGTTTCCGCGTCGTGTCGCGAAAAGATCGCAAGGGCATCAATCCCAAAACGGGAGAATCCATCAGAATTCCTGGCAGGAAGGCTATTCGGTTCAAGCCCTCCAGGTATTTGAAGTCGGTCTGATCCACCATGCCGTTTGTTCCGAACAAGCTCTACTACAAAATCGGCGAAGTATGTGAAATCGTGGGCGTGGAGGCACACGTTCTCCGCTATTGGGAGACCGAATTTCCCGACCTCTCTCCGCCCAAAAACAGGTCCGGCCAGCGAACCTATCGTCCCAAAGACGTCGAGTTGCTGCTGCGCATCAAGAAGCTCCTCTACCTGGACGGGTTTACCATTGCCGGGGCCCGGAAACAG